>Ga0209051_1000960_pt1 | contig 28324 bp, 22 predicted proteins | sample AraplaCvi_mMS_r2_2_FD_184286 | JGI IMG/M metagenome (GOLD analysis project Ga0209051, IMG submission 184286) | Arabidopsis root microbial communities from North Carolina, USA - plate scrape MF_Cvi_mMS_r2 (SPAdes) (version 2) | ecosystem: Host-associated > Plants > Roots > Endosphere | place...
ATCGATCGGCATATTGATCGGCATATCGATCGATGTGACACGCGCGTGGCAAGACCTGTCCCCGCGCCCCGGCCCCGGCGATCCATGACTTCCGCCGACCCGTCCCGGAAGACAGGGGTCCCGAATGGCACGGGGCCCGCCACGCCTCACGGCGCGCGGGCCCCGCGACCACGACCCGGCGGGCCGCGGCGGACCTGCCGGTCACCAGACCTTGATCGGATCCGCGGCGACCATCGCATCGCCCGGCTTGCAGTCGAAGGCCTTGGCGAACTCCGGCATGTTGGACATCGGCGCGAGCACGCGGTACTTGCCCGGCGAATGCGGATCGGTGCGCAACTGGTTCAGCAGCGCCGCCTCGCGCGTCTTGTTGCGCCACACCATCGCGTTGGACAGGAAGAAGCGCTGCTCCGGCGTGAAGCCGTCGATCTTCTCCGCCGCCTTGTCCGGACCGGCGCGGCGCAGCGCGTTCTGCAGCGCGTCGAAGGCGATCGGCATGCCGGCCATGTCGGAGATGTTCTCGCCCAGCGTGAGCCGCCCGTTGATGTGCGTGCCCTTGATCGGCTCATAGCGCTCGTAGAGCGCCACCACGCGGTCGGCGCGGGCCTGGTAGTGCTGCGCGTCGGCGGCGGTCCACCAGTCGTTGAGGCTGCCGATGCTGTCGAACTGGCGGCCGCGGTCGTCGAAGTGGTGGACGATCTCGTGGCCGATCACCATGCCGATGCCGCCGTAGTTCACGGCGTCGTCGGCCTTGGCGTCGAAGAAGGGCGGCTGCAGGATGCCGGCCGGGAAGGTGATCTCGTTCAGGCCGCCGGCCTGCGCGTTGACGATGTAGGGCGACATCGTCCAGCGCGTGCGGTCACTGGGACGGTCCAGGTCCTTGATCTGCTCGCCGTGGAACCAGGCCGCCGCGCGCAGCTGGTTGCCGGCAAAGTCCTTGGCGTCCAGCGTCAGACCGTCGTAGGCCGGCCAGGTCGCGGGCGCGCCGATCTTGGGCTGCATCGCCTCGAGCTTCTCCAGCGCCTTGACCTTGGTCTCCGGGCTCATCCACGTCAGGTTCTGGATGCGCGTCTTCATCGCGGCCTTGACGTCGCCGATCAGCAGCGTCGCGCGGCGCTGCGCCTCGGGGGAGAAGGCCTTGGCCACGAAGGCCTCGCCCAGCGCCAGGCCCAGCGGATTGCCTCCGGTGCGGCCGCCGATCAGCAGGATGACCTCCTCGTCGCGCGGCGCGTGCTGCTCCTGGCCGCCGATGGCGACACCGTGATAGTCGAAGTCGGCATCGGCGAAGGCCTTGGGCAGCCGCGCGGCGCTGTTGGACAGCACGCGCACCCGCAGGTAGGTCTGCCAGGTGGCGAGCGGGATGTGCTCCGCCATCAACGCGACGCGGGTCATGAAGTCGGGCTGGGCCACGATCAAGCGCTCGACGCCGCCGGCGCGCGTGTCGCTGCGCGTCAGCGCCTTGAGGTAGGCCTCCCAGGCCAGACCGGGCGCCTTGCCGGCCAGTTCCGGCGTCGTCATCGGGTTGTAGACCTTGAGCGGATCGCGCAGCTGCGCGCGCGGCGTGGTGGCCTCCGCCAGTTGCGCCTCGAAGCCCATCAGCCCGTCCAGCGCCGCTGGCGTGGCGTCGAAGCCGGCCGACGCCAGCAGCCGCTGTGCGTACAGCCGGTAGGCGGCGCGCAGCTTCTTGGCGATGTCGGTGTCCTTGAAGTAGTCGTCCCGGTCCGGCAGGCCCAGGCCCGATTGGCTCAGCGTGAGCACGTTCACGCGCGTGTTCTTCACGTCCGCGCGCACGGAGGCGCCCACCGGCGCGGCGATGCCCACGCGGCCCAGCTGGGCCAGGACGAAGGGCAGGTCCTCGGCCGACTTCATCGACGCGACGCGGTCCAGCAGCGGCTTCACCGGCTTGAGGCCCTGCGCCTCGATCGCGGCCAGGTCCATGCCGCTGGCGTAGTAGGCGGCCGCCTGCTTCAGGCCCGGCGTCTTGCGCAGTTCCGGCTTGGCCACCAGCTCGGCCAGCGCGGCCGCCAGCACGCGGTCGTTGTTGACGCGCAGCGCGTCGAAGCTGCCGATGCGGGTGCGCTCGGCCGGCACTTCGGTACGGGCGACCCAGGGACCATTCACGTAGTCATAGAAGTCGGCGCAGGGCGGGACGTCCGGCGAGAAGCTCGCGACGTCCAGCGCGCGGGCCGGCGAGACGGCCAGGGCGAGACTCGAAGCGGCTGCGGCGGCAATCAGACGTAGAGGGAACATGGTTATTTGTCACCAATGTGTGGCGAAAACGACAAGCCGCACAGGCTAAACGAGCCCCTCCACCCCCGCCATCGGCGCCGTCCCGCGCATGCCTTCCGGCACCCCGGGCACGCCGTTCGCGCAGGGCCGCAAATCGCGCGCAAACCTTACGAATCAGACGTTTAGCCGTAAGAAAGGGGCGATTAGCAGACCAAAGGCTGCAATCTGACACAAAAAGGTTATAGGGGTATTCCTTCCTGTTAACTGTTGCAGGTGGGGCGGTTGCCGCCCGATGGCCTTCCTAAACTGCGCCGACGTCATCGGCAGAGGGGCCGGTCGACGTGCCCCCAGAGGTGTCAACGCGCCAGGGCGTGGGGGGCGAGGGGGCGCCGGTCATCCCGGCGCCGATGGATGAAACGGAGATGACAAGCATGTTGCGATTGAACAAGCTCAGCTTCGCGCTGGCTCTGGGTCTCGCCGGTCTGGGGGTTGCCCAGGCGGGTGTGTCGTCGGTGGACATCGACAAGGCCCCCCAGCAGCACGATGAGCAGACCGACCGTCTGATCGTGAAATACAAGGACGGCAGCACCGTGGTGCAGCAGCGCCTGGGCGTGGCGGTGCAGTCGCAGGCGGTGGCCAGCGACGCGATCGGCGCCCGCACCGCGCAGCTGCAGCAGCTGGCCGCGCCGCTGGGCGCGCAGATGACGCTGCTGCGCCAGATGGGCACCGGCGCCCACGTCTACAAGCTGGGCAAGCGCCTGTCGCTGCAGGAGCTGCGCCAGCTGGGCGAGCGGATCAAGGCCTCGGACGCCAACGTCGAGTACGTCGAGCCCGACCGCAAGATGTATCCGCTGTTCACGCCGAACGACCCGTCGTTCTCGTCGCAATGGGACCTGAACGAAGCCACCGCGGGCATCCGCGCGCCGGCCGCCTGGGACCAGGCCACCGGCACCGGCGTGGTGGTCGCGGTGATCGACACCGGCTACCGGCCGCATGCGGACCTGTCCGGCCAGATCGTGGCCGGCTACGACCTGATCGCGGATACCGCCGTCTCGGTGGACGGCAACGGCCGTGACAACGACCCGAGCGACCCGGGCGACTGGCACGCGGCGGGCACCTGCAGCACCCAGGACAAGGGCGCGAACTCGAGCTGGCACGGCACGCACGTGGCCGGCACGATCGCGGCCAAGACCAACAACGGCACTGGCGTGGCGGGCATCGCCTTCAACGCCAAGGTGCAGCCGGTGCGGGTGCTGGGCAAGTGCGGCGGCTACACCTCCGACATCGCCGACGGCATCACCTGGGCCTCGGGCGGCAGCGTCTCCGGCGTGCCGGCCAACGCGACCCCGGCCAAGGTGCTGAACCTGTCGCTGGGCGGTGGCGGCACCTGCGACACGACCACGCAGACGGCGATCAACGGCGCGCGCTCGCGCGGCGCCAGCGTCATCGTCGCCGCGGGCAACGAGAACAAGGACGCCTCGAACTCCAGCCCCGCGAACTGCTCGGGCGTGGTGGCGGTGGCGGCGACCGACCGCTACGGCGCGCGGGCGTACTACTCGAACTACGGCTCGATCGTGGCGCTGGCCGCGCCGGGCGGCGACGTCCGCTCCAGCGCCAGCAACGGCATCCTGTCGACGCTGAACGCCGGCACCACCACGCCGGGCGCGGACAGCTACGCCTACTACCAGGGCACCTCGATGGCCACGCCGCACGTGGCCGGCGTCGCGGCCCTGATGTACAGCGCCAAGCCGTCGGCCACGCCGGACCAGATCACCGCCGCGCTCAAGAGCAGCGCCCGCGCCTTCCCCGGCACCTGCAGCCAGTGCGGCTCCGGCCTGCTGGACGCGAATGCCGCGGTCACGGCGATCCTGGGCGGTGGCGGTGGCGGCACGGTCGCCGAAACCGAGCCGAACAACTCGATCTCCGCGGCGCAGTCGATCACCGCGCCGGTGACGGTCAACGGCAGCATGACGTCGGGCAGCGACACGAACGACTACTTCAAGGTCGTGCTGCCCGCCGGCAAGACGCTCAGCGCGACCCTGACGCCGGCCAGCGGCAAGGACTTCGACCTGTATCTGGTGGACGGCTCCGGCACGCAGCTCAAGGCGAGCGAGAACGGCGCTGGCTCGGTGGACAGCTTCACCTACCAGAACACCGGCGCGTCCTCGGTCACCGTCTATGTGCGGGTCCTCTATTACTCGGGCACCAGCGGTTCGTACACGCTGGGCCTGAGCTGGTAAGGAGCCGCCAGCCCGTTACCACTCTCCTCGTTTGGTAAGCCGGGTGCCCTGGGCCCGAACGGGGCTCCCGTTGAATCCCGCCGGTGAAAGCTGGCGGGATTTTTTTTCATGGCCGCGCCGGGCGGGCCACTAGTCCGCTCCATCCCGGGAGCTGCCATGTTGTCGTCCGTCCCTGCCTCTGCCTCTGCCTCTGTCCCTGTCCCTGTCCCTGTCCCTGTCCCTGCCCCCCTCACCGCGGCCGCGCTGGCGGCCGCCCTGGTCTGCGCCGCCGTGGCGACGCCGGCCCTCGCCGATCCGGCCGCGCGCTGGAGCGACGACAGGCCGGCGCGCCGACTGCTGATCGGGGAGAGCCGCGATCCCGCCCGGGTGGGCGCCGTCTCCGCTGCGCAGGACCAGCAGACCGGAGGCAACCTGGCGCGGGAACTCGGCCTGTCCCCGGAGCAGGTCACCGTGCGGCGTCGCCTGTCGACCGGTGAACTGGTCGTCGAACTGACGACGCCGGTCGAGGCACGGCGCATCGGCTGGATCGAGCCGGCCAGCCTGGGGCCGGGGATCGCCGATGCCCCGCCTGCCACGATCCGCGTCGACCGGTGGGTCCAGCCGGACAGGGTCGACTTCCGCCAACTGGCACTCGAACCCCGTTACGTGGAGCAGTGGAATCTCCATCGCATCGAGGCCTGGGCGGCGCTGGATTCGCTGGACGGCCGCGGGGTGCGCGTGGCTGTCCTCGACTCGGGGCGGATCGAGCATCCGGAGCTGCAGGGCCAATGGGATACGGGCTGGGACTTCGTCACCTTCCCCGGGGCGCGGGCCTCGTCCGGTGGGGATGGCCAGGAGGGTGTCCCGAACGAACCCGTGCCCGCCCAGCCGCGGCCGCGAGGCCGTCCGCCCGGACACGGACTGGCGGTGGCGGGCGTGATCGCCGCGCGGCTCGATCGGGCGGGGCTGGTGGGCATCGCGCCGCGCGCCCGCATCCAGCCGGTGCGTGTCATCGATTCGGCCGGTGGCTGGGAGTCCGACTTGATCGACGGCATCGTCTGGGCCGCCGGCGGCGCTGTCGCCGGCGCCCCCTTCAACGTGCCGGGCGCGCGGGTGCTGAACCTGTCGATCGGCACGCGGGGTCCCTGCAGTCCGCCCCTGCAGGCCGCCATCGACTTCGCACGGGCGCGCGGGACCGTGGTGGTGGCCTCGGCGGGCAACGATGGGCGCGATGTGAGGCACCGGTCGCCGGCCAACTGCAGGGGCGTCGTGGCCGTGGCCGGCGCGACGCGGCGCGGCGCCCTGTGGCCCGGCTCGAATCGCGGCGCCGGCATCACGGTGAGCGCGCCGTCCGGCGACAACGGGCCGTGGGCGCGTCCGGGCGATGGCGTGCCCACGGCGGCCCTCGAGTTCGCCGATGGCGCCTGGCGGCCCGTCGTCGCGTGGCAGGTGGGCACGAGCCTGTCGGCGCCGCATGTCTCCGCGGTGGTCGCGCTGATGCTGCAGGCGCGGCCGCACGCCAGCCCGGATCAGATCGAGGAGGCGCTGCGCGGCAGCGCCACGGACATGCCCGGCTGTCCGGGCTGCGGCGGCGGCCTGCTCAACGCGCGCCAGGCTGTCGAGTTGATACGCAACCTGGTGGACTATCACGATCTGCTCCAGGGCCGCCGCCGGCCCTGAACCCGCGGCGGCGGCGCGGCAAGTCCGGCCCGCTACACTGCGGGCCTCGATTTCCTCGCGATTCCGCGACCTTCACCGCGACCCCATGGCCGGCCTCCACAGCAACTCGCCGCTCCCGACCGACATCGTCGTGCACCAGCAGTCCAAGGTGCTGGAGCTCGCCTTCGACGACGGTGCCCGCTTCCGCATTCCCTTCGAACTGATGCGCGTGTACAGCCCCTCGGCCGAGGTGCAAGGCCACGGCCCGGGCCAGGAGACGCTGCAGACCGGCAAGCGCGGCGTCGGCATCGTGGCGGTGCAGCAGGTCGGCCATTACGCGCTGCAGCCGCTGTTCTCCGACGGTCACGAGAGCGGCCTGTTCACCTGGGCCTATCTCTATGAGCTGGGCCGGGACCAGGACCGCCTGATGCGCGAGTACGAAGACAAGCTCGCCGCGGCGGGCCTGGACCGCGACGCGGCCATGCCCGCCAAGCCGGGCGGCCACGGCAGCTGCGGCAGCCATTGACCGCGCTTGACCCGCGCCCCATTCAGCAGGACCCCACCATGAGCTCCACCCATTTCGGCTTCGAGACCGTCGACGAGACGGTCAAGGCCCGCCGCGTGCGCGGCGTGTTCGACTCGGTCGCCTCGCGCTACGACGTCATGAACGACCTGATGTCGATGGGCCTGCATCGCGCCTGGAAGCGCTACACGCTGGCCGTGGCCAACCTCAAGCCGGGCGACCGCGTGCTGGACATCGCGGGGGGCACCGGCGACATGGCGCGGCTGTTCGCGAAGAAGGTGGGCGAGCGCGGCATGGTCGTGCACACCGACATCAACGAGGCGATGCTGCGCACCGGCCGTGAGCGCCTGATCGACGAAGGCCTGGTGCTGCCGACCAACCTCTGCGACGCGGAGGCGCTGCCATACAAGGACGGTTCGTTCGACCTGGTCTGCGTGGCCTTCGGCCTGCGCAACATGACGCACAAGGACAAGGCGCTGGCCGAGATGAACCGCGTGCTGCGTCCGGGCGGCCGCTTGCTGGTGCTGGAGTTCTCGCAGGTGGCCGAGCCGCTGCGCAAGCCTTACGACTGGTACTCCTTCAAGGTCCTGCCGCGGATCGGCTCGCTGATCGCGGGCGACGCCGACAGCTACCGCTACCTGGCCGAGTCCATCCGCATGCACCCGCCGCAGGCGGAGCTCAAGGCGCTGATGAAGTCGGTGGGCTTCGGCCATGTGGACGTGCACAACCTGACCGGCGGCGTCGTGGCGCTGCACGCGGGCATCAAGTGCTGAGCGGCTGACGCGATGGCGCACGAAGCAGGGCCCCGGATGGGGCCCTGTTGCATTGGGGGATCGCCCGCGCGGGGCGTCAGCAGGAGGCCTTCCACTCCCGCAGTTCGGTCGCGAGGATCGGATGTCCGTCCTGCTCGGCGCGCCGGGCGAGTTCGTCGACGTTGGCGTCGGTGACGAACTCGTGGCCGACGCCCTTCACGAGCTGGCCATAGACGCTGTCCAGGTCATCGGCGTCGATGCCGGCGTCGGAGGACGGAAACGGCGGCACGTCGGGCGGCAGCTCCGGCTGCAGCTGGGGTACCGGGCGGGAAGGGGAGTGGGATGCGGCCATTGGAATGCTCCTTGGATCGATGAGGTCGAGGGGGGAGATCGAACGCAGTGGCGAGGTGCCGTCATTTCTGCCGGACGGCCTGGCGATTGGAATGGGGCAGCTTGCCCTCCCGCAACTGCTTGACCGCGTCGCTGACGCGGTCGGCCACGGCACGGACTTCATCCTGGAGGGCCTGGTCGCGGTCGAGCGCCTCGTGGCTGTCGTAGTAGGGCTGGTAGTAGCCGAGATAGCGATCGAGCCGGGCGAGCGCGCCCGCGTCGACGAGCCCCATCCAGTCCAGCCAGTCGGAGAGGTTGCGGCGCTGCGATTCGACGCCGGCGACATCGCCGTGCACGACCAGGCCGTAGACGCGCCCCGCCAGGTGCTTGGGGTAGTCCCAGCCGCGGGCTTCGAGGGCCTTGGCTTCGGCGACGGTCTTGCCGTGGGTGCTGGTGGGATCCGGATTGCCGCCATCGGCGCTGACGAGCCGGTCGATCATCAGCTTCAGCGCGCTGGGCGATTGATACCAATAGGTCGGGGCGAAGAGGATCACGCCATGCGCCGAGACCCAGCGCTCGTAGATCTCGTTCATCCAGTCGTTGGACTGGCCGAGGGCGTGATTCGGATAGCAGCTGCAGGGCCAGTGGCACAGCGGCATCGCGGTGGAGACGCAGCCCTTGCAGGGGTGGATCTCACGGCCGTACTCCGAGGTCATCAGGCTGAGGTCGAGCACGTCGACGATGAGGTCGCGGCGGCTGAGCTGCTCCTTGGCGATCTGGGTCAGGCGCCAGGTCTTGGACATCTCGCCGGGGCAGGTGCCGTCGTTGCGGTCGCTGCCGCAAACCAGCAGCACGCGCGAGCGGGTGGCGGGGTCGCTCCAGCGCTGCTGCGCGAGTTGCAGGCGCTGGTGCGCGTCTAGCCATTCGACCGAGGTCTCGTAGGCGGGGTCCTTGAAGCCGTTGCCCGCGGGCCGTGTCACCGGCGACTTGCGGCCTTCCTTCATGGCCTGGAAGGCGATGGCCTCGAGGCGCGCGATGGCGTCGGCCTCGACGTGGAAGGCCGGATCGTAAAAACGCCGCATGAAGCGCTCGTGGAACTGCTCGCGAGTCAGCTCGGGCGGCTGCTGACCCTTGCGGATGTCGGTCATCGAAGGCCCTTGGGGTGCGGTGATGAGCCCAGTATTCAAGCCCGCGTCGACAGCAGCCGTCGGACGGCGGAGGGTTGTGGGCAGGGGTGCAGTCCTACGCTCCCAGCACTTTTGACCCCTCGAACACGGGGTGGGTGTTCCCGACCCCCGGGCTTCCCCGCAACCTGCTTGTCACGAAGCGACCCTACGCTCCGGCCGATACGCGTTGTCAAGCGCATCCATTTGCAGAATTGCTGACAAAGTTTTGCCGTAAACGTTTGCGCAAACATTTGTTTTAACTATTGACAGTCCGAGGGTCGCCATGAAATTCAAATCCATCCTGGTCGCGGCAGGCGTCTTCCTGACGTCCGCCGCCTATGCCGACACGGTCGCGCTCTGGACCTACAGCGCGGACCGCAACGGCATCGTCTCGACCAAGCCGACCTACACCGACCACGGCGGCGCGAGCTTCAGCACGCTGGGCAACGTGACGACGACCTTCGCGAGCCAGTCCGGCTCCTCGGATACCACCGCCAACAGTCAAGCGCTGAACACCGCGGGCTATGCCGCCCAAGGCACCGGCAACAAGACCAGCGGCGTGCAGTTCTCGGTCGACACCACCGGCTTCGACCACATCGTGCTGAGCTTCGATCAGCGCAACAGCGCGACCGCCTCCGCCTGGACCGCGCTGCTCTACACGATCGACGGCGAGAACTGGCTCGAAGCGACCACCTTCCGCATGGTCCGTGACAGCACCTTCGTGAAGGGCCTGGGCTTCGATTTCACCGACATCCTCGGCGTGGCCGACAACGCCAACTTCGCCATCCAGCTGGTCAGCATGTTCGCGCCGAACACCACCAGCTACGCCGGCACCGGCGGCAACTACGGCAACTACGGCACCGGCGGCACCATCCGCTACGACATGGTGCAGTTCGCCGGCGCGCTGATCCCGGAGGTCGATGTGCCTCAAGTGCCCGAACCCGCCTCGATCGCGCTGGCCCTGGCCGCCCTGGGCGTCATGGGCGTGACGATCCGCCGCCGCAAGCAAGCCTGAGCAAGCCAGAGGAGCCCCCATGAACGTCCGCACCCTGTTCCCCCTGTCCGGACGCGCCGTGCTGCGCGTCACCACGCTGAGCGCCATGGCCGTTGTGCTGACGGCCTGCGGCGGCGGCCTGAGCGGCGGCGACAAGCCGCAGGCCCAGGCGCAGGCCGCGTCGCCCGACGACCGCGCCGCCGCGTTGAGCGCCGATCCGTCCGCCAAGTACCCGGACCACCATGAGTTCGACGCCGCCCTCGACGTGCCGTTCAACGGCGCCGAAACCACCGGCGCACGCGACTTCACCGTGCATCTGGACTACGTCGGCGCGCCCGCCGGCACGTTGCTGGCCTACCGCGTCGAACTGCGCTCGCCCAGCGGCGCGCTGGTCAAGCGCTGGACCGGCGTCGAGCCGTACGCCGGCGACGTGAAGTCCGTGCCGCTGAAGTGGGCCGGCCGCGGCGACGCGGGCCTGGCTGATGGCGTCTACACCGCGACGCTGACCGCGCTGAGCGCCAAGGCTGGCACCGTGCTGAAGAGCTCGGGCACCGAGGCGCAGTTCGCCGAGTTGCTGGCCGCGCAGCAGGCTGGTGAGGTGCAAGGCCACGAGGTCGAGCAGAGCTGGAACTTCGCCATCGGCAAGCCGGCCAGGATCGCCATGGGCACGCTGCGTCCGCTGGCCATCGGCGCCGCGGGCGAAGCCAACCAGCGCGTGCGCGCGCAGTCGGCGGCGGTGGGCGCGGGCTCCTGGCCCTACACGATCTACTACGGCAGCTTCCACGGCCAGACCAACGACTCCGACGGCGGCGGCGCGATCGGCAGCTGCAGCTCCTCGCAGCCGGCCCAGACCGGCGCCTACGGTCCCGACGCGGCTTTCCCGTACGCGAAGAACGCCGGCCTGGACATCTTCGCCAACACCGACCACAACCACTACTTCGACGGCTCGTCGAGCACCAACACCAGCGGCAGCGCGACGGCGGCCAAGGCCCGCTACCAGCGCGGCCTGCAGATCGCGTCCGACTACACCGCCGCCAATCCCGGCTTCCTGGCCGTGTACGGCATGGAGTGGGGCGTCATCAGCAACGGCGGCCACCTGAACATCTTCAACAGCAACGAGCTGTTCTCGTGGGAGTACAACGCGCAGAACGAGCTCTTCGGCGACCGCTACATCGCCAAGAGCGACTACGCGACGCTCTACTCGGTGATGCGCGCGCAGGGGCTGATCGGCCAGTTCAACCATCCGGACTCGAGCGGCCAGTTCGTCATCAACGGCACCGACATGGCGTACAGCGCCGATGGCGACGAGGTCATGGTGATGTCCGAGGTGATGAACACCTCGGCGTTCTCGTCCAACACGACCGAGAGCGAAACCTCGCGCAGCTCCTATGAGGGCGCGTGGAAGAAGCTGCTGGAGCGCGGCTTCCACGTGGCGCCGGCGACCAACCAGGACAACCACTGCGCCAACTGGGGCAAGTCCTACACCAACCGCACCGCGGTGCTGATCCCGACGGGCACGCCGCTGAGCAAGGCCGCGCTGATCGACGCGCTGAAGGCGCGCCGCGTGTTCGCGACGATGGACAAGGAGTCGCAGCTGATCTTCAGCGCCAACGGCAAGCTGATGGGCGAGCGCTTCGACAACGCGGGCGCGCTGTCGATGAACGTCGGGTTCTACAACCCGAGTGGCCGCACGGTCGTGACGACGGAGATCTGGGAGGGCGTGCCGGGCCGCAACGGCACCGTCACGCTGCTGGCCAGCAGCCCGACCGCCACGATCACGCCGGCGAGCGGCAAGCACTTCTACTACGCCAAGGTCACGCAGGACGACGGCAAGGTGCTGTGGTCGGCGCCGATCTGGGTGAACCAGGGCACCAGTGGCGGCGATACGACGCCGCCGTCGGTGACCGCCTCGGTGAGCGGCACCAGCACGCTGACCTTCTCGGCCAACGCCAGCGACAACGTCGGCGTGACGCAGGTCGAGTTCTGGCTGGACGGCGCGCTGCGCGAGGTCGACACGACGGCGCCGTACGCGATCACCGTCACCTCGACGCAGTTGGCCAACGGCTCGCACAGCCTCGTGGCCAAGGCCTACGACGCGGCCGGCAACACGACGACCTCGACGCCGGTGAGCTTCACCGTCAACAACGTGGTCGACGCCGCGGACGAGGTCGAGCCCAACAACGCGATCTCCAGCGCCAACGCGGTGGGCAGCCGCAACCAGCTGACGGGCTTCATCAGCAGCGAGACCGACGTCGACTTCTTCAAGGTCACGCTGGCCGCGAACCAGCGTCTGCGCGTCGACATGACGGGCCCGACCTCGTCGAGCATCGACTACGACCTGTACGTGGTGAAGTCGACCGGCACCGGCCTGGCGCGCTCGGAAGCGGTGGGGAGCACGGAGTCGCTGACGTACCAGAACGGCGCGTCGGCGCAGACGGTCTACATCAAGGTGATGTCGTACACGGGATCGAGCACGACCTCGCCCTACAAGCTGACCGTCAGCTATCCCTGAGGAGGGAACAGGACCGCTGGCGAGGGCTGGCGGTCCCGCTCAACCGAGGCAGCGCGAGAGACGCCTGATCGCGTCGTCCATCTGCGCGGCCTCGATGCGGCCGTAGCCGAAGAGCAAGGCGTCGTCGCGAGGCGCGACCTCACGCGGCGTGACGGCGTAGCGCGCGAGCGTCTCGACGCGCACGCCCTGTTCGATGGCGCGCAGGGCGATCTGACGCGGCGAAGCGCAGCGTCCCTTCAGCCGGATGGCCATGTGCAGGCCCGCCTCGCCAGGCAGTGCCTCAGCCGCCGCGCCGAGGTGACGTTCGACCGCCGCGACCAGCGCCTCCCGCCGGCCGCGATAGATCGCCTGCATGCGCCGGGCATGCCGCAGGAGATGACCTTCCTCGATGAAGGCGGCGACCGCCGCCTGCGTCAGCGTGCACGAGTGCCAGTCCGCCGCCTGCTTCGCCGCGGCGAGCGCGCCCAGCGCCCAGCGCGGCGCGACGATGTAGCCAAGCCGCAGCGCCGGATACAGACTCTTCGAGAAGGTCCCGACGTAGAAGACCCGGCCCTCGCGGTCGAGCGTCTTCAGCGCATCCAGCGGCCGGCGGCCAAAGCGGAACTCGCTGTCGTAGTCATCCTCGATGACGACGGCGGGTGTGTCATGCGCCAAGTCCATCAGCTGGCGGCGGCGCTCGGCGGAGAGCGTGACGCCGCGTGGAAACTGATGCGACGGCGTGACGCAGACGATGTGGCTGCCAGCGGGAATGCGGTCGACGACCAGGCCCTCGTCATCCACCGCGATCGGCGCGAGCCGCGCGCCCGCGCCCATGAACGCTGAACGCAGCGGCGGGTAGCCAGGATCCTCGATGGCGACGGCTGTCTGGCCAGGCGCCACCAGCACGCGCGCCAACAGGTCGAACGCCTGCTGCGCACCCTGCGTGACGATCACGTCCTCCGGCGCGCAGGCCACCGCTCGCGTGGCCGAGACATGCGACGCGATGGCGGCGCGCATGCGCGGCAACCCCTGCGGCGCTCCGTACTCCGCCGCCGAGCGCTCCGCCTCGCGCAGCGCCCGCCCGGTCAGGCGCCGCAGGACCGCGAAGGGCAGCGGCGCGATCTCGGGAACGCCCACGGTGAAGTCATGCTTCAACGCCACGGCCGGCGCAGCCGTGATCACCTTCGCTGGCGCCGCCGGGGCAAACCATGCAGACCTCAACCAAGGACCCTTCGGCGCCACCGCCTCGCCAGCAGCAATCGCCGCGCGCTTGCGCACCCTGGGCAGCGCGTCAGCCACCAACGTCCCGCCCTTCCCCCGAGCGACGACATAGCCCTCACTCGCCAGCAGGTCGTACAGCGCAATGGCCGTGTTGCGAGAAACCCCCAATGCAGCCGCCAGCACGCGCGTCGGCGGAAGCCTCAAGCCCGCCGTGAGGCGACCACCCACGATCGCCTCCCGCAGCGCACGGTGCAACGCCTTCAGCAATTGCCCCGGCACCGCCGACGCGGCCTCGGAAAGCACACCGATGACGGCAGATTCTGGCTCTATTGAATTGCTCATTTATGGCGCTGGAATGGGGCCAAAGAATGAGCGATTCTCACAGCCTGTGAGGACGCGGGAGACCGCCCGCATTCACAGGCACGGGCGTTGGCCGCCAGTGCATGGGGCCCCGGCGGCAAGCGCCGAAACCCCAAGCACTGCCGTCCCCAACCACCTTCGCACTGACACGGCTTTGCGACCGAGGACATCGAGGAACTGTCATGCCGAAATTCATCTGCCAGACGTGCGGAACGCAACATGCCGAGGCCGCAGAACCACCCGCGCTCTGCCGCATCTGCTCCGATGAGCGCCAGTACGTCGGCTGGGGCGGGCAGACATGGGCCACCCATGAAGCACTCGCCGCGGCCCATCGCCTGCGCATCGAGCCCGACGGCGATCTGCTCGGCATCGGCATCACGCCAGCTTTCGGCATCCCGCAGCGCGCCCTCCATCTCCAGACCGACGCCGGCAACATCCTCTGGGAATGCGTCAGCCTCGTCACGCCCGACGCCATCGACACCCTCAAAGGCCGCGGCGGCATCGACCTGATCGCCATCTCCCATCCCCACTTCTACTCGTCCATGATCGAGTGGAGCGAGGCCTTCGGCGGCGTGCCCATCTACCTCCACGAAGCCGATCGCGAATGGATCTCCCGCCCCGCACCACAGCTCCGCCTGTGGAGCGGCGACCAGCTGCAACTGTCCAAGGACGTCACGCTCCATCGCTGCCCCGGCCACTTCCCCGGCAGCACCGTGCTGCACTGGCATAAGGGCCCCGGCGGCAAGCCAGTGCTGCTCGCCGGCGACGCGCTGCACGTGGTGCAGGACCGCCGCCACGTGACCTTCATGTACTCGGTGCCGAACTACATCCCCGCCAACCCGGCCGACGTGCGCCGCATCCAGGCACGACTGGACGGCCTGCCGTTCGACGACGTCTACGGCTACACCTGGGGCCTGAACATCATCGGCGGCGGCCGGGCCGCCGTCGACGAGTCCTTCGATCGCTACTTCCGCGCGGTCGAAGGCAGGCGCGCCGCCGCCTGAGTCCCGGCCGTGGCCCGGACCTCGGCGCCGGCGGATTCCCATCCGCCGCCCAGCGCCAGGAAGAGCTGCACCTGCTCGTCGATGAGCGTGGCCTCGGACGCCGCCAGCGCCGCGTCGTTCGCGGCGAGCGCGCGCTCGGCATCGAGCGCGTCCAGGTAGCCAACCTTGCCGCCCTGGTAGAGCCGCCGCGCCTGGCGCGCGACGAGCGCCGCCTCATCGCGCGCGCCTTGCAGCGCTGCCCGGCGGTCGAGCTCGCGGGCGTACTGGTTGAGCGCGGTCTCGGTCTCGCGCAGCGCATTGAGGACCACCCCATCGAAGCGGGCCGCCGCTTGCCGCGTGCCGGCCTCGGCCTGCGCGATGCGGGCGTCGGCGATGCCGTTGTCCGGCAGCGTCCAGGAGATCAGCGGTCCCAGGCTCCAGCTCAGGGTGTCGCTCTTGCCGAAGCCGGCCAGCGTGCCCGCCGAGCCGGCGGACAGGCCCAGCGTGATCTTGGGATAGCGGTCCGCGATGGCCACGCCGATGCGCGCGGTCGCGGCATGCAGTTCGCGCTCGGCCTGGCGGATGTCGGGACGGCGGCGCAGCAGTGCGGCGCCGTCACCGACCGGGATGGCGCCAGCGACGTGGGGCGCGATGTGGCATTGGGCGAGCTCACGCGGGAAGTCGGCCGGCAGCTCGCCGGTGAGCGTCGCGAGCCGGTACAGCGCCGATTGGCGCTGCGCGATCAGCGGTGGCAGCGCGGCCTGCAGTTGCTGCAGTTGACTGCGGGCACGCGCGGCATCGATCTCACCGACACGGCCGGCGCGCTGCAGTTTCTCCGTGACCTCGAGCGCCTCGCGCTGCAGCTCGACGGAGTGGGTGGCCGAGTCGAGCCGCTGGCCCGTGGCGCAGGCCTCGGCATAGGCGCGGGCCGTGCCGGCCGCGACATTGACCTTGACCAGGTCGAGCGCCGCCGCGGCCGCTTCCGCGCTGGCGTGCGTGGACTCGATGGCGCGCCGGATCTGGCCGAAGAGGTCGAGCTGGTACGAGAGCCCGACGCCCGCGCTGTAGCGGTAGGTGTCGGGCGGCACGTCATCCTTCCTCAGCATCGAGAGGCCCGACGGATGGCCGAAGCTGGGGCCGCCATTGACGCTGATCGCGGGCTTCTCGCCGCCGCGCGCCTCGGACTCCAGGGCCTGGACGCGCTCCAGGTTGGCCGCCGCCTGGCGCAGGTCGGTGTTGCGCGCGAGCGCCTTCTCGACCAGCGCGTCGAGCGTCTCGTCCTGGAACAGCCGCCACCAGTGCGGCGGCAGCGGCGCGCTGTCGAAGGGCGCAGGCGCAGCGGCTTCGGCAGGCCCCGCCGACTGTGCCGACCGTGCCGCTCGTTGCCGTTCCAGGAAGGGCAGCGCCGCCGCGGGCTTCATGACGGCGGCCTCCGCGGGCACCTGGTAATCCGGCCCCTTCGGCGCGGTCGAGCACGCCGCGAGCGCCGCCGCGGCCAGGATCGCCAGCGCGCGCTTCATCGGGCCGCTCATGATTTCGTGCCTCCAAGCACCTGCACCGTGACCGTCTGGCCGGCGACGAGCCGCTCGCCTTGCGGCAGCGGATCGAGCTTGACCCGCACCGGCACGCGCTGCGGCAGGCGCACCCAGTTGAAGGTCGGATTGACGCTGGGCAGCAGGTTCGCGCTGGTGCTGCGGTCGCGGTCGGCGATGCCCGCAGAGAGGCTTTCGACGCGGCCCGTGAGCGCGCGGCTCGCGCCCATCGGCTTGACCTCGACGGCATCGCCGATGTGGATGCGCGCGAGCTTGGTCTCCTCGAAGTAGCCCTCGACGTAGAGCGAGTCCGCGTCGACCAGCGCCAGCACCGGATGCCCGGCGCTGGCGTAGGCGCCCTGGCGCAGGTCGAAGTTGGTGATCGTGCCGGAGGAGGGCGCGCGGATCTCGGCGCGCGCAAGGTTGAGCCGGGCCGAGTCGACCGCGACCTCGGCCTGCGCGACGGCGGCGCGCGCCTGCTCGGCGCGGCTGCGCGTCTGCTCGCGCGACTCCTGCGAGACCAGGCTGCCCAGGCCGCTGTTGCGCTCGGCCTCGCGCAGTGACTGGGCGAGCGCGACCTTCTGCGCGGCGAGCTGCGCCTGCGCCTGGCGCAGCGCGAGCTCATAACGCGCGCGATCGATCTCGAACAGCAGCGCGCCAGCCGCGACGCGCTGGTTGTCCCGCACCGGCACGGCGGTGACGAGGCCGGAGACGTCCGGCGCGATCTGCACGACGTTGGCGCGGACGCGGCCATCGCGGGTCCAGGGCTGGAGCTCGTAGCGGTCCCAGAGTTGGTGGGCCGCCCACAGGGCGCCGCCGACCGCGGCCAGCGTGACCAGCATCGAGACGGTGCGTCGCAGGGGGAAGGAAGAGGCTTTCATGGCAGGGGTCCGGCGGGGCCGGGGTCGTTCATTCGTTGATTCGGTGAGGCATGCGGGCAGCGATGGTCATCACCCCGGCCCGTGCAGCACGCGCAGCGAGGCGTCGCTCAGGCCCCAGAGCAGCAGCAGGTAGACCGCCAGGTCGAAGAGCGCCGGATGCCAGATCCAGCGGTAGGCGCCGGCACGGGCCAGCAGCCGCCGCACGGCGGAGAGCGCGATCAGCGCGAGCGCCGCGAGCGGCATCAGCCACGGCAGGTAGAGCCCGAAGAAATCCACTGCGCCGGTCATGGCCGGGCCTCCTTGTCGTTGTCCTGGATGCCCGCGGGCAATGCCGGCGGCGGCGCGTCCGGGAAGAGGCTGCGCCGCAGGCCGAGCAGCGCGCCGGCCGCGGGATGGGCCTCGGCGGGCAGATCGCCGGAGCCGGCATAGGCGGCGATCAGTCCTGCAAGCGCCTCGTCCAGGCGCTCCAGCAGCGAGGGCGGCGGCGCATCGAGCGCCTCAGGCCGGCCGTCGATGCGCGCGCGCAGCCAGTCGCCGAGCGCGTTCAGCAGCGGCGGCAGCGGCCCTTGCGCCAGGGCGGGCAGCCTGCTGCGCACGCCCTGCAGCGCGACGAGGTCCGCGCCGATGCGCAGGTCGCGCAGCGCGTCGTCGGTGGGCACGCCGGGCACCGAACCGCCGGACTGCGCGACACGCGGCGCCAGCAGCGCGATGCGGTCGAGCATGCGCAGCAGGTAGGCCTGCCCGCGGCCCGCCGAGCGCGGCAGGCGCGCGAGGTCCTCGAGCTCGCGCCAGGTCGCGCGCTGGATGCGGCGCGCGCTCCAGTCCGCGCCCACGGAACGCATCAGCCGCGTGACGCGCGCCGCGACGAAGACGCCAGTCAACTGGCCCGACATCGAATTCAGGAAGCTGGTGAGGTCCGCCTGCGCGGTGTCGTGCATGACCAGCGTGCCGATGACGCCGAACAGGAAGGGCAGCGCCGCCCCGACGGTCGCCGGCCGGCCGATGAAGGCGCCAACGACGAGGAAGACCGGCGCGCAGACCGCCATCAGGGTCCACATGTCCCGCACCAGCGGCAGCAGCACCAGCACGTAGAGCGCGCCGAAGGGCATCGACCAGAGCGTCCAGGCGAGGAAGCCGTTGATGGCCGGCACCGGGTCGTCCATCGCCGCGAAGAAGCAGCAGAAGATCGCCGCCATCATCGCGGCGGCCGCGCCCATCGGCCAGCCGGTGAGGATCCAGAAGGCGCAGCACACCAGGATGGCGATCAGCGCCGCGGCGCCGGACCACAGCGCCATGCCCAGGTCCAGGTGCAGCTTCGGCCCGCTCGGCGCGGGCGCCGCTCGCGAGGGCATCGGCGCGCCGCGCAGGCCGCGGTCGATGTCCGCGCGCAGCTGCACGCAGTGCAGCCAGCCGTCGAGCAGCGCCCCCAGCCGCTCCGCCAGCGCCACGCGCAGCAGCCGCGCCCAGGGATCGCCGGCCAGGCGGTCGCGCGCGTCCGCGCCGGTCAGCGCGTCGAGCTGTGCTCGCAGCGCGGGCCACTGCGCCTCGGCCTGGTTGGCGGGCAGCGTCAGCCAGGGATCGATGCGGTCGAGCAGCGCGCGCACGTCATCCGGCACGCCGCCCTGCGCCTCGAGCGCTCGCAGGCGATCCTCGACGCCGGCCAGCAGTGGCGTCAGCGCGGCCACGTGGTCCTGCATCGCATGGACCGCGCCGGCGGTCCAGCGCAGGTGGCTGGTGTCGAAGGGAATGTGGGTCGAGAGCACCCGCAGCTGCGAAATGTCGCCGGCGACACGGCGCCGGTCGGCGCCGCCATCGCGGCGCGCGGCGATGTCGGTCAGCCAGGCGCGGGTGTCGCCCAGTGTGCGATCCAGCAGCCCCAGCACCGAGCCCGTCAGGCTCTTGGGCAGCACCAGGCTGTGCACCAGCGTGGCCGACAGCACGCCCAGGCCGATCTCCTCCAGGCGCGCGACGGCGGTGTCGAAGAGGGTCAGCGGCGTGTCCACCGCCGGAAATCCGATCAGCGCCGCGGTGTAGCCCGCCAGCATGAAGGCGTAGGCGCGCGGCGTGCGGTCCCGCAGCGACAGCACCAGGCAGCCCGCGACCCACAGCGCCAGCGCCAGGCTGAGCAGCTCCGGCGCGTTGGCCAGGCCCGGCACCATGAGCACCGCGGCCACGCCGCCCACCAGCGTGCCGATGACGCGGAAAACGCCCTTGGAGCGCACGGCGCCGGCCATCGGATGGGCCACGATGTAGGCCGTCATCAGCGCCCAGAAGGGCCGCGGCTGGCCGGCCCAGCTCGCCAGGAAGACTGCCAGCATCGCCGCCGCGAAGGCCTTGAGCGAGAAGATCCATTCGGCGCGCGTGAAGCCGGGCCGCAGCGCCGCTGGCAGCTTCAGCAGCTTCGTCGGCAGCGCAGGCAGCCGGATCGCGGGGAAGGAGAGGGCGGGGAACTTCATGGCCGTCGCGGTGGAGCCGGCGCCTTCACTTGCGCCGCGGCGGCATGGCCGGCGTCGGCGCGCCGACGCGCTCCGCCAGCGTGGAGAAGACGCGCAGCGCCGCCTCGACGTCCGCGTCCGCGATGCCTTCGTAGAGTTCGTTGCGCAGGTCGCGCAGCGTGACCTCGATCTGCTCGCAGGCCTGGGCGCCCAGCGCCGTCAGGTGCAGCGTCTTGGCGCGGCGGTCGTCGGGATCCTCGTGCCGCTCGATGTAGCCGCCGGCGAGCAACTGGTCCAGCGAGCGCGTCAGCGACGGCCCCTCGATGCCCAGCAGCGTCGCCAGCTCGCCCTGGCGCATGCCGTCGCCCTGCCGGCCGATCATCACCAGCGGCCAGGCCAGCGCCTGCGACAGGCCCACGTGCGCCATCGCCAGGTTGGCGCGGGCGCGGTACGCCCGTTCCAGCACCGGCAGCATCATCCCGACCGTCATCAGCGCCACTTCCCGCGCGGTGCGCGTCAGCGAGCGGGCCGGCTTGTCCTTGGAGGAGTTCATGTCCGCGAGTTTAAATAGTTAGCTTGCTATCTATTTAAGTGGGGTTATTGCCGCAGCCGCGCCTCGCCCGCGCCTCAGTTGCGCCTCAACTGCGCTTCAGGTGCCCCCATCGCCGGTCCATGACGCCAGAACGCACAACGGCCGGTCTGTCGACCGGCCGTTGTTATTTCGCGTCGCGGGTTGTCAAGCCCGTGTCGCGGGTTCGGGGCTCAGGATCAGTCCTTGTCCTTCATCTGGAGCATGCGGTTGGTGCGCAGCGCCACCAGCGTGCAGACCGCGCCCGAGAGCAGGTAGGCCGAGACCGCCCACAGCCCGTAGTGCGCGGACAGGCCCAGCGCCACCAGCGGCGCGAAGGCCGCGCCGATGATCCACGCCAGGTCTGACGTGAGCGCCGCGCCCGTGTAGCGGAAGTGGGGCAGGAAGTTGGACGTCACCGCGCCCGCGGCCTGGCCGTAGGACAGGCCCAGCAGCACGAAGCCGACCAGGATGAAGATGTTCTGGCCCATGGTGCCGCTGTCCAGCAGGATGGGCGCGAACAGGCTGAAGATGCCGATCGTGGTCGCCAGCGTGCCCAGCGTGCTGCGCCGGCCGATGCGGTCCGCCACCATGCCGGAGACCGGCATCGCCGCCGCCGCCAGCAGCGCCCCGATGACCTGCACCGTCAGGAACTGGGTGACGTTCTGGTCGCCATACAGCATCACCCATGACAGCGGGAACACCGTGACGATGTGGAAGAGGGCGTAGCTCGCCAGCGCCGCGAACGCGCCGATGAAGACGTTGGCGCCCTGCTGCGAGAACAGCTCGCCGGCGTCGCAGGGGTCGAGTTCATGCTCCTCCAGGTTCTTCTCGTACTCGTGCGTCACGACCAGGCGCAGCCGCGCGAACAGCGCCACCACGTTGATCGCGAACGCCGCGAAGAACGGATAGCGCCAGCCCCAGCTCAGGAAGTCGATGGTGGCCAGGCTGCTCCACAGGTAGGCGTACAGCGCCGCGGCGATCAGGAAGCCGATCGGCGCGCCGAGCTGCCCCAGCATCGCGTACCAGCCGCGGCGGCCCTCCGGCGCGTTCAGCGCCAGCAGCGACGGCAGCCCGTCCCACGACCCGCCCAGTGCCAGGCCTTGCCCGATGCGGCAGGCGGCCAGCAGGACGATGGCCGCGCCGCCCCAGGTGTTGAATCCAGGCAACACCGCGATCGTGCAGGTCGAGATGCCCAGCAGGAACAGCGCCACCGTCAGCTTCACGCTGCGGCCGAAACGGCGCTGGATCTCCATGCCGACCATGGTCCCGATGGGCCGCACCACGAAGGCCAGCGCCAGCAGCGCGAAGGCGTACAGCGTGCCCTCCAGCCGCTCCATGTGCGGGAAGAAAATGGACGGGAACACCAGCACCGAGGCGATCCCGTAGACGAAGAAGTCGAAGTATTCCGAAGCCCGCCCGATCACGACGCCCACGGCGATGTCGCCCGGGGCGATGGCGTCCTGCTCCTCCTGCGTCGCCACCCCGCTGCCTCGCGGCAGCGGCTGGCCCACGGTGGAGAGGTGTTGCCCGGCTGTCGAAAGGGTGCTGCTGTTCATACGTCTCCTACCTGGGACAAAATGTCCAATAGTTGGTTTGAGTCAATCGGGCAAAATCTGCGCCCGGCGTGCAACGGTCGACAACTGTCGTTTTCCCCTTTATCGCTTTCCCTCCGGAGGAAACCCCCAGGTTTCGGACGGCGGGAACCCACCGCCCAGTGCGGCGGTCAAAGGGGGCTCCGCGTGAACTACGCCTGCTGGTCTGCTGAAGTCCCATGTACCTCAAAGCTGCTCTGAAAACAAGTCTCGCCCGTCCACTCGCCCGTCTCGGGCTGCTGGCCCTGGCGCTGCCCCTGTCCGCCTGCAACATGGTCGTGATGAAACCCTCGGGCGACATCGCGAACCAGCAGGCGCAACTCATCGTCGCCTCGACGCTGCTGATGCTGTTGATCATCGTCCCGGTGATCATCCTGACGCTGGTCTTCGCGTTCCGCTACCGCGCGTCCAACACGCAGGCGACCTACTCGCCGGAGTGGGACCACTCGACGCGCCTGGAACTGGTCATCTGGGGCGCGCCGCTGCTGATCATCATCGCGCTGGGCGCGATGACCTGGATCTCGACGCACAAGCTCGATCCGTTCCGCCCGCTGGAGCGCCTGGACGCGCAGCGCGCGATCCCCGCCGGCGTGGAGCCGCTGACCGTCGAGGTCGTGGCGCTGGACTGGAAGTGGCTGTTCATCTATCCCGAGCAGGGCATCGCCACCGTCAACGAACTGGCCGCGCCCGTGGATCGTCCGATCCACTTCAAGATCAGCTCGTCGACCGTGATGAACGCGTTCTACGTGCCCGCCATGGCCGGCATGATCTACGCGATGCCCGGCATGCAGAGCCAGCTGCACGCGGTGATCAACAAGCCCGGCGTGTATGACGGCTTCTCGGCGAACTTCAGCGGCGATGGCTTCTCGCACATGCGCTTCAAGTTCCACGGCCTGTCCAACGACGAGTTCACCGCCTGGGTCGAGCGCAACAAGGCCGACGGCGTCGCGCTGACCAAGGACCTGTATCTGGACCTGGAGAAGCCGTCCGAGCGCCAGCCGGTGCGCCGCTTCGCCAGCGTCGCCCCGGGCCTGTTCGACGCGGTCGTGAACCGCTGCGTCGACGGCTCCAAGATGTGCATGGGCCAGATGATGGCGATCGACGCCGCCGGCGGCGGCGGCAAGGGCGCCATCGACGGCCTGGCCAGCAAGGCCTGGAGCAATGAGCAGCGGCGCATCTTCGTCGCTTCGCTGTGCACGCCCGACAACGCGGGCCAGTACGCCTCCCAGTGGCAGGCCTCGGCCACCCGTAACTGACCCGCAGGACCCGGCGCCGCGCTGTGACCAGACGCGCCGGGCCCGCAAGCACCATCGAGATCCAAGATGATTGACGCTCAAAAGCTCATCTTCGGGCGCCTCAGCCTGGAGGCGCTTCCGCTCCACGAGCCGATCCTGATCGGCACCTTCGCCATGGTCGCCCTGGGCGGCCTCTTCGTCCTCGCCATGATGACGAAGTTCAAGCTCTGGGGCCCCTTCTGGCGCGACTGGGTGACCAGCATCGACCACAAGAAGATCGGCATCATGTACATCGTGCTGGGCCTGGTCATGCTGCTGCGCGGCTTCGCCGACGCGGTCATGATGCGCGCCCAGCAGGCCATCGCCTTCGGCGACCAGCTCGGCTTCCTGCCCCCGCACCACTACGACCAGGTCTTCACCGCCCACGGCGTGATCATGATCTTCTTCGTGGCGATGCCGCTGATCACGGGCTTCATGAACTACGTGGTGCCGCTGCAGATCGGCGCCCGCGACGTGGCCTTCCCCTTCCTGAACAACTTCAGCTTCTGGATGACCACCGGCGGCGCCGTGCTGGTCATGATGTCGCTGTTCATCGGTGAATTCGCGCGCACCGGCTGGCTGGCCTATCCGCCGCTGTCGGGCCTGCTCGCGAGTCCGGGCGTCGGGGTGGACTACTACATCTGGTCGCTGCAGGTGGCCGGCGTGGGGACGACGCTCTCGGGCATCAACCTGATCGCCACCATCATCAAGATGCGCGCGCCGGGCATGACCATGATGAAGATGCCGGTCTTCACCTGGACCTCGCTGTGCTCGAACATCCTGATCGTGGCCTCGTTCCCGATCCTGACGGCGGCCCTGGCGCTGCTGTCGCTGGACCGTTACGCCGGCACCAACTTCTTCACGACGGACCTGGGCGGCAACGCCATGATGTACGTCAACCTGATCTGGATCTGGGGCCACCCCGAGGTCTACATCCTGGTGCTGCCGGCCTTCGGCATCTTCTCGGAGGTCGTGTCGACCTTCAGCCAGAAGAAGCTGTTCGGCTACGCCTCGATGGTCTATGCGACCGTCGTGATCACGATCCTGTCCTACCTGGTGTGGCTGCACCACTTCTTCACGATGGGCTCGGGCGCCAGCGTCAACTCGTTCTTCGGCATCACGACGATGATCATCTCGATCCCGACGGGCGCGAAGATCTTCAACTGGCTGTTCACGATGTACCGCGGCCGCATCAAGTTCGAGGTCCCGATGTACTGGACCGTGGGCTTCATGGTCACCTTCGTGATCGGCGGCATGACGGGCGTGCTGCTGGCGGTGCCGCCGGCCGACTTCGTGCTGCACAACTCGCTGTTCCTGATCGCGCACTTCCACAACGTGATCATCGGCGGCGTGCTGTTCGGCCTGCTGGCGGGCATCTCGTACTGGTTCCCGAAGGCCTTCGGCTACAAGCTCGATCCGTTCTGGGGCAAGTGCTCGTTCTGGTTCTGGCAGATCGGTTTCTTCGTCGCCTTCATGCCGCTGTACGTGCTGGGCCTGATGGGCGTGACCCGCCGCATGAGCCACTTCGACGATCCGTCGCTGCAGATCTGGTTCCAGATCGCCGCGCTGGGCGCGCTGCTGATCGCCGCCGGCATCGGCTCCTTCCTGATCCAGCTGGTGGTGTCCTTCCTCAAGCGCGACCAGCTGCGCGACGTGACCGGTGACCCCTGGAACGGCCGCACGCTGGAGTGGTCGACCTCGTCGCCGCCGCCGCAGTACAACTTCGCGTTCACGCCGGTGGTGCATGACCACGACGCGTGGCACGACATGAAGACGCGCGGCCATCAGCGCCCGGTCGGCGGCTTCAAGGAGATCCACATGCCCAAGAACACCGGCGCGGGCGTGATCCTGGCCGGCCTGTCGACGCTGTTCGGTTTCGCGCTGATCTGGCACATGTGGCTGGTGGCCGGCGTCGCCTTCGCGGTGACGGTGATCGCGGCGATCGTCCACACCTTCAACTACAAGCGCGACTACTACATCCCCGCCGATGAAGTCACGCGCACGGAGGATGCCCGCACCCAGGTGCTGGCCGCCCAGGCCTGAATCCGCAGCGAGCGATATCCAACATGCAAGCAACGACCATGACGAACAACACCGGCGCGCCGGTGTTCTACGACAACGGCGATCACCATCCACAGCACGGCACGCTCCTCGGGTTCTGGATCTACCTGATGAGCGACTGCCTGATCTTCGCAGTGCTGTTCGCGACGTATGCGGTGCTGGGCCGCAGCTACGCGGCCGGCCCGTCGGGCGCCGACCTCTTCGACCTGCCGCTGGTGGCGCTCAACACCGGCTTCCTGCTGCTGTCCTCCATCACCTATGGCTTCGCCATGATCAAGATGCTGGCCAACAAGAAGCAGGGCACGCTGGCCTGGCTGGCGGTCACCGGCATCCTGGGCCTGTGCTTCCTGGCCGTGGAGCTCTACGAGTTCGCGCACCTGATCCATGAGGGCGCGGGTCCGCAGCGCAGCGCGTTCCTGTCCTCGTTCTTCACGCTGGTGGGCACGCACGGCCTGCACGTCACCTTCGGCACGATCTGGCTGGTGACGCTGATGGTCCAGGTGACCAAGCTGGGCCTGACCAAGGAGAACAAGCGCCGCCTGATCTGCCTGTCGATGTTCTGGCACTTCCTGGACGTGATCTGGATCGGTGTCTTCACCTTCGTTTATCTGATGGGAGCGCTGCAGTGAGCGACCATGACCACAAGCATGACGACCACGGCCACGGCCATGGTCACGACGATCACGACGACGTCGGCTACCACGCCACCGTCAAGGGCTATGTGATCGGTTTCATCCTGTCGGTGATCCTGACGGCGATCCCGTTCTGGCTGGTGATGGGCAAGGTCATCGCCTCGCCGGCGACCACGGGCATCGTGCTGCTGGCCTTCGCGGCGGTGCAGATCGTGGTGCACATGATCTATTTCCTGCACATGAACTCGAAGGTGGAGGGCGGCTGGTCGATGCTGTCGCTGATCTTCACGATCGCCGTCGTGGTGATCATGCTGGCCGGATCGATCTGGGTGATGTTCCACCTGAACAGCAACATGATGCCGATCCACGACATGCGCAACATGCCCTGATGGACGAGGTTCATCCGGAACTGCCGCGGCCGCGCCGCAGCACTGCCTTCTGGGCGCTGCTGCTGGGCGCGGCCCTTTTGTTTGCGGCCTTCGCCGCGCTGGGGGCGTGGCAGCTGCAGCGGCTGGGATGGAAGCAGGACCTGATCGCGCGCGTGGAGCGGCGGCTTGCCGCGGAGCCGGTGCGCGCGCCCGGCGCGGACCGCTGGCAGACGATCACCAAGGCCGATGACGAGTACCGCAAGGTCGTGCTCACCGGCACCTTTGACCACTCGCGCGAGACGCTGGTGGGGGCGAGCACCGAGCTGGGCACCGGCTACTGGGTGCTGACGCCGCTGCGCACGGTGCGCGGCGACTGGGTGCTGGTCAATCGCGGCTTCGTGCCGCCGGAATTCAAGACACGCGCGTCGCGCACGGCGTCGGAGACGCAGGGCGAGGACCGCGTCGTCGGCCTGCTGCGGCTGTCGGAGCCTGGCGGCGGCCTGCTGCGCCGCAACGTGCCGGAGCAGGATCGCTGGTACTCGCGCGATGTCCAGGCGATCGCCAAGGCGCGCCATGTGGTCGAAGGACCGGTGGCGCCGTACTTCGTCGACGCGGCCGCGGCCGATGACCAGACGCGCTGGCCGCGCGGCGGGCTGACGGTGGTGCGCTTCAACAACCACCACCTGCAATACGCGCTGACCTGGTTCGCGATGGCCGCGATGACGGCGGGCGTGGGCGTCTGGCTGTGGCGTGTCGAGCGCCGCAGGGCGCTGGGTTTGCCGGGCTCGAAGGACTGAGGCGCGGACCATGCTGAGCCGTCCCGATCCGGACGACGACCACCCCGACGACAGCCGTTACCTCGACGGCGCCGGGGCGCTGGCGCGTGGCGACACCTCGGGCGCGGGCCGGGCGCTCGAGGCGGGACGCAACAACCTGCAGCAGTTGGTGCAGCTGCGCTGGCTGGCGGCGGCGGGGCAGTTCGCGACGGTGCTGTCGGTCCACTTCGCGCTGCACATCCGGCTGCCGATGCCGGAGATGCTCACGCTGCTGGCGGTGCTGGTGCTGTTCAACGTGGCCTGCTGGCTGCGCACGCGCTGGGTGCCCAGCGTGCGCAACGCCGAGCTGTTCGCCGGGTTGCTGGTCGACATCGCGGTGCTGAGCGGGCAGCTGTACTACAGCGGCGGCGTCACCAATCCCTTCATCTTCCTGTTCCTGCTGCAGATCGCGGTGGGCGCGGTGCTGCTGCCGTCGCGCTACATCTGGTTCACGGTGGCGGTGACGGGCGGCTGCTTCGTGGCGCTGACGCAGTGGCACCTGCCGCTGCTGGTGCCGGACATGGAGGGCCTCTCGCTGCCACCGCACTACATCGGCGGCCTGCTGATCTGCTTCGCGATCAACGCCGGGCTGCTGGTGATCTTCATCCAGCGCATCGGCCGCAACCTTCGCCAGCGCGACGCGCGGCTGGCAGACCTGCGCCAGCGCGCCGCCGAGGAGGAGCACATCGTGCGCATGGGCCTGCTGGCCTCGGGCGCGGCGCATGAGCTGGGCACGCCGCTGGCGACGCTGTCGGTGATCCTGGGCGACTGGTCGCGCATGGCGCCTTTCGCCGGCGATCCGGAGCTGCGCGAGGAGATCGAGGAGATGCAGGTCCAGCTGCGGCGCTGCAAGGCGATCGTGAGCGGGATCCTGATGTCGGCGGGCGAGTTGCGCGGTGAATCGCCGGTGGTGACGACGCTGCAGGCCTTTCTTGATGACCTCGTGCAGCATTGGCTGACGACGCGCGCGCATCACGGACTCGAGTACCTGCCCGATGTCCATCTGCCGCGCCTGCGCATCGTGTCGGACGTGGGGCTCAAGCAGATGATCGACAACGTGCTGGACAACGCGCTGGAGGCGGCGCCTGGCCAGCCGGTGACGCTGCGCGCGCTGACGGAGGACGGGCAGCTCGTGCTGCGGGTCGCGGATCGCGGGGCGGGTTTCCTGCCGGAGATGCTGGAGCGCTTTGGCAAGCCCTATCAATCGAGCAAGGGGCGGGCCAAAGCGCTCCAGCATCT
>Ga0209051_1000961_pt1 | contig 28288 bp, 20 predicted proteins | sample AraplaCvi_mMS_r2_2_FD_184286 | JGI IMG/M metagenome (GOLD analysis project Ga0209051, IMG submission 184286) | Arabidopsis root microbial communities from North Carolina, USA - plate scrape MF_Cvi_mMS_r2 (SPAdes) (version 2) | ecosystem: Host-associated > Plants > Roots > Endosphere | place...
TGACGTGCTCGATCTCGATGCCCAGCACGTCGGCCACGCTGGCGGCGTCCACGAAGTCGATGTTCGACGAGCAGTATTCGCTGTCGTCGTCGTCTTCCCAGTTCTTCATGAAGATGCCGACCACCTCGTGCCCCTGCTGCCTGAGCAGGTGCGCCGTGACCGCGGAATCGACCCCGCCGCTCAGTCCCACCACGATCCGTTGCTTTGCCATAAGCCCGCCATTGTCCCAGCCCGGCGCCCGGGCGGCCGGCGTGGGGGAATCAGCCCTGGCGGCGCAGGCCGGCCAGCAGCTCGTAGGAGCGCAGCCGCGCCGCGTGGTCGAACACCTGCGAGGTGATCATCAGCTCGTCGGCGCCCGTGCGCTCGATGAAGGCCTGCACGCCTTCGCGCACCCGGGCGGGCGAGCCCACGGCCGAACACGACAGCACCGAGTCGAGCAGCGCGTTCTCGGCCGGGCCGACCTTCTGCCGGTAGCCCTCGACCGGCGGCGGCAGGCGCCCCGGCCGGCCGCTGCGCAGGTTCACGAAGGCCTGCTGCCACGAGGTGGCGCGGAATTCGGCCTCTTCGTCGGTGTCGGCCACGAACACGTTGAAGCCCAGCATCACATAAGGCTTCTGCAGCTGCGCCGAGGGCTTGAAGGTCTCGCGGTAGATCTGGATCGCCTGCATCAGCTGCTGCGGCGCGAAGTGCGAGGCAAAGGCGTAGGGCAACCCGAGGTGCGCGGCCAGCTGGGCGCCGAAGGTGCTCGAGCCGAGGATCCACACCGGCACCTCGAGTCCCGCGCCCGGCACTGCGCGCACGGGCTGCTGCGGCGCCTTGGACATGAAGTCCATGAGCTCGACCACGTCCTGCGGGAACTGGTCGGCATCGGATTCGAGGTTGCGGCGCAGCGCGCGCGCCGTGCGCTGGTCGGAGCCGGGCGCGCGGCCCAGGCCCAGGTCGATGCGCCCCGGATACAGCGACTCCAGCGTGCCGAACTGCTCGGCGATCACCAGCGGCGAATGGTTGGGCAGCATCACGCCGCCGGCGCCGATGCGGATGGCCGAGGTGCCGGCGCCGATGTAGGCCAGCAGCACCGCCGTGGCCGCGCTCGCGATACCCGGCATGCCGTGGTGCTCCGCCAGCCAGTAGCGCGTGTAGCCCAGCTTTTCGCCGTGCTGTGCGAGCGAAAGCGAGTTGCGGAACGACTGCGCGGCGTCGCTGCCTTCGGTGATGGGGGAAAGGTCGAGGATCGAGAACGGGATCATGGGCCGGATGATGGCGCGATCCGGCGATCCCTGCTCGTGCAAGCCATTGCCCGCTCTGCTAGGGCTGGCCGCGGCCCGGCTACGGGCTTCGCTTGCGCCACTGGCCCAGGTCGGCCTCGATGCGTTCGTTGATGTTGCCGCTCCACTGGGCGCCGAAGCCGGCCGCGCGCAGCAGCTCGACGATGCGCCGGCCGACCGCGACGGTGTTGGCCTCGCGCTGGTCGAACTCGGGAATCATGCCGCCGCTGAACGCCAGGTAGAGGCGGCCGGTGCGCACCGCAGTGTCGAGATCCTGCGCGTGATAGAAGCAGCAGCCGCGAATGCCCGAAGCGAGCCGGCCTGCGGCGCGCCACTGCTCGCGCACGTCGTCGTGGCCGTCGGCCAGCGTGTTGCCGGCGCGGTGCAGCGCAATGATCTTCTCGCTGCGCAGCTGGGCGAACACCGCGTCGAGCCGGTCGTATTCGGTCTGCGCGGGCCACGAAGCCTCGGCGGCGCGCTTGGCGGCGCAGGCGCGCGCCGCCTCGGCCCTGACCCAGGCGCGGTCTTCGGCCGTGAGCTCGTCGGGATCGAGGTACTCGTCGGTGATCATCCATTCGATGTCGCCGTCGGGATGGAAGCCGCACCACGCCAGGCCGTGAATGCGTGCGCGCGTGTCTTCGGGGTCGAGCGTGAGGGCCATGCGTGCTCGGCTCAACCTGCCAGGCACGCGAAGGCATCGGCTTCGAAGCGGCCGGCGGCGTCTTTCAGAACCAGGGTGCAGCTCACGTTGTGGGAATCTCGCGGATGGGAGGCCATCGAAGCCGCGCCGGCCAGCCCCGCCGCGGCGGGCACCATCGTACCGGGCTGCGGCCAAAGCTCGATGTCCGCCCGCGAAGGCGGCGGCCGTTTTGTAAGGCGAAAGCATTTGCCTGCGTGGCAAATCAACCACGCCCGGGCCGCGCCTTCGCGTCCGGGGCGGCCAGCACGGCAAAAAGCCGGCCCATGCTTTCGCATGGCCGGCTTTTGGGAGGACTGGCGCTCGCCGAGCGCCGAGGCCGTTTTTTACAGCGGCAGTGCGTCGCCGCGGGCAGCAGCGCGGGCTGCGGCGCGCACCGTGGCGCGGTCCACCGTGCTGGCGACGATCGGGGCCACGCCCGACGAGGCGCCTTCGGCGTACGGATCGGCACTGCGGGCGGCAGCCACGGCTTCGGCACGGACCGCATCGCGGCTGGTCGACGAAACGAACACCTGGGCCGGGCCTGCATTGGCGCCGGTGGCGTACGGGTTGGCGCTGTGCGCGGCAACCACGGCCTGGCCGGCGACGTCGGCGCGGCTGGCGGCCGAGGTCAGCGGATGCACGCCTTCGTAGGTTTCGGCGTGGGCGGCGCCAGCGACGGCCATGAGGGCAACAGCAACGGCGGAGAGGATCTTCGAGGCGGTCATTTTGATTTCCTTCAATTCAGTTCAGTTTTGGCTTTGGATGATTTCGAACCGGTCTTGGGTGGGTCACCGTCCCTCTTCTGGGGGGCGGCCACCTCGCTCGGGGCCCTGTTCACCCAGATCGGCTTGGGGGCCGGTCTGTGAGATGAATTGTGCGCCGTCTTCTACGTAAAAACCCTTAGCAAAAAGAACCACGGCGTTCACGGAAAGGAAACAATCGCATCGCCAAAGCGAAAGACCGGGGCCATGGAGACACCGGCCTTCGCAGATTGGAAAAAACTGCCGCCCTCCAGCGCTGCGGCTAAAGTAGTCGCCCCAAACGGCCCATCCAGCCACACACACAACACAAGGAACATCAGCCATGGGCGCACAGTGGAAAGCAAAGCACAAGGACCTGGCGGCCAATGCCAAGGGCCGCCTGTTCGGAAAACTGGCCAAGGAAATCATGGTGGCCGCGCGCAGCGGCGCCGATCCGGCCTCGAATGCGCGCCTGCGGCTGGTGGTGGAGCAGGCCCGCAAGGTCTCGATGCCCAAGGACACGCTGGACCGCGCCATCAAGAAAGGCGCGGGGCTCACCGGCGAGGCGGTGCATTTCGAGCATGTGATCTACGAAGGCTTTGCGCCGCACCAGGTCCCTGTGATGGTCGAATGCCTGACCGACAACGTGAACCGCACCGCGCCTGAAATGCGCGTGCTGTTCCGCAAGGGCCAGCTCGGCACCTCGGGTTCGGTGTCGTGGGACTTCGACCACGTAGGCATGATCGAGGCCGAGCCCTCGCGTGCCGATGCCGATGCCGAAGTGGCCGCCATCGAAGCGGGCGCGCAGGACTTCGAGGCGGCCGGCGAAGGCGGCGTCACGGTGTTCCTGACCGACCCGACCGATCTCGACCTCGTGAGCCGCGCGCTGCCGGCCCAGGGCTTCACCGTGCTGTCGGCCAAGCTGGGCTACAAGCCAAAGAACCCGGTCGATCCGGCCAGCCTCAGCGCGGAGCACCTCGAAGAGGTCGAAGTGTTCCTCGCGGCCATCGACGCGAACGACGACGTGCAGAACGTGTTCGTGGGCCTGGCGGGCTGAGCCGCTGCCTCTCATCCGATGGAGAGCCCGGTGACCCGCCCCGAGAATGCGGCCCCCCGCACGCTCGCCGGCCAGTGCCTCTGCGGCGCGGTGCGCTACACCGTGGCCGACGCGTTCGCCTATGCGCTGAACTGCCACTGCGCCGACTGCCGGCGCGCGACCGGATCGGCCTTCAAGCCCTTCGCCGGCATCGAGCGGCACAAGCTGGCCATTGCACAAGGCCAGGACGAGCTCCTGGTCTTCGGCAAGGAAGACGCGGGTGACGTGCACTGCCGCCATTGCGGCTCGCTGCTCTACTCGGTGGTGCGCGACGGCCTGTTCGTGCATGTGACCCTGGGCACGCTGGCCGACAAGCCGTCGATCCGCCCGCGCGCGCACATCTTCGTGGGCTCGAAGGCGCCCTGGTTCACGATCACCGACGACCTGCCCCAATACGCGGGCCACGCCGACGCCGATTGAGCCTCGGCCCTGCTACGCCGCCCGTGCGCCGCGCTGGAGCGGCAGCCAGAGCGTGAACAGCGTGCCCCCGGGCCCGGAGCGCCACGACACCTCGCCGCCGACCGCCTGCGCCCGCCGCTGCTGGTTCTGCATGCCGCGGCCGCCGGCGCCGGCCAGGGCCTTCTCGACGTCGAAGCCCTGCCCGTTGTCCTCGATGCTCACCCGCACGCCCGACGCTTCGGGTTCGGTGGCCACCCGGATCTCGGTGGCGCGGGTATGGCGCAGCACGTTGGCAATGCTCTCCTGCACGATGCGCAGAATGTGCAGCGCGCTGGTCGGGTCGAGCCAGTCCAGCGCCGGAAGCTCCTGCACCTGCCATTGCAGGGCCACGCCCGAACTCTCGAGCCGCGGCCCGAGCCGGTAGCGCAGCGTGGCGAGCAGCAGCAGCAGGTCGTCCTCGAGCGGCTCCATCGAATCGATGGTGAGCTTGAGGTCGTCCAGGCAGCTCTGGAGCATTTGCGAGACCTTGTCGTCGCTCATGCTGCCGCCTTCCACGGAGCGGATGGCGCTGATCAGCGAGGAGCCCAGTCCGTCGTGCATGTCCTGCATGAGGCGCTGGCGCTCGTCGCTGATGGTCTGCTTCTTCTCGACCTCGCGCAGCCGCCGGTGGCTGAGCTCGAGCTCGGCTTCGCGCGCCGCAAGGCGCTGGGCCAGGCTGGCGTTGACCCGCTCGACCTCGGCAATGGCATTGACGTAGCGCCGGTACAGCAGCACCCCGAACACGCTGAACGTGACGGCATTGGTGTAGGCGCCCAGGTACCAGCCCTCGGGACTCACGAAATTGTTCTGCAGCAGCCAGTCGGACACGCCCAGCAGCACGCACACGCCGATGCCCACGGCCACCAGCCGCCCCTCGCCGGAGCGGCGCCAGGCGCTGATGCCGCCCACCAGCGCCACGGCGACCCCCATCAGCGCCGCGCCCAGGTAGATCAGCGGCGTGACCTGCGGCGTGTTCCTCAGGATCGCCAGGCCCGGCAGCGTCAGCACGCCGGTCAGCACCGTCCACGCCACCACCGCGCCGGTGAACCACCGGAGCGGACGGCCGTGCAGCTGGCGCAGCGCGAAGTGCACCACCGCCACCAGCCAGAACAGCGAGTTGACCGTGAGCCAGGCGAACCAGTCGTTGGCGACCGGGACGCCGACATAGAAATGCAGGCTGCGCAGGAAGGAGGTGGTCGCGAGGTTGAAGAAGAGCAGGTAGCCGGTCTCGTGGCTGCGCCTGAACCACACGAACAGCGCGAACACGCCCACGGCCATGAAGGCCGCGCTGAGCATGGCCGGCAGCTCCTGCTGCAGCCACTGCCGCATGCGGTAGCGGGGCTCCAGCGCTTCGGCGGGCCCGAGCCACAGCGACGAAACCGCCACCTGCGCGCCGCGCGTGTGCTCCATCCGCACCAGGATCTCGTTCAACGGCGCGCCGTCGATCGTCTTGCCCAGCAGCACCCACAGCGGCGTGCGCGTGCTGTTCCACAGCGGGCCCTGCACCTGCGCGCTGTGGACCAGCCGTCCATTGGCATACACCGCAATGGTGCCGTCGGTCTTGATGCGCGCGCCATAGAGCGCGAGCGGCGCCGTCGTGAGGGGCAGATTGCGCGTCGAAAGCCGCAGCCAGGTGATGCGGGTTGCATCCGTCGACGCGCTGCCATCGGCCTGGCGCAGCAAGGCGATGGGCAGCGCCAGCGGCAGCTCGACCGGCTGCCAGGCGGGAGGCAGGGCCTTGCTGTCCGCGGCAAGCGGCAATGCGCGGAAGCCCGGTGCGTCTTCCACCTGCCAGTCGGCCTGCGTCAGATGCAGCGCCGCGTTGGGCTGCGCGGCGCCGGTGGTGCCGAAAAAGGCGGCCATGGCGACCAGCAGTGCGATGGAAACCACGAGCACCCCGTTCGCCCAGAACGAGGCAAGACGGTATCTGGAGAAGTGTTCGAGCAGCCGCCGCGCAGATCCGAGGCTCATCGGCGTGCGGCCTGGCCGCTCCGGTTCAGGAAAAAACAGCCGGGAACAGATGCGTTCCCGGCAAGCCGCGCGGCTGAAGCAGCGATGGAACGGCTTCAGCCACGGTGCTGCGATTCAGCTCAGAACGGAATGTCGTCGTCCATGTCGTCGAAGCCCGACGACGACTTGGCCGGAGCCTGGCGCGGTGCCGGCGCCGGAGCGCGCGGTGCCGCGGCCGGTGCACGGGGGGCGTAGCCGCCGCCACCACCACCGCCGCCTTGCGAGTAGCCGCCGCCCTGCGAATAGCCGCCGTCGTCCTCGGGACCGCCCGAGGGGCCGCCCTGGCCCTGGCGGCTGCCGAGCATCTGCATCTGGTCGGCGCGGATTTCGGTGGTGTATTTTTCGATGCCGTCCTTGTCGGTCCACTTGCGCGTGCGCAGGCTGCCTTCGACGTACACCTGCGAGCCCTTGCGCAGGTACTGGCCGGCAATTTCGGCCAGGCGGCCGTTGAAGACGATGCGGTGCCATTCAGTGGCTTCGCGCATTTCGCCGCTTTGCTTGTCTTTCCAGCGATCGGTGGTGGCCACGGTGACATTTGCGACCTGGTCGCCGCTCGGGAAGGTACGCATTTCGGGGTCGCGCCCCAGGTTGCCGACGACGATGACTTTGTTGACCGATGCCATATGCACTGCCCCTGATAAGTGGATGAAGGAGAAGGTTGAAAGGAACCCTCGATTGTGCCCCAAGGCGGCCGGCCGCAGCCCCGGCCGATGCCAGAATGCGTCTTCGGCATGAACAGAGAACCAGACTTCTTCGAGCATCTGCGCACCGAGCTGCGGGGCGGCCGTGTCTGGCTCGACCGGGCGATCGTGCTCGGCTATGCGATTGCGGCAGGGCTCTTCGTCGTGGGTTTCACATACGCGAGCGACTGGGCCTTCGGCCGCTTCCATCGCCTCTATGCGGCCCACCCCTGGGCGGTGCTGCTGGCGACCCCGCTCGTCACGGCGGGCATCGTGTGGTTCACGCTGCGCTTCTTCCCCGGCGCGGGCGGCTCGGGCATTCCGCAGATCAAGGCGGCGCTGCATCCTGCGCTTCCCGAGGAGCGGCGCTCCGCCTTCGCGTCGCTGCGGCTGACGGTGGCGAAGATCGGGTTGGGCGCCGCGGGCTTCGCGGCCGGCCTGTCGATCGGCCGCGAAGGGCCCTCGGTGCAGGTCGCGGCCGGCGTGATGCAGCACGCGCGGCGCTGGCTCTCGCCCAACACCGCCATCGACGGGCGCGCGCTGCTGGTGGCCGGCGGGGCGGCCGGCATCGCGGCGGCCTTCAATGCGCCGCTGGCAGGCGTGGTTTTCGCCATCGAGGAACTCTCGGGCCGGCTGGAGGCACGCTCGAGCGGACTCATCATCACGGCCATCGTGCTGGCGGGCCTGGTGGCGGTGTCGGCCTTCGGCAATACCAGCTATTTCGGCGTGATCCGCGTGCCCCGGCTCGGCTGGGATGCCCTCGGCCCGGGCCTGCTGGCCACCTTGCTGAGCGGCGCGGCCGGCGGGCTGTTCGCGCGGCTGCTGACCGCTTCGCTGACCGGCGCGCCCGGGCGCCTGAACCGCTGGCGCGCACGTTTTCCGGTGCGCTTCGCGGCCGCCGGCGGATTGGCCGTGGCGCTCATCGGGCTGGCGACGGGTGGCGTCACCTTCGGCGCGGGCTCGGAGGCGGTCAAGCAGATGCTGCAGGGCCATGACGAACTGACGCCGCTCTACACGGTGCTCAAGTTCGTCGCCACCTGGCTCACGGCCTGGTGCGGCGTGCCGGGCGGCATCTTCGCGCCGTCGCTGTCGATCGGTGCGGGCATCGGCGACGCGGTGGCCCGCCTCGCCAGCAGCGACCTGGGCCCGGCGCTCATCGCCATGGGCATGGCGGGCTTCCTGGCCGCAGTGACACAGGCGCCGCTCACCGCCTTCATCATCGTGATGGAAATGGTCGACGGCCATTCGATGGTGCTGAGCCTGATGGCCGCCGCGATGCTGGCCAGCCTGGTCTCCCGGATGATCAGCCGTCCGCTGTACGACACGCTGGCCGAGTACATGGTGGGCCGCGCGATCAGCAGCGGAGGCGGCACCGAAGCGGTGCACCCGGCGCCGGCAGAGACCCCGAAGTCCGAACCGCCGGTTCCCTCTCCCTCGCCATGAAATCGTCGGCGGTCTATCATGTCCGGTTGCCCTCGGACGATCGCCCCCTTGAATTCCAAAGCCATTGAATACGCCGACGACGACGCGCAGCGCGCACGCGACGCGGAACTCGAACGCGACACCTACCTCGGCGCGGTGCTCGCGCAGCAGCGCATCAGCATCCGCGGTGCGCGCACCCACAACCTGAAGAACGTCGACCTCGACATCCCGCGCAACAAGCTGGTGGTGATCACCGGCCTGTCGGGCTCGGGCAAGTCGAGCCTGGCCTTCGACACGCTGTATGCCGAAGGCCAGCGGCGCTACGTGGAAAGCCTCTCGGCCTATGCGCGGCAGTTCCTGCAGCTCATGGACAAGCCCGACGTCGACGTGATCGAGGGCCTGTCGCCCGCCATCAGCATCGAGCAGAAGGCCACCAGCCACAACCCGCGCTCCACCGTGGGCACGGTGACCGAGATCCACGACTACCTGCGCCTGCTCTATGCGCGCGCCGGCACGCCCTACTGCCCCGATCACCACCTGCCGCTGCAGGCGCAGACCGTCTCGCAGATGGTCGATGCCACGCTGGCCATTCCCGACGAGCCGCGGCTGATGATCCTCGCACCGGTGGCAAGAGAGAAGAAAGGCGAATTCCTCGAACTCTTCGCCGAGATGCAGGCCGCGGGCTACGTGCGCTTCCGCGTCGACGGGCAAACCTGCGAATACAACGACCTGCCCAAGCTCAAGAAGACCGAGAAGCACGACATCGACGTGGTGATCGACCGGCTGCGCGCGCGCCCCGACATGCAGCAGCGCCTGGCCGAGAGTTTCGAAGCCGCGCTGCGGCTGGCCGAAGGCCGCGCCATCGCGCTGGAGCTGGGCACCGAGGGGGCGCCCGACAAGGAGCACCTGTTCAACGCCAAGTTCGCCTGCCCGATCTGCCACTACTCGCTGTCGGAGCTGGAGCCGCGCCTCTTTTCGTTCAACTCGCCGGTGGGTGCCTGCCCCAGCTGCGACGGCCTCGGCCACCGCGAGGTGTTCGACCCGGCGCGCGTGGTGGCCTTTCCCTCGCTCTCGCTCGCAAGCGGCGCCATCAAGGGCTGGGACCGCCGCAACGGCTACTACTTCAGCATGATCGAGAGCGTCGCGAAGCACTACAAGTTCGACGTCGACGCGCCCTTCGAATCCTTGCCGGCCTCGGTGCAGCAGGTGCTGCTGCACGGCTCGGCGGCCGAGGAGATCAAGTTCAACTACACCATGGAGTCGGGCAACTTCGCGGGCAAGAAGCTCACGAAGAAGCATCCCTTCGAGGGGATCATCCCGAACATGGCGCGGCGCTACCGCGAGACCGATTCGGTGATGGTGCGCGAAGACCTCGCGCGCTTTCGCAACCTGCAGCCGTGTCCCGACTGCGGCGGTTCGCGCCTGCGGCCTGAAGCTCGCAATGTGTTCCTGGTGGACGAATCGGCCCGCCCCGCGGACGGTGTCGAGCCTCCGCGCATGGCGATCTTCGAACTGAGCCACCTCACGCTGCGCGATTCGCTCGCCTGGTTCCAGAAGCTCAAGCTGCGCGGCGCCAAGGCCGACATCGCCGACAAGGTGGTGCGCGAGATCGGCCTGCGGCTGAAGTTCCTGAACGACGTGGGCCTCAACTACCTGAGCCTGGACCGCAGCGCCGAGACGCTTTCGGGCGGCGAGGCGCAGCGCATCCGGCTGGCCTCGCAGATCGGCTCGGGCCTGACGGGCGTGATGTACGTGCTCGACGAGCCCAGCATCGGCCTGCACCAGCGCGACAACGACCGGCTGATCGGCACGCTGAAGCACCTGCGCGACATCGGCAACAGCGTGATCGTGGTCGAGCACGACGAGGACATGATCCACGCCGCCGACCACGTGATCGACATGGGCCCCGGCGCGGGTATCCATGGCGGACGCGTGATGGCGCAGGGCACCTATGCCCAGGTGGCGGCGAACCCGGATTCGCTGACCGGCCAGTACCTTTCGGGCACGAAGAAGATCGAGGTGCCCAAGCGCCGCACCGCCTGGCTGCCGGTCGTGAAGAAGCCGGCCTTCAACGAAGGCAGGAAGGCCTCGCGCTTTCCGCCCAGCCCTGCGGCCGAGCGGCGCGCCGCGCGCGAAGCGGCGCACCTGGCCTCGCAGACCGACCTGCAGGAAATCCGCGTGGTCGGCGCCACCGGCAACAACCTGAAGAACGTGAGCGTCGCCTTCCCGGTCGGCCTCCTGACCTGCGTGACGGGCGTCTCGGGCTCGGGCAAGTCCACGCTCGTGAACGACACGCTCTACACCGCCGTGGCGCGCACGCTCTACCGCGCGCACGAAGAGCCGGCCGCGCACGAGTCGGTCGAGGGCATCGAGTATTTCGACAAGGTCATCAACGTCGACCAGAGTCCCATCGGCCGCACGCCGCGCAGCAACCCGGCCACCTACACGGGCCTGTTCACGCCGATCCGCGAGCTGATGGCCGAGACCAACACCGCGCGCGAACGCGGCTACGGCCCGGGCCGCTTCAGCTTCAACGTGGCGGGCGGGCGCTGCGAGGCCTGCCAGGGCGACGGCGTGGTGAAGGTCGAGATGCACTTCCTGCCCGACGTGTACGTGCCCTGCGAGGTCTGCCACGGCCAGCGCTACAACCGCGAGACGCTCGAGGTGCTCTACAAGGGCAAGAACATCGCGCAGATCCTCGAGATGACGGTGGAGACCGCGCACGAGTTCCTGAAGGCCGTGCCCACCATCGAGCGCAAGCTGCGCACGCTGCTGGACGTGGGCCTGTCCTACATCCAGCTCGGCCAGTCGGCCACCACGCTGTCGGGCGGCGAGGCGCAGCGCGTGAAGCTCGCGCTGGAGCTCAGCAAGCGCGACACCGGCCGCACGCTCTACATCCTCGACGAGCCGACCACCGGCCTGCACTTCGCCGACATCGAGCTGCTGCTCAAGGTGCTGCACCAGCTGCGCGACGCGGGCAACACCATCGTGGTGATCGAGCACAACCTGGACGTCATCAAGACGGCCGACTGGCTGATCGACATGGGCCCCGAGGGCGGCGCCGGCGGCGGCACGGTGGTGGGCGAGGGCACGCCCGAAGACATCGCGGCCAACGAGGCGAGCCACACGGGGCGCTACCTCAAGCGGCTGCTGTAGCGGCCCTGCCCCGGCACGGATGCGCGGGCCGCGCCACAATCGCGGCCCATGCCTTCCTTCACGCCGCGCCAGTTCGTCCTGCTCGTTCTCCTCACGCTTGCGTGGGGCCTCAACTGGCCCGTGATGAAGCTCGGCGTGGCGGACTATCCGCCGCTGGCCTTCCGCGCGATATCGATCTGGCTCGGCGTACCGGTGCTGGGGCTCGCGCTGGTGTGGATGAAGGTGCCGTTCCGCGTGCCGCGCAGCGCCTGGCCCGAGCTGTTGTGGCTGGGCGCCACCAACATGTTCATCTGGCACGCCTGCATCATCCTGGCGGTGAAGGCGCTGTCGGGCGGGCGCGCTGCCATCCTGGGCTACACGATGCCGGTGTTCTCCGCGGTGATCGGCGCGCTGCTGTTCTCGGCCGTGCTCACGCGGCGCTCATGGCTCGGCGTGGGCGCCTGCGCGATCGGCGTGGGGCTCCTGCTGTGGCACGAGCTCACCGACCTCGCGGGCCGGCCCGGCTACGTGGCGCTCGCACTGGTGGCGGCCGCGACCTGGGCGCTGGGCACGCAGCTGCTGCGCCACTCGCGCATCGGGCTGGCGACGCTCACGCTGTCGTTCTGGATGACGGCCATGACGGCCGTGGTGATGACGGTGCTGTCGCTGCTGTTCGAGCGCGGCCCATGGCGCTGGCCCGGCCCCGTGACCTGGGGGTCGATCGCCTACAACGCGGTGCTGATCTTCGGCTTCGCGCACGCGGCCTGGTTCTACCTGGCGCGCGGCCTGCCGCCAGTGGCCTCGACCTTGAGCGTGATGTTCATTCCGGTGCTGGGCGTGTTCAGCGGCGCGGTGTGGCTCGGCGAGGTCGTGCACTGGCAGGACTGGGTGGCGGTAGCGCTGATGATGGTGGCCATCGCCTCGGTGCTCTGGCCCTCGCGCAGCAGCACCGCCAAGGCCTGAAAAAATTCAGGTCGTCGTCTGCACGTGCAGGCGGCTCGTCTTGCAGCGGTGCAGCGCACGGTAGTGCTCCAGCGGCCGGCCGTTGGCGCCGTAGGCGATCGACTCGATGCGCAGCAGCGGCTCGGGCTGCGGCAGGTCGAGCAGCCTGCAGGTTTCGGCGTCGGGCAGCACCGCATCGATCCAGCGCTCGGCGCGCACCAGGCGCAGCCCGTACTGCCGGCGCAGCACGTCGTAGAGCGAGCGGTCTTCCAGCCGCGCGCGGTGCAGGCCGGGCGCCAGGTCCGCCGGCACCGCGGTCTCGACCAGGAGGCGCAGCTCGCCGTCCACGCTGCGCAGGCGCTTGAGGGCCACCACCTGGGTGTCGTCGGCCAGGCCCAGCGATGCAGCCTCGTGCTCGGTGGGTGCGCGCAATTCCTGCGCGAGGATCTGCGTGCGCACCGAGCGGCCCTTGCGCTCCATCTCGTCGGAGAAGCCGAGCACGGTGGAGACGAAATCCTCGTCGCGCTCGCGCGCCGACACGAAGGCGCCGCGGCCCTTGATCTTGTAGATGAGGTTGTTGCGCACGAGGTCGGCCAAGGCCTCGCGCACCACGATGCGCGAGATGCCGAACTGGTCGCCGAGCTCCGCCTCCGAAGGCAGCTTGGCGCCGATGGGCAGCACGCCCTGCAGGATCTGCAAGCGGATGGCGTCGCGGAACTGCGCCCACAGCGGCGATTCGGAATTGCGGTCGAGCACGGTCGACATGTCGTTGGGACTGTTCACTTTTAGGCTGGGCCGAGGACTGAGCTGGCCATCAATGATGCATCGAAAGAAGGCGCCTCGCCGACGGCCTCGGCATGCAGGCGCACGTTGTGCCGCTCGCGCAGCGCGGTGGCGCAGGCGCACAGCTCGTTGTGGGCGTGGGTGGGGTCCCAGCCCAGCGCCTCGGCCGCCACGCCCGCGATCTCGGCGAGCGCGGCATCGGTGACGAGGCCGCGAATGGCCAGCAGCGTGCGGCGAATGACGAGGTCGTCGAGATGCACCACACCAGTCTCCAGGCACAGGTAGGAGAGCTCCGCGGCCGAGTAGTCCGGTGCATGCTGCAGCGGCAGGTCGCCCGAGGCCGCCAGGCGCTGCGCGAGCGGCAGCGCCTTCGAGCCATAGCGGCCGAGCAGGGTCAGTGCACGCATGCGGTCCATGCCGCAGGCGGCCACCATCTTCTCGACGAAGCGCTCGGCCGCCGGCGCATCGGCCGGCAGGTCCGCACCACCGCCGATGGGCAGCAGCTCGGTCGACGCGGTGCGCGAGCGGCCGAGCAGCTGCAGCACTTCGTCGGTGGCCTCCTCGGCCAGCGAGCGGAAGGTGGTCCACTTGCCGCCGACCAGGCCGACGATGGCGATGTCGCGCGTCGCGTTCGGCGGATCCACCACCACCGAATGGTCGCGCGAGATCTGCCCCGGCTTGTCGGCCTCGGAGCGCGCGAGCGGCCGCACGCCGACATAGGTGTAGACCACGTCGCCGCGCCCGAAGGCCATGTTCGGGAAGACCTCGCGCAGCACCTCGATCAGGTAGTCGACCTCGGCCGGCTCGGTGACGATCTGGTCCGGGTCCTCGACCGGGATGTCGGTGGAGCCCACCAGCACCCGGTCGAGGAAGGGATAGACGATGCACACGCGCCCGTCGACCGCCTCGAAGTAGGCCATGCGGCCGTCGAGCGCGTCGCGCAGCGCGGGATGGTCGAGCACGAGGTGCGAGCCCTTGGTGCCCATCACGCGCGGGCCGGCACCGCCGAGCACGGCCGCGCTGCGGTCGAGCCAGGCGCCGGTGGCATTCACCACGCTGTCGGCGGTCACGCGCACGAGTGCGCCGGTGATCTCGTCGCGCAAGGTGAGGATGTTGCCCGCGCAGCCCATCACGCGGCAGTAGTTGGCGGCCGCGGAGCGCGGCTGGTCGCGGCAGGCATCGGCTATGAGTTCGAGGATGAGCCATTCGGGATGGCTGATCCAGGCATCGAAGAAGGTCGCGGTCCAGCGGATGGCCGCGCGGAACAGGCCGCGGTCGGCCGGCGGCACGCGGCTGATGCGATGCCCCGGCATCACGCGCTGGCGGCGTCCCAAAAGGTCGTAGAGCCGCAGGCCCAGCGCCACGGCCAGCAGGCCGCGCGTGCGCTGCGGCGGCGTGCGGCCGAAGAACTTGAGCGCGCTGCTCATCAGCCCGCCGAAGAAGCTCGCGAGCGGCACCACCGTCTTGAGCGGCTGCACCAGGTGCGGCGCATTGCGCAGCAGCAGGTTGCGCTCGCGCGTGGCTTCGGCCACCAGCGAGAAACTGCCGTTCTCCAGGTAGCGCAGGCCGCCGTGGATCATGCGCGAGGGCGCGCTGCTGGCGCCGGCGCCGAAGTCGCCCTTGTCGACGATCAGGCAGTCGACGCGCTGCAGCGAAAGGTCGCGGAACACGCCCACGCCGTTGATGCCGGCGCCCACGATCACGGTGGAGAAATGGCGGCCTGCCAGCGAGGCCGGGCGCACGAAGGGAAGTTGCCAGGCGCTCATTCGGCACCGCCCGCGAGGTGGGTGAATACAGGTGACATGCTGTCGATCAGTTCGTTGAAACCGGCGTTGAAATCCGCATGGGCGCGGGCCTCGCGCGCATCGGGCTCGATGAGCTCGCAGGGCGCGAGCAGTGGGCTGCCCTGCGACGCGTCGTCCAGGCCCTGCGACATGGCGGCGTAGATCGCGGCGCCGCGTGCGCCGGTCTCGTCGTCGGCGCAACGTTCGACCGGGCGCCCCAGGAAGGCCGCCAGCAGCCGCACGAGGCGGGCATCGCCCGCGCCGCCGCCGAGCACCGTCGTCTGGCTCACCGCGAGGCCGGCCGCGGCCAGGCGCGCCGTGTGCCGCGCATGCAGCGCCGCCACGGCATCGACCACGGCGCGCGCGATGTCGGCGCGCGTGTGATGGCTCTTGAGTCCCACGAAGCCGGCCGTCAGGCTGGCGCCGCCATTGACGAAGGGCAGGAAGCGCAGGCCGCTGGCGCCCAGCGGCACCGTCATGGCCAGGTCGACCACCGCGCGCGCATCGGGCAGCGCGAGCACGCCGGCCAGCCAGGCGATGTTGGCCATCGAAGACGGGCTGTTCTCCATGTAGAGCCGCGCATTGCCGCGGCCGAAGTTCACGATGGCGGCAACGGCGGGCTTGGGCGCCATCACCGGCCCGACGACCGCATTCACGCACCAGGTGCCGAGCACCGATACGGCGCGGCCGCGCCCTTCCGCACGGATCGCGGTCATCGAGGCGAGCAGGTCGATGGCGCCCATCGCCACCGGAATGCCCGCGGGCAGGCCGCACAGCGCGGCTTCGGCGGGCAGGAGCTTTCCGATCATGGTGCCGCTCGGCACGATCGGGCCGAAGGCGCGCGCACCGAGCTCCGCGATGCCCGAGGCCTCGAAAGCCGCGCGCGACCAGCTGCCGGTGGCAAGCGACACCAGGCCGGCGGTGCTCGCATCGCTGGCGTCGGTGGCGATCTGGCCGGTCAGCAGAAAGCCGAGGTAGTCCTTGGCGAACAGCAGGCGGTGCAGTTCGCCGCGCTGCACCGCATCCGCGCCCAGCAGCTCGGCCGCGATCACCGTGGGCTGCCCGGGCCAGGGGCTGCAGCCCACGTCCTCGAACAACTGCGCGCCGCGGCTTGCGGCCAGGGCGCGCGCCCGGGCATCGGCGCGCTGGTCGGTGGAGGCGACGGCGCGTCCACCCACGAGCTGGTTGCCGGCATCGAGCGCGTAGAGGCCGGCGCCGTGGCCGGTGCAGGCCAGGGCACGGACCTCGGCCGCGCGCGGACCGAGCTGGAGGGCGACATCGCGCAGCACGTGGGTCAGCGCGGCGCGGATCGCGGGCGCGCCCACCTCGCAGCCTCCGCCGGGCAGCCGGTCGTGCGGCAGGGACATGCGGGACAAGGCGACGGTGCGGCCGCTCGCGGCTTCGAGGGCCAGCGCCTTCAGGCTGCTCGAGCCCATGTCGACGCCGATCAGTATATTTGGCTTCATGTCATAACAGCTTCGGCGAGTTGAATGCCACTTGCCAGTAGCGTTTCCCCTAGTTATCGCGGCGAACAACCCGAGATTACATTCTACCTGTCATAACAACTGTCGTGACAACGAGGTCCCAAAGATCTGCTTCCCCAAGGCAGGTCGCAAGCTCTGCCAGTCAACGCGAGGAGACACAAGATGAGGCGAAATTTCCTGAAGTCCGCTGCGGCCGCCGGTATCGGCCTGGCCGGCACCAGCGCATTTGCGCAGTCCACCCCCACGGCCGCGGCCACCGGATTGCGCGGCAACGCGAGCGACGTCTACGTGATGAACGTGATGGTGTCGGGCGTCGAGTACTGGTTTCCGGTCTACGAAATGATGAAGCAGCTCGGCCGCACGCTGGGCGTGCGCACGCGCTACACCGGCACGCCGGAGTACGACGTGAACAAGCAGCTGGCCTCGTTCGAGCAGGAGCTGGCGCGCAAGCCCGCGGGCATCCTGCTGCACCCGATGAACCCCGATCCGTTCATCGAGCCGATCAACCGCGCGGTGGCCATGGGCATCCCGGTCGTGACCTTTGCGGCCGATTCGCCCAACTCCAAGCGCGCCTCCTTCGTCACTTCGGACAACGACCGCGAGGGCACGCAGGCAGCCGACGCGATTGCCGCGGCGCTGGGCGGCAAGGGCGAATACGCGGTGCTCGAGAACCCCGGCCAGGACAACCACGACCGCCGCATCGCGGCCTTCGTCAACCGCATGAAGACCAAACACGCGGGCATGAAGCTGGTCGGCCGCGCCGCCAGCAACCAGGATCCGAGCAAGGCCTACCAGGCGGTGCTTAGCCTCGCGCAGGCCAACCCGAACCTGGGTGCGCTGTTCATGCCCGAAGCCAACTCGGCCCTGGGCGCCGCGCAGGCCAAGATCGAATCGAAGAAGAACATCCGCGTGATGTGCTGCGACGTGAACGCCAAGATCCTGGACATGATCAAGGCCGGCGACGTGTTCGGCGCCATCAACCCCAACCAGGGCATGCAGGGCTACATGGGCATGATGATGCTGTTCCTGGCCAAGAACCCCTCGCTCATCGATCCGATGAACGACGCCAAGCGCAACGGCACCAACCCCATGTCGGTGCCGTTCCTGGACAACGGCCTGTCGGTGGTCAGCAAGGCCAACGCCGACGACTTCTACTGGGACAAGTACCTCGCGCGCCGCGGCACCAAGGGAATCGGCGAGTGAGCGCTGTGGATTCTTCTGCATCCGCTGCATTGCTCGAGTTGCGCGGCATCAGCAAGCGCTTCGGCGCTTCGCGCGCGCTTTCGGGCGTGGACTTCTCGCTGCAGGCGGGCGAGATCCACGCCCTGTGCGGCGAGAACGGCGCGGGCAAGTCGACGCTGATGAACATCATCGACGGCATCCACCGTCCCGACGAAGGCGACATCCTGCTCAATGGCGAGAAGGTGGTGATCGACGGCCCGGCGCATGCAATGCGCCTGGGCATCGGCCTGGTGCACCAGGAGATCGCGCTGTGCGCCGACGCCACGGTGGCCGAGAACATCTTCATGCCGGAGATCAACGCCGGCCGGCAGGCCTGGATGAACTACGCCAGCCTGAACGCGCGCGCCGCCCGGGTGCTGGCGCGGCTCGGGCAGGAGATCGACCCCGCCGCCCTCGTGAGCGAACTGAGCATTTCCAGCCAGCAGCTGGTGGAGATCGCCAAGGCGCTCACGCTGGACTGCAAGGTGCTGATCCTCGACGAGCCCACCGCCGCGCTCACCGACAACGAGTCGGCCGCCCTCTTTCGCGTGCTGCACGACCTGAAGGCGCAGGGCATCGGCATCATCTACATCAGCCACCGCATGGCTGAAATATTCACGCACTGCGACCGCGTCACCGTGCTGCGCGACGGGCGCAACGTGCACAGCGGCCCGCTGGCCGGCCTGAGCGCGGACGAGCTGGTGCGCCGCATGGTGGGGCGCGAGCTCGGCAACTACTACCCGCCCAAGCAAGAGGCCACCGAATCGTCCGAGCCTGTGCTCGAGGCGGTTGGCATCGCCGACGGCGAGCGCGTGCACGGCATCTCGTTTGCGCTCCAGCGCGGCGAGATCCTCGGCATTGCCGGACTCATGGGCGCCGGCCGCAGCGAACTGGCCGAGACGCTGTGCGGCCTGCGCGCCGCCACGCAAGGCACGGTGCGCCTGAACGGCAAGACGCTTTCCATCCGCAAGTACAGCGATGCGCTGCGCGAAGGCATTGCCTACCTCAGCGAAGACCGCAAGGCGGCGGGTGTTTTTCTCGACCTGCCGATCGCGCAGAACATCTCGTCGATGGCGCTGCGGCGCGTGAGCTCCGGCTGGGGCCTCTTGCAGCGCTCGGCCGAACACCGCCTGGCCCGCGAGCTGGGCGCCAGGCTCAAGCTCAAGTCGGACGGCGTGGCCATCGAGGTGTCCAGCCTGTCGGGCGGCAACCAGCAGAAGGTGGCGATTGCCAAGCTGCTGGCCACCAACCCGTCGGTGCTGCTGATGGACGAGCCCACGCGCGGCGTGGACGTGGGCGCCAAGTCGGAGATCCACCACATCCTGCGCGAGCTCGCGGACCAGGGCGTGGGCGTGATCGTGATCTCTTCGGAGCTGCCCGAGATCATCGGCCTGTGCGACCGGGCCCTGGTGATCCGCGACGGCCGGCTGGCCGGCGAATTGAATTCCAACGAAATGACGGAGGAGGCCCTGTTGCGGCTCGCCTCCGGACTCTGCGAACAGGAGATGGCATGAACTACCCGGCACAACTCGATGCGGGCCTGGCACCGCGCCCATCGGGAGGCGGCCCCGTGAAGCCCGCCAACAAGTTCACGAGCATGCGCGAGATGGGCCTGCTGCTGATCATTGCGGTGATGTGCGTGGCGATGAGCTTCGCGTCGCCCTACTTCCTCACCTGGGACAACGTGCGCGCCATGCTGCTGTCCTTCTCGATCGAAGGCATCGTGGTGGTGGGCATGACGATCCTTTTGATCGTCGGCGGCATCGACCTGTCGGTGGGCTCGGTGGTGTGCTTTGCGATGGTGGTCACGGGCAAGCTGTTCCTGATGGGCGTGGACCCCTGGATCGCGAGCCTGGTGGCCATCGGCGCGAGCGGGCTCGTCGGCGCCATGATCGGCGGCTGCGTCACGCGCATCGGGCTGAACCATTTCATCGCCTCGCTGGCCTTCATGGTGATCGTGCGCGGGCTGTGCCTGGCGCTCACGCAGGGCACGCCGCAGTCGCTGTTCTCGCTGCCGGCCGAGTTCAAGTTCATCGGGCAGGGCACGCTGTTCGGCATTCCGGCCGTGATCCTGATCTTCGTGGCGATCGTGGTCGTGAGCGACTTCGTGCTGCGCCGCTCGACCTTGCTGCGGCGCGTGTTCTACACCGGCAGCAACGAGAAGGCCGCGCTGTACTCGGGCATCCGCGTGGGCCGGGTGAAGTTCTGGGTCACGGTGCTGTGCTCCGCATCGGCGGGCCTGGCCGGCGTGATCTACACGGCCCGCTTCGGCGCCGCCACGCCCACCTTCGGCGTGGGCATGGAGCTCAACGTGATTGCCGCGGCGGTGATCGGCGGCGCGAGCCTCAAGGGCGGCTCCGGCACCGTGCTGGGCGCGGTGCTGGGCCTCGCGCTGCTGTCGGTGGTGACCAGCTCGCTGATCCTGCTCGACGTCTCGCCCTACTGGCAGGACGTGATCAAGGGCCTGATCCTGCTCGCGGCCGTGACCATCGACCACCTGCTGAACACGAGAAAGACGACGCGATGAAGACGATGATGAAGAAGACGACGCTGGGCCCGTCGGGCATCGAATGCTCGGCCATCGGCCTGGGCACCTGGGCGATGGGCGGATGGATGTGGGGCGGCGGCGACAACGCGGCGGCCGTGGTGGCGATCCAGGCCTCGCTGGATGCGGGCGTGAACCTGATCGACACCGCGCCGGCCTACGGCCTGGGGCGTTCCGAAAGCATCGTGGGCACCGCCCTCAAGGGCCGCCGCCAAGAGGCCGTGATCGCGACCAAGTGCGGACTGGTGTGGCACACGCAAAAGGGCACGCACTTCTTCGAGGAAGACGGGCATCCGGTGTACCGCTACCTCGGCCGCGAGTCGATCTTCCATGAATGCGAAGAGAGCCTGAAGCGCCTGCAGACCGACTACATCGACCTCTACATCACGCACTGGCAGGACGGCACCACGCCCGTGGCCGAGACCATGGACGCGCTGCTGGCGCTCAAGAAGCAGGGAAAGATCCGCGCCATCGGCGTGAGCAACGTGAGCCCCGAGACGCTGGCCGAATACCTGCGCTACGGCCCGGTCGATGCGGCGCAGGAGCGCTACAGCCTGATCGACCGCGAGATCGAGCAGACGCTCGCGCCCCTGTGCAGCGAGCACAACGTCGCGGTGCTGGGCTATTCGTCGCTGGCGCTCGGGCTGCTCGCGGGGCCCATTGATCCGGCACGCGAGTTCAAGGGCGACGACCAGCGCGCGAGCAACCCGCGCTTCAGCGAAGCCAACCGCGCGAAGCTCAAGGCCTTCTTCGAGGCGCTCGATCCACTGCGCGAACAGTTGGGCTGCTCGTTCGGCCAGATGATGATCGCGTGGACCATCGCGCGCGGCACCGTGGCTGTCGCGCTGTGCGGCGCACGCGTGCGCCAGCAGGCCATCGAGAACGCGGGCGCCGGCGCGGTCGAACTGGGCGACGACGCGCTGCGGCTGATCGACGGCGCGGCCAAGCGCCACCTGGGCGCGCTCGCCTGAGCTCACTTCCCCTTTTTTCCATCCCCAACAAGGAGTTCTTTCCCATGTCGAAAGACAAGACAGCGCGGCTCAACCGCTTGCTCACCAACGGCCGCTGCCTGGACATCGCGCTGGACCACGGCGTGTGCAACGAACCTTCCTTCCTCGATGGCCTGGAAGACATGCCCCAGGTCATGGACAAGCTCCTGGCCGCCGGCCCCGATGCGATCCAGCTCAACTACGGCCAGTCCGACCTGCTGCAGGACCGCCCGGGCCGCAACAAGCCCGCGCTGGTGATGCGCATCGACATGGGCAATCCCTACAACGCCACACTGCATCGCGTGATGTGGGCCCAGCTCCAGAACGAGCACGACCCGGTGCTGCCCGCCGTACAGCGCGACGCGGCCTGCGTGGTGGTCAACCTCTTCATGCTGCCCAACGAGCCCGACCTGTTCCGCCAGTGCGTACAGAACATCGCGCGCGTGCGCGCCGACTGCGACCGCTATGGCATGCCGCTGATGATCGAGCCGCTGGTGATGCAGTCGCCCACGCCCGGCAGCCGCTACCAGGTCGACGGCGACGCAGAGAAGATCGTCACGCTGGTGCGCCTGGCGCGCGAGATGGGCGCCGACATCGTCAAGGCCGACCCGACCAGCGACCCGAAGGACTTTCACCGCGTGGTGCAGGCCGCGCGCTGCCCCGTGCTCGTGCGCGGCGGCGGGCGCGAAGACCTGCAGCAGGTGTTCGCGCGCTCTCGCGTGCTGCTGGACCAGGGTGCCGTCGGCATGGTGTATGGGCGCAATGTCTACCAGCACGCCAACCCTTCCGCGGTGGTGAGTGCGCTGATGGCCATGATCCACCGCGGCGCGAGCGCCGAGGCAGCCTGGGCGCTCTACGAATCGGGCGGCGCGAAGTAAGACAAAGAACGGGCGCCGGCGCAGAACCAAGAAGAAATCAGCACGGCAGGCGATGCACCCGTCGCCAGCCGGGGTGCGTCCTGCGCGCGCACTGGAGAGGGATCGAGCAAATGGGTTGCCCTGCGAATTTCCAACAACCTGGAGGCGACGATGAAGATCCGGTATTTCCTGATGGCGTTCCTGGCCCCGCTCGTCACATTGCTGACGCATGCGGCCATCACCGGGGTCAGCCCGATGACCACCCTTGGCAACATGGCGGCAGCGGTTTCCGAAGCCGTCGCCGACCCGCTCCCGCTGCAGGGGCCGGGCCTGGGCAACCTCACATACACATCGGCGGAGCTGTTCAAGCCGGTGTCGATGATCACGAGCGCGGCGCATCCGCTCGACCCGGCGCACAGCGACGCCTACGAATCGCGCGAGGTGCCCGCCACCTACCCGGGCCGCAAGGACTACGGCATGAACGCGGGCATCATGATCAACGGCTACTTCCTGACCTCCTTCGCGCCGGACAGCGGCCTGGGCCCGGGCGGCTTCCTGCTGTATGACGTGTCGAACCCGCGCCAGATCCAGCTGGTCAAGAAGATCTACGAACCCGAGGGCCGCACCAAGGAGTTCCGCGAGACGCACTCCTTCGGCACCGCGAAGATCGGCGGCAAGACCTACGTGGTTCTGCCCAGCATCAACGGCGTCGAATTCTGGGACTTCACCGACATCAACGACATCCAGCAGGTGAAGAAGCTGGCGCTGCCCGGCGTCAACGCCGGCGACTACGAGAACGTGGCCTGGCAGCTCTGGTGGCAGGCACCCTACCTGTACGTGGCCTCGGCGGGCCGCGGCATCTTCATCGTCGATGCCAGGGACCCCGCGAACGCCGTGGTTGCGAACCGCGGCGCCGGCAAGCCCAACCCGGTGCCCACGGGCGAACTCGGCAACTTCCGGATCGGTCCGATCTTCACCATGGGCAACCACATGGTGCTGACCGCGATGGAAAGCAACGGCGGATTCGCGAGCCTGGACATCTCCGACCCGCTCAACCCCAAGGTGCTCGATTCCATCGTGGGCACCACGCCGTTCTACTACGCCACCTGCTTCGACGGCAGGAACCTGCACGTCTCGACGCGCGGCAGCGGCGCCAGAATGTACAGCTATGACCTGGGCGACCGCTCGCGCTTCGTGGCCGAGGACAACCGGCTGGTCATCGACGAGCAGCTGTACTGCGCCACGCAGGACAACTACGTGATCCAGGGCGCGCAAACGCGCATCCACAAGGTCGACGTGAGCAATCCGCTCAACCACGTGGAGGTGGGCCGCGGCAGCATCCTGCGCGAGGACGATCCGAACTTCTCGCATTCGGACAACGGCCAGGTCGCGATGTTCGGCAACCTCGTCTTCGTGGGCAACGACCACGGCTCGGGCAGCGGCTTCGTCGTGCATGCGGTGGACCCCGACACCACCCGGCCCGAAGTGAAACAGGTCTCGCCGGCCAACGGCGCGAAGCAGCAGGCCCTGACCTCGCGCATCGGCCTGGGCATGACCGACAACATCCGGCCCGAGAGCGTCAACGCCAACACCTTCATCGTGCGCCCGGTGGGCGGCAACACGCTCGCGGGCACCTACAGCGTGCAGCTGGGCATCATCAACTTCCATCCCGAGCAGCCGCTGTCGCCGGGCACGAGCTATGAAGTGTTCCTGCCGGCCAACGGCGTCAAGGACTATGCGGGCAACGCCATCGGCGCGGACTACAAGTCGACCTTCAACACCGGCAATGCGACCGACATCAACCTGCAGCACTACTGGACGCTGGCGGGCAACCTCTCGGACCAGATCGGCAGCAACAACGGCACGCCGGTGTCGGGCGACGCGTTCGAGAGCATCGGCATGAACTTCGCGAACCGCACCGCCGGCGTGCCGCTGAAGAACGACTCCGTGGCCACCGTGCTCGGCGGCACCGCCTCGCTGAGCTTCTACATGAAGACCACGCAGGCGGGCGGCGCGAACTCATGGACCGCACCCGGCATCTTCGGGCGCGACCAGGCCGGCGGCGCCGACGACGTGTTCTGGGGCTGGCTCGACGGCAACGGGCGCATCAAGCTGTCGGTCGGCAATGACGCCGGCACCGCCTCCGGCGCGGCGGTGAACGACGGCAACTGGCACCACGTGGTGTTGACGCGCGACGCGGCCTCCGGCGCGCAGGCGGTCTACGTCGACGGCGTGAAGACCACCTCCACCGGGCTCACGGGTACCAAGGGCCTCGCGAACAAGTTCCAGGTGCTGGGCCAGATCCAGGGCAACGCCGACCTGTTCAAGGGCACGCTGGCGGAAGTGCGCGTGTACAGCCGCGTGCTGAGCGACACCGAGGTGAACACGCTGCGCGGCCAGGCCATCATCGGTGACCCGGGCATCGGCGGCGGACCGAAGATCGTCAACGGCCAGCTGGTGTTCAACCCGGCCACGCTCGGCAGCAGCGGCGCGCAGTTCCGCTGGAACTTCGGCGACGGCACGCAGACTGCCTATTCGACCCAGCCGAACTACACATACACCTATACCCGCCCCGGCCACTACACGGTGACGCTGACGGTAAAGGACGCGAGCGGCCGCGAGACCTTCTACACCTACAACCTCACGGTGATCATGCCGGTCACCGCGCGGGCGCCCACGCACACCACCAACATCGCGGGCGATGCGAATTCGGTCTATTCACTCAACCCCGACAGCGGCACGGTCGCCGCCATCGACGCGCAGACCCTGGCCAAGCGCTGGGAAGTGCGCGTGGGCGACGAGCCGAAGACGCTGGCCGTGGGCCCCGACGGGCGCATCTGGGTCACTGTGCAGGGCGAGGACAAGCTGGTGGCGCTCAGCGCGGCCGATGGCAGCCTCTCGGCCACCGTGCCGCTGGCCTACGGCAGCGGCCCCTACGGCGTGGCCTTCACGCCTGACGGCGCGAAGGGCCTCTTGACGCTGGAGAGCAAGTCGGTGCTGATGAGTTTCGACCCGAGCAACGGCGCCACCACCGGCGCGGTCGCCCTCGAAGGCAACCTGCGCGGCATCGCCGTGAGCTCCGATGCGCAGGTGGCCTACGTCACGCGCTTCAAGTCGAAGATGACGGGCGGCCAGCTGCACAAGGTGAACCTCCAGAGCATGAGCGCGATGCCCGCGATCGCGCTGCCAGTGGACACCACCACGGTGGACACCGAGAGCCGCGCGCGCGGCGTGGCCAACTACCTGAGCCAGGTGGTGATCTCGCCCGACGGCAGGCGCGCGGTGCTGCCTTCGAAGAAGGACAACATCGTGCGCGGCCGCTTCCGCGACGGCGTGGACCTGACGCACGACCAGAGCGTGCGCTCCATCCTCTCGCAGGTCGACCTGCAGGCGGCCGCGGAAGTGTTCGACGAGCAGATCGACTTCGACGACCGCGCACCGGCGCGCGCGGCGCTGTTCTCTCCGCCCGGTGACTACCTCTTCGTGGCGCAGATGGAAGGCAACCGCGTCGCCATCGTCGACCCGTACAGCCGAACGGTGCGCGGCGAGATCAACGCGAGCAGTGCGCCCCACGGCCTGTACCTGGACGCGGCGCGCAAGCGGCTGTTCGTCAACAACTTCCTGGCGCGCTCGGTGTCGGTGCACGACGTCGCCCTGGTGCTGTCGTCGGAATCGGCGGCGGCGACCTTCCTGCAGAACGTGGCGACGGTGGCGCAGGAGCCGATGGCGGCCGCGGCCCTGCGCGGCAAGCAGGTGTTCTACAACGCCTCCGACCGGCGCATGAGCAAGGACAACTACATCTCCTGCGCGAGCTGCCATGCGGACGGCGGCGACGACGGCATGGTGTGGGACTTCACGCAGCGCGGCGAGGGGCTGCGGCGCACCATCAGCCTGCAGGGCCGGCGCGGCGCGGGCCACGGCAAGATGCACTGGACCGCCAACTTCGACGAGGTGCAGGACTTCGAGAACGACATCCGCAACGAGTTCGGCGGCACCGGCTTCCTCACCAATGCCGACTTCGCCGCCACGGCCGACCCCCTGGGTGCGCCCAAGGCCGGCAAGAGTGCGCAACTCGACGATCTCGCGGCCTACCTGAGTTCGCTGAACAAGTACATGCGCAGCCCGGCGCGTGCCAGCGACGGCAGCCTGAGCGTGGAGGCGGCGCGCGGCCAGACGGTGTTCAACACCGCGCAGTGCGCCACCTGCCACACCGGCGGCACCTTCCGCGACGGGCTGCGGCACGACGTGGGCACGATCCAGCTCTCGTCGGGCAAGGGCATGAACCAGCCGCTGGCGGGCTTGGGCTTCGACACGCCGACGCTCTCGGGCACCTGGAACACGACGGCCTTCTTCCACAACGGGCAGGCGGCCACCTTGCAGGACGTGCTGAACAGCGGCCATGGCAACGCATCGAGTTTGCCGCCAACGGACGTGGTAGCGCTGCGCGAGTACGTGCGCTCGCTGGACACGTCCCCGGCGGTGGTCACGCGCCTGCGCTCGGACCTCAACCCGACCATGTGCGTGAACATCAAGGGCGGGTCGACCGCGAGCGGCACGGTGGCGGTGCAGTGGCCCTGCGGCACTGCGAGCAACGAGAGGTTCACGGTGACTTCGATCACGGGCGGCTACGTGCAGCTGGTGGCCGAGCACAGCGGCCTGTGCCTGGCGCAGAACGGCACCGCGACGACCAATGCGCCGGTGGTGCAGCTGGCGTGCACGGTGGGCAACACGGCGCAGTGGAGCCTGGTCGGCGGCACGCTGCGCAACCGCGCCTCGGGTTCGTGTCTCGACGTGCCCAACGGCTCGACGGCACAGGACACGGCGCTGATCACGTGGACCTGCAACGGCGGCAACAACCAGAACTGGACGCAATTGCCCTGACGCAACGGCGCTCCGCTGAAAGCCGGCCGCCTCCCGCGGCCGGCTTTTTTTCGTCCCACCCATGACCTCCCACGTCATGGACCGCACGCACCCGCTCTGGGAAAGTACCTCCATCGATCAACCACAGGAGAAAAACACCATGACCGGCTTCAACATCCTTCCTCTCGCAGTCGCCCTGCTCATCGGCGTGGCCGCGCTCGGCTCCTGCCTGGGCATCGGGCTGGTCGGCCAGAAGTTTCTCGAAAGCACCGCGCGCCAGCCCGAACTGGTCGACACGTTGCAGACCAAGTTCTTCCTGGTGGCGGGCGTAACCGACGGCGCGTTCATCATCGCCACCGGTATCGGCCTGTGGTTCGCAACGGCCAATCCCTTCGGCTGAAGCCGGCGAAAGGCCCCGGAAAACGGAGCCCGCGCACCAGGAAGCGGCACGGACCATTGGCACCATTCGTGCTAGCACCGTTGACAGCGAATTGTTTATGGTTAAAGTATTTAGCTATCAACGGTTCGGTGTCTTCGGTGCTGCATGGCGCAGCGCCGGGGCGTCGTTTCACCCTTCCTCTGCCGGAGAATCCATGAGCCACCCGTCCCCGAAGTCGCCCGCGCTGCTGCCGCGCACCCTGCTTTCGCTGCTGCTCTGCGGTGCAGCCCTTGGCGGCGCGGCATCGGCCATGGCCGCACCCGTGAAGGTGGGCCTCGCGCTCGACATCTCGGGCCCGTTCGCGGCCTTGGGCGCCGAGGCGCGCGACGGTTTCGCGCTCGGCATCAAGCAGCTGGGCGGCAAGCTCGGCGGACAGGACGTGGAGTTCGTGCAGGCCGACATGGCAGGCAGCCCCGACCAGGCCAAGCAGCTGGTCGACCGCATGATCCAGCGCGACAAGATCGACCTCTTCAGCGGCCCGATCGGCTCCAATGTGGCGCTGGCCGTGGGCCCGACGCTGTTCAACGCCAAGGTGCCGTACCTCTCGGCCAATGCCGGCCCGAGCCAGTTCGCGGGTGCCCAGTGCAATGCCTACTTCTTCGGCACGGCCTACCAGAACGACCAGTTCCACGAGGCCGCCGGCAAGTTCGCGCAGGACCGCGGCTTCAAGAAGACCGTGCTGATCGCGCCCAACTATCCGGCCGGCAAGGACGCGCTGGGCGGCTTCAAGCGCCAGTTCAAGGGCCAGGTGGCCGACGAGCTCTACACCAAGCTCGGCCAGATCGACTACGCGGCCGAACTCGCGCAGCTGCGCGCTGCCAAGCCCGACTCGATCTACTTCTTCCTGCCCGGCGCGATGGGCATCAACTTCATCAAGCAGTTCGTGGGCGCGGGCCTGTCGAAGGACATCACGCTCGTG
>Ga0209051_1000962_pt1 | contig 28274 bp, 25 predicted proteins | sample AraplaCvi_mMS_r2_2_FD_184286 | JGI IMG/M metagenome (GOLD analysis project Ga0209051, IMG submission 184286) | Arabidopsis root microbial communities from North Carolina, USA - plate scrape MF_Cvi_mMS_r2 (SPAdes) (version 2) | ecosystem: Host-associated > Plants > Roots > Endosphere | place...
CCTGGATCTCATGCTCGATCGGCGAAGGCGTCGAAGAAGAAGCGATCTCCTCCTGGATTTCCGACGAGAAATTCTCAGTCAGATTTTCTTCCGAAATGCTCGACAGGCGCGGATCTTCAACGGACATTGTGTAACCCCCAACAAAACTATGTCGCTATCAATCCCGTCTCTGAACACAACGCAATAGTTCCTTAACCTTCACGACATAGCGGGTTATGTGTAGAAATGAGTTTTTTCATAGAAGGTTAACTACAGTCGGTGAGGTAATATTAAAGCCACACATCTTGTCCGGCCCCATTCATCGGTCGGCTACAAGCCACCGGCACCCGAAGTAGCCGTGTGGCCTGGCCAAATGGACCGGCGGTGGCCAGCAGGCCGAGCATGCATTAACATTCCAAACGGATCACCACGTGGGGGCGGGCCAGCACCTTCGCGTGAGTACGGCATTACGGCGAATGACGTACCGGAGCCTGATTGGAAGTGGTCGGCGAAGTCCCGCCAGGGGCTTCCGATTGCTCCTTCATGGCGCCGCGTTCGAGTTGCGGCAGAGTTCCTGGAGTGCTCCCGATTTCACCGGACATATCGGCTAGTTTGATTTAGCCCTGAGAACTGTCTGGGGGAAGCCATCTTCAGCGCGGAATGGGGATGGATTTCGTTGTAGTCTTCGATCCATCGGTCGATGAGCCGGAGCGCCGTCAGCGTCTGGCAGAGCCGAAATAGATGTAATCCCGTTTCAGGGTTTTGACGAATGCCTCGGACATGCCGTTCGACTGGGGGCTGGCGACCGGCGTGAAGCAGGGCGTCAGATTGAGCGCCTGGGCAAACAGTCTCGTGTCCCGCGCGGTATAGGGCGAGTCATTGTCAGAGAGATGCTCGATAGCATGCGGAGCCCGCGTTGCTCCAAATTGCTTCTCGACCGCCTCCAGCATCATGTCGCGTACATCCGAGCCGGAGATGCCTGCATTGGCGACCGCCGTCCAGGCAATGATCTCGCGGTCGAAGGCATCAATGATGAAGGCGAGGCGAATGACCTCGCCATTCCAGCAGGTGAACTCCAGACCATCGGAGCACCAGCGCAGGTTCGAGCGCATAACCATGACCTTGCCGTCATGCATACGGCCCTTGCGAACGGCCGTATGCTTCTCCAACAGCATGGCGTGGTTGCCCATGATGCGATGAACCCGCTTGGCGTTGACGACAGGCTTATCGGCGGCTCGCCTTTCGCGATTGAGGAGCGCGGCGATCCGCCGATAGCCATAGGTTGGCCTCTGATCCACCAGCCTGCGAATGATTGACAGAAGCTCCGCATCCTCAGCCTTTCGATAGGACCCGCGCGGCTTTGATCTGCCTTTCAACCGCTCCGCGAGGTTGGAACGGGAGACGCCCAGCGTGTCTGCGACGGCTTTCATCGGGAACCGTCCTTCGGCAACAAGATCGGCCGCGATATCCGTTTTTTTGAGTCTGCTTTCGAAAGTGCTTCGCGGAGTATCTCGACCTCCATCGTCTTGCGGCCGAGCATGCGCTCCAGCTCCCGGACGCGATCTTCCAGCTTCTTAACTTCCGAATTGTCGACAACCGGCTCGTCAGAATCCACAGCTGCAGCACCTCCCTCGCTCAGAAGCCTGCGCCACCGGTAAATCAGATTGGGCGCAACGCCATGGCGGCGAGCGGTCGAAGATACCGTCTCGCCTGTTCGAAACTCTGCTCAATGATTGTCAGCTTCTGCTCGGTTGTCCACCGCCTGCGGCGGACATCACCCGTCAGTAATTCAACATGTCGATACTCGTTAGACATAAGCCTGTCCTCAAGCCTGTGCTTGAGCCTTTCTGCTTATGCCGACTGTCCGGTCGAAAGTGGGGGCACTTCAATTTGAGCTTTGCGAACTTGAGCTTGGTTCGAAAACATGGCCCCTCGCCTGCCCCCGAGCATGAGCTTCAAGTCGTCCGATATTAACTATTTTTATTGCGTAAGGTTGTGCGGCGAAAATATTTCATCAATAAATCCCGAACGTCTTGGAGAGGAAAAACATGACTAGATTACTTCTTATCTCTGTCATTGCTTTTACATCAACCATCACGCCGTCGTTTGCGCAGAGCGGTCTTCGAGGGGATGGTCGGCTTAGTGGTGTCAACATTTGTGAAAGTGACACAAACAACTATGCTCAGCAGGCACAACAAGGTTGCAAACGTAGACTGAGGCAAATTGATGTGCAAGGCTGCCAACGTGAAGTAGAGAGGCAGCGTCAAGCCAGAGTAGCTCGGTGCTACGGTCGCTCTACCACATGGTAAATGAGAAACTGATGTTAAGACCGATAGTGATTGCGACTTTTGCTGCATCCATTGTAACTTTTGGTGGGATCAAACCGTCACCTGGATGCCCACCGGATGACGGTTTCTTGCCGGAGTAGTAAAAGCGGTGCCGATGCTTACGTGACTTCAAAATCAATAACGTCGAACACTGAATCTTCGAACCTTTGACTTGATACAAAGGTTTGTGTTCGCAAGGCCTGTAATCGAGAGAAGTATGTCATCCTCTAAAACTATACCTCTCGCATTAGCGTTCTCTATGAGTTTGGTAACATGCTGCTATGGGGAAAGTGCCACGTATAATGCAGAAAATTACGATATCGGCAACCGTGTGAATACGTATCTGCAGAGAGGTGAAACTCAGCGAGCGATGGATTTGCTCTCCAAAGCTTTAAAGATCGATCGGGAGAATGCGGATCTCTATCTCGTTCGTGCTGGTATATATGAAGACACGAGACGCTTTGACTTGGCTTTAGACGATTACCTGACCGTGTTACGTTTAAATCCCGATTCCGTGCAGGGACTGGCGGGCGTTAAGCGCTTGACTTCGGAAAAGGTTCTGGGAGTGCGCGAGCAAGTCGAACAAAAGACCCGCGACATCATTAAGTTTTATGAGATCGGAAAAGTTTGCCGCGACAAAAATATTGTCTTCTCTGACTTTGATATTACCGGAGCCGTTGGGAGAATAAATCTATTTAACCTGAATAACAATAATCAGGCCTCTTTTGTAAAAAGCGTTGAGATGGAGGCGAAATCGCACGTGAATATTTTTTCAGATCAGATCGATGAGGCTGATTGTGAATACTCGCTATCGGAGCTTCGCAAGCTGCTGCAGTGGTCGGAGATATCGGATACGCGATGATCGCAACCGTGCGAGCGGCTATCGCCCACCATTCTCTCGATACATGCGAATTTGGGCTTTGCCTTGAAAGATGTTCCAGCGCCTCGTCCCGCTCCTGCTGGTAGGCCTACTTGTGAAGACGCTGATCGGCATGCTTTATTGAGTCGAGCTCGCCACCTCTACGGCATAATCGGTCATCATGACGGCACCCTGGCATCAGTTCCGCTGCCATGACAGGCTCGGCCTTGCTTTCCTGATCCCGCTTCTTCTCCAAAACATGCAAACCCCTCGTCTCTCGCGAAGATAGCACTATTTTCGGATTAGGAAGTGATATGGACGCTCTTGCGCCGCTCGTCGCCGGCAGCCATTCTCGTGACTGTGGTGACGGAACCCAAACCCGATGATTTCCCAACGGCAAGCCTTCAATGAGGCACCCCCACTGTATGACGCCGAGTGCTAAGCACACGCTGCGCGTCATGTGGTCGTGCAGTTCATTCCGTTCGTCGATGTCGAAGAACACGACTTCCCCGGCCGCGATCCGGAAGACCTCCCGAGGCTAGACGACTGATCGTCATGCCAACGGTTGCCATGGTTGAATGCGATACCGCCGACACCGAAATTACCGGCCTGAGCCGCATCGGTTGAGGCCCTGACCTGCCCGCCGACATAGATTGGCCACTTAACGAGTACGGACTTCACCTCAATTATTTCGCCCAGATCAATCTCGCTGACTTGCCAGATCGCCCGGAGGAGCTACCGGAAGCTGGTCTGATCTCCATTTTTACAGGATACTGACTGCACGGAATGGCGCGTCATCTACACGCCACCGGACGCGGCAGCCCTGGCAAAACATAAGGCATAACTGATTCTCGAACCGAGTCTTCAAATCCTACGAGGATTCGCCGATCACTGCTGCTACGCATGGAGAACCCTGCAGGAGCGGCCATGGAGGTCATGTCCATTGGCCGCAGACAATGGGCGTAAGGGTTCATCACGGTTACCGGCTAGCTTGAAGTGCTGTGCCTACGGCACTCCGTGGCGCATTAGCTGGAACCGTGCCGCAGCGAACGAAATTTCTTACCACGTCATTCTCAGAGTCTGTATCGATCTTTGAGGATCCGGACGCGAGAACGCGCCGAGAGTGACAAGCGGCGGTATCGTGTTGATACCACATGGCGCTGCCCGTAGGCAGCTCGGGCCAGCAAACGCTTGCCCGCCGAGGCAGTTGGCGAGCCGAAAGTTCACCCCGACCGACCCCGCCATTGGGACTGTCGGAAAAGAAGCGCAAAGTCTGCTAAATTTGCCTTGCCAGCAGTTTCCTCCTTTGGCAGGTTCGCTGGAGCCAGCAGGCTGCATTGGCGGAGCCAAAGCAAGGGAAAGCGATGCCGTCAGATGATTCCGTGATCGACAGGATATACGAGGCCGCGATCGTCCCGGAATTCTGGTCAAGCGCTATCGAGGCCATTGCTAAACATACTGATTGTTACGGAGGGGCGTTCTTCTCGGCTGGAACCCAGGGCACCATGTTGACCGCCTCCCGGACATGCGAGCCGCACCTAAGGGCTTTAATAGAGGAAGGTTGGGCCGAGCGGAACATCCGCGCGCAGCGGGTTGTCAGCAGGGCGCAGGCAAGGTTCCTTACTGACCATGATGTGTGCACGGAAGAAGAAATTGCTGGCCATCCGATTTACGAGGAGTTTTTACGGCCCCGTGGCCTTGGATGGAGCGCCGCCACGCTCATCGCCGGGGCTGACGACGACATAGCCGTTTTCTCGATCGATCAATCCCATGACAAGGGCCCGATTTCTGAGGCGGTTCGGGCGTTCCTTGATAATACACGGCCACATATCGCCCGCGCCGCAATGCTTGCCGCCCAATTTCGTACTGAACGGATACAGGGGGCTTTAATCAACCTGGAACTACTCGGAATTCCTGCCGTGGCAGTTGATCGGCGCGGCAAGGTAAGGCTGGCGAACGAACGGTTTCCGAACATGGGAACGATGGCGCGGATCACCGCGTACGACGCGCTTGACTTGACTGATCACACGGCGATGTCGCTTTTTCGAGAGGCTATGGCGGCCATCCATCTCGATCACGCACCGCGATCGATCCCTGTACCCGGCGTCGACGATGAACCTCCTTCCGTGATACACATCATTCCAGTCAGGCGGCAGGCGCGGGATGTCTTTTCAAACACTGACGCTATAGTGGCGTTTGTTCCGCTGAATTTCCCCGGGCTCCCTTTCAGCGTCCTGGTCAAAAGGCTTTATGATCTAACGTACTCAGAGGCTCGAATAGCGGAAGCCCTTGTGTCGGGAATGTCGGTTCAGGCGATCGCACGGCAGCACGGCATCGCCATTGAAACCGTTCGCTCGCACGTGAAGAAGGTTCTTGCGAAGACCGGGGTAAGCAGGCAGGCCGACCTCATCGTTCGTTTTTCTAGCTTCAACTTGGCTCGGGAACCTGTCTGAGGCAGAGGTGGTGGATGTAAAGCCGCTCGCGTTGCACCAGCCTGCTCGATTAACCGATCTATATCTTGGACGATGTGTACAGCCATCATCTGAAACCCGGTCGAGCAAATCCGGCGATCAATGAATCAGCTATGAGGTGACGGCGCGCTGCGGAGCTAATTCAACATCCACAGCGAAGAGGTGGACGATGGCACGGGCATTGAACGATGACCTTCGATTGCGTTTGTTGAAAGCGTCTGTTGCTGGCCTTTCGGCCCGGCAGGCGGTGGCTCGGTTCGAGGTTGGCATTTCCACGGTGATCGCCTGGATTGCAAAGCGAAAGACGGTGAGCCAACCTCCCGAACGCAAGGTCGGAAGCGCCCATCGACACTGGATGCACACGAGGCCTTCGTCATCGAATTGATCGAAGAGTGCAAGGACGTGACGCTCGCGGTTGCGGTTCGTATCGTCGAGCGGTGGCCAAATCCAGGCCGATCGTGCTGACTTCAGTCATGGACGCTCAACGTCACCACGTTGGCACGTCGATCCCGTCAGGGGGGCGTCCCTCCCATCATTGGAAAACAACGACTTTCACCGGAGCGCTACGCCTCACCGGAATGACTGCGCCATTCGTCTACGATGGTGACGAATGGTAACTTCTTTTTGGCTTATGTCGAGCAAGTGTTGCTGCCGACGCTTCGCGCAGGCGATATCGTGATCATGGAGAACTTGCCCGCACACAAGACATCCGGTGTTCGCGATGCCATCGAACGTGTCGGCGCGGGGCTCTATTCCTCCCGCTCCATAATCCCGACTTCAACCCGATAGATTGACGAGCCGCTTCATACCAGTCGATTGCGCCAACTATTTCAAAGGAGCAGGATATGACCCGGATTGAACAGGGTTTGCTTTAGCTAGACTGGTTTCTTGCCACTGCCGGGGATTCTACCAGGTTGATGACAGCGTCATGGGCGATTATGTCGCGTACTGCGAGCGATGCCGCTTCCCCCGATTGAGACTGGGACGATAGCTGACGATTCCCATCGTCTGAAACTCCTGCGAGTGCAGTCGCTCCCCCATTTAACTGGCATTGTGGAGTAGTTTCGCACAGAGAATGTCGCTCTCTCCACTGTCGATGATCTGATCTAGGGGCTACTTGTCAACCCCGTGACGCTCAGCACGTCCCCTCTACCTTGCAGGCTTCCACCAAGCCCTTGAACACGTGACACGGCGCCCGATAGACCCACTGCTTGCCGCCGTGTGGATCGGCCTGGCACTCATACGCGGATCCTTTCCAGCATACGGCCGAGCTGGGAACGTAATAGTTCAGGCGAACCTTCTGGTTAGCCGGTTTGGTGAAATAGGCGCAGGAAGCTGGCGGCGTCTTCGGCTCGGCGAAGTCTTCATCACCGTTGTCGCCATTGTCAGTAGGATCGTCCGACTGATCACCGGCAGCGTTTTGGCCAGCCTTGCCACCGGCGTTCGCACTCTGGCCTGTCCCAGGCTTGGCGTTCCCGCCCTGCCCATAGCCATCGCCTTGCCCGCTGGCATTCTTGACTCCGGTGCCATTCCCCGGCAATGCTCCCGCCCCGCAAGCAGTAATGACATCCTTGCGATAGATATCCACATCACCGCAATAGCTCTTGTTCTTATTGCAGATCGCAACGGACTGGTCGTAGAGCGCCTTCTGCACGTCGCAACTCGCGGAGGCGCCGGCTGCCAGGGACAGCCAGGCCGCGATCGCGACGACGAGGACGTAAACCGTCCGCATCAAAGCAAGACCCGCGGACGCGGAAGTTGGCGTGATGGCATTGGAACGCGGCCGAGATTGCGCAAACGCGGATATCCTGAACATGGGATTTTATGCCTCTTTAGCGGAGTCGACCCGGCTGCGGGAAGGGACCTAGCAGCCGCCTACTTCGGCTTTGGCCTGCTGGGCCCGCTGGATGACCCGATCGAGCTCGGCGATAGTGTCCTGCAAAGCCTTTCCGCGTAGGCACTGGGAATATCCTTTCTTGGCATCTTCAAGCAAGGCAATCTGCACCCGCGCCGTTTCGCAGATGGTTTTCGCATTCGCGATCCGCGCGGCATAGCGGGACTGGAGATCTGCCTGGATTTTCTGCGGATCACAGGATTGCGCCCGCGTGGTGGCCGGTTGCAGCAGAAACAGGGTGGCCAGAACAATGGAAGAGAAGCAGCAAAAGTCCGAGGTCACAGGAGCTCCGATATGTTGGTCAATGAAAGCAATTTGATATCCGCCGGACCCACATCCCCCAAATGGGTGAGACGCCACAAATTAGTTCAAGGTAAGGTTAAGTTCAGATTCCTCGTGCATATGGAATTTTTCCAGATATATGGCGATGAAACGATATATGGCTGTAAATTCTGTTTGAAATACCTCTCCCGGCGTGGAAATCTGTGCCGGCGGGAGAGCTCTTAAACCACACAGCTATATTTATCTGGCAGCGGTTGACATAGATGGGGCTGGCTTTGATTATAATCTTGGGGACACTTTGGCTAAGGTAGGGTTATATGCCGAAGGCGGGCAATTTCTTTTTTATTCGGTCGACTAAAATTCGGTCGAACGAAGTATTACAGATAAACGACGGTAATTTATGGACGTCGTGTGGTCAGGTTTTCCAACGTATCGATGAGCTCTGCGGCGACGGTAGCTCGCGACTGTTCGCGGAGCCGAACGTCAAGGCGCAGGACGATGGCCAGGCGTTCAATGTTGCCTGGTTCGGAAGCTACGACGATGAGCCCAAGGATCTGGAAGCGCTCGATCGGGCGCGGTATGCGCGCATCACCGAGGACCTGACACGGCGCCTCGACGCTCTAAAACCGGCCCTTGCCGACCCGGAGATCGGGGATGCGGTCGCGGCGATGCTAAATGTCTACGATCAGCGCTCGACCGTGGCAGTCGGCGAACACGCGGTCCTCACTAATTGGGGCGCGCTGCCGGAAGCCGCCACCCTTTCCCAGGGTGCCTATGCCAAACACTCCGAAGCGACGATCGGTCCCTTCCTCAAGGCGGACATGTCGCCCCGGCTTCCCGGCAGGTCCTGGACCATTGCAGGCGGCCTCGAGGTTTTTGCCACGAGCGCTGCGATGCAGAGCGAGGCCGGCTTGCCGCCCGCCACACAGAAAGGAACGACAGCCGCAGCGGCTGCAGCACCGCGGATCCTGCCCGGCCGGCATGCCCTCTGGCCGCCTGCGGTTCTGGCCGGTGTCTTCGGCAGCATCCTCGCCTATGCCGCCTGGCCCGGCAATCTCGTCTACGAGAAGCAGATCCCCGTATCCCAGAACGAACTCGACGCAACCGCTGACATCAATCGCGGCCTGAAGGAGCGGATCGATCAGCTCACCGCCCAGCTCGGAAAAGATCCGTGCCAGATCGACAGGAGCCTGCTTGGCATCCCACAAAGTCTGCCGAACCTCAACTCGCCGACACTCGACGGACGCGGCACCACGAACAGGCCAGGAGCAAGTCCCAGAACCACCCCTGGCTCCAATACGCCCGCGGAGCGTCCTCGGGCAGGAAACGAGCCGCCGCAACCGCAGTCTCAGCAGGCGCAGAACGGCGACAGAACCGCGGAACGGAGCAGCGGCCAACAGCTCCTGGCCACACTCGATGCCTCCACCGTGCTCGTCGTCGTTCCGCTGGAGGGCGGCCGTGTGACGGGGACAGGCTTCTTCCTGACGTCCACGGACATCATGACCAACCGTCACGTCATCGAGGATCGCGGCGCCAAGGTCTATGTCGCCAGCAAGTCCTTGGACAAGATCGTCGAGGCGACCGTCGTTGCGCAATCGGACGATGAAGACGCGGACTTCGCGCTTCTGCGCGTACCGGCACAGCAGGGCGTCAAGCCGCTTGCCCTGTCCGGGGCGGTAAACCGGCTGGACGACATCGTCACCGGTGGGTTCCCTGGTTTCGTCATGGAGACCGACAGCGTCTACCAGAATATCCTCAGGGGCGACACGAGCGGCCTTCGCTCGCTCGACATGGTGACCACCCGCGGATACGTGATTTCCATGCCGCATGGCGGCGCCCTGACGCGCATTGCCCATTCCGCCGAGATTTCGGAAGGCAATAGCGGCGGCCCGCTCATAGATGCGTGCGGGCGCGCCGTCGGCATCAACACCTATGTCAGGCGCGACCAGCAGATCATCCGCAGCGTGAATTATTCCCTGGGCGCGGCGGATGTACAGCGTTTCGCGGCGGCCAACGGTCTTCAGCTTCCCATCGGCAGCGACCGTTGCCAGCCAGCCGCACCGCAGACGGCATCTACGGTTCCGCCTCCGGCCGCAGCGGCCCCGGGTTCCCCCGAACCTAGAACGCCCGGACATGGAACACCCCCAATGGCGACACCGCCAGGTCCGGCCACCGCCGCAACCACGCCGTCCGCCGCAGGCGCATCGCCAACTACCGGCGCAACGCATGTAGCACCGGGGAGCAATGGACGATGAGCCGTTTCGTCACGACCACGCCGCTGCACGCGATGCGGCCTCTAGGCTCGCCAGCCGAACGTTCTCTCCCGCGTCTGGAGGCCATTCTCCACAGAGAATTCAAGGGCGGACTTTCCCTAGCCTTGGCCGAACCCGTCGAGCGCAAGGATGGCGCCGGCATCGACTGGTATACGGATATCGACGATGCCGTGACCCAGCTTGTCGCCATGCCCGAACCGCTCGCGGACTATTACCGGTCGCGCCTACAGGCGGACAAGGCCATTGTCTCTACCGTTATTCAGCAATACGAGCAGCACCCCGATCCGGCCGCCCGTACCACGGCGACCGCCTTGCGCAATGCCATTTCCTATCCGGGTGACGAACACATCTGGCTCGTGGGCGAGACGCAAAGCGGCCAAGCAAGGATCCTGCTGACCGCCTGGGGTTATGAGCCGCGAACCTCCGAACTCGCCGGATCGCACGATATTGGCAAGCGCGAGAAGATCTTCCCGCCCTCGTCCGTGGTGGCGATCGACACGACCGCCGCCCAGGAAACCGCGGCAGCCGCTGCGGCGATGGCGGCAACCGCACCGGCGCCGCAACGTCCGCGGAACTGGCGGACCGGATTGTTTTACGCCCTCTGGCTGCTGGCTCTGATCCTGCCGTTCATCTTCGGGTGGATGCTGCTACCGGCCTGCGGCATGCGCCTTCCTTTCAGCGATCGCATCATCTACGGCTGGGGCGACGGCGCCTATTGCCGGCAGGTAACAAACCCCGAAGCCGAACGCGGCCAGCGTGAAGCCCAAGGCTTAATGGCTGAAATGCGCCGGCTGGAAGACGCCTTGCGGGATCTTCTCGCGCTCTGCGTACCGCCGACCCCGCCACGGCCCGCGATGCCGCCGCAGCCTGCCCCGCCGGTCGATCAGAATAGGCTTGAACGAGAGGGAAGAACGCTGAATCCTGAAGAAGACAGCGTAACGCTGACCTGGAACAATAGCGTCGATCTTGACCTCTTCCTGATTTGCCCCGACGGAACCCGGGTCGGCATCGCACACTCCGGCTGCGGCGCTGAAGCCAGCATTGACCTTAATCTCACGCGTGTAACGACTGAGCCGGTGGAATATGTGAAATGGCCTCGTTCGGCGCTGCAGCCGGGGCGCTACCGTATCGAAGTCGAGAATTACAACAATCGTGTTGCGCCAGCTAAAACGCCCTTCTCGGTGACCCTACGACGCAATGGCGTACCGCAAACCTTTACGCGGGAAACATCCCGCGAAAAGGAGAAATTAGTAATAACGGAGTTCACCGTACCGTGAGCATACAAGATACGTCTATATTGCGAATGGCAGCCAAGGCATGCTGACAAATCTTGCAGATTTCACCGAAGGTCTGTCGCTGGTTCCCGATAGTGGTATCCAGTTTGTGGAATTCGGATTCGATTTCGAAAATTCTCCACGCCTTTCGCGCAGTTTTATCGAGAGGAGCTCTCCCGGCCAGTTGGATGCCGAGGGGAAGACGCTTATCCGCCTGCTGACAAACTGGAACGATGACGATCCGACGGCGTCCTTCCCCTATTCAACGCACGCGGACGACGTTTCGAATTACGAGATTAACCGGTCTCTGGCGCTCAACACCTTCCTTAACCGCTGGGTCCCGATGCCGTTCTTCAAGATCGAGCCGGGCCGCGATTCGCTTGGCAACGAGCTTTATGCACAGGGCCCGACGGATTGGGTGCGCATGCGGATCACCGAAACTCGCAAGACCTACGGCGATCGGGAGGCCAGTCACCGGGTCATCTTTGCTTTCGATACCTCGCTTGCCCCCATCAAGCCGAACCGGCCCTATCTGGCGCCGACGCCCGAGGACGCCCAGCGCAGCGAGCGGTTCCGCCTGATGACCCGGCTGCCGGATATCATCTCGTTTCTGTCCCACAAGATCACGATACCCGGCCAGGGAGAAGCCGATGTCCAGCAATGGGTCGATGACTGGCTGCGCGATATCCTCTACAGTTACAAGAAAGAGGAAAAGAAGAACCGCGAATTGCGGGCCGACGACTTTCCCTACCGGTTTGAGCATCTCGCCCGCTACATTACCCTCGTCCAGTTCATCGGCAGCGTCATCAAGCCGGGTCCGGTCTCGCTGATCGACACGCTGAGCGAAGTCAAGGCGGCGCAGGCGATCGATGTCGACCTCGTTCTCGATATCGGCAATTCACGGTCGTGCGGCCTGCTCATCCAGTCCTTTCCGGACGATATGAATGTCGATCTCAACAATTCGCTGGTGATGGAACTGCGTGATCTCTCTCGGCCGGAGATTGTCTATCGCGACCCGTTCGAAAGCCAGTGCGAGCTGGTGGCCGCCGAGTTCGGCTCCGACGATATCGCTCGGCGATCGGGCCGACCGCGTGCGTTTTTCTGGCCGAGCCTACTGCGCATTGGGCCGGAAGCCTCACGTTTCAGGGGAGAATCCGAAGGAACGGAGGCGACGACCGGTATTTCGTCTCCGAAACGGTATCTCTGGAGTTCGGATCCGGTCCTGCAGGACTGGAAGTTCCGGTCCGCCAGCACCGGTTATGCCGACGCCGTTCCGCGCATTGAAATGTCGATGTACCGCTTCGTCAACGACCGCGGCGACGTGCTGGAACAGATCGAGAGCGACCGGCAGAAATTCAAGCTCAAGGTTAAGGACTCCGACACGCAGACCGCGAGCCGCTTCTCCTTCTCCAAATCGTCGTTCTTCACGTTCATGCTGGTCGAGATCATCGCCCAGGCGATGTCGATGATGAACAATCCCGGCGTGCGGCGTGAGCGGCGCCTGAAGGATTCTCCACGCCGACTGCGGCGCATCATCATGACCATTCCCTCAGCGACGCCGGTCCAAGAGCAGCGCATCCTGCGGTCGCGCGCCGAAGCGGCCGTCAAGCTGCTCTGGTCGCTTTCCGGCTGGGACCAGGTCGAAGACGGCATCAACAGCCGGCGTCCCGAAGTGCATTGCTCATGGGACGAGGCAAGTTCCGTGCATCTCGTCTATCTCTATGGCGAGGCCGTGCACAAGCTCGGCGGATCGATCCGCACCCTGTTCGAAATGCTCGGCAAGCAGCGCGAACGCCCGCAATCTTTGCCGGCAGCCAAGGCCAATGCGAAGGTTAGGAAGCCTGAAAGCAGCCTACGCATCGCCAGCGTCGATGTCGGCGGCGGCACGACGGACCTGATGGTCACCACCTATTACCAGACCGACAACGTCGCGCTTTATCCTGACCAGAACTTCCGCGAAGGTTTCCGGATCGCAGGTGACGATCTGTTGAAGACAGTCATCGAGCGGCTGGTCGTCCCGCGGTTTGAGGAAAAGCTGATTGAAGCCGGCATGTCCAACGCCCGCAACTTCCTCAAGGATCGCTTCGCGGGTGACAATCCCACCATGTCGGAACAGGAAAAACATCTGCGCCGGCAATTCGTGCTTCAGGTCCTGCTGCCCGTCGCGATCGGCATACTTTCGGAATGCGAGGCAATGGCCCCCACCAGCCGCCAGACCTCCGCCCGGAAGATTTCCGACTTTTTCCCCCAGGAACCCGAGGTCGATCCCAAGATCAGCAAGGAAATCCCGGTCGATCGGCGCATCCTCGGATATCTGAAGGACAAGGCCAAGCTGCTGGGCGCCGCCGAATTCCTGCTTGCCGATTGCGATATACTGATCGATCCGTCGGCCGTGGAGGAATGCGTGCTGGCGACGTTCGACGGCGTATTCGACAATATCGCCGAAGCGATAAACCATCTCGATGTCGATGTCGTTCTGCTCACCGGCCGACCGATGCGCCTGCCGCAACTGATCAACCTGTTCATCAACAAGATGTCCGTGCGGCCGGATGCGATCATTCCCATCAGGGACTATCGCGTCGGCACCTGGTATCCGTTCCGCGGCGTCAGCAATACGCATGTGGACGATCCGAAGACGACGGCGGTGGTCGGTGCCATGCTCTGCGCCCTGTCGGAGCGGCAGATCACCAATTTCACGCTCTATTCGCAATATCTGCGCATGCGATCGACGGCCCGCTACATCGGGCTGCTGGAAAGCAGCACGAGACTGCCCGACGAGAAGCTGCTGTTTTCCGACATCGATCTGGACAGCAGCGGCAATGACGAGGAGGCGGAGTTCAATTACCACAGCCCGGTGCGCATCGGTTACCGGCAGCTGCCGCTCGAGCGTTGGGTGGCTACCCCTCTCTACAAGCTGAGCCTGGCAAATTCCCGCGCCGCATCCAACATCCAGCGGCCGATCAACGTGACGATCGCCAGGAACACGCAGAAGGCGGACAAGGAAGAGACCGACGAGGCCGTGCTGCTTTCAAGCGAGCTGACGCGTGAGGAATTCGTCATCGAGGATGCCGAGGACCTGGCCGGGGTTCCCGTCAAACGCCTTATGGAACTGAAGCTGGATACGCTCGCCATCGACACGGGCGACGGCTACTGGCTGGATACTGGGATATTGTCAATCCAATGAGTCCGACATCGAACATCCGAAATGAACTCATGCAGCTCTGCGGAAGCACGCTGGAATCTGCGCAGCGGGGCCTCGCCTGGATCGCCGATCCCGCCAATGCCGAGCGCGTCGGCCCGAGCCGCAAGGCCGCCGAGCAGCAATTGCGCAAATCGGTGACGGCTGCGCGCAAGACACTGACCGCGATCGACCGTCCGATGTGTATCGGCGTGTTCGGACCGAGCCAAGCCGGCAAGTCCTATCTCGTCTCCGTGCTCGCCCGGCCGGGCGAAAAGCCGATGCTGGCCCGTTTTGGCGATCTCGGCCGCGATGTCGATTTCATCCGCGAGATCAATCCCGGCGGCGACCGGGAATCCACCGGCCTGGTCACGCGGTTTTCGATCCGCCAGGAGCCGAGCCCGGCGGGCGCACCTGTCGTGCTGCGCATGCTGAGCGAAACGGATATCGCTAAGATCCTGGGCAACAGCTTCTTCCTGGACGGAGACCCGAAGCGCCGGCCGCCGCTGACGCCGGAAACCATCCTGAAAACCCTGTCCGCCGCAAAGACGCGCGCCGGGGCCGGCCAGGGCGCCAGCCTTAAGGATGAAGACATCTGGGATCTGCAGGACTATTTCGAAAAGCAGTTCGCCGGACTTGCCTATATCGAGACGCTCTCCGCCTTCTGGGAGGAGGCCACGCAGCTCGCGCCGCAGCTTTCCGTCCGCGACCGCGCCGAACTCTTCTCGATCCTCTGGGGCGGCATTCCGCAGTTCACCGCGGTGTATATCGAGCTCGTGTCGGCGCTTGAGCGGCTCGGATTTCCCAAGGAAGCCTATTGCGGCATCGATGCCCTTATTCCACGCGAAAAGAGCATTATCGACGTCGCCACGCTGAGCGGGCTCGGTACGTCGGCAGCGGGCGAAGAACTGGGGATTCGTTCCATGAACGGTCCCGCCATTTCGCTCCCGCGACCGGTGATCACCGCGCTGGCGGCAGAGTTGCGTATCACCATCGCTGACCAGCCCGGCCCGCTCTACGAACATACAGACCTCCTCGACTTTCCTGGCGCCCGCAGCCGTCAAAAAGTAGATTTCGAAACCTATTTCGACTTGAAGGATGACGCGCTTCAGGACCTGTTCCGGCGCGGCAAGGTGGCGTTCCTGTTCGACCGCTATGTGGCGGAACAGGAGATCGCCAGCATGCTGCTCTGCATCAAGGATTCCAACCAAGAAGTCGTCGAACTGCCTGACATGATCGATAACTGGATCCAGCTGTCGCATGGCGCCACCGCCGCCGACCGCGCCAGAACGGAGACCGCGCTTTTCCTCGTCCTGACGATGATGGACAAGCATTTCAACGAGAGGGCGGGGGACGAGGGGCAAAATCCGTCCGACCGGTTCAAGGCGCGCATGGGCGCGTCGCTCGCCAGCTATTTCGGCAAAGCCCATACCTGGCCTTTCGAATGGACGCCCAACCGCGCGTTCAACAACACGTTCTGGCTTCGCAACCCGAACTTCAAGTCGGAATTCCTCATTCGCTACAACGGCAATCAGGAAGTCGAAATTCTTCCCGAAAAAGTCGAGAAGGTCGCGACGCTGCGCAAGGCCTATCTTGAGGTCGACGAGGTGCAACGGCACTTCCGCGATCCGGCCCGCGCTTTCGACGAAGCCCTGAAGCTGAATGATGGCGGGGTCGGCTACCTGACCGAAAACATGGCTCCCGTCTGCCGGCCGGAGATCAAGCACAACCAGGTTCGCCAGCGGATTTCGGCCCTGGCCCATGATGTCCGCCGCGTGCTTGCGCCGTTCTTCATCGATAGTGACATCAACAAGAGGCTGGAGGAGCGGCACGCAGTGACCGAGCGCATCCTGTCCGGCCTGTCCGACGCCTGGGACCGGAACTCGTTCGGCAATTCGATCAAGATGCTGCAGATAAACCAGAACGGAATATCCGAGCATCTCTACATCGCCTTTACCCGCCGCGGTGAGGAAGCCCGTGCCGATACGGCGGCACCGCGTAACGGCGCCGCACCGCAGGCATCGCCAAAGCCGCCTTTGCCCGGAAAGCGGCCACCTCTTCCGGGAGCAAAGCCCGCAGCCGTCGCGGAAGCCGCCGCACCGGCACCGGCCGTGATGAAAAAGGTTTCCGCAAAGGAAAGTTATCTCGCCCGGGTGGCGGTCAGCCACTGGACGGAAAACCTCTATGCGATGGTGAGGAATGACGAAGCCCTCAAGGTGGTCGGCCTCGACCACGAGATGGCAAGCGAACTGGTCTCGGAACTGGTCACCGGCGCTCAGAGATGCGATCTGGAAAGCAGGATTGCCATTGACCTCGAAAAACTCGGCGGCAGCCCGATCGAACGGGCCGATATCCTTCTGGAAAAAGCCGGTTTCTTCGCCACCAGCCATATCAACCGCTTCGTCAACACGCTCGGCTTCGATACGCTTGCCGAGAACAAGCGTCCCGAAGCACCCGCAGGGCCCGACGGCAGCATGGTAAGGGTCTTTGCGCGGCGGCCGACGCTTAGCAATTGCGACGGACTTCCCAAGGAGCGCCGCGACTTCTCCTATCTGGCGCTGTCGGAATGGATGTATGCCTTCCACCAGATGGTGACGGATAACGTCACGTCCGGAAACGGGTTCACCATCAATGTCGAACAGAACGAGCGCCTGAGGACCATTATCGTCGCCCTCGACGCCTGCGCTTCCGGCCAGACAGGAAAGAGCGCGGCATGAAGGAGGTCCGCATCGAGGCCCGTGAGGACGACACCCTCTATTACGGCCACGCACTGATCACATTCGATTTCGAAGCGCCGGCAGGCGGTCCGATCCAGCTTTTCGTCTCCCGCAAATCGACGGACAAAGCCTATCTGGGAGCGAACGACTGGCAGGCGAGCCCCGCCCCGCTGGACGTCGAGCTAATCTCCAGAGGCAATGGCAAGACGGTCGTTCGCGCCGGGCCGAACATCTGTGACAAGCTTCCTTATGATCTTTATGTAAGGTTCCAGATCGTCGGAACCGAGATCTTCGGGCAGGTCTTCTGGCCCTCGATCCAGCCGCTTCCGGGAGGCTATAGCGGTCACCTCCAGAAGGAGGTAAAGGCTGATCCGCCTCCGCCACCACCTGCTCCGCCACCACCTCCGCCTCCTCCGCCACCACCTCCTCCGCCTCCACCTCCACCTCCACCTCCACCTCCGGAAGAGCCATCGGCGCCGCCACCAGAGGAACCCAAGCCCGAGCCTCCGCGCAAGCGCCGGGGATGGCTCGGATGGCTTGTTGTGCTGCTCGTCATAGTCGCAGCCGCGATCTGTGCCTATGTTTTCAGGGAGCGGATCAAGGATTTCCTGGTGGAGCGCGGCATCATCGTCCAACCCAAGACGCTCAGCGAACGGTTCGAAGAGCTGCGACTGGCCGATCCGACCGGCGAAGGGCTTTTGACGCTGAGCCGAGACGCGTTTTCACAAAGGGATGGCGGCATCGGGCAGCAGGCCATGAACCTAGCGATACAGCGCGGCAACCAGCAGGCAAAGCTGGAGATGGCTCGCTGGTACGATCCCCGCACGTTCAATCGCGAGCGCGCTTTCGCCGTCGATGCCAACAAGGCTGCGCGCGCCTATTTCGAACTCGCCCTGAGTGACAACGCGGATGCGAAAGGGCTGCTCCAATCGCTTTGCCAGGACAGTCGGAACGGCGGGCCGAACTACCGGGGCTTCCTTTCGAGCACCTACTGCCAGGGAAGTCTCGGACGCTGAGGCCGCCGTCCGGGATCGACATGAATTTGAAATTGCAACCGTTTCGGAGAATCCGATGCAATCATTTCACGAAAAGGGCGTGCCGAGTGCGACATTTCTGATCCGGCTTGCCGCAATGGTCCTCGCGGCTTTCACGCCCTTCGGCGCCGCGCTGGCACAGCAGGGCGGTGCAGGCAATCAGCTTTTCAACTATCCGGACACCGCCATCAACGGTCTGGATAGCGCCACGATGGAAAAGAACGCCGAGGAATGCCGGAATATCTGCGCGGCCCGCTCCGGCTGCGCTGGTTTCGATCACGCCCCAAAAGGTAATCTGTGCCGCATCTTCCTGAGCATTGGCTCGGCGCGAGCCGAAACCGGATCGACCGCCGGGACCCGTGCCATGATCAACGGCTATCGCGATCCGACCAATCCGCCGCTCTCCAGCAGGTTGGAAAAGCTGCGGCAGACCGACACGTCCGGCGAACAGCTTCTTGCCCTTAGCCGTGACGCCTTCGCGCAGAACGACCGCAACATCGGCATGCAGGCCATTAACCTGGCCATGCAGCGCGGAAACCAGAACGCCAAGCTGGAAGTTGCACGCTGGTACGATCCCCGCACGTTCGCCACCGACCGCGTACCCGCGGTCGACGCCAACAAGTCGGCCCGGTCGTATTTCGAGCTTGCGCTGGAAGGAAACCAGCAGGCCAACAGCCTGCTGACATCGCTATGCCGCGAGGCCAGCAATTCCGGCTCGGCCTATGCCAGGTCCTTCGACAGCTTTTTGGGCAGCACCTATTGCGAGGGCACGCTGTCTCCCTGATCCGTGACGTGAAGAAGGTTCTGCTTTAGCCGTGTACCGCGTTAAGACGTTTCAATCCGTACTTCGAAAGCTGGCACTGACGATCTCGATCAGTGCTGTTTCGGCATATGCGGCATTTGCCCAGCAGGCTACCGAACCCGCCATCTTCGAATATGCCCGGACGAGCCTGAGAGGAATCGTGAGCGCCGAGTTTCACCGTAGCGTCGTCGATTGCCGTCAGATCTGCGAAGCGCGCAACGGCTGTGTCGGTTTCGATTATCCCGCGTCCAGCAACATGTGCCGCATGTTCGCGGCGGTCGAGTCCGCCCAGCAGGACAATGGCTCGGTGGCAGGCACGCGCCATCGCATTCCCCGTTACCGTGATCCGGACAACCTTCCAGCCCCATCCGCTCCACCTCCGCCGCCGCCAACTGCAGAGGCCGAAGTCTGGCACTATGCCCAGTTCAGCGATATCGATTTCTACGGCGGAGACCTGGATGCGCGCGGCATCGAGGTGAGCGACGCGGCAAGCTGCGCCAGGCGATGCGAACTGGACAGCTCGTGCAAGGCCTTCACCTACAACCAGGCCCAGAGATACTGCTTCCTCAAGTCCGGTTATCAGTTCGTGCAAAGCATCGATCGCGGCGTTTCGGGCCTCTACTTCAAGGCGAGGCCTTCGATGTCGCAGATCCAGATCAACATCGACTGGGAACTGTTCCAGTCCAGCGACCTGTCCGGCACCGATCTCGGCACCCCGCCGGCCCGCAATTACGGGCAATGCATGCAGGCCTGCGAAGACAATAACCGCTGCGGCGGCTTCACCTGGGTCGGCTCCATTAATCCGGGCAGGTGCTTCCTGAAACGCGGCACAGAACTATATCCCGAACGATCGTCGAGACGTGGAACCGCATCCGCCCGCAAGATCAGCCGCGACATTGCACCGGATTTCGTCCAGCCAGTGGCACCGCGGAACTAGAGGATGGGAAGCGCGTTCCGATCCCTCGCCGGTCTCGCCCGGCAATGGTTGGCCCTGGTCCTGCCCCTTCTGGCCGCGCTGGTCTCACCCGCAGCGGTTTGGGCCGAAGCGCCCGGTGACGGCATGGACGACGTCCTGCTGAAGCGCATGATCGGCCAGATGCTGATGGTCGGTTTTGTCGGCAACACGCCGGAGGCGGAAGGCTACCGGACCGTCTTGGAACAGGCGAGGGTCGGTAAGATCACCGGCGTTCTCTATCTCGGGCGCAATATTCGCAGCAAACGCACCGTCAGGGAGCTGAACGAGGGACTGCAGCGGGCAGCCGCCTATCCCCTGCTGGTAGCCGTCGATCAAGAGGGTGGACGGGTGCAGCGCCTCAGACCGGAAGACGGCGTCCAGGATACGCCAAGCGCGGCCGAGGTGGCCCAGCATCTGTCTCCCAAACAGGCCGAAGTCCTGTACGCGAAGATGGCCGCTGACCTTGCCGATCTCGGCTTCAACTTGAATCTGGGGCCGGTAGTAGATCTCAACATCAATCCTGCAAACCCGATTATCGGCAGGCTGGGGCGCAGTTATGCAACCAGTCCCGAAAGGGTCACCGCCTATGCCAGGGCCTTTCTGCATGGGCATCGGGCGGCCGGCGTGCTGACGGCGCTGAAACACTTTCCGGGCCATGGGTCCAGTTCAGCGGACAGCCACAAGCGCAGCGTCGATATCGGCGCCACATGGCGGGACGCCGAACTTGAGCCTTACCGCAACCTGATTGCCGGCGACGGCGCCGAGATCGTGATGTCGGCACATGTCATCAACAGTGCCCTGAGCGGCGGCAAGCCGGTTCCGGCCTCGCTTTCGCCGGATATGCTTGGCGGATTGCTGCGAACGAAATTGCTGTTCAAGGGCGTCATCATCACCGACGACCTGCAGATGGAAGCCATTTCCGGCAGCACGATCTTTGAAGACATCCTGCGGCAGGCGGTGCTGTCCGGCAACGATATTCTCCTGTTTGCCAATGACAAGAAGCCGGATCCGACTATCCCTGACCGCGCTTCCGCAGTCCTGTTGAGAGCATCGAAATCCGATCCGGACATCCGCAAGCGGATCGAGGAGTCTTACGTCCGGATCACCCAGCTGAAGGACAGGCTGGGTTATCATGTCGTGCCGATACCGGAGAGAGGATTATGATCATGCAAACGGACAGGGATGGACCCTTTCGGCATTCGCTTCGGCCGTTTTTGTCCGGCGCACGGTCTTTGTCGGAGCGCCGTTGCGGCCTCGCCTTCATCCGCCTCATCCTTATCTTGTGCGCGTCGATCCTGCTGCCCATGCGGGCCGGATCGGTTTTCGCCCAGAGCCCTCCTCAAGGCCTCTTTGAATACCGGGATACAACATTGGGCGGGAGCGTTTCGGGAGAAGTCGTCCGACCCGCCGTGGAATGCCGCAAGCTTTGCGAAGACCGATCGGGCTGCGTCGGTTTCGATCATCAGTCCGCGACGAATGTCTGCAGGCTGTTTTCCGAGATCGACGGCGGTCGCGAGAGTCGCGGCTTCGTGGCTGCCACCCGGCAGGCCCTGCGTTCCTATCGGGCGGCGGACAACCAGGTTGCCAAGCCGGCTCTCCCGAGCCAGTCCCGATGGTTTCACAACCAGAGCAGCATGATCCTGCATGCCCGGCCCCGCAGCGACGGCGACAGCGACATCACCATCGTCTACGACGTTCCGAAACCCGAGCTCATCCGCTCCGGCATACGGCAGGGGGCGATACTGTTCGAGGGGCGGCTGACGGCGGGCACATTGTCGGGCCAGGCTCGCTTGACGAGTTCGCGCTGCGGTGTGATCAGATACGAGGTCGAAGGAATGTTCACCTCGAATTCCGCCGGCTTTTTTTTGAGGGGGGCGGCACCTCGCCGCGACGATAACTGCACGATCGTAAGCTGGTCGACAACCGGTGAGAATGCCAACCTCGGCTTTCAGCCGCTTAACTAACGGATAGGCACGTGAAAAAATTCCGCTTGGCGGCGTTGGTCGCGCTTGTGAGTACCCTCCTCGGTGGTCCCGTTGCCGCCCAGCAGCCGGCTGGCGGCACACTTCTGAACTATCCTGATACGGCGCTTGGGGGGTTCATCTCCGCTGAAATTCCCAAAGCCCTCGATGATTGCGACAAGCTGTGTTCGGAACGATCCGGCTGCGTCGGTTTCGATCACCAGGCTTCAACGAACCAGTGCCGTCTTTACGGCAGCATCGGTTCGGCCCGCCCGCAAGCGGGCTCGACAGCCAGAACCCGCAACCAGCTTTCCAACTATCGCGATCCAACCAATCTGCCCAGGCAGCAGGTGCAGCAGACTCCGCCGCCACCGGTCCGGCCGGTTGAACCGGCACCGCGCAATTTCACACGCTTCGAACATCACGACCTTGGCGGTTCCGACCTGCTGCAGACCTCAAGCAACAGCGTTGGCCGATGCGAAGAACTCTGCCGGGAGAACGGTCAATGCGTGGCTTATACCTACAATGCCTGGAGTCAGAGATGCTTCCTGAAGAGCGGCACGGAAAGACTTCGTCTCGATGCCCGAGCGAGATCGGGCACCTTGACCGGCACCGCGCATCCCGGCTTAAATACCGCGCCGGTAGTGATGGAATACTATCGGGACTACATCATTTCGGGTTCGCCTATCGGTCAGGCCAAAACCGCCGGCAGCCGGAACCAGTGCGAAAATCTCTGCTGGGACAACAACGCCTGCATCGCGTTCAGTTTTTCACAGAGCCGGCGTCAATGCGTGTTATTCAGCGAAGCGGACAATCGGTTTCCTCGTTCGGGCAACGATAGCGGCAGCAAGGTACAGCCGCGCCCTTGACCGCCACAATTCGCGCAGGGGAGAGATTGAGTGGCTCCGTGGGCATTTCTGAAATAATACCCGCCAAGGGAAAGCGAAGTGGTTTGGATTGAAACGGTTAGCGCGGATCGGCCTGAAGCGTTCGAGGGGTCGGTCAATTTCGTTCCAGAGATAGTCGCCGGTGAGTGCGATATGAGCCCAGGGAAGTGGTGCGACCTGGGAGAGCAGCTCGGCGGGAATATCGATGCCCTGGGTGCGGACATAATCGACAGCGCGGCTGAGATAGACGGTGTTCCACAGGATAATGGCGTTGACGACGAGGTTGAGACCTGACGCCCGATAGGCCATGGTTTCCGCCACGCGGTTGCGCAGCTCGCCAAGCTGGTGGAGGAAGACCGCCCGGGCAAGGGCGTGACGGCTTTCACCCTTGTTGAGGATGGCATGCGATCTGCGCCGGAGCTTGGTGTCGAGCAACCAGTCGCAGATGAAGATCGAGCGTTCAATCCGGCCCATTCCGCGTAGCGCCTGATTGAGCCGATTTTGCCGAGGCTATGCGGCAAGCTTCTTGAGGATGACGGACGGCGGCACGAGGCCCGCGCCAATCGATGCCTTCAGCCGCAAGACCTCATCCCAGTGCTGCTCGATGACATCCATGTTGACGGCTCCCGAGATCAGCGCCCCGAGCGGCTCGTATGCCGGGTCGGGATCGATGACGAAGAGCCTGCGATTGCCGAGATTGCGGATACGAGGAATGAGCCTATAGCCGAAACCATGGAACATAGCGAATGTCGTTTCGGTCGCGCCGGCGGTATCGGTTGCATGCTCATGGATTTCGACGGAGCTTTCGTTGTGAAGGAGGCCGTCGAGCACGTAGGGTGCTTCGCTCTCGGACGCCTGGATCATCCGGGAGAAGAAGGAGGCGAAACGATAGGACAGGAAGCCATAGACCGAAGCACTGGCCTGCCCCCGTGGGGTGATCCGTTTGGAATGTTAGTGCATGCTCGATCTGCTGGCCACTGCCGGTGTTGACGCCGGTCCATTTTGGCGGGGCCAAACGACTGCTTCAGGTGTCGGCGGCTTGTAGCCTAGCGATGAGTGGGGCCGCACGGTGTTGTAATGCCGTCGCCAGTTTTCGATGATGATCTTCGCCTCCTTGAGCGTGTAGAAGATTTCTCCGTTGAGCAGTTCATCGCGGAGTTTAGAGTTGAAGCTCTCGCAATATCCGTTTTCCCAAGGGCTGCCCGGCATGATGTAGGCGGTCTTGGCTCCCACCGCCGCGATCCACTCCCGTAGCGCCTTGGCGATGAACTCCGGGCCATAGCACATCGGGAACCTTGCTCTGACATGGCCGACGGCGCGCGAAGCCGTGCGTAGCGCAGCGCGCCGTCATAGGTGGTCATGGCCGGTCCACAGGTCTCTAAAGTGAAGTTGTCGAGACAACACTTTGGAGGTGACAAGCCATGACCAAATATCTTTCTACTCCCACAAACGCCGTGCTGGTAGCGATCGATATGTCGAAGCACCGTCAGGAGGTTCTTATCGAGCGGCCCGAGGGTGGCCGGCGCCGGCGTATGACGGTGATGGCGACCAAGGGTGACTATGACCGCTTGGTCGAGGAACTCGCTTCCATGGCACGACCAATCGTCGTCGGCTTTGAAGCTACCGGCAATTATCACCGTACCTTGGCGCATAAGCTGCTTGTGGCGGGATTCCAGTTGCGACTGATCTCTTCTGTCGCATTGGCCAGAACGCGGGAGGCGCTTCATAACGGCTGGGACAAGAACGATCCGAAGGATGCACAGGTTATTCTGCATATGCTGCGGATCGGAGCAACCCAGGTCTACGTCGATCCGCTTGCAGCTGGCATCCACGATCTGCAGGAACTATCGAAGACCCACGAAGTCATTTCTAAAGCCAAGACGCAGACCTGGCACCGCATCCTGAACCACTACCTGCCGCTCTATTTTCCCGAGATCGCCCACTTCGCTGGCAACAGCCGGTCCGACTGGTTTTTGGCGTTGATCGAACGCTTCCCGACACCCACCAGCATCACCTCACTCGGACGCGAAGCGTTTGTTGCGGAGGCGTGGTCGCTCGTTGGCCGTAAAGTCTCAAAAGCACGATTAATCAACGACATCTTTGAGACGGCCTGCTCATCGGTGGCGCTGCCTGTAGCCGAAGACCGTCGCGATCAGCATGTTCCGCATGATTGTTGGCCAAGGGCGAAGCCTGATCCGTGAACGCAACCGCATCGAACAAATCGCCCAGTCGCTGCTGGCAGACCATCAGGATTATCAGCTCCTGTGCAAAATTCCCGGGATAGGACCGATTAATGCTCTGACCATCTTGGCGGAAGCAGGTGACCTGCGCCGTTTCCGGCACCATCGGCAGTTTTTGAAGTTTTGCGGTCTCGATCTTGCGACCTCGCAGTCGGGCACCTTCCGAGGCCGGACCAAGTTATCGAAGTACGGAAACGCTCGTCTCCGCCGAACTTTCTGGATGGCTGCCCAGGTCGCATCCCGCCAACGTGATAACAGCTTCCGCGACAAACTTGGAAGATACATGGCTGGCAACGCCAATGATGCAGATCGCAGACGAAAGGCGATGACAGCTCTTACTGCCAAGATGGCACGCGTCGCTCACGCGGTCATCAAGACACAGACAGAATACCGGCCGTTCATTGAGCGACCGGAGACCAGGTGGAAGGACCCCTCTCTGCAAGTGCCGTGAGGGCGCGATTGCGACCCTGTAGATAATGTTCGGGCCTTCCACCTGGGCACGTATCCCATCTTAAGGACGGTGAGGACCACGGTGATGACATGCCGATGGATCCTGTGTTTGCTATGGCAGGGAACGATCCCGTTGACGGTGGAAACCATCTGGAGCAATCTTGTGAATGCATCGGCAGTTGCTGATGCAGGGAGACCTGTTGGCCTGGTCCCGTTTTGCTTGCCTACATAGGACGTTGTCAGAACGAATATGGGTCGGAACGCCGCGCAGGATGAAGAGGTCGGAGAGCACGTCGATGACATCGACGGCCTTCAGCTTTCTCTCCACCCTGATGGCGATACATTCTCGCGTGAACTCGTCGATCACATTGAGCATGCGGATTTTCCTGCCGTTGTGCGTGCGATCCTCGACGAAGTCGTAGGACCAGACATGGTTTGGATATTCCGGCCGAAGCCGGATGCACGAACTGTCGTTCAACCACAGCCGCCCGCGCTTCGGTTGCTTGTGAGGCACTTTCAGCCCCTCCCGTCGCCAGATGCGCTCGACCCGCTTGACGTTCACAATCCAGCCAGCCTGATGCAGCATCGCCGTGATGCGGCGATAGCCATAGCGGCCATACTGGAGAGCGAGTGCCGTGATGTCGGCGGTCAACGCCGGCTCATCATCCGGGGTCTTGGCTATCTTGCGCTGTGTGGAACGATGCTGACCGAGAACCCGGCACGCCCGACGTTCGGACACTTTCAGTTCATCGGTGACATGGTCCACGCAAGCGCGGCGACGGCAGGGCTCAGAAGTTTCCCTTGGCGACCTCCGCAAGAATCATCTTGTCCAGCGTGAGATCGGAAACGGCCCGCCGGAGCCGGGCATTCTCCGCTTCCAGCTCCTTCAGACGCTTCACCTGGTCGCCCTTCAGACCACCGTATTCGGACCGCCACCGGTAGTATGTTACTTCCGTCACGCCTATCGACCGGATCGCCTCCGCCATCGATTTTCCCTGCGCATTCAGCACGTCAACCTGACGAAGCTTCGTGACGATCTCTTCCGCCTTGTGTCTTTTCGCTGCCATTTCAATGTCCTTCTGAGGCTCGTAAGCCATACTTCATGAAGGATCACTTTTCAGGGGGAAGACCACATACATGACCCGGCTCAGCCTGATAGGCGCCCAACCGGCTCAGTTCTGCGTGCAAACCAACACATAGCCGGCGGGAGTTGATGCAAGCGCATTGTTGGTGCCGCGCACCGAACACGAGTGGTTTGGCACACGTATGAGATCCGCGAAAAGGATCTGCAGCAGCAGATCGATGAGGTGAAGCAGGCTCAGGGCAGCGTCTACGGCCAGCGCGACGTAATCTTGGATCTACGGGAACAGATGGAAAGGATTGAGAGAAGGAAGTAGACCATGGCAGGTTTTTGTGTGGACGCCACTTACTCGGCTGTTGGTCAACGTATTAACATTAACCTGGAAATAATATTTACATGTGGATCCAAAATTGTAATGCTAAAATACTATTTGTGGGAACATTGGGGGGCACGATGAAGTTCCTTAAAGTCGCGCTGACTGTCTTGCTGGCATATGCACCGTATTGCGCAGCGGACGAACTGTATCCTGGCGAGCAAGAATTGCTTCAGAGATACAGGAAGTGCTCTGATGAGGAGATAGCTCTCAGCAAACATCGCGGCGTTTTGGCAATGAACGGTGGCGCGCCATTCGAAAATGCTAAACGTCTAGCTCAGGCGAAAGCGAATGAGTGTCAAGCAATCTACGCCGAACACAAGCGCAAAGCTCTTTCGGCGCAAGCAAATCCATCTCGGGGTTCGGACCTGCCGAATATTGACTACTCTAAAAGCAAACCTGTTACCGCTAGCCCCGGGGCAAGTCCAGGAGGTGCCGGCGCGACAGCGGTTACGAAAGAGTCTCCGTCCAACCCGAACACAAACAAAAAGACACCCTTGGAATGCGGTAGTTGCTTACAATGCCGCCTAGGCCCCCATCCAAATCGTCCAGGCGTTCAGTGGGCGCTGATTTGTGATAATTCGTGTCCTGCCGAAGTGGCAGTTCAGGTGTGCTACGGAGATGACTGTGGAAGTAGCTCGGTAAAACGCGGAACGGGTATACTTAGAGCGTATTCAAATTGGGATAAGCCGCAACCTACGAGCTACGGGGCAATCTGCAAATAGCCACCACTCATCTGCGGGCTATTTTACATCAAGCCAAATCGAAGTCCGACGTTTATTTCGCGTCGTGAACCGGACGCACTTGCGCCCATAGTCTTGTTTAACAGCATTTATTGGAGTGTCTGTGTTTAAGTTCTGCCAACCGATGAAATATTGGCCGCGAGCATTCGGCTTGAAGATCGCTGCGGCGCTCTTATCCGCGGGGATACTCGTGCTAGCATCCCCAATGCCAGTGGCGGCGTTACGAAACGGAACAGAACTGAAGTATGACGAATATCCCAACGGCTTCGGAGCTGTTGCTTTATTGGAGGCGGACAACACTGCTAGGCCCGGGTACGATTTCAAGTGCCTTGCAGTCTTTGTTGACGTAGATCTGCTTCTTACTGCGGGACATTGCCTCCGTGGCGCAAAGACGCGCTTTAGGGTTCGAGCACCTATCAATCCTGATCAGAGTGATTTTGAGACCATAGCAGTAAAAGACTTTCGTTGGCATCCCGATACGAATGCCGGTGAAC
>Ga0209051_1000963_pt1 | contig 28248 bp, 26 predicted proteins | sample AraplaCvi_mMS_r2_2_FD_184286 | JGI IMG/M metagenome (GOLD analysis project Ga0209051, IMG submission 184286) | Arabidopsis root microbial communities from North Carolina, USA - plate scrape MF_Cvi_mMS_r2 (SPAdes) (version 2) | ecosystem: Host-associated > Plants > Roots > Endosphere | place...
GTGCGGGTGCAGGTGCAGGTGCAGGTGCAGGTGCAGGTGCAGGTGCAGGTGCAGGTGCAGGAGAGGGTACGGGCGCGGGCGCCGATGGGGGCAATGGTGCTGGTGCTGGTGCCACCGGGACTGGAGAGGCTGCAGGAGCTGGCACCGGCGCAGGCACGGGCGACGGAGCGCCGGTCGACGCAGGCGGCATAACGAACTCCGGCGCGCCCTTCGTTTCTGATGCAGTGCCGAGCACCGGGGTCCCCGCTTCATTGTTCGGACCGCCGCTGCATCCGGGCAGCAGCGGCAGCATGGGAAACAGCCCCAGACCCAATGACAGCGTTCGACGTGCCGGATCCGGGACGTCATTCAGGTTGCTGGCGTGGTCCACAGATCTCTTCGACACCTTGATACTCCTCGTCGGCGTGCGAAGGTAGACCAGCATTCCGAACGCTGTCCTCACCGAAGTGAAACGAACTGATTCAGATGTCGCGATGTCAGCCAGAGGATGTTCCGATGCAGATTGGGCGCGGACCAATATCACGATTGGCGCAGGGGCTTGGCACGGAGCATCTGTCTTTGATCAGCGGCCGAGCTCTGCCCAGCCGGAACCTGGGCTTCCGGTCAATGTCACCGGGTCGCCTCGCTTGAGATAACTGATCCACCAAACCTCCTCGCGGCGGGGCAGGGGGGGCGAATCCCCCTTCGTAAGACATTGCAGCGCGCAGAACAGCGCGTCGGCGACTTCGACGCGGACGTAGGCGCGTGATGCATGCAACTCTCCAATGAGCGTTTCAATGCCCAGCCAGTCGCGTTGGACCAGGAACACATTCCCGTCATGCGTGAAGACGCTCAGGTCTTCAGAGTCCGGTCCGATCTCGCTGGGCCACCGCACCAAGTAACCGCGAGCCCCAGCCACGAACGTACGAATGGCACTGAAAACATTGGCCGTTCCCGCTGCTCTCGTCCGACCGACATCAGCGAGCAGACGGTCGAGGGAAGCGGCTCCGAAAGAAGCGATCTCGTACGCGTTCATGGCGCTTGCACTGAGGTCTCCGTCATGAACCGACCACGATTGCATGGCATCCGTCAGAACGTCCTCCCAGCACTCACTTCGCACCGCCTCGATGTGTCGTGCTGCGATGTGGTCGAGATATCTGGCGACCGCCATCCGTTGCTGAGAGCCGAGCAAGGAAAACTCCGTCGACGCCGGTCCGAGTTTTCTTGCAGCCGGATTCGAACCCTGAAGGCCACAACGTTGCTTTGATCAGCCATGCCTAGCGCTTCTCCGCGCGTCGCCATGACGAGCAGCCTCGTGGCAAAACGCAGGCGCACAACGGCGATGCCTGCGCAAGTCGGCGCGCCAAGCGAGGACGTTGAATGCGACGACCCTACCGCCGCCAAGTACAAGGTCGGAACGAAGATGCAGGCGGCGACCAGGCCAACTCCGAGATCGTCTGTACCGGGGTCGACCGCCGGAAGGAGCCATGCCAGCAAGGCTGAAGCCATGCCGACCCACGCCGCCCCACCGACGGCGCACGAAAGCAGCAAGCGCAAGACGACTCGTTTCACTGGATCCACTCATTCAGTAAAGGTGGTTGGCTTGCATTACTTCTGTGAGGTCAATGCGAAGCCCGTTACCTCGATTCAGACGTCCGACCGCTCCACCACCACCTCGCTGACCTGCAGCACCGGTTGTATGTCGGTGTAATTGGCGATGTCGTCCCTGATCTCCTGCGCGTGCGGGGCGCGGGCTGCCACGAAGGCTTCGAGGGAGGTGCAGATGAAGTCGCATCGGGCCACGTAGACCGGGTCGGCGCCTGGAGCGCCCCCAGCGATGCCCTTGTCCACCGTGTAGTACAGGCACGCCGCGCCGAGCCGCTGCTTCACCATGGGCATGTGCTTGTCGCGGTAGTACGCGTGGTCGAATCGCGCGCCTGCCGCGTACGGGTACATGACACTGACTTTGATCATCGGGTGCTCCTGTTGCTGAATGAATCGAGCGGGGGAATGAATGCGAGATCGGGTGCTGAAGCTGGACACGCTTGAGTCCAGACACCGCTCCATGAAGGAAGCCGACGACGTGGTCGGCCTGCCTGAAAGCGGAGCGACCTGACGACGTCCGGATTGAAGCCCGGCAGTGAGGGTAGTCGATGACTGCCCGGGCCTCCGCGATTCGCGACACTCGTCGCCGTTTCCTTGAAGTGCAGACCATGCCGCCCACACTCACCACACGCAAACCAGTCGACGAACTCACGGCCTCGGATCTCGAGGCGTTTCCTGTATGGCAGTTTGTCATGGACGAGCCGGAGGTCCGCCGCAGTCGAGCCGCCAGGAATCCATGACGCTCGCTCGTGAGCGATCGCTGAGGACCGGCGCGGGTAATCCCGATGGTTGAACTAATTGTTGAGGGCTCGAATTAATTCGCCGATGGACACGCCGCCCGGATCGGATGGCTCGGCGCCTCTCAACAACAAGGACACGGAGACCATGAAATCAACCCACCGCCAGCTGCTCGCGGCAGCCTTCGTCACCCTGGCCTGCGCCGCCTCGGGCGCGCAGGCCGCCACCTGGGCCGCCTCGTCGCCAGCGACTTCGTCGTGCTCGGCGTCCAATCTCTTCGCCACCTGGAGCTACGGGAGCTACGGCTTCAACAACGACGTCTGGTCGCCCTGCAGCAACCTGGCCGCCGGCCCCCAGACCATCTGGGCCAACTCCAACGCCGATTGGGGCGTCTGGTCCGATCAGCCCAACACCGGCGGGATCAAGTCCTATCCGCACATCAGCTACACGGTCAACCGCACGATCAGCTCGCTCTCCACGCTGACCTCCACCGTCAGCGCGACCACGCCCTCCGGCGGCGCCTGGGAGTCCACCTACGACATCTGGGTCGGCAACAACGCCCACGAGATCATGCTCTGGCTGAACTACACCGGCACGCCTGGCGGCTGCGGCAACGTCAAGCCGATCTCCTACAACTGGACCTCCGCCGGCTGCGCCATTCCCGTCTACACCAACGTCTCCGTGGGCGGCTCCACCTGGAACGTCTACCGCGGCAACAACGGCAACAACATGGTGTATTCGTTCCTGCGCACGACGAAGACCAACAACACGACAGTCGACGTGCGCGCCATCCTCAACTATCTGAAGAACCTCGGCTGGATGGGTGACCTGGTCGTGGGCGACGTGCAGTACGGCTTCGAAATCACGTCCTCGGCCGGCGGCATGAACTTCGGCTCGAAGAACTTCTCGGTCACTGTGAAGTGAATCCGGGGCGGGGCCGTCGCGGCCTCGCCCGGGCATCCTCGATACGCCGCTCCGCCATCGACGGCGCGCGAACCGTCATGGGAGCAATTCGCCGGTGAGCCAGGCGCGGGACTGCCATGGGGTGGACGCGTCCGCATCCGCGGCGTTCCAACTCACGTCACTCACGTCCAGCCCGTGGGATTGCAGCCACGCCTTGGCGGCAGTGAATCTGACACGGTCCGAACCGAGTGAATACGGATGGAGGCGGAAGGCTTGCGCCGCGCCGCCGAGGTCGCCCAGTGCCAGGCGTGCCGCGAGCGGCCAGGCGCCGGCAATGCCGCTGCGCGGATAGCCCGTCGAGCGGGCGGCGTCCGCCAGGCGCTGAAGTGTCAGCCGCTGCTGCAGCGCCGGCAGCGACCATCGATGCACGAGTTCAACCATCGTTGAGACCAGCACCGGGGCGGGGACGCTTCGCGCGCGTTGAAGCCGGCCGTCGTGCCGCCAGTGGAGGCCGTCCGGCAGCGGCGACCGCTGAGCGCCATCGAGCTCGGACAGCCGGAGCATGCAGGCCACATGTCCGGCGTAATCGGGTACGCGCCACGCGTGGACCTCCTTGTAGGCGGACGAACGGACCTTCGCGAGCAAGGCCACCAGCGCCGGGATCTTCACGGTCGTGTGCATCCAGCAGGTGCGCAAGCCATAGGCTAAGCCAAATGTCACCGCTTCCACGCGCGGCAGCAGATCGCGGTCCGAGCGGCGGTGGAAGACGTTGTCGCATCGCGTGAAGCCCAGCGGGAGCAGGGCGTCCTCGATGGGGCCGAGGACCTCGTCGATCTGTTGGATGGCGTTGAAGCGGCGGGTGCGCATGATCAAAGATGGGGGCGTCGCTGCGGCTCGTCTTCGAGACGCGCCGATTGTCCACGCCGGCGGCGTGCCCGCATTTCCCCCGGGCGAGGGAAGCGTCACCCCTCATCAGTAGGCCGTCCTCAGGACGAATCAGTCGATGGCAAGACCCGGCACTGACCTTCACCGCAGCGATGCGTGGAGGTCGAAGTGGCGCGAGGATCGGTCAAGGAAAGCGTGGCGGCTATCGGACGTTCGTCGCGCGGCATGGGTCCGGCCACTGGCTTTTCATCTACGGTTTCGCGAAGAGCGATAGGGCCAACATCAGCGCTGCCGAGGACCTCGAATGCCGTCGGGCCGCGCAGGAGTTCCTGTCGCTGACGGAGCGCCAGCGTGCGCGACAGCTCGATGACGGAATCCTCTCCAAGGTGAATTGCGATGCACAAATCTCTTAGGCCTTTCGACCGAATGATCTTGATGACCTACTTCGACCTCAAGCGGGCGGGACTCGTCGATCGGGCGACCTACATGGCGGTCCAGGCCCGGCATCGTCCGCGGCTTCAGCCGAGGCTCCCCGCCGAAGCGAGCCGGCCCCGCAAGGCGAGGGCGCTCAGCGCTGCGGGCCGCCGCACATCGCGTCGCTGAAGGCTGCCGAGGACTGCGCCAACATCGATCGATGCCGTGGCCTGCAGTGATTCATGGGTTCGCCGATCGTTGACCGCTGTTCTCGGCAGGTGACTCACAGGCGGCTCTGCTTGAGCCGCCGGTCGTATTGCCAGGCGCGCAGTTTGGTCGCCGTGACACTCTTGATGGCGGCGTGTGCCGGATTGATAAGGACGTTCGATTCTTCCGGCACGATCACCGAGGGCACCACCAGCAGCGGCGACTCGCCTCGCGACGCCAGACGGTGGTAGCGCGCAAGGCGGTTGCGGAGGAGCGGCAAAGGGAGAACGTCCGCTTATGGATGCGCCATCCCCTGGCAAGGCCCGGCACTGACCGCTCAGTCCGAGCCCGTCCTGCTGCCCAGCACGTCCTGAATCGTCCGCGTCAGCGCCCCGAGCTCGATCGGCTTGGCCACATACCCCTGGAATCCCGCCGCCAGACCCTCCTGCCGGTCCGCCACCATCGCGAACGCCGTCAGCGCCACCGCCGGCAGCTTCTCGGCGCTGCCTCCCGGCAACTGCCGCACCGCGCGGATCAGCGAGCGTCCATCCATCTCCGGCATCCCGATGTCGGACACCAGCAGATCGAAACGCTCCTTCGTCAGCCGCTCCAGCGCCTGCGCCGCGCTCGCCGCGACATCCACCCGCGCCCCCAGCCGGCTCAGCGCCACCTGGCCCACCTCGCGCGCATCCTCCTCGTCATCGACGAGCAGCACCCGCACGCCGGCCAGCAGGTCCTCCGACAAGGCCACCGGCTCCGCCGCCGGCGGCGGGCGCAGCGCCTGGTCCTTGAGCAGCGGCAGCCTCAGCTCGAACACCGCGCCGCCGCCCGGCCCCGGGCTGTCGGCACTGATCCGTCCGTGATGCAGCTCCGCGATCGCGCGCGCGATCGCCAGCCCCAGACCCAGCCCGCCCACCTTGCGCGTCGACGAGCCGTCCTCCTGCCGCAGCCGCTCGAAGACATAGGGCAGGAACTCGCGCGAGATGCCGCGCCCGGTATCGCGCACACGCACGCGCGCCCAGCCCTGGTCCACGTCCACCTCGACGTCCACACCGCCGCCGCCGTCGGTGAACTTGATCGCATTGCCGATCAGGTTCGCCATCACCTGCGACAAGCGCTGCGCGTCCGCCGGGATCCACACCGGCGCCGGCGCGTGGCAGTTCAGCGCCACGCCCTTGCCCTGCGCCTCGTGCAGCGCGCCCAGCACCGCCTCCGACGCCAGCGCCGCCAGGTCCAGCGGCGCCGGCTGCAGCACCAGCTTGCCCGCCACCACGGCGCTCATGTCCAGCAGATCGTTGATCATCCGCGCCTGCAGCTGCGCGTTGCGCCGGATCACCGCCGCCGCCTTGCCCAGCAGCGGATGCGCGTCCGCGAAGTTCCCCAGGATGTCGGCCCAGCCCGTGATCGCGCTCAGCGGCGAACGCAGCTCGTGCGACAGCACCGCCAGGAACTGGTCCTTCAACTCGTTGGCCCGCTCCGCCTCCTCCTTGCCGAGCCGCAGCGCCTGCTGCGCCTCGTAGGCCGGTGTCGTGTCGCGGATGATCTTCGAGAACCCCGTCGGCGCCCCCGATGCGCTGAATAGCGGCGTCACCACGCCCTCGGCGCGCAGCCGCGAGCCGTCCCGCCGCATCAGCCAGCGGTCGTCGCGCGCCTGGCCCAGCGTCAGCGCCACGGCCAGTTCGTTCTCGAGCACGCCGGCCGCCCGGTCCTCCGGCGTCAGCAGGATCTCCGCCGACAGGCCCCGCACATCGTCCAGCGCATGCCCGAAGATGGTCCCGGCCGCGCGGTTCCATTCCCGGATGAGGCCCTCGGCGTCCAGCAGGATCACCGCGTGGTCCTGCAGCGAATCCACCACCCGCGCGTACAGCGCGTCGGCCTCGCGCAGCTGCGCCTCGGCCTGATGCTGGGCGTCGCGCTGGCGCACCTCGCGCAGCGCCCGGTCGATCGCCACCGGCAGCCGCGCCAGCCGGCCCTTCATCACGTAGTCGGTGGCGCCGCGCTTGAGCAGCTCCACCGTGTTCTCCTCGCCGATCACGCCCGACACGAAGATGAATGGCGTTCCCGGCACCCGCTCCTGCGCCAGCGCCAGCGCCTCCGCGCCGGTGAAGCCCGGCAGCTGGTAGTCCGACAGGATCAGGTCGAAACGCTGCGTCTCCAGCGCCCCGAGCAGCCCCGCCTCGTCCTTCACCCAGGTCACCCGCGCCCGCGGATGCGTCGACTCGAGCGAGGCCAGCAGCAGCTCCGCATCGAAGGTCGAGTCCTCGAGCAGCAGGATCTCCAGCGGCGGCGCGCTGGCCGCCGTCTGCGCGGCGCGCGCCGTCGCGGTCGACGATCCGGGGGGCGTCATCGGTTCAGCCATGGCTCATTCGTAGCGCCGCGCGGCGCGCAGCGATCCGGGCGGCGGCTCGTTCAGCACCGCCCAGAACACGCCCAGGTCCGCGATCGCCGCCACGAACTGCTTGAAGTCCACCGGCTTGACCACGTACGCGTTCACGCCCAGCTCATAGCTCTGCACCACGTCCGACTCCGTCTGCGACGAGGTCAGCATCACCACCGGCACGCTCTTGAGCGACTCGGTGGCGCGCACCGCCTTGAGCACCTCCAGACCGTTCACCTTCGGCAGCTTCAGGTCCAGCAGGATCACCGCCGGGTTGCCTTCGGCGCGGCCGGCATGCGCGCCTTCGCGCAGCAGGTAGTCCAGCGCCTCGGCGCCGTCGCGCACCACGATCACCTCGTTGGCGAGCTGGCTGCGTTCGAGCGCGACCAGCGTCAGCTCAAGGTCGCGGGCATCGTCTTCGACAAGAAGGATGGGCTTCAACATGGCGTCGGTCGTCAGTCGTCGGTTCTCGGTGAGGGAAGGGACGGAGTGTCGCCGGAAGGCGCCTCCAGCATGGCGCGCGTGGGCACGGTGAAGCTGAAGCACGCACCGCCCTCGGGCTGGCCCCAGGCGTCGACGCGTCCGCCGTGGCGCTCGACGATGCGGCGCACGCTCGCCAGGCCGATGCCGGTGCCCTCGAAGGCCTCGTTCTGATGCAGGCGCTGGAACACGCCGAACAGCTTGCCGACGTACTTCATCTGGAAGCCCACGCCGTTGTCGCGCACGCTCAGCCCGGTGCCGGTCTCGTCCTCGATGCCGGTGATCTCGATGCGGGCCAGCTCGCGCGGCCGCGTGTACTTCACCGCGTTGGAGACCAGGTTGCGGATGGCCACCTGCAGCAGCAGCGGGTCGCCCCACAGCCGCGGCAGCGGGCGCTGCACCACCCACTCGATGGCGCGGCCCTTGGTCAGGGTGTTCTGCTCGGCGATCAGGTCCTCGATCAGGTGATCGGTGTGGATCGACCCATGCTTGATCGCCGAGCGGCCCATGCGCGAGAAGTCGAGCAGCGCGTCCACCAGCTGTCCCGCGTGCGCCGACGCCTCCTTCACATGCGCGAGGTAGCGCTGCGCGCGCGCGGAGAGCGCCTCGCCCTCCATCTCCAGCACCAGGTCCACGAAGCCCGCGATGTGGCGCATCGGCGCGCGCAGGTCGTGCGAGACGGTGTACGAGAAGGCCTCCAGCTCCTTGTTGACGCGGCCCAGCTCCATCGCCACCTCGGCCATCTCCTCGGCGCGCCGCAGCACGATGCCGATCAGCGCCTGCCGCAGCTCCCGCACCGCATGGATCTCGCCGGGCGTCCACGGCAGCGACCGGCCGCTGACGTGCTCCCTCCAGCTCGCGAAGCTGCGGCGCGGGCTCAGCCGCGCGTGCGGCCCGGCCGCGGCCTCCTTGCGCGGATCGCCGGCCCAGACGATGGTCTGGGCGATCTCCGGCCGGAACCAGACGATGTGGTGCCGGTGCAGCCGCGAGATCGAGATCGCCAGCAAGCCCGTCATCGCGCCCATCGAGCCGCTCAGCGATGGCGCCTCCACCGGCAGCCGGTCGCTGTGCCAGACCTGATCGACGCGGTGGGCCAGCCACTGGCCGAGCTCGAGCAGCGTGTCGTGGTCCGGCGTCTCGCCCACCGACCAGCAGCGGTCATTGAGGATCACCGCCGCGCCAGCCGCGCGTCCGAGCCGCAGCAGCGGGCCGGGCTCGTCGACCAGGCGCTGCAGCGTCGCGTCGCTGTCGGCCAGCTGCGAGACGATCGCCAGCGTCAGCTGGCGCAGGCGCAATTGCTCGGACACCTGCTCGTTCTCTTCCTTCGCCTCGATCTGCAGCGACAGCAACTGGCCCAGGTGCTCGCAGGCCATGCGCGTCTGCCAGGACAGCTGGCGCGGCGCGTGGTCGTGACAGGACACCAGTCCCCACAGCTGTCCGCGGACCACGATGGACACCGACATCGACGCCAGCGTGCGCATGTTGCGCATGTATTCGAGGTGCACCGGCGACACGCTGCGCAGCGCCGCCTGCGACAGGTCCAGCGTCGCGGCGTCGCGGCCATCGACGAAGCGCACCGGCACCGGCTCGTAGTTCGCGTCGCCGATCAGCCGGATGTGGTTGATGCGGTAGAGCTCGCGCGCCTGCGGCGGAATGTCCGAGGCCGGGAAGCGATGGCCTGCGTACAGGTCGTAGCCCGGATCGGCGGCCTCGGCCAGCACCTCGCCGTGGCCGTCGGCGTCGAAACGGTAGGCCAGGCAGCGGCCGAAGCCGGTCAGCCGCTTCATCTCGGTGACGACGACGCGGCACAGCTCGCCGACCGCGCCGGTGCGCTGCATCAACGGCACGAGATGGCGCGCCAGGCTGTAGATCGGCGCGCGGGCGCCGGCGTCCTCGGCGTCGGGCTCGAGCTCGAAGTAGGCGAGCTCGCCCAGCCGGTGTCCCGACACATGCAGCCGGCGGCCGCCGATCGTCAACGCGCCGCAGGACACGGGGCCTTCGCCGTCGATCAGGGCGTGGCGTCCGGCGATCACCGGATCCAGCGCCCCCTGGATGCGTGCGGGGAGCAGGTCGCCGGGGGAGGGCAGCAGCGCCGTCCAGTTCACGCTGTAGGCGATCAGGCTGCCCTGGCGCACATCCACCGCGGCCAGCCAGCCGTGCGGCTGGATGGCCCCGGGCACGCGGATCGGCTCGCTGGCGCAATGGGCGAGCTGCAGCGCGGTCAGCGTCTTGTCGGCGGGCACGGGCGTCATGGCGCAGCCACCGGGTCGAAGGTGTCGATCAACGCCTTGAAGGTCTGGACCGCGGCGCGGCAGGCCGCGGAGCGGCTCGCGGCGTCCTGGCCGGCCTGGGCGTCGGCGAACTGGCGGAACTCGCGCCACATCGCGCCCGTGTGCGCGCCGAAGCCGTTGAAGTAGGCGGCGCCGCGCTCCGGGGTCAGGCCGTGCGCCGCGAGCAGGCGCGGTGTCAACACCTGGCCCCCCAGCGCCGAGCCCTCGATCACGTAAAGCGAGCCCATCGCCGCGGCCGGCGAGTCCAGCCGGATGCGCTGCTGGGCGGTCCGGGCGGCGGCGCGCAGCGGCGCGTCCTCGGGGACGGACAGGGCGGTGATGTCCCGCGCGGCCAGGCTGGCGCGGCCGCGGCCGTCGAACCACGGCCGCAGCGCCGGCGGCAGCGCGTGGCGCACGCGCGGTTCCCAGAGCTGGAGGAACTCGTGGAAGCCGCGCAGGATGCGGCCGTAGCGCGCGATCGGCATCGGCGCCTCCAGGCCGAGCAGGGCCTCGATGTCGTCATGCAGCGGGCGGGTGCAGCGCCGCAGGCGGGGAAGGAGGTCGGTGTCGATCGGGGCGTCGGTCGTCATGGGCGCTGGGGCATTCGGCGGCAGGTCCTGGCGGGCAGGGCGGTGACGTCCTGGCGCCCGCGGCTCCGGGTGTGGAAATGACAGGGAGGAGTCGCGGGGGCAATTTCCCGTCCCGCCCCCTCGAAGAAGGGGGAGGCCGGCAGGCGGCTTTGCGGCGGGCGAGGGCACGGAAATTGCCGTATCGGGAGATCGCTTGCCTGCGAGGTGTGGATGGGGTCTGGTGTTGCGGCCGGATTGTCGCGCGCGCGGGTGATTCTTCTGGACGTCTTGCCGCAGGGTTTGCCATGCCACTCCATGCCGTCATCGTCGACGACAACCTTGAGTCCAGCGAGACGCTGGGCATTCTGCTTGAGCTGGAGGGCTACACGGTGGCGACGGCCGCGAGCCTGCGCGACGCGCGGCTGCGCCTGTCCGAACATCGCCCCGACGTCCTGATCCTGGACCGTGCGCTTCCGGATGGTCAGGGGATGGATTTCCTGTCCGAGGCCTTGCGCGAGGGCCCCATGACGATCGTCATGCTGACGGGCACCTCCAATGCTGGCGATGCGGCGGAGGCGATCCTCCGCGGTGCGACGGCGTATCTGGTCAAGCCCGCCACGATCGATCAACTGACCGAAGTCCTCGGTACGCGGCCGCCGCAGGGCGCAAAGGTTTCGCGGTATGGGGGAGGGGTTTTCGCGGCCTGACCGCGAAAATTTCTCCCCCATGCCGGTGCGCCTGCCTCCGCAGGCCTGCCACTTGGCGCCCCAGAACCCTCAGCGGAAATCGTCGAGCTGGATCCCGTGCCGGTGCAGCTTGTCGTAGAGCGTCTTGCGCGGTGTCCCGAGCAGCTCCATCGCCGCGGGCACCTTCCCGCCGGAGCGCCGCAGCGCCTGTTCGATGAGCGCCTTCTCGACCATTTCCATCTGCCGCGCCAGCGCCAGATTCGGCACTGCCTGGAGGGCGGCCGAGCTGTCCAGGTCGTCGAGCGCCAGCACGAACCGGTCGGCCGCGTTGCGGATTTCGCGCACGTTGCCGGGCCAGTCGTGGGCCATCAGTTCGCGCAGCTTGTCGGGCGTGAGTTCCGGCGCGGGGCGCTCGTAGCGCTTGCAGGCCTGCGCCACGAAGTGCTCGAACAGCAGCGGGATGTCCTCGCGGCGTTCACGCAGCGGCGGCAGCACCAGCGTGGCGATGTTGAGCCGGTAGTACAGGTCGCTGCGGAACTGCCCGCGTTCGCCCATTTCCTTCAGGTCGGCCTTGCTGGCCGCGATGAAGCGCACGTTGATCGGCTGTTCCTCGTTCGAGCCCAGCCGCTCCACGCGTCTTTCCTGCAGCACCCGCAGCAGCTTGATCTGCAGCGGCACGGGCATGGTCTCGATCTCGTCGAGCAGCAGCGTGCCGCCGTTGGCGTGTTCGATCTTGCCGATGCGGCGCTTGCCGGCCGAGGTGAACGCGCCGGACTCGTGGCCGAAGAGTTCGCTCTCGAACAGCGCCTCGGGCAGGCCGCCGCAATTGATGGCGACGAAATGCCGGTCGCGGCGCGGGCTCTGGTCGTGCAGGCAGCGCGCGACCAGTTCCTTGCCGGTGCCGGTCTCGCCCAGGATCATCACGTCGGCCGAGGTCGACGCCAGGTTGAGCACCTGGCGCCGCAGCTGCTGCATCGCCGCCGACTTGCCCAGCAGCGCCGCCTCGATGCCGCTGGCCGCCGAGAGCTGCGCCCGCAGCTCGTCCGCCGAATGGCGCAGCAGCCGCAGGTCCAGCGCGCGCCGCGCGGTGTCCAGCAGCCGCTCGGGGGCGAATGGCTTCTCGATGAAGTCGTAGGCGCCGTTGCGCATGGCCTGCACCGCCATGTTCACGTCGCCATGCGCGGTGATCAGGATCACTGGGATCTGCGGATCGGTCGCCTGCACGTGCGCCAGCAGCGCGCGCCCGTCCATGCCGGGCAGCCGCACGTCGGTGATGACGATGACCGGCGCGCCGGGCTGCACGTGCGGCAGCGCCTCTTCGGCGGAGCGGCATGGCACCACGCTCAACCCCTCGAGCTCCAGCGTCTGGGTCAGGCTGACCCGCACCGGCAGGTCGTCCTCGACGAACACGACCTTGTAGCCCTCAAACATACTGACCCTCCTCGGCCTGCCAGGTATCGACCTCCAGGTCGAATTCGAAACTCATGCCCTGTTCGAGACGGTGCGCCTTCAGCGCGCCGCCGAACTCGTGGACGATCTTGGACGAGATCACCAGCCCCAGCCCCAGGCCTTCGCCCGCGGGCTTGGTGGTGAAGAACGGCTCGAACAGCCGCGGCAGCAGCGATTCGCTCAGCCCCGGTCCGCTGTCCTGCACCTGCACGCGCACGCGCCGGCCCTCGTCGGCCGGCACGGCCGCCACGCGCAGGCGGCGCTCGTGGCCGTCGTGCGCGGGCTCGGACGCGATCGCATCGATGCCGTTGGCCAGCAGGTTCACCAGCACCTGCTCGAGCCGGTTGGACTCGGCGCTGACGCGCAGCCCCGGCGGCACCTCGACCTCGATCCGCAGGTCCAGCGCGCGGGTGCGGTGCTCCAGCAGCAGCCGCGCGTTGTCGACGCAGGCCAGCAGCGACACGGACGCGCGCGCCGGCTCCGCCTTGCGGGCGAAGCTCTTGAGCTGGCGGGTGATCCGTCCCATGCGCTCGACCATGTCGTCCATCGTCTGCAGGTTGTCCGCGACCGCTTGCGTGCGGCCGGCCTCCAGCAGCCGTTGCGAATTCCGTGCCAGCGCGCGCAGCGCCGTCAGCGGCTGGTTGACCTCGTGCGACAGGCCGGCCGACATCTGGCCCAGCACCGCCAGCTTGCTGGTCTGCAGCAGTTCGCCCTCGGCCTGGCGGCGCTGGGCGATCTGCTCGAGCAGCTCTTCGTTGATCTGGCGGAGTTCCGCCGTGCGCTCGTCGACGATCCGCTCCAGCTGCGCATGCGCGTTCTGCAGCTCGGTCTTGGCGTGGAACAGCTGCCGCAGCGCGCGCCGCCGCGACGCGAGGTACAGCAGCAGCATGCCGATCGCCGCGCCGAAGGCCGCGCCGCTCCACGCCGCCAGGCGCGCCTGGCGGCGCACCTCGGACAGGTCGGACAGCGCCAGCAGCCGCAGCCCCAGCGGCAGCAGCTGACGCTCCTGCGCCAGCAGCGTCGTGCTGGCGGGGGCGGGCGCCCGCACCAGCTGGCTGTTGTAGGCCTCCAGCGCCGGCGGCAGGTTCAGGTCGGGCCCCACGCGCGGATAGCGCGCGCTGGCCTGCAGGCGGTCGCGGCGCTCGACGTCGGCGCGGTTGAGCACCGCGTAGCGCCAGTCCTCCACCGAACTCATGATGACCACGCCCTGGTCGTCCGAGACCAGGATGCGCTCGCCCTGCGATCTCAGGCCCAGGTCGACCCAGGTCGATTCCAGCGGCGCGAGGTTGAGCTTCACCACGATCACGCCCAGCAGCTGCTGGTTGCGGCGCAGCGGGTGCAGCAGGAAGAAGTTGGTCGAGCCGCTCAGCCCCGCCTGACCGGCGTCCGACGCGAAGAAGTGGTGGCGGTCCTGCTCGATGGCCTGCTGCAGCCGCGCCGGCGGGGTCAGCGGTTCGCTGGCGGCGAGCACGCGTCCACCCGGATCGGCCACGAAGATCTGCGTCGTGCCCGCGCGCACGTTCACGCGCGCCAGCATCAGGCTGGCGGCCTTGCGCTGCGCCTCGTCATCGGGATGGTCGACCAGCCGCACCACCGCGTCGTCGATGGCCAGCAGGCTGGGCAGATACGCGTGGCGGCCCAGCTCGGTCTGCAGGTTGGAGGCGTAGAGCTCGAGCCGCTCGGTGGCCAGCGCGCTGAGCTGGTCCAGGCTGGCGCGCTCGCTGAGCCGGTGGCCCAGCAGCAGCCCCGCCAGCATCAGCATGCCGGTCAGGTACAGGTAGAAGCTGGGCCGGCTCAGGAAGACGCCCAGCCGCTGGCTCAGCGAGGACGAGGCGAAGGAGGACGTGACCACCGGTTCCATGAGAGACGACATGCGCCGCCCAGTGTGCCCAAGTTGGCGCGCGCCACGCACCCGCCGGGGCGGCTTTTTTGTGACTGGCGAGGATTCGCCCGGCTGTCGAGGCGGTTTGTGCGGATTTCCGCACCGCGTGGCGTGGCCGAGACTGGGAACACAAGCTCGGCGGGTGCGCACGTATCGCACTTCGTCGGTGATTACCCTTGAAATCGACGGACTGGCACGGGGGTTGCACCCCGATCCTCGTCACGCGGCGCGAGCCGTGGCCAAACAACACGCTGGGGCCTTATGGAGATACTTTTTCAGCAGATCATCAACGGCCTGGTGCTCGGGAGCATGTATGCCCTCGTCGCACTGGGTTACACGATGGTGTACGGGATCATCAACCTCATCAACTTCGCCCACGGCGAGGTGCTGATGGCCGGCGCGCTGGTGAGCTGGACCGTCGTCACGGCGCTGGCCGGCGCGGGCCTGCCGGGCTGGCTGCTGATGATCATCGCGCTGGTGTGCGCGATCGTCGTCTGCACGCTGCTCAACTTCGCGATCGAGAAGATCGCCTACCGGCCGCTGCGCAATGCGCCCAGACTGGCCCCGCTGATCACCGCCATGGGCATGTCGCTGCTGCTGCAGACGCTGGCCATGATCATCTGGAAGCCCAACCCCAAGCCCTTCCCGCAACTGCTGCCCACCGACCCGATCCAGATCGGCGGCGCGGTGATCACCGTGACGCAGGTGCTGATCCTGGTGTCCACCGTCGTGATCCTGGGCGGCCTGCTGTTCCTGGTGAACCACACCAAGATGGGCCGCGCGATGCGCGCCACCGCCGAGAACCCGCGCGTGGCCGCGCTGATGGGCGTCAAGCCTGACGCGGTGATCTCGCTGACCTTCATCATCGGCGCCGCGCTGGCCGCGGTGGCCGGCCTGATGTGGGCCGCCAACTACGGCACCGTGCAGCACTCGATGGGCTTCATGCCCGGCCTGAAGGCCTTCACCGCCGCGGTGCTGGGCGGCATCGGCAATCTCGCCGGCGCGATGGTCGGCGGCGTGCTGCTGGGCCTGATCGAAGCCATTGGCGCCGGCTACCTCGGCGACCTGACCGGCGGCGTGCTGGGCAGCCATTACGCCGACATCTTCGCCTTCATCGCGCTGATCCTGGTGCTCACGCTGCGTCCGTCCGGCCTGCTGGGCGAACGCGTCGCCGACCGCGCCTGAGGAGCCGACCATGTTCGAGAACAAGACCTCCAAACTCATCACCTTCCTGGTCGCCGGCGCGCTGCTGCTGGTGCTGCCGCTGTTCGCGCAGTCCTTCGGCAACGGCCCGGTGCGCATCATCGACCTGGCGCTGCTGTACGTGCTGCTGGCGCTGGGCCTGAACATCGTGGTCGGCTACGCCGGCCTGCTGGACCTGGGCTACGTCGCGTTCTACGCGGTGGGCGCGTATCTCTTCGCGCTGCTCAACAGCCCGCACCTGGCCGAGAACTTCGAGAACATTGCGGCCAGCTTCCCGCAGGGCCTGCACCTGCCGCTGCTGGTGGCGATCGTGCTGGCGGCCTGCCTGGCGGGCTTCTTCGGCGTGCTGCTGGGTGCCCCGACGCTGAAGCTGCGCGGCGACTACCTGGCCATCGTGACCCTGGGCTTCGGCGAGATCATCCGGGTGTTCCTGAACAACATGGAATATCCGCTGAACATCACCAACGGCCCGCGCGGCATCGGCCAGATCGACGGCGTGCACTTCCTGGGCTTCGAATTCAGCCAGAACCACGACTTCTTCGGCTACACCGTCAACTCGGTGTCGATGTACTACTACCTGTTCCTGGCGCTGGTGATCGCGTCGGTGGTGATCTGCTACCGGCTCGAGAACTCGCGCATCGGCCGCGCCTGGATGGCCATCCGCGAGGACGAGATCGCCGCCAAGGCCATGGGCATCAACACCCGCAACATGAAGCTGCTCGCGTTCGGCATGGGCGCGACCTTCGGCGGCGTGGCCGGCTCGATGTTCGGCGCCTTCCAGGGCTTCGTCTCGCCCGAGTCCTTCAGCCTGCAGGAGTCGGTGATGATCGTGGCCATGGTGGTGCTGGGCGGCATCGGCCACATCCCGGGCGTGATCCTGGGCGCGCTGCTGCTGGCGGCGCTGCCGGAAGTGCTGCGCTACGTCGCGGGTCCGCTGCAGGAGATGACCGACGGCCGCCTGGACGCGGCCATCCTGCGCCAGCTGCTGATCGCGCTGGCGATGATCGTGATCATGCTGATCCGTCCGCGCGGCCTGTGGCCGTCGCCCGAGCATGGCAAGTCCCGGCCGCTGCCGCCCGAGGCCAAGCCCGCGGCCAAGCCGGTCTGATCAGCGCAGGAGCAAGAACGAATGACTGAAACCGTACTGAAAGTGGCCGGCGCGTCCAAGCGCTTCGGCGGCCTGCAGGCGCTGTCCGATGTCGGCATCGAGATCAAGAAGGGCCAGGTCTATGGCCTGATCGGTCCGAACGGCGCCGGCAAGACGACCTTCTTCAATGTGATCACCGGGCTGTACGTGCCCGATGGCGGCACCTTCGAGCTGGGCGGCCAGCCCTACAAGCCGCAGGCGGTGCACCAGGTCGCCAAGACCGGCATCGCGCGGACCTTCCAGAACATCCGGCTGTTCGCCGAGATGACCGCGCTGGAGAACGTGATGGTGGGCCGCCACGTGCGCACGCACTCCGGCCTGGTGGGCGCGGTCTTCCGCAGCCCCGGCTTCAAGAAGGAGGAGGCCGAGATCACCGCCCGCGCCCGCGAGCTGCTGGACTACGTGGGCATCGGCAAGCACGCCGATTTCAAGGCGCGCACGCTGTCCTACGGCGACCAGCGCCGGCTCGAGATCGCGCGCGCGCTGGCGACCGATCCCAAGCTGATCGCGCTGGACGAGCCGGCCGCGGGCATGAACGCGACCGAGAAGGTGGTGCTGCGCGAGCTGATCGACCGCATCCGCAACGACGGCCGCACGATCCTGCTGATCGAGCACGACGTGAAGCTGGTGATGGGCCTGTGCGACCACGTGTCGGTGCTGGACTACGGCAAGCTGATCGCCTCCGGCACGCCGGCGGAAGTGCAGCGCAACCCCAAGGTGATCGAGGCCTACCTCGGCGCCCACGCGGCGCAGGAAGCCCACGCGGCCCCCTGAACCCGACCCATGGAAATCGAAAAGATGGCAGACAACATCCTCCTCCAGGTCGAGGGCCTCAAGGTGGCCTACGGCGGCATCCAGGCAGTCAAGGGCGTGGACTTCGACGTGCGCGAGGGCGAGCTCGTCTCGCTGATCGGCGCCAACGGCGCGGGCAAGACGACGACGCTCAAGGCGGTCACCGGGCTGCAGCCGGTGGCCGTGGGCGACATCAAGTTCCTGGGCCGGTCGATCAAGGGCCAGGGCGCCTGGAACCTGGCCAAGCAGGGTCTGGTGATGGTGCCGGAAGGCCGCGGGACCTTCACCCGCATGACCATCACCGAGAACCTGCAGATGGGCGCGTTCATCCGCAAGGACAACGAGATCGCCGCGGACATCGAGAAGGTCTTCGCCCTGTTCCCGCGCCTGAAGGAGCGCCGCGCGCAACTCGCCGGCACGATGTCCGGCGGCGAGCAGCAGATGCTGGCGATGGGCCGGGCGCTGATGGCGCGTCCCAAGCTGCTGCTGCTGGACGAGCCGTCGATGGGCCTGTCGCCGATCATGGTGGACAAGATCTTCGAGGTCGTGAACGACATCCACCAGCAGGGCGTGACGGTGCTGCTGGTCGAGCAGAACGCCAGCCGCGCGCTGGAGCTGGCCACGCGCGGCTACGTGATGGAGTCCGGCGCGATCACGATGAAGGGCGAGGGCAAGGCCCTGCTCAACGACCCGAAGGTGCGCGCCGCCTACCTCGGCGAATAAGCGCAGCGCCGTCCACGACAAAGCGCCTTGCAGGGTCTGCAAGGCGCTTTTTCTTTGTCTGCTCTTTCCGGTCCTTGACTTGTCCTTGGCCTGCCGGGACGGCCGGCCGACGCCCAGAGCGATCGCGGGTGAAGACTAGACCAAGCCTTCTGATATCCGAAGAAGTGACTTTGTTCATCTCTGACGGGTTGGCGGGCAGGCCTAGTCTCCCCCGCATGCCTTCGTTTCATCCCCTTGATAGCACCGCTGCAAAGCTCGTCGACCATCACCTCGATGGCTTGGGCTATGGGTGGCGCCGGCGCTCGGATCGATTGAGTCATCCCGACTGCGACGTTGCCGACCTTGTCGCTTACGACGACAGCATGCTGGCGTCACAGGAGGCGCTCGGTGCCTTGCATGCAGCAGGGAGTCACGTCACCGACCATGCGCATCGCTTGCTGAAGCACCCGCTGCGACTTGCCGAACTCTTCCCTCTGACCGTGCATGCGGTGGTCTCCAAGGAAGCGTGGCTGCTGAACGCCTGTCACGACCTCAGCGTCGGGATCCCGGAGCACGCTGACGCCTTTGATGCCGCACTTGCCTGGGCTCCTGCCTCCGGCGCCTTGGCCCACGCGATCATGGTCTTGCCCCCACGGCGCCGACTTCCGCTAGCAGGCCGCCGGCGCCTTGACATGCCGCGATTGGTGGATTCCGCGCTGGTCGAGCTGTCGAGGTCTTCATGGGATGACGGGCTCCTTCCCGTGGCGATCGCCTTTGCCTGCGAAATCGGACGCCGCGATCTCACTGGCCGTTTCGCAGCGCTGCTCGAGCATCCGGATCTCGCAGTGCGCCTGCAGGCAGCGCGCTATCTCGTCATGCTCGCGCCTCGGGACGGCAAGGCACTTGCCGCGCGGGTATCCGCGACGCTGCAAGCATTGACCCTTGCGTTGAGTGATCATGCGAACGAGCTGCCGAGTCGCGCGGCTCAAGTCCTTTGTCTCCACCAACCCGATGCGGCGCGCGAAGTGCTGCGCGATCTGCTCACGCGAGCGCCTCGACTGGCTGTTCAGATGCTGGGTTGGCTCGGCGAGCCTGCGGGCGTGCCGACCTTGATCCACGCCATGCGCCATCAAGAACTGGCGCGTGCCGCGGGTACGGCGGCGAGCCTGATCACAGGGTCCCATCTAGGTCGCGACGGCTGGTCCGGACGAGGTCCTGATCGCCGCTCAGATGATTCGAGCCCCGATGCGATTCCCGCTATCGAGATCGATGCCGATCTGCCCTGGCCGGATGCTGAAGCTTTCGCGGCCTGGTGGGCGAGCCACGGCGACGCCATCGGCACGCAGCGGCGATTCGCCGGCCTGCCGGCGGGGCCGCCAGGGTGGCGCGAAGTATTGCGCCGCGGCCCCTTGCCGTGGCGGCCGATGGCGGCCGAGCACCTGCAACACCACCACCAAGGGCCGGCATTTCCCACTGACGCGCCAGCCTTTCGCCAATTGACCTGGATGGCTGGGCTGTCCGCCTGACCTGCCCATCGCAGAAGGATCGCACCGTGACCGTTTCCGTTGACCTTTCGACCGCCAGGCCCGAGGCGCCATCCGGTGCCGCCAAACCCTCCAACCCCGGCACCGCCGAGCCCGCGCCGATGCCGCAGGAACTGGTCTTCGAGGCGAGTCAGCAAGTCACCATCCGCTGTGGGAAGTCCAGCATCACCCTGTACCCGAACGGCAAGATCGCCCTGCGAGGCGAGTACATCGTGAGCGATGCGGAGGGTGTCAACCGCATCGTCGGCGGGCAGATCGAACTGAACTGAGCGTCGCTCATGTGGCAGGTCGAAAACCGCACGCGCTACGTCACGGATGGACGAGGAACCGGCATGAACGCGGAACTGCCTCTGTGGTTGTTGGCGGCCTCCTGCTGCTTTCCGTCGGGGCCGACCATTGCCCTGGCTGATGCAGCGCTGCGCGCCCAGTTGAGTCTGACGCGCCGTCATCCGAGCTATCGGGATCGCGCGGGCGTTCCTGCGCGGGTGAGCAGCTTTCCCGATCCGGACGGTCGTATCGAAGGCCGGCCTGATGCGCGGCGCTGGGGCTGGCTGGCGCGCCACGCGCTCGCGCAGCTGACAACGTCGCTCGCGCCGCATTGGGAGTCGCTGCTGGATCGCCCGCGGTGGCTGTGGCTGGTGCTGCCCGATGAGCACCGGCACGGCGTGCCGGCGGACCTGCCAGCCGCGATACGGCACGCGATGACGCAGGACCTCTGGCCGTGGTCCAAGGTGAACGTGGTCCGCGGCGGCCATGCGGCCGGGCTGCTGGCGCTCGAACAGGCGCGGGATGCGCTCCGGGCGGTGTCGCTTCGCACAGGCGAGGTCCAGCCGCTTGCCGTCGTGCTGGCGACGGATGCGGCCACCGACGCCGAATCGCTCGCCTGGCTGGATGCCCAGAACCTGCTGCATGGCGCGCACGTGCACCGTCCTGCCGGTCCTCGTGCGTTGGCGCATGGGCGCGTGCCGGGGGAAGGGGCAGCGGCGCTGGCCCTGATGGGGACATCCGAGGCCTCCAATCTTGCAGCGCCTCCCTCGGCTCGCGTGCTGGGGTGCTCGACGGGCCTCGAGCCCACGGATCGCCACGGGGAGCGTCCCTGTGTCGGCGCCGGGCTCTCGGCCGCCGCGCGAAACGCGATCGCTCAGGCCGGAAGCGGCCGTCCGCCGATCGGACTGCTCTTCTCCGACATGAACGGTGAGCCGTATCGGGCGGATGAGTTCGGCTTCACGGCGCTGCGTCTCGGTCCTGAGCTGCGCGAGGGGTGGAGGCGGCACACGCCGGCGCTGGCGTGTGGCGACCTGCATGGCGCGAGCGGTGTGGCAAACCTCGCCATGGCGGCGTACCAGCTCTCGAAACTGTCGACCGCGCAGGGGTGCCTCGTGCTGTCGAGCTCCGACGATCCCCTTCGCGGCGCGGCGCTTCTGGCCAGTGCAGGAAACGGAGGCAATCTGCCGATGGAGGCGCAGGCATGGCGGTAAGCATCAACATCAATGGGCTGACGCTCTGCCACAAGGGCAGCGATGGCGTCACTCGCAACACGCTGCCGGACGTCTGCAAGACGCCCGACAAGGGGTTGCTACTGCCGTATTGCAACGAGGCCTGCTCACGCGATCTGGTCAAGGGCACGACCAGCGTCTTCGCCGATGGCCACATGAGCATCGCGAAGTACGGCAGCCAGTTCCACAAGAGCATCTACGACGAGGCCGGCAGCATGGGCGGCGTCGCCTCCGGCACCAACAAGGCCGAGGCCGACTGGATCACCCACAGCTTTGACGTCTTCTTCGAAGGCAAGCCGGCCTGCCGCCTGACCGACAAGATGTTCATGAATCACCGCAACACGGTGAACATGGCCGGGCTCGAACAGCGCGACCTGCCGCAGTCGGATCAGGACTTCTACGACGAGCTCTGCCGCATGGCGTGCGAGTGCCTGGCGCAGAAGGGATCCATGACCCAGGGGCAGACCTTCCAGGACTGCGTGCGCAAGAAGATCGACGAGGCGCATTACGACGGCCGCTATCCCAGGCCTGACGCGAAGACATGGCGCGAAGTGCCGTACGACCGGGGCTCCGGCTGGGACATGATCGGCAGCAAGTCGGACCCGGGCCGGCCGAGCTCCAACTACATCCGCCCTGACTCGCGACGTCTGGACGTGGTCCGCGTGGACGCGAACCGAAGGCCAACCAAGTTCATCGACATGAAGTTTGGCAAGGATGGCCTGTCGGACGAAGCAGCCAGTGATTACCGCGACATTGCGAAGAGGCTCACCGGCTCGCGGGACAACTTTGAAGAGTTCCGGGTCGAGGAAAAATGCGATTGCAATGACGGAGACGATCCACCAAAACAGCCGGTGCCGGTGACGGCACCCGCCGAGAAGAAGGAAGGCATGCTCGACAAGTCTGGAAAGGCCTTGGAGCAGTCAACGGGCATCAAGCTCGCCGGTGGAGCGCTCGTGGCCTTCTTCATCGTGTCAGAGGTGTCGAGGCTTTTCCCGGCTCGCAACCTCGTGCCCATCCCCTGAAAACTCCGAACACGCGACTCGACGATCAATATGATGACCACAGACATCATTGCCCAACTGGTTCAGGCGAACGGCGGTGCCGCGGTGTTGGACCGCATTCATCTGCCCTATGCCGACCCCAAGGCGGGGCCGGCAGCGAAGTTCGGGCTCGGCACGGAGCTTTACCTGCCGGACGCCGATCGTGCGCTGCTGCGGGCTCAAGCCGCAGACTTCCTGAGCGACGTCTGGGCGATGTTTCCAGGGCAGGTCAACGAGTTCCTCCAGAGAAACACGAAGCGAGCCAAGAAATTCAAGGGAGATCCGCGCGCGGCCATTGAGGCGGACATCGCGCGCGATCCGCCAGATACGGGCTACTCCGGAGCCTTGCTCGGCGATGTTGATCTGGTGTTGCCGCATGACGATGTCCCCCCTTATCAGGCCAACGTGCTGGTCAATCGCGCGACGACATCCCGGCCGTCGGTCTTCAGCGCAGCGATGCCGTTGGCTGCAGCCTCCGGCGAACTCCACACGGCACTGCTGCGGGAACGATTCCTGGACTGGTGCGCGCGCTTTCGCCCTGATCATGGGTCGGCGGGCCTCTCGCTGATCGTCTGCCCCGGCATGGCACAGAACAGCATGTATGCACTGCAGTTGATGACTCGTTTCCCGGGATTCGACTTCCCGAGCCGAATTGACTTCATGCAGGAGGTAGATGACGTCCATGACCGGATCAAGTCCGTCAACTGGCTGACGGCATTGGGCGACGGCCTCGTGGCGCAGCTCGGTGGCCTGGCGGCGATGCGCGAGGCGCTCGAGCCGGCGTGCACGGTTCACGCGTATGAAGGGGGCGTCGTGATCCAGGCGGGGCCGACGCCCCGGCTGGGGGACACGCACGCCGACGACGTCCCCGGGGAATACCGGCTCGCGGCGCGTTTCACTCGGCCCGTGCGATTCGAGGATTACGACGAGGGATTGTTTCGAGTGCCGAAGGACCTCGACAAGCGAGCCGAGACCTTGAACTGGGTCAGGCGCTTCGATTGATGGATGGGGATTCGCCAGCCTTTCCCGGAGATTGGCGTGAACCAGGAAAAAGGCCGCTCAGCCTTCGCTGAGCGGCCTTGGCCGGAGGGGTTCCGGATTACTTGCGCTGGCTGCGGCGGCGCTGGGCGAAGCCCAGGCCGGCCAGGGCCAGACCGGCCAGGGCCAGGGAGCCCGGTTCCGGCACGTTGATCACCAGCGAACCGTCCAGCGTCGACTGACGGATCAGGCCCGAGCCGGTGTTCCACAGCTGGTCCGGGGTCGGGATCGGGGGATCCACGTTGGTGTCCAGGATCCAGCTCACCGAGATGTTGTTGTTCAGCCAGTTGCTGTACAGCGTGCCCAGGCCTTCACCGGAGCTGAAGAAGTTCTGGACGAAGGCATCGCCAGCCGCGTAGCTGTAGTCGACGTAACCCTTGACATTCAGGTTGGTCAGCTGGATGTCGGAACCCGTGACCACCAGACGCAGGACTTCCTTGCCGTTGTTCGGGTCGGTCGCGGCGCTCTGGTAGTAGACGTGGAACACGCCGCCGGTGTACTGGACGAAGTCCGACACGCCGTCGCCGTTGGAGTCCACCGTCTTGCCGGTGATCTGATACTGATAGGTCAGGCCCCAGGCACCGCCCAGACCGCCGACGTTGCCGGCGCCGTACTGCGGGAAGCTCACGCCGCCCGTGAAGCCGTTCAGGTCATTGCCCGGACGCGGGTTGTTCAGCGAGTCGATGTTGGTCTGCGACGGGGCGTTCGGGTACGCGAAATTCGCGGTGCCGCCGCTCAGCGTCGTGTGGCTGCCGGCCGAGAAGCCGAACGAGTTCATCACCGACGGGATGTTGGTGTCGATCACCGTGGTGCCCGGCGTGGCCGGCGAGCCCAGGTAGATCGAGGTGGCCAGCGTGCCCGAGTAGCCCAGCTGGTCGAACACCGCGGTGGTGGTCAGGCCGTTGGGGTCGAGGTTGAAGTCATGACCGGTGTCGATGTACAGCGGGGCCGCCATCGCCGGCAAGGTCGCCGCTGTCAGCGCCGCGGCTGCCAGTGCGAGCTTTGCTTGCTTGAACATGTGTCTCTCCTTGAGGATGCGTCTTGCCAGATGCACGTTAGGAAGCGGCACGTGCCGGCTTCTTGCCCGACCTCAAAGCGAGGAGCGTGCCAGCGCACTTTCATCCTTTCAAATCAAGCACTTGACATTCGGTGGCGTGAATCTTCAGCGTCCCTTGTCAAGTTTCTCGACAGCGGCTTTCCCCACATTCGCGGGGGCGCGCCCAGGCCCGGAACGGACCTGCCGTCCGCCGCCCGCGTCCCTCCAGCGAGCTTCCCCGCCGCCTGGCCGTCATCGCGCGGGCGCATACTCGCCGCTGGCAGGAAATACGACAAAAGGGAGCCCCATGAGCCGCGCCACGCCTTCCGGTTTCACCTTCGATTACGACCGCGCCTTCTCGCGCAATATCGGCTGGATCACGAAGGACGAGCAGCAGCGATTGCGCAAGGCGCGCGTCGCGATCGCGGGACTGGGCGGTGTCGGCGGCTCGCATGCGCTGACGATGGCGCGGCTCGGTGTGGCGAATTTCAATATCGCCGACTTCGATGAATTCGACGTCCACAACATGAATCGGCAGGCCGCCGCCTTCATGTCGACGATGGGTCGCCCCAAACTCGACGTGGTCGGCGAGATGGTGCGCGACATCAACCCCGAAAGCGACGTCCGGCTTTTTCGCCAAGGCATCAACGACGCCAACATGGACGAGTTTCTCAAAGGCGTCGACGTGTATATCGACAGCCTCGATTTCTTCGTGCTGGAGGTGCGCCGCAAGGTGTTCCGGCGCTGCCGCGAACTGGGCATCCCGGCGATGACCGCCGCGCCTCTGGGGATGGGTACCGCCTTTCTGTACTTCAGCCCCACCGGCATGAGTTTCGAGGACTATTTCCAGGTCGAAGGCCGCGACCATGAGGAGCAATATGCGCGCTTCATCGCCGGGGTATCGCCGGCGATGCTCAGCCGGCAGTATCTGGTGGCGCCCGAGGCGGTCAATTTCAAGGAGCGGCGCGGTCCCTCGACGGTCATGGCCTGCGAGTTGTGCGCCGGCGTCATGGGGACGAATGTGCTGAAGCTGCTGCTGAATCGCGGGCCTTTGCGCGCCGCGCCCTGGGGAATGCACTTCGACGCCTATCGCGGCACGCTCAAACACACCTGGCGGCCTTGGGGAAACTCGCATCCGCTGCAGCGCCTGCTGATCGCGCTGATCAAGCCGGTGCTCAAGGGACGATAAAACCGGATCAGGACGGGATAAATACCGGCCGGAAAGCGGGTTTCCCCGGATTCATGCGGGGTCGCGCAGGTTTTCGGGGTCGCGCCGCTAGCACGGAAATCCATCACGTCAGGGAGGGATCGCCCTCAGTCCAGGGGGTTCCACACCCGCGCGCGCTGAGGTGCAATCCGGTCAGCTTCCTGCAGGGGTGGACATGTTGAAGAACACTGGATTGAAGATCGCTTCCATGAAGGCGGCCCAGGCCGCGCTGCTGGCGCTGGCCACCGCGCTGGCCGGCTGCTCGACCACCGGCAACCACCCGCCCGCGCCGGTGTCCGCCTCCCAGGCCGACTACAGCTACGTGGTCGGCGCCGGCGACAACCTCAACATCATCGTGTGGCGCAACCCGGAGCTGTCGCTGACCGTGCCCGTGCGTCCCGACGGCAAGATCGCCGCCCCGCTGATCGACGAACTGCCGGTGCAGGGCAAGAACTCCGTCGAGATCGCCCGCGACATCGAGAAGCAGCTCGGCAAGTACGTGCGCGACCCGGTCGTCACCGTGATCGTCACCAGCTTCGTCGGCCCGTACAGCGAGCAGATCCGCGTCGTCGGCGAGGCCGCCAAGCCGCAGTTCCTGCCCTACAAGCAGAAGATGACGCTGCTGGACGTGATGATCGCCGTCGGCGGCCTGACCGATTTCGCGGCCGGCAACTCCGCCACCATCCTGCGCACGGCCGAAGGCAACAAGCAGTACTCGGTGCGCCTGAAGGACCTGATCCGCCGCGGCGACGTGTCGGCCAACGTCGAAATGCGCCCGGGCGACATCCTCATCATTCCGCAGAGCTTCTTCTGACCCGCGCCCGGAGCGCCGCGCCCGGCCGTCCGCAGGCTCCCGCGCCGGCCTCCGCGCACCCGATTCCCGCAGTACCGGCCCGCTCCGCGCCGGGCCCAGCCGGCATCGACGCCGGCGCAACCGAGACCGCCGCATGGATTCCCTGATCGCGCAACTGATGGCCGTGTTCAAGCGGATGTGGCGCTACCGCTGGCCGGGGTTGATCGCCGCCTGGCTGGTGGGCATCGCCGCCGCCATCGTGGTGTTCGTCGTGCCCGATCGCTACGAGGCCAGCGCGCGCGTCTACGTGGACACCCAGTCCATCCTCAAGCCGCTGATGTCCGGCATGGCCGTGCTGACCAACACCGAGCAGCAGGTCAACATGCTCAGCCGCACGCTGATCAGCCGGCCCAACGTCGAGAAGCTGGTGCGCATGGCCGACCTGGACCTCAAGGCCACCAGCAAGTCCGAGCAGGAGGCGCTGATCGATCGCGTCACGCGCAACCTGTCGATCCAGACCGCCGGCAACTCGGCCAACAACCTGTATCTGCTGTCGTACCGCGACTCCTCGCCGGAGATCTCGAAGAAGGTGGTGGCCTCGCTGCTGTCGATCTTCATGGAGTCCAGCCTGGGCGCGAGCCGCAAGGACAGCACCACCGCCGCGACCTTCCTGAACGAGCAGATCAAGACCTACGAGACCAAGCTCGAGGAGGCGGAAGCGCGCCGCAAGGAATTCCGCCTGCGCAACCTGCAGCTGACGCAGGCCGACGGCAAGGACGCCGCGGCGCGGCTGGCCGAGTCCAGCAACCAGCTCGAGGCCGCGCGGCTGCAGCTGCGCGAGGCGGTCAATGCCCGCGACGCGGCCAAGGCCCAGCTCGACCTGGAGACCAAGCGCAGCGCCGCCGGTGGCAGCCTGTCCAGCCTGCTGCAGGAGAGCGCGCAGAAGTTCGCGACGCCCGAGCTCGACGCCCGCATCGCCGAGCTCAAGCGCGGCCTGGACCAGCTGCAGCAGCGCTACACCGACCAGCATCCGGACGTGATCAACACCAGGCGCCAGATCAAGGACCTGGAAGAGCAGCGCAAGCGCGAGGTCGCCGAGCTGCAGAAGGCCGCGCTGGCGCAGCCCGCGGCCGCCGGCGGCCGCAACGACAGCCTGGCCAACCAGGAGCTGGCGCGCGTGCTGGCGACCAAGGAGGTCGAAGTGGCGCAGATCCGCGCCCGTGTCGACGAATACGCCGCCCGCTACAACGCCGCGCAGGGCGCGATCAAGCTGGCGCCGCAGCTCGAGGCCGAGTTCGCGCAGCTCAACCGCGACTACGACATCATCAAGAAGAACTACCAGGAGATGGTCGAGCGCCGCGAGTCCGCCGCGCTGTCCACCGACCTGGACAACACCTCGGGCGTGGCCGATTTCCGCATCATCGATCCGCCGCGCGCCTCGCCCAAGCCGGTGGCGCCGAACCGGCTGATGCTGCTGGCCGCGGGCATGGTCGTGGCGCTGCTGGCCGGGCTGCTGACCGCCTTCGCCGCGAGCCAGATCCGCCCGGTCTTCCACGACCTCAACGAGCTGCGCCATCGCCTGGAGCTGCCGATCCTGGGCGCGGTCTCGCGCCAGGAGACGCCCGAGGACCGGCGCCGCCTGAAGGTGGACCTGCTGCGTTTCGGCGTGGCCTCGGGCAGCCTGGTCAGCCTGTACGCGGTCGGCCTGATCGGCATGGCCATCTGGATCAGCCGGCAGGCCGGGTGAGGGGAGTTTTCGCATGACGAGCCTGATCGAACAAGCCGCCCAGCGGCTGGAACAACTGA
>Ga0209051_1000964_pt1 | contig 28187 bp, 24 predicted proteins | sample AraplaCvi_mMS_r2_2_FD_184286 | JGI IMG/M metagenome (GOLD analysis project Ga0209051, IMG submission 184286) | Arabidopsis root microbial communities from North Carolina, USA - plate scrape MF_Cvi_mMS_r2 (SPAdes) (version 2) | ecosystem: Host-associated > Plants > Roots > Endosphere | place...
CGACGGCCAGCGCGGTGCCCGCGTCGGGGTCGGCGGCACGGTCCTGCCGGTAGGACGCGACGATGTCCGGGTCGACGACGACGGTGCCCTCGGGTAGTTCGGAGATCAGGTCAGCCAGCATGTCCGCGCTCACGATTCGATGCTACGAGGGTCATGGCACCATCCACGACAAGACGGGTGAGGCTTGTAGGGCCGACAGCGCGCACAGGACGAGCAGGAAGCCCAAGCTCCACAGGACGACCCGGCGGAAGATCTCGCCCTCCTTGCCGTCGAGACCGACCGCCGCCGCGGCGATGGCGAGGTTCTGCGGCGAGATCATCTTTCCCAGCACGCCGCCGGAACTGTTGGAGGCGGCCATCAGGACATCCGAGAGCCCGGCCTGGTTGGCCGCGGTCACCTGCAGAGCGCCGAACAACGAGTTCGCGGAGGTGTCCGAGCCGGTGACCGCCACACCCAGCCAACCCAGGATGGGCGACAACAACGCGAAAGCCGTTCCCGCACCGGCCATCCAGGTGCCCAGGGTGATGGTCTGGCCGGACACGTTCATCACGAAGGCCAGCGCCAGCACCAACATGACCGTGACGATCGCCCACCGAAGCTGGTGCAGCGTGGCCCCGTAGGCCTTCACCGCCCTGGGGACCGAGAGCCGAAGCACGACCATGGTCAGCAGTCCCGCGACCAACATCTGGGTGCCGGGTGTCGTCAGCAGATTCAGCGTGAACTTCGCCAGGTTCAGCGGATCGCCGTCGGCGTCCACCACGTTCAAGCCGGGCCAGGCGAAGCTGATCGTCGCGCGGTCCAGCAGCTTCTTGACCGCACCGATCTGACAGACCACGAAGACCGCGATGATGATGCCGTAGGGCGCGTAGGCCTTGACCACGTCGGCCCTGGAGTCGATGACGTCCGCGTCCGCGTCCGCCGAGCCCGAGGCGCCGACGCGCGCGGGGAGGTCGGCGGTGCGGGCCGGGCGCTTGATCCGCACCATCGCGACCACCGCGGCCGCGGAGACCAGGGCGGCCACCACGTCGGCCAATGGGACCGAGATGAAGTTCGAGGTGGCGTACTGCGCGACGGCGAACACCACGCCGCAGACCAGCGCCACCGCCCAAGTTTGTCGGAGACCGCGGCGGCCGTCCACGATCGCGACCAGTGCCAGCGGGACGAACAGCGCGAGCAACGGGGTCTGACGGCCGATCATGGCGCCAAGCACGTCGGCGGGCAGCTCGGTCACGCGCCCGAGGGTGATGATCGGGGTCGCCATCGCGCCGAACGCCACCGGCGCGGTGTTGGCGACCAAGGCCAGCACCGCGGCCTTCATCGGCTGAAAACCCAACGCCATCAACATGACCGACGTCACCGCGACCGGGGTGCCGAACCCGGCGAGAGCCTCCATCAACGCGCCGAACGAGAACGCGATGATGATGGCCTGCACCCGCTGGTCGTCGCTGACGCTGGCGAACGAGCGCCGCAGAACGTCGAAGTGACCCGTCTCGACCGTCATCTGATACACCCAGATGGCGTTGATGACGATCCACAAGATGGGGAAGAACCCGAACGCCGCGCCCTCCGTGCCGGCGAGCACCGCCTGCCCGACCGGCATGCCGTAGACCACCACCGCGATGGCCAGAGACACCGCCAGTGAGATCAGCGACGCCACCCACGCCGTCATCTTCAGCGCGCCGAGCAACACGAACAACAGCAGCAGCGGGAGGGCGGCCACCATCGCACTCCAGGCGAGCGAACCGGCGACCGGGTCGAGAACTTGCTGGTACACGGCGGACCTCGATTGTGGTGTACGTCACGTTCGCCCTGTGACTACCCCCATCGATCAGTCGAAAACCCGAGACTCCGGCTCGTGGTCCAGGTGACGCAGGGCGGGTGCGAAGACCGCCGCCACCGCGAGCAACAGCATCGGCAGCGCCAGGGCCAGGAAGGTGACGTGCAACCCGGCGGTGTCGGCCAACGGCCCGGCGACGACCAAACCCAGCGGACCCGCCGCGTAGGCCAACGACCCCATCACGCCGACCACCCGGCCGCGAAGGTGTGCCGGCGCCCGGGTCTGCATGACGTAGTTGTAGATCGGGGCGATCGGGCCGTAGACGAACCCGACGACGGCGCACAGCACGAGGATCACCGGCAACGGCGGCAGGAAGGCGATGACGGTCATCGACACCCCGAGCACGAGCAGTGCGACGAGCATGATCGTGCGCCGCGCGGTGTGCGCGGACAGCGCCGCGTAGGCCAGGGCGCCGACCAGTCCGCCGACGCTCAGCGCCACCAGGACCCAGCCCAGTTGGGCGGGCTCGTCGCGGTCGGTGAAGTACTTGGGGAACAGCACGCTCTCCATCGGCATGTAGAGACCGGTGGCGGTGAGGTCGACGATGGCCAGCGTGCGCAGCACGGGCGTGTGCCAGACGAATTCGAGCCCTTCGACCACACCAGCCCACAGCCGGGGCATCTCCGCGCGCACCGGCACGCCCGCCCCGTCGAGCCGAAGCACCGTCACCGCCGCGATGGACAGCACGAAGGCCCCGGCCGTCACCCACATGGCGTCGACGCCGCCCAGGGTGGTGATCAGCAGGCCGCCGACGCCGGGGCCGACGATGTAGGCCAGGTTGAACACCGCCTCGTACACCCCGTTGGCCCGGTCGAGCGTCCACCCCGCCGCCGTGGCGGCCTCGGGCAGCATCGTCTCGCGGGCCGTCATGCCAGCCGGGTCGAAGAACGCTCCCAGGGCCGCCAACCCGGCGAGCACCGCCACGTTGACCGCCCCGGCGCCGAAGGTCAGCGCGATCAGCGGCACCGCAGCCACCGACACGGCGGACAACGCGTCGGAGATCATCGACACCCGGCGTCGGCCCAGATAGTCGACCGCCGCACCCGCCATCAGCGTCGCCGCCAACAACGGCAACGTGCCTGCCATCGCGACGATCGACGCGTCGACCGCAGAACCGTTGCGCTGCAACACCAACCACGGAAACGCAACCATCGAGATGCCGTTGCCGGCACCGGCGGTCAGCGCGGCGAAGAAGATCAGGAACAGGGGGCGTCGGCTGGTGGTGATCATGATGCGTCGCGGCTGAATGTAACAGCGGGTCGGCCCGCTGGGCGAACGCATTTCCCACGCGGGCACAGTGGGGGAATGGCACTCGAGCATCCGCGCACCGGTGAGGCCTTCGACTCGCCGGTGCCGCCCGGGACCGGTTGGCCCGGCGATCCCGCGGCCCCCGACACGGTGGTGGCGACGACGGCGGCGAAGGTCCGTCGACTGGCCGCCCGGGCCCACGACGTCGCCGAGCTCGACGCCGAGGTCAGCGTCTGCCGGGCCTGTCCGCGGCTCGTCGCCTGGCGGGAGAAGGTAGCCGTCGAGAAGCGCCGGTCGTACGCGGGCGAGCCCTACTGGGGGCGGCCGGTGCCGAGTCTCGGTGTCTCCGCGCCCAGCATCCTGGTCGTGGGACTGGCGCCGGCGGCCAACGGCGCCAACCGGACCGGCCGGGTGTTCACCGGTGACCGCAGCGGCGACGTGCTGTTCGCCGCCTTGCACCGTGCCGGGCTGGCCAGCTCACCGCTGAGCGTCGACGCCGCCGACGGTCTGACACTCGTCGGCACCCGCATCGTCGCGCCCGTGCGCTGCGCCCCGCCGGCGAACGCGCCCACGCCGCAGGAACGGGAGACCTGCGCCCCGTGGTTGGCGGCCGAATGGCAGCTGGTGCGGCCGGGCGTGCGCGCGATCGTGGCGCTTGGCGGATTCGCGTGGAAGGTTGCGCTGGACATGGTGCGCGCCGGCGGGGGGACGGTCCCGCGCCCGCAACCCACGTTCGGTCACCTCGCCCTCGCCCCGCTCGATTCCGGACTGGGTGAGGTGTCGTTGATCGGCTGCTTTCACCCCAGCCAGCAGAACACCTTCACCGGCCGCCTCACCCCGGCCATGCTCGACGACGTGTTCGGCACCGCCAAGTCGATCGCCGCCGACGGGAACGATTGGCCCGGCCCGGGGGTTGAATGACACGTGCGACTCTCGGTACTAGACCTCGTCCCGGTCCGAAGCGACCAGACCACCTCCGACGCGCTCGCGGCCACGGTGCACCTCGCCCAGACGGCCGACGAGCTGGGCTACACGCGGTATTGGGTGGCCGAACACCACAACATGCCCGCCGTCGCGGCGACCAGTCCGCCGGTGGTGCTGGCCTATCTGGCCGGCCAGACCCGGCAGGTGCGGCTGGGCTCGGGTGGGGTGATGCTGCCCAACCATGCTCCGCTGGCGGTCGCCGAGCAGTTCGCGCTGCTGGAGGCCGCTGCCCCCGGTCGCGTCGACCTGGGCATCGGGCGGGCGCCCGGCTCGGATCCCGTGACGTCGATGGCGCTGCGCGGCGCCGCTGGCCGTGACGATTCGGACATCGAGAACTTTCCGCAGTACCTCGACGACGTGGCCGCGCTGATGGGCACCACCGGTGTCCGGGTAGCAGTGCGCAGCCGGGGTCTGCTCGACCAGAACTACGTGCTGAAGGCGACGCCCGCGGCCAAGAGCGAGCCGCGGCTGTGGCTGCTCGGGTCCTCGCTGTACTCCGCACACCTGGCGGCCGCGAAGGGCCTGCCGTACGTCTTCGCCCACCACTTCTCCGGCCAGGGCACCGAAGAGGCGCTGGCGACCTACCGCTCGGAGTTCCGCCCGAGCGACCTGCTGGCCGAGCCCACCACGTTCATGACGGTCAACGCGTCGGTCGCGCCCACCCGCGAGGAGGCGCTGGATCTGATGCTGCCCAACCTGCACATGATGGCGTTCCTGCGGACGGGTCAACCGTTGCGCGCCCTGGACCTCGTCGAGGACGCCAAGCGCGTCGAGCTCAGCTTCCAGCAGGAGGCGATCGTCGATGCCGGGTTGGAGCGGGCCGTCGTCGGGTCACCCACCGAGGCGGCCGAGCAGGTGCGCGATCTGGCCACCCACTTCGGCGTCGACGAGGTGATGGTCAACCCCGTCGGCTCGGCCTTCCGGGGCGTCGACCCGCGGCTCGCGCCGGCCCGTGACCAGACGTTGGAACTGCTGGCCAAGGAACTGTTCTAGGGCGCGACGGCGAGCCGTCAGTTTGGCTCCAGCGCGATGATGGGGATCGGCCGCGACGTGCGCTTCTGATACCCGTCGTACCGGTGAGAGTTGTTCTCGTTGACCAACTTCCACAGCCGGGCGTAATCGGGGTCCTCGGAGCCGATGATGCGCGCGGTGGCGGGCATTCTCTTGGGCCCCACGTTGATCTCGACCTGGGGATTTGCCTTCAGATTGAAGTACCAGCCTGGGGCCTTGGGGTCTCCGCCCTTGGACGCGACGACGTGGTAGGCGCCGCCGTCGAGCAGGTAGCTCAACGCGTTGGTCCGCGCGATCCCCGTCTTCGCGCCGACGGTGTGCAGCAGCAGGATCGGCGCCTGCCCCGGGATCCTGTGCCCCACCCACCCGTTGGTCTTGCGGTAGATCGCGTCGTGGACCTTCAGCAGCGGAATTCCGAGATAGCGCTCCCAGACGGGAATGGTGCTCATGCGCCCAGTCTGGCATCCCCGGGTGGTGGGGCAGCCACAGCCTGCGCTGGTGATGTGTAGCCGATGACATTGTGGAGCCCCACCACGTCGCGCATCGTGGAGCCATGACGACCGGTCCGATCGACATCCACGCGCACTGGCTACCCGAGGAACTGTTCGGCCTGCCGCCCGGTTCGCCGTTGCCTGCGATGCATGGTCGCGAGGGTCAGTTGTACCTCGGCGAGTTGCCGCTGTACTTCGAGACCGAGGCGATGAGTGATCCGCGTCGCGTGCTCGCCGACACCGAGGCGGCCGGGCTGGGCGCCCGGGTGATCTCGGCACCCCCGTTCGCCTTTCCCGTCGTCGCCGACGACGGAGTCGACGAGTACGTCGGAAACTTCAACGAGGCGTTGACTCGGATGTGCCGCGACAGCGGTGACCGGCTTCTGGGGTTGGGTCTGGTGTCGCTGCACGACCCGGACGCCGCGCGCACGCAGATGCGGCGGATCGCGGCCACCGGCGTGATCCGTGGCATCGCGGTGCCCCCTCTGCTGGGGGCCACGTCCTTCGACGTCGACCCCATGCGGGAACTGCTGAGGGCCGCTGCCGAGCTGGACCTCGCCGTGCTGGTGCATCCGATGCAGTTGCCGCGGCCGGAGCTGTCGTCCTACTACCTCGTCAACCTGATCGGCAATCCGGTCGAAACGACCATAGCGGCTGCATCTTTGGTGTTGGGCGGCGTGTTGGAGGAGTTGCCCGACCTGAGGATCTGCATGCTGCACGGAGGTGGCTGCGCGCCTGCGCTGGTGGGACGGTGGCAGCATGGCTGGGAGAAGCGCGCCGACGTGCGCGTCGCGGAAACCCGCTCTCCGCGCGAGGGTTTCGCCGGCCTGTGGTTCGACACGCTGACCCACGACGCGGCGACCCTGGATTTGTTGCGCGCGCACGCCGATCCCTCGCATCTGATGTGTGGCAGCGACTATCCCTTCGACATGGGGGTGGCCCGCCCGCAGGACCTGCCGAACGGCGTGGGCATCGACGACGCCACCCTCGAGGACAACGCCCGGCGCTTCCTCGGTCTCTAGGGCTGGACTCGTCAGGCGTCCAGGGCGGCCAACGCGTCGCGCAGGATGGCGGCCGTCGCCTCGCGATCGGGGTCTCGGCGGACCACCAAGCCCTTGGCGAAGGTCAGCTTGTCGCCGGTCTTTCGGGGTGCGACGTGCAGGTGAATGTGGAAGACGGTCTGAAAGGCCGCCTTCCCGTCGTTGACGACGACGTTGTTGCCGTCGGCGTGCAGGTCGGAGGCGCGAGCGGCCTTGGCGATGCGCTGCCCGATGCGCATCATCGCGGCGACCGTGTCGGGCGGGGTGTCCGTCAGGTCCACGGTGTGCGCCTTGGGGATGACGAGCACGTGGCCGCGGACGATGGGCCGGATGTCGAGGATGGCGAGGTACTCGTCGTCCTCGTAGACGCGGATGGCCGGGGCGTCAGCGGCGACGATGGCACAGAACACGCAGGACATGGGGCCACCGTAGCGGCAGTCGCTCAGGCCTTCGTGTACGCGGGACGGCTGTGGTCGGCGGCCGGTTGGCCGGGGCGGTCGAGTAGTGCGCACACGTCGTCGGGCATCGGCGCCCCGTCGACCGCGCGGATGAAGTCCCCGATCGAGGAGCCGGCGCAGCGGCCGTCGACGTTGCGCGCGCCGAGACCCGCGCGGACGTCGCCCACGTCGACGGTGTCGAACTCCACGACGAACCGAGTCCGGTCGCACTCGGTCGGGGCATCGGACCGCAGATGCTGACCGGAGAATCGCACCACCGCGCCGGCGGGGGTGACGAACGTGGTGGCCGAGAACGGGTCGACCGCCTCGGTCGGTCCGGGACGACGCCGTCTGGCCGGGTGCGGGTCGTGATGGTCGTAGCTCGCGGAGTCGTTGGCGATCGCCCGGCTGAAGTAGTTCGGGTACAGCGTCATCGCGTCGTCGGCGTCGCCGTCGAACACCGAGACCCAGTGGTGGAGTTGTGCCGCGGGAGCCGCGCACCACGTGTCGCGGCACGGGCGCCACATGTCGGCGCCGGTGACGTTTCCGGTCGACGCGCTCAGACGCGGCCGGCGAAGGTAGGTGGTCTCGGGGTCGTCGCCGCGTTCGAGCAGGAGGTCGGCGATGATGCGCGCCGACTCGGGGTGATCGGCGAACCGCCGGGTCAGCGCGGCGAGGATGGCATCGTGGTCGGCGGCAGGCAGGTCGAATCGAGCGAGCTCGGGATCCCGACCGCCGAACGCATCGCCGATCAACTCCCTGGCGAACATGGTCAGCGCGGTCGACGTGGGCGACGGGGACGTCACGTCGACCGCGCCACCGTGAAGGAGGGCACGCCGAACGGGGCCGCCCAACGGCTGGTCGACGAGCACGGCGATCGACATGGACCCGATACCTCCACCCCACGACCCTGGGTTAGCTGCGAGTTAACCGCAACCAGCGAATTCGTGGTGGTAGGCCGACTATACCGCCGCCGCTGTTTGCGCGGTCGCGCCAAATCGGGCGGGCGCTAGACCACCTGGCGCCACCGCTCGGTCTTGTCGGCCAACGACATGGGCAACGCGCCACTGCTCGACGGGAGCCGGACGGCCTCGATCCCGGTGTCCACCCGCGCGGCGTACAGCGCGGCTGCGGTCGCACCGTTGGCGAAGATCCTCTCGATTCCCTGGTGCCGTGACAGCAGCGGCGCGAAATCGTTGACCACCACCGTCGCCTCGTCGATCTTGGCGTCCATGCTGCCCACGCGGCGGCAGCTCCCGATGACGTCCCACAGCGCGACGCCGTGACCCGTAAGAGCCTCTATTCGCTGCTGGTACGGCAGGTCCACCGCGATGTCGAAGAGTGCGGACACGAGGGGCCAGAACTGGTTGCGGCGGTTGGCGTAGTACTCGCCGGTGGCCAGCGATCGTTCGCTGGGGAACGAGCCCAGGATGAGCACTCGGGCGCCGTCGGCGACGACGGGTGGCAGGCCTTCTCGCAACGGTTCGGTCATCGTCGTCGATCCTTCCAGAGCCGGGCGACGGACCCCGAGCTCAGGCGTGGTCGCGGCGCCCGAGCGTCGTCACGGGTGTCGCGCCGGGGCGGGTCCACTGCGGCACCGGCCGACTGGTCGGACCCCAGGTGGCGTCGCCGTCGGCGTCGCTGCGCCAGGACCAGCAGGAGTGTCGTCCCTCGGGCCAGCCGTCGGGGACGTCCTCCCATGACTCGCCCCGGCCGTAGGGCGTCATGTCGAGCAGGCCCATGGAACCGTTGACCCGTTCGTTGCCCCGTGCGGTAGTCAGGTAGGTCAGGAACGTCCGGTCGCCGAGGCGCAGGTAGGACGTGAGGTAGCCCATCGGCCCACCGGCCGGGCCGTCGACGCCGCGGCACGAGTACCAGGGCTCGGTGTAGCCCATGAACTCGACGTAGGGCGCCACCTCGTCCCACGCGCCCTCGGTCAGCACGGCATAGGAGACGCCCCGGGCGTTGAGGTACACGGCGTCGTCGAGATGCCAGGCCGTGGTGGTGCAGCCCTCGCACTGGCCCTGGTGTGGCGCTCCGTCGTGCCACATGTGCTTGTAGACGACGAGTTCGTCGCGGCCGTCGAACAATTCGACGAAGGGCACCGGGCCGCGGGGTCCGACGACGGGAACGGTGCCGTCGAACTCCACCATCGGCAGCCGGCGGCGGGCCGCGGCGATGGCGTCACCCTCGCGGGTGTGTTCCTTCTCGCGGACCAGCAGTTCGTCGCGGGCGGCCTGCCAGGTCGCGGCGTCGACGATGGGTGGGTGACCGGGCGGCGTGGCCATGGGAGTCCTCCTCGAAGATGGGGTCGTGGGTATGGACGATTCCGCGGCGAGGAACTCATCGCAGCCGGGAGGTCGTCGGTTACGTTGAGCCGGTGACCGACCTCGAGGATCTGGATGCGGCCGGCCTGCTGGACGGCCTGGACGGAACGGCGCGCGCCGAACGTGCCGAGCTCGTCGAGTGGCTGATGTCGAAGGGCTACACCGCCGCCCAGATCCGCGAGTCGTTCGCGCCCATGCTGCTGGCCACCCGCGCTGCCATCGGCGACGACGGGACCCTGGTGTCGGCCCGGCACATCAGCGAGTCCGCCGGCATCGACCTGGAACTGCTGGAACGCATGATGCGCGCCGTCGGGTTGCCCAGGGTGGAGGATCCCGACGCGGTGGTGCTGCCGAAGTCCGACGGTGACGCCTTCGCCAGCGCGCGGAAGTTCCTCGACCTCGGCATCACCGACGACCAGGTGGTGCTGGTGCTGCAGGTGCTCGCCGAGGGGTTGACGCGGGCGGCCGAGGTGATGCGGTACGCCGCGCTGGCGGCGGTGCTCGAGCCCGGAGCCACCGAGTTGGAGACCGCCAAGGCGTCCGAGGCGCTGGTGGGGCAGGTCGCACCGCTGCTCGGACCGATGATCGAGGACACCCTGCGGCTGCAGCTGCTACACGTGATGGAGAACGAGGCGGTCACCAACACCGAACGCGCAGAGGGACTTCCGCTCCCCGGTGCCCGCCTGGTCACGATCGCGTTCGCCGACCTGGTCGGGTTCACCCGGCTCGGGGAGGCCGTGCCGCCCGAGCAACTCGAGGCGCTGGCCCACCGGCTCGCCGATCTGGCGCGCGACGTCGCGGAGCCGCCGGTGCGCTACGTCAAGAGCATCGGTGACGAGGTGATGCTCGTCAGCAGTGACCCGGTCGCGATGGTCCACGCCGTGCTCGATCTGCTCGAGGCCACCGAGGCCGACGAGGACTTCCCCCGGTTGCGGGTGGGTCTGGCCACCGGCATGGCGGTCAGCAGGGCGGGCGACTGGTTCGGCAACTCGGTCAACCTCGCGAGCCGGGTGACGGGTGTCGCCCGGCCCAGCGCCATCCTGGTGTCCGAGTCCACCCGGGAGGCCGTCGGCGAGGTCGAGGGGTTCTCCTGGTCCTTCGCCGGCGCGCGACACCTCAAGAACATCAAGGACGAGGTGAAGCTGTTCCGCGTGCGGCGGGCCACCGCGTCGCAGTGACGCGCCGCAGTGCGTGCCGCGCCGTCAGTCGACGATGAACATCGCCGCCAGCCGCTTCTTGTCGACCTTCTCCCCGGCCAGCGTGGGCAACGGCTCGGAGCGAATCTCCCAGCGCGTGGGGATGGCGAAGTAGGACACCACGCCGTCGAGGTGCCGGGCCAGCTCCTGCGGCGTCGGCGGCTCGCCCTGGCCCTGATGGACCACGACGGCCACGAGTTCCTCGCCGAGGTCCGGGTGGGGCACGCCAAGTGCGGCCACCTCGACGACGGCGGGATGGGTTGCGATCGCCGCCTCGACGTGCGGGCAGGCGATGTTCTCACCGCCTCGGATGACGACGTCCTTGCTTCGGCCGTCGATGAACAGGTAGCCGTCCTCGGTGAGATGCCCGAGGTCCCCGGAATGCAACCACCCGTCGGCGTCGACGGTCTCGGCGTTGAGCGCGTCGTCGACGCCGGCGTAGCCGTTCATCACCGTGGGGGAGCGCGCCAGGACTTCGCCGACGCCGTGGGCGTCGGGGTCGGCGATTTGGATCTCGACGACCGGGTACGGCCGGCCCACCGAACCCGGGTGCCGCGCGAGATCGCGTGCGTTGGCGACGGTGAGGAATCCGCCGGCCTCGGTCATGCCCCACGTGTTGCTCAGCCCGCGCTCGCGCAAGTTCGGCAGCTTGGTGCGAATCCGGTCGAGGAGGGCGGTGGTCACGGGCGCCCCGCCCAGCGGCCAGGACTTCAGGCTGGACACGTCTCGCGAGTCGAAGTCGGGGTGCTCGAGGAGGCGAATTGCCATGGTGGGCACCGCTCCCCACACCTGGATGCGTTCGCGTTCGATCAGGGCCAGGATCTGACCCGGGTCGAATCGTCCCTCCGTCAGCACGATCTTGCCGCCGGTGAGGAAGTGGGTGAGCAGGCTCGACAAGCCGCCGACGTGGAACATCGGCGTCGTCGCCAAGCTGACCACCTGAGCCGAGTCGTCGTCGAGCAGATGCGGGAGCCGACCGGTACGCGCCATGATGTTCTGCTGGTTGCAGATCACCGAGCGGCGGGACAGTTCGACGGCCTTCGGCATGCCCGAACTGCCCGAGGTGAACAGCACCAGCGCCGGTGCGTCACCGTCGGAGCCGGCAGCGGGGGCGGCCGCGGCAGCCGTGGCGTCGAACGCGGCGCGCAGGTCGCCGAGCGAGCCGACCGGCGCCCGGACGTCGAGCGCGGTGTCGCTGAGTACGTGGGCGGGCGCGAGAACGCTTACGGCATGGTCGATCTCGGCGGTGCTCCACCACCGGTTCGCCAGCACCGGTACTGCGCCGGAGAGCCACAGCGCCCACAGTGCCACCACCCACTCGGGGCTGTTGTACCCGTGCACCATCACGCGGTCGCCGGGCGTGACGCCGATACCCTCGAGGTGCGCTCTCGCAGCGTGGGCGGCGGAACGGAAGTCAGCGAAGCTGACGCGACGCTCGCCGTGCACGAGGAAGGTTCGGTCCGTCCACACCTCGGTGCCGGCCATCAGCTCGGCGAAGTCCTCCGGTGCCCGGTCGTAGAGCAGGCCGGGGTGGCCGCCGAAGGTGCTCTTCCGGACCTCGGTGCCCCAGGTCGTCGGTGCCACGGAGGTCACGCCGTCGGAATCTGGATGCCCTCCGAGGGCTGCACGATGACGAAGCCCTGGCCGTGGAACGCGACCTGCAGCGCCTCGCCGGAACCGCGGCCGATCAGCGCGCCCGCCTTGAAGCTGGTCTTCAACTGGGTCTGCAAGTTCGCCGACCAGGCCACCACGGCGTTGGTGTCGGCGTAGGTGGGGGCCTCGCCGGCGTCGAGCACCACCGGCGGTCCGTCGGTCGTCAGGGCCACCCAGCCGGTGCCGCGCAGGGTGGTGTTGAACAACCCCCCGGTGGCGATGCTGCCGCCCTTGACTCGCTCGATGTTCCAGTTCAGGTTCGAGGAGAACGCCAGGACGTTCTTACCGCTGATGGACAATCCGGAGTCGGTCAGGTTGAGCAGGTGCACGTCGTGGGCGAGCTCGCCCAGGAACACGTCGCCCCGGCCCTGGCAGCGCATCAGCGGAACGCCCTCGCCGGTCAGCGCCTTCTTGATGAACTTCGACGCGCCGCCGCCCTCGAACGCGAAGTCCACGTCACCCTGATAGGCGACCATCGACCCCTGTCTCGCCATGAACGGCTCGCCGAGGCGGACGCGGAGCATCCTCGCGTTCTGGTTGGCGATCGGCGCGGACTCCTTCTCGCTGAAGCGGCCGTCGACGAGATCGCCGGTGATGCCGGCGAATCCGTCACCCACGGGTGGGCCGGGGTCGTACACCGATGCCTGTGGCGCCTGGGCCTGGGCCTGGGCCGGGGCCTGGTCGTGCGGTGCGGGTGCGCCTCCGAGCGGGGACCGACCGGGCTGGCCTTGGTGAGACACCTGATCGGTCCACCCTCGTCCGTCCCACCACCGGTAGTCGAAGCGGCCCTCGGGATCGGGCTGCCAGCTTCCCTGTCCTGGTCCAGTCACCGTCTCACTCCTCGGCTCGATGTCGGCATCTCCTGCCCCGACCCTAGGCCACGTGCCGCGGCCGCCGGTGCGCCTCCGTTCGCCCTGGGCGGATATGGCCCCGTTCCTAGTTTTGCAGAGTAATCATGTAATCATGAAACAACATCACCGCGGCCGCTCCGGCGGCTGGCAACAGTCCCAACAGCCCGATGCCACCGACGCTCCCGAGTGGATCGCCGGACGCCTACCCGAGGGCTGGTTCTCGGGTGATCCGACGGTCGTCGTCGACCGCGAGGAGATCACCGTGGTCGGCCACCTGCCCGACGCCGACGGCGAGGAGAGCGACGCCCGTGCCTCCGGTCGCGCCGCACGCTTCCGTGAGGAGACCCGATCCGAGCGGATGCGCATCGCCGACGAAGCCGAGCACCGCTACGGCCGCAAGGTGGCCTGGGGTGTCGAGGTCGGATCCGAGCGAATCCTGTTCACCCACATCGCCGTACCGGTCATGACGCGCCTGCGGCAGCCCGAGCGGCAGGTGCTCGACACCCTCGTCGACGCCGGGGTGGCTCGGTCGCGGTCCGACGCGCTGGCGTGGTCGGTCCGGCTAGTGGGCGAGCACGCCGACGAGTGGCTGGCCAAGCTGCGCGAGGCCATGACCGCCGTCGACGACCTGCGCGCGGAGGGGCCGACGCTCTAAGCGCCCCTGGAGGTCAGGCCTGGGTCATCTCCCAGTACTCGCCGTGTCGGGCGATCAGCTCGTCGTGAGTGCCGCGTTCGACGATCCGGCCGGCCTCCATCACCAGGATCACGTCGGCGTCGCGAATCGTCGAAAGCCGGTGCGCGATGATGAAACTCGTCCTGTCCCGGCGCAGCTCGGCCGTCGCCTGCTGAATCAGCAACTCGGTGCGGGTGTCCACCGAGCTGGTCGCCTCGTCGAGGATCAGCAGGCTCGGTTGGGCGAGGATTGCCCTGGCGATGGTGATCAGCTGCTTCTCGCCGGCGCTGATGTTGCTTCCGTCGTCGGCGATGCGGGTCTGGTACCCGTTGGGCAGGGTCGCGACGAACCGGTCGACGTGGGCCGCCCGGGCGGCCTCGACCACCTGCCGTTCGTCGGCGTCGGGGCGGCCGTAGGCGATGTTGTCGTAGATGGTGCCGCCGAACAGCCAGGTGTCCTGCAACACCATCCCGATGCTGGAGCGCAGGGCATGGCGGCTCATCGCGGTCACGTCGACGCCGTCGACCGTGATGCGCCCGGAGTCGACTTCGTAGAACCGCATCAACAGGTTCACCAGAGTCGTCTTGCCGGCCCCGGTGGGCCCCACGATCGCCACGGTGCTGCCCGGTTCGGCGACCAGCGACAGGTCCTCGATGATCGTCGTCCCCGGGCGATAGGCAAACCCGACGTGCTCGAAGGCCACCCGCCCCGGTCCCCGTCGCGGCGGGGGAGAATAGGGTGGATCCGGCGTCTGCTCCTCGGTGTCGAGGAGGTCGAACACCCGCTCGGCACTGGCGATTCCGGACTGCAACGTGTTGTACATCGAGGCCACCTGCGTCAGCGGCTGGTTGAACTGGCGGACGTACTGGATGAAGGCCTGGATGTTGCCCAGTGAGATCTGCCCCGTCGCGACCTGCAGCCCGCCCACCACGGCGACCGCGACGTAGCTCAGGTTTCCGACGAACGTCGTCGCGGGCGACACCAGGCCCGAGAGGAACTGCGCGCGAAAACTCGCCTGGTACACCTCGCCGTTCAGCTGCTCGAACTTCTCCTCGGCGATGGCGCGGTGGCCGAAGGTCTTGACCACCGTGAAGCCGCTGTAGGTCTCCTCGACGTGCGCGTTGAGCCGACCGGTGTTGCGCCACTGCGCCACGAACTGATCTCGGCTGCGGCGAGCGATGGTGCGGGTCGCCCACAGTGACAGCGGCACCGTCAACACGGTGATCGCGGCCAGCACCGGGGAGATGGTCAGCATCATCGCCAACACCGCGACGACGGTCAGGATCGAGGTCAACAGCTGACTGATGGTCAACGACAGTGACGACTGGATGTTGTCGACGTCGTTGGTGACCCTGCTCAGCACCTCGCCGCGTTGACGAGAGTCGAAGTACGACAACGGCAGTCGATGGACCTTGTCCTCGACGTCGGACCGCAGCGCCACCATCGTCTTCTGGATGATGACGTTGAGCAGGCGGGCCTGAATCCAGACCATCAGAGCGGCAACCAGATACAACGCGAGTGCCAGCAGCAGCGTCCGGCCGACCGCGCCGAAGTCGACGCCTCGCCCGGGGACCACGTCCATGCCGGACAACAGGTCGGCGAACGTGCCGTCCCCTCGGGCTCTGGCCGCCTCGACCGCCTGCTCCTTGGTGAGGCCCGCCGGCAGGCCGCGACCGATCACACCGCTGAACAGCAGATCGGTGGCGTGCCCGAGGATCAACGGTCCGACCACGCCGATGGCGATGCCGACGACGCCGAGCAGCAGCACGATCACGGTTGGAAGCCGTTGTGGTGTCAGCCTCCTCAGCAGGCGTACCGCAGTTCCGCGGAAGTCCCTGGACCGCTCCGTGGGTGCGTCGAGGCCGGCGTTGAGCTTGCGGCCGACCGGTCCCGTCATCGGGGATCACCCATCGCGACGGCCTGCGAATCGGCGAACTCCGCATACACGGGGCAGTCGAGGATCAGCTCGTCGTGCGTGCCGACGCCGACCACGGCACCGTCGTCGATCACGACGATCTGATCGGCGGCCATCACCGTCGAGATGCGTTGGGAGACGATCAGCACCGTCGCGTCGGCGGACACCTCGGCCAACGCGGCCCGGACCCGGGCGTCGGTCCGGACGTCGAGCGCGGAGAACGCGTCGTCGAACAGGTACACCGCCGGGCGGCGAATGACCGCGCGGGCGATGGCCAACCGCTGCCGCTGACCGCCCGAGAAGTTGATGCCGCCCTGGGCCACCCGCATCTGCAACCCGTCGGGGTGGGCGGCGACGAAGTCCTCGGCCGCCGCGACCCGCAGTGCGGCCCACATCTCGTCGTCACCGGCGTCGGCCTTGCCGTAGCGCAGGTTGTCGGCCACCGTTCCGGAGAACAGGTACCCCCGCTGGGGCACCAGACCGATCGTCGACCACAGGGTCTCGACGTCGTAGTCCCTCACGTCGACTCCGTCGACCACCACGGAGCCCTCGGTGACGTCGAACAGCCGACAGATCAGGGAGACGAGCGTGGACTTGCCCGACCCCGTCGACCCCACCACCGCGGTGGTGGTGCCGGGGCGCGCGCTCAGCGAGACTCGTTGCAGCACGGGGCGGTCGGCACCCGGATAGCTGAAGCTGGCGTCGACGAGCTCCACGGCGCCGCGTGCGACGGCCGGGCTGGTGGGCGTGGCCGGGCTGGCGATCGCCGGCACCGTGCCGAGCACCTCGCTGATGCGCTCGGCGCACACCGAGGCGCGCGGCAGCATCACCAGCAGCAGGGTCGCCATGAGCACCGCCATCAGGATCTGCATGAAGTAGGACAGGAAGGCGATCAGTGAACCGACCTGCATCTCCCCGGCGTCGATCCGCAGTCCACCGAACCAGATCAACGCGACGCTGGACAGGTTGATCACGAGCGTGGTGAACGGCAGCATCAGCGCCTGGAGGCGGCCGACGGTCATCGCCGTGTCGGCCAGCGCCTCGTTGGCCTCGCGAAACCTGGTGCGCTCGAACGGTTCCCTGGCGAAGGCGCGGATGACCCGGATGCCGGCGAGCTGTTCGCGCAGCACGCGGTTGATGCCGTCGATCAGCCGCTGCATGCGCCGGAAGATCGGCAGCAGCTTCGAGACGATGATCCAGTTGGACAGAGCCAGCAGCGGCACGCTGACCATCAGCAACCAGGACAGCCCGGCGTTCTGGTGGATCGCCATCGCGATGCCGCCGACGCACATGATCGGTGCGGCGATGAGCATGGTGCAGGTCATCTGCAGCAGGACCTGGATCTGCTGGACGTCGTTGGTGGTACGGGTCAGCAGCGTCGGGGCGCCGAAGCGGGCGGTCTCCTCGGCCGAGAGCCCGACGACGTGACCGAACATCGCCGACCGCAGATCGCGCCCGAAACCCATGCCCACGCGCGAACCGAAGTAGACGGCGCCGATCGCGCAGAGCACCTGCAGCGCGGTCACGCCGAGCATCATCGCGCCGAGTTCGACGATTCTGGTCGTGTCACCCTTGGCGACGCCGTCGTCGATGATCGCGGCGTTGATCGTCGGCAGGTACAGCGACGCCAGCGAGCTGACCATCTGGAGCGCGGCGACGACAGCGACCGCCCCGCGGTAGGGCCCCGCATACCGTCGCAGCAACGCCCAGAGCATTCCGCAACTGTCGCACACCTCGGCCGGTCCGCCGACACCCGTGGATTTCCTTAGAAAACTCCTGGTCAGTCGGCATGTCGGTGGTTGTGCCCCAAGGCTGCCGCTACAGTGTCGGGCGTGACGGGAAGACGCGGCCACCGCCTCGGCGGACGCAACACGAAGGCGCTGGCGGTGCTCGCCGCCGCGGTGATCCCACTGGTTGCGGCGTGTTCCGGCAGCTCGGAGCAGGCCAGCGGACCCGGCAGTTCGTCGGCGCCCGCCCCCGCGGGCGACGCCAAGCACGGCGCGATGTTCACCGAGTGCGGCGGCATCACCGACGAGACGATGGCGCAGCTGACGAAGATCAACGGGCTGGTCAACACCGCCAAGACGTCCGTGGGCTGCCAGTGGCTGCTCGGCGGCGGCATCCTGGGTCCCCACTTCTCCTTCAACTGGTACCGCGGCAGCCCCATCGGGCGGGAACGCAAGACCGAGGAACTGTCGCGCACCAGCGTGGAGGACATCAACATCGAAGGTCATGACGGCTTCATCGCCAAGAACGACGACCCGAACCTGGGCACGTCGCTGTGCGAGATCGGCATTCAGTTCGACGACGACTTCATCGAGTGGTCGGTGAACTTCACCGAGAAGCCGTTCCCGGACGCCTGCGACGTCGCCAAGGAACTCACCCGCCAGTCGATCGTGAACTCCAAGTGAGCGCGCCAAGGCGCGTGCTCGCTGCGCTCGTCGCGATCCTGGCCGCGGTGACGATGGTCGTCGGCTGCTCGCGTGACGTGTCGGGTCAGGCCGTCAAGGCGGGCGCCGGGGGCAACACGCCGCGCAACGACAACTCCGCGAAGACCTACCCCAACCTGCTCAAGGAATGCGACGTCCTGACCACCGACGTCCTCGCCAAGACCGTCGGCGCCGATCCGCTGGACATCCAGAGCACGTTCGTCGGCGCGCTGTGCCGGTGGCAGGCACTCAACCCCGCGGGCCTGATCGACATCACCCGATTCTGGTTCGAGCAGGGCAGCCTGGACAACGAACGCAAGGTGGCCGACTTCCTGAAGTATCAGGTCGAGAGTCGGTCGGTGGCGGGTGTGCAGTCGATCGTGATGAAGCCCAACGACGCCAGCGGCGCGTGCGGCGTGGCCAGTGACGCGGCCGGCGTGGTCGGGTGGTGGGTCAATCCGCAGGTGCCCGGCATCGACGCGTGCGGTATGGCGATCAAGCTCATGGAGCTGACACTCAACACGAACAACTAGGCCCCGCGCGGCACGTGGAAGTCGACCAGGGTCGCACCGCCCATCTCCAGGCGTGACCACGGCTGCCGGGTGACGAGCACCGCGATCGCCGACGTCGGGTACTTCTGCGTCATCCGTTCCAGTGCCCCGGCGTCGGAGTCGGAGTCCGCGAGGCCGAACGCCAAACTCGACGTGGTGGGTTCGTGGCCGACCACCAGCAGTGTTCGGACGTCGTCGCCGACGCGGTTGACCAGGTCGACGACGATGCCCGGCCGGGAGTCGTACAGGGAGTCCTCGAAGCGCGTGTCGGCTTCGATCCCCGTGCGGGCCAACGTCTCACGGGTGCGGGTGGCCGTCGAGCACAGGACGGCGTCGACGGGTGCGGCGTTGGCCCTGATCCACTCGCCGGCCAGCGCCGCTTCCGCGACCCCGCGCGGGGCCAGCGGGCGGTCATGGTCGGTCACCCCGTCGGGATAGTCCGACTTGGCGTGCCGCAGCAGGATCAGGGTGCGCTCCGGGCTCGTCATCGACATCACGTTACCCACATGCCGACCGAGGTCCGCCGACTTGTCGGACTGCCGACCTAGACTCGCCATGCCCGTCGAGAGAACACCCCACGAGTAGAGAGCCGAGGAGTCCGGATGCGCTTCCTGCACACCGCCGACTGGCAGCTCGGCATGACTCGCCACTTCCTCAACGGCGAGGCGCAGCCGCGTTATTCGGCCGCACGCCGCGACGCGGTCGCCAGCCTCGGTGCCGTCGCGGCCGAGACCGGCGCGGAGTTCGTCGTCGTCGCCGGCGACGTCTTCGAGCACAATCAACTCGCCCCGCGCGACGTCAGCCAGTCCCTGGAGGCCATGCGGGCGATCGGCGTGCCGGTGTATCTCCTTCCCGGCAACCACGATCCGTTGGACGCGTCGTCGATCTACACCAGCGCGCTGTTCGCCGCGGAGCGCCCCGACGACGTCGTGGTCCTCGACCGCGCCGGCACGTTCGAAGTGCGGCCGGGGGTCGAGATCGTCGCAGCGCCTTGGCGTTCGAAGAAGCCGACCACCGACCTGCTCGGCGAGGTGCTCGACGAGATTCCCGCCGACGGCGTCACCCGCATCGCGGTCGGTCACGGGGGCATGGACCTCTTCGAGCCCGACCGCGACAAGCCGTCGCTGATCCGGTTGGCATCGGTGGAGGCAGCCCTCGCCCGCGGCGCCGTGCACTACGTCGCGCTCGGCGACAAGCACTCTCGTACCCAGGTCGGGTCCACCGGTCGCGTCTGGTATTCGGGATCGCAGGAAGTCACCAACTACGACCACGTCGAGCCAGATCCCGGTCACGTGTTGGTCGTCGACGTCGACGAACGCGACCCGGCCCGCGCGGTGCACGTCGACTCTCGGAAGATCGGTCGCTGGAAGTTCGTCACGTTGCGGCGAACCGTGGACGGCCCACGGGAAGTCGTCGACCTCGACATCAATCTCGATCAGCTGCCCGACAAGGAGCGCACCGTCGTGCAGATCGCGTTGACGGGCACGCTGACGGTGACCGACAAGGCGGCCCTGGACGCCTGCCTGGACAAGTACGCCCGGCTGTTCGCGGCACTGGGGACGTGGGAGAAGGAAACCGACATCGCGGTGATGCCCGCCGACGGCGAGTTCGACGATCTGGGCATCGGTGGCTTCGCGGCCGCCGCCGTCGACGAGTTGGTGGCGACCGCACGCACCGACACCGCGCAGGCCGACTCCGCACGGGCTGCGCTGGCGCTGCTGCTGCGCCTGACCGACCGGGGGAACGTGGCATGAAGCTGCACCGCCTCGTCCTGCGCAACTACCGGGGCGTCGCCCACCGTGATGTCGAGTTCCCCGACCGTGGTGTCGTCGTCGTCTCGGGCGCCAACGAGATTGGCAAGTCCTCGATGATCGAGGCGCTCGACTTGTTGCTGGAGTCCAAGGACCGCTCGACCAAGAAGGAGGTCAAGCAGGTCAAGCCGACGAACGCGGACGAGGGCGCCGAGATCACGGCCGTCCTGTCCACCGGGCCCTACCGCTTCGAGTACCACAAGCGATTCCACAAGCGGCCCGAGACCCGGCTGACCGTGACGGCGCCCCATCGCGAGCAGCTCACCGGTGACGAGGCCCACGAGCGGGTGCTGGCCATCCTCGCCGAGACCGTCGACGCGGATCTCTGGCAGGCACAACGGGTCCTGCAGTCCGGTTCCACTGCCTCGGTAGACCTCTCGGGGTGTGACGCACTGGCCCGCGCGCTCGACGCGGCGGCCGGTCAGTCCGTCACGTTGTCCGGATCCGAGCCGCTGCTGGTCGACCGCATCGACGCGGAGTACCGGCAGTACTTCACGGCGACGGGTCGGCCGGCGGGCCCCCTCGCCGCGGCGGTGGCGCGGTTGCGCGACGCCCGTCAGCACGTCGAGCAGTGCCGGGCCGCCGTCGACGAGGTGGACGAGGCCGTCGTCACGCACGCCGCGCTCTCGGATGACGCCGTCCGGCTCTCACAGCAGCGGGTGGCGGCCGCCGAGCGGCGTCGTACGGCGCTCGAGAAGGCAGCCGCGGTCGCTCATCTGGAGGACCGGCTGGCGGGTGCCCGCGCGCTGGCCGAACCGGCCGAGATGGCCCGCGCCGCATCGGAAGCCGCCCTCGGCGAGCGTCGCCGGGTACGCGCCGAACTGGCCGAGCGAACCGCAGTGATCGCCGAGCTCGACGCGGCGGTGGTGGCAGCCGCCGCGCACGAGGCGGCCGCCGGCGAGGCTGCCGTGGCCGCTGCCGCAGCGGCCGAGGCGGCGCGTGCCGTGGCCGCGGACGCCGCGGCCCACGTCGACGCCGTCCGCCGAACCGCCGACCGGATCGCCCGCCGGGACGAGGCGACGCGGCTGGCGGCCACCCTGGCCAAGGTCGACGCCACCGGCGCTGAGCTCGCCGCCGCCGAGGCGGAGCTGGCTCGGATCACCCTGACCGACGACGTGATGCGCGATGTCGAGATGGCCGCCCTGGCGACCGAGCGTGCCGCGTTCCAGGCCGAACGTGCCTCGGCGCGCGTGGAGCTCGACGCCGTCGCGCAGCTCGAGGTGCTCGTCGACGGCCAGCCCGTGCAGCTCGCCCCGGGCGCCGGGTGGACCCAGAACGTGACCACCTCGGCCACGTTCGAACTGCCGGGCGTGATGACGCTACGGCTCGTTCCCGGTGCGCCCGCGGCGGATTCGCAGGACACGCTGGACAGGGCGCGCGAGATGCTGACCACGCTCCTCGAGGAGGCTGGCGTACCGGACGTGACGGCGGCCCGGGCCGTCGACGCCCGTCGTCGCGAGCTGGCGGCATCGGTGGGCCGGTTGCGCGCGATCGGCGAGGCGTTGCTCGGCGACGACTCCGTCGTCGACCTGCGTGCGCGCCTCGCCGACCTGCGCGAGCAGCTGGCGGCGGCGGGCGGCGTCGACGACCCGGACGCCGAGGCGATCCGGGCCGAGCTCGCGGCGGCGGCCGACGCCCACCGACTCGCGCGGGCCGACGAGGAGGCGTTGCGCGAGGCCGCCACCGCCGCCACCTCACAGGCGGTGCGCGCCACCGGTGCCGCGACGGTGCTGCGGTCCAAGTTGGACACCGCCCACGTCGAGGTCGCCAGTGCGGCGGATCGCCTTGCCCGCCAACGTGAGTCGCAGTCGGACGACGATCTGGTGATCCAGGCCGAAGCCGACGCCGAGCGCGCCCGCGCCGTCGTGGCGGGAGTGGCGGCGATCGAGGCCGAACTCGCCGACCTTGGCCCGGCGGCGGTGGCAGCCGAACTGGCCGCTGCCGAGGCCGGTGTGGCCGCGCTCGACGAGCGGCACGCCGAGGTGACCGGTGATCTTCGGGAGCTCGCGGCGCAACTGCGCGTCTACGGCACCGAGGGGCGGCGCGGCCGGCTGGACGCCGCGCTGACCGAGCAGGAGCACGCGGCGACCGAGCACGGCCGCGTGCAGCGCCGGGCGGCCGCGGCGCAACTGTTGCAGTCGGTGATGGCGCGGCACCGCGACCAGTCGCGACTGCGCTACGTCGAGCCGTTCCGTACCGAGGTGCAACGGTTGGGCCGCATCGTGTTCGGCGACGACTTCGAAGTCGAGATCGACGGCGACCTGCGCATCGTCAGTCGCACCCTCGACGGCTGCACGGTGCCGTTCGACTCGCTGTCCGGTGGTGCGAAGGAGCAGTTGGGCATCGTCGCCCGCCTGGCCAGTGCCGCGTTGGTGGCCAAGGAGGACGGCGTGCCCGTGCTGATCGACGACGCCCTGGGCTTCAGCGATCCGGACCGTCTGGCCAGGATGGGCGAGGTGTTCGACGCCGTCGGCGGGGACGGGCAGGTCATCGTGCTGACGTGCAGCCCGGAGCGGTATGCGGGCATCGTGGACGCCCACCACCTCGAACTGAGCGCCTAGCTCGCGACCGACTCGGTGCGGCGGGGTGACTCGAACGCCGCCGCGGGGAGGCCTAGGTGGTCGCGCAACGTGGTACCCGTGTAGTCCTCGCGAAACAGCTTGCGCCGCTGCAATTCCGGCACCACCGAGTCGACGAAGTCGTTGAACGTTCCCGGTGACTGCGCCGCCGAGACCATGAAGCCGTCGGCTTCACCCGCGGTGAACGACTCCTCGATCTGGTCGGCGACCTGGGTGGCCGTGCCGACGAACTGGGGCAACAGCACGCCCTGGGCGTACCACTTGCCGATGTCGCGCAACGTCAGGTTGTCGCGCTGGGCCACGCGCCGGGCGGTGTCGAACAGCCCCTGGGTGCCGGTGACGGCGACGTCCTCGACGGGCGCGTCGAGGTCATAGCGGGAGAAGTCGTGGTCGGTGTGCACCGACAGGGTGATCAGTCCCGAGATCGGATCGGCGAGCTCGTTGTGAAAGGCCTGCTTCTCCCGGGCGATGGACTCCGTCTCCCCGATGAAGGGGATGAAGGCGGGGAAGACGAGCACCCCGTTCGGGTCGCGGCCGTAGTTCTCCGCCCGACTCTTGATGTCGTCGTAGTAGGCCTTGCGGCCCTCCGGGGTGGGGTCGATCTCGAAGATCGCCTCTGCCCAGCGGGCGGCGAAGTCACGTCCGGTGCTGGACGATCCGGCCTGGATGAGCACCGGCCGGCCCTGCGGCGACCGCGGCACGTTGAGCGGTCCGCGGGTGCGAAAGTACTTCCCGTCGTGGTCGACCCGCCGGATCTTGTCCGGGTCGGCGAACACGCCGGCCTGCTTGTCGAGCACGAGTGCGTCGGCGTCCCAGCTCGACCACAGTTCTACCGCGGTGCGGACGAATTCCTCGGCACGGTCGTAGCGGTACTCGTGTCCGAGGTGCTCGTCGTAGCCGAAGTTCTGGGCCTCACTCTGCGTCAGCGAGGTGACGATGTTCCACGCCACCCGCCCGCGGCTGACGTGGTCGAGACTGGCGAAGATGCGCGCTAGTTCGTAGGGGTGGAAGTAGGTGGCGGACTTGGTGATCGCGACGCCCAGCTTCGAGGTCACCGCGGCGATGCTGGCAGCCACGATCGACGGATCCAGTGTCGCGGTGGCCTGCGTTCCGCGGCGCAGCGGCTCGGTGACGTCGTCGCCGAAGCGGACGGGTGCGGCCAGCAGGTCGGCGAAGAAGACGAAGTCGAACTTGCCGCGTTCGAGTATCCGCCCGATGCGGTGGTAGTACTCCGGCGTGGTGAATCCGGTGTCGCTGCCCGGGTGCCGCCACGCGGCGTGGGAGTGGGTGACCTGCGAGGCGATCTGGAATCCACCCAGGTGGAGTTGACGTGTCATGGTTCTCGTTTCACGAAGCGCAATTAGAAGTAGGCGTTGGCGGGCAGGGGCGTGTCGTGCAGCAGGTTCGCACCGATCGCGACGGCCTTGTAGGCCACCGGATTGTGCAGCGTGATGGTGCGGATGTTGCGCCAGTGCCGGTCCAGGCCCTTCTGCCGGCTGGCTGCGCTGGCGCCCCCGAGCTCCAGCAGCCGGGTCGCGGCGTCCGGAGCGACGGCGTCCAGGTGAACCTTGACCTTGGCGACCTTGAGCTGGGCGTGCTGCGCCAACTCGGCGTCCGGGTTGCCGTCGGCCGTGCTCGTCGCCGACGCGGTGGCGACCGCGATCGATTCGGCGGCGTCGAGCACCGCCGCCTTCGCGATGAAGGCCGTGCTGGACAGCTCGCCGAGGAGCCGCTGGAGCAGCGGGTCGTCGGTGGGCCGATCGGTGGGGGCGTGGCTGAAACTGCGGTCGCGTGATCGCAGCAGGGCGACCCCGTCGTCCACGACTCCGGCGAGGATGCCGGCCACCACGGCGTGGATGAACAACTGCAGGGAGGCGTACTGCACCGACGGCGCAGCGGGGGCGTCGTAGGGCGCGTCGGCGAGGATCTCGTCGCCGGTGACCGCCACGTTCTTGAACACGGTGGTGCCCGTGCCGGTGCGCCGCTGGCCGAAACCGTCCCAGTCGTCGATCAGCTTGACCCCGGTACGGTCGGCCGGCACCACGACCGTGGCCACGGAGTCGTGGTCGGTGGTGGCGGTGACGGTCAGGTAGTCGGAGAACAGCGTGCCGGTGCTGTAGAACTTCTCGCCGTCGAGGCGGTAGCCCCCTGCCGGATCGGGCAGCAGTCGCGTGTTGAACACCAGGCTGCCGACGGCGTTGGACCCCTTCTCGCTGAAGGCGTTGCCGAACAGCTGCCCGCCGGCCACCTTGCGCAGCCACTGACGTGACGCGGTGTCACCCGCGGCGGCGGTGCGCAGCCGTTCCTCGGTGAACCAGAAGTGCGTCCGAAAGATGTGCGCCACAACGGGATCAGCCCGAGCGACGTCGATGACTGCGGAGAACAATTGGGGCACAGTCACACCCGGGCCACCGAACTCCGGTGGCAGGCGCAGCGTGCCGAACCCGGCTCTCTTCAGGGCGGCAACCTCGTCGAAGGGGTTCTCGTCGTTCAGATCTCGGTCCTTGGCTCCTGCCGCGATGCGGCCGAGCAGCTCCTCCCACTGGGGTGAGCCGGGAAGGATGCGGGCGTTGTTCTCGACGGTGGTCATGTCGTCGTTTCTACGCAAGGCCTCGTGCGGCGGCACTGCTTTGGCTCACCCCGAACCTAAGAACGGCGAACCAGGGCACAATGGGCGGTGATGACGATGAATGCCGGGCGCCGGCGAGTGCACGACAAGCTGACCGCGTTACCCGGGGTCAGCTCGGTGCGCAGGCCCATCCTCGACGGCCGGCCCGAGGAGTTCGACCTGTTCTACGTGCGGATGGGGGAGAAGTCCGACCACCCGCTGCTGTTCATTCCCGGCGGGCCGGGCGCCGCGTCGATCGCGCTGTACCGCGGTTTGCGCAAACATGCCGTCGCCGACGGGCTCGACGTGATCATGGTCGAGCATCGCGGGGTCGGCATGTCGCGCCACGACGACGAGGGCGCCGACCTGCCGCTGGAGGCGATGACCGTCGAGGCCGTGGTGGGCGATCTCGACGCCGTCCTCGAGCACGCCGGCGTCGACTCGGCCGTGGTGTACGGAACGTCCTACGGCACCTACCTTGCCGCGGGCCTCGGCGTCCGCCATCCTCAGCGCATCCACGCGATGATCCTTGATTCGCCACTCCTGTCGGCCGACGACGTCGACGTGGTCCGGGAGGCCGTCCGCCGAGTGCTGTGGGACGGGATCGAGGGCGAGACCGACGAACTCGCCGCCAAGGTGCGTCAGTTGGTCGCCGACGGAGTGCTCACCCCGGCCGCTACGCAGCTCGCGGCCGACATGTACGGCCTCGGGGGAGCGGAGCTGCTCGGTCGCCAGCTCGACCTGCTGCTCTCCGATCACGACTGGGTCTGGGGCGCAGTCGGATTGGGCACGCGTCTGATCGCCGAGCGCACGACGCCGTTCCACAACGAGCCAGACCTGGTCGGCCGCATCGGCTACCGGGAGCTGAACTACGGGGCCGTGCCCGACGGTCACCCGCTCGACCCGGCCGTGGCGTTGCGGGACATGGCCACCGGGGAGGTCGACTTCGTCTCCGAGCCCTACGACCTGGTTGCCGAGATGCCGAACTTCACGTGGCCGACGGTGATCATCTCCGGCGGCCGCGACCTGACCACACCGCGCGCGGTGGCATGCCGAATCGCCGAGCTGATCCCCGATTCGGTGCTGGTCGAGATGCCCAGCAGTGGCCACAGCATCGTCGACGTCAAGGAGCGGTCGGCGCTGGACATCGTGGAGGCCGTCTACGCCGGCGAAATCGCCGAATTGCCCGGCCGGTCAGATGAACTCGACGCCGTGCCGAGCCTGCTCAGCGTGCGTCTGCTCAAGCGGGCGATCACCGCGGCCGCGGTCGCCGAATCCGTGGTGCCCTCGGCGGTACCGCGTGCGGTCCGCAACGTCACGACTACTTCATGAACCCGATCGCGGTGTAGTCCACGTCGGCCAGTCCCGCCGCGCCGAAGTTGGCCAGATTGCTGCGGACCGCGACGTTGCCGGCGGACTGGAACAACGGCAGGCTCGCGCCCTCGGCCCACACCAGCTGGTCGACCTCGTTGGCCAGTGCGCGGGCCTTGTCGGCGTCGAGTTCCGAGAGCGTCTGCTCGATCTTGGCGTCGATCTCCGGGCTGCCGATCTTGCCGAAGTTGCTGTCGCCCGACGAGGCGTAGATCTGCGTCAGACCCGACAGCGGGAACGCGTCGGCGACCCAGCTGAATTGGGCGATGTCGAAGTTTCCGACGGTGATGTAGTTGGTGAAGAAGCCGCTGCCACCCTTGGCCTGCAGATCGAGCTTGACCCCGATCTGGGCCAGGCTGTTCTGGGCGATCTGACCGACCTGGCGGGTGCTTTGCGAGTCGTAGAACAGGTCGCGGATGACCAGTTGCTTGCCGTCCTTCTCCCGGAACTGGCCGTTCATCTTCCAGCCCAGGTCGTCGAGCTCCTTCTTGGCCGCCTCCTGGTCGAAGGCCACGACGCCGCTGTTGTCCTGGTAGCCCTTCTGGCCCGCCACGTAGATGTGGTTGTTCAGCGGTGCCGGGTCGTCGGCCAGGCCGCGCTGGGCCACGTTGGCGATGGTCTGACGGTCGATGCCCTTGGCAATTGCGTTGCGCAGCTTCGGGTCGGCGAGGATCGACCCGGGTGCGCCGTTGAAGGTGAAGTGGTACCAGCTGGTGCTCGGCGCCCGCCGGATGGACACGCCCGCGGTGCGGCGGGCGATCGTCACGTCGTCGAGTGACGAGAGACCGGTGGCGTCGATGGCGTTGTTCTGCAGTGCGGGCAATCGCGCGGCGTCGTCGAGGACCAGGAACGTGATCGTGTCCAGCCGCGGCGGCGTTCCCCACCACTTCGGGTTGCGGCTCAAGGTGATTCGCTGGGCCGTGCGGTCGAGTGCGGTCACGATGAACGGTCCCGCCGACGGACCCGGACCGTTGAGCTGAGCGTTGTTGAACGCCTCCGGGGTGGCGGTCATGCTCTTCGGCGAGAGCACGGTGTTGCCGGCGAACATGCCCTTCCACTCGGCATACGGCTTGGCGAAGGTCATGATCGCCTGACGGTCGTCGACGCCCCGCGTCACCGAGGCGACTCGTTCGCTGCCGTTGGGCGCCGAGATGGCGAAGTCCTTATTCTTGCCG
>Ga0209051_1000965_pt1 | contig 28164 bp, 30 predicted proteins | sample AraplaCvi_mMS_r2_2_FD_184286 | JGI IMG/M metagenome (GOLD analysis project Ga0209051, IMG submission 184286) | Arabidopsis root microbial communities from North Carolina, USA - plate scrape MF_Cvi_mMS_r2 (SPAdes) (version 2) | ecosystem: Host-associated > Plants > Roots > Endosphere | place...
TCCACCTCCAAGATGGGTCCCGCGCGATTAGCTCAGCGGGAGAGCGCTTCCCTGACACGGAAGAGGTCACTGGTTCAATCCCAGTATCGCGCACCAGTTAGTTTGCAGTTCAGGCAACCTCTGAGGCCGTGAGTCGGCTGATCACCTGTCGTTCTCACGTCGGCGAGACAACCAAGAGGCCTGCCCAGTGAGCACTTGGCCGCCCAACGGCCCTACGCCCTGCGTCGCCAGGAAACTTCGGCCCAGAGCAGCTCGGTGACGTCGTTGATGTACACGAGGAGTACGGGATCAGACGCTTGAAGCAGAAGCGTCGACACCGTCGTACGCACCGGAAAGCCTTCGGTGTGAGCCCACTCGATGATGGACTCGCCGGCATCAAGCAGATTGGCCATGCAGTCCCGGGGAGACCCACCAACCGAATCCTCCGCGAACAGCACCGGGAGCGAGTGAGTGAGGAGTGTCGCGACGTCGTCGAATCCGAGCAACGCGCTGGCGGCGTCATTGGCGTAGACCACGGCGCCGTCGTGGTCGAGCGCGATCACCGGCGCGGGCATCCTGTCGAGCAGAGCCCTGGCCGGAAGGTGCAGCAGGAACTCGTCCGACGTCGTGGGGGGTGGCGTGTCGAGTTGTTCGCCACGCGGCTTGCCAACCTGCAGTACCTGCATCGGAAACTCCAGTCCGCCGTTGAGGATTCTCACTGGCGAGCTGGATTGTTGGCCAACCTGCTAGGACATAATCGCTATGGAGCATTTCCGTCCACCACCATTGCTGAACTGTGGCCTCGGAATTCCCATTCGGGTTTTGCGTACGAATCCGTCGTCACCGATTGCACCGTCTCGCAACGTGTTCCGCATACTTGGGCGGGAGCGCAGCCTGGTGAAGGGTCGATCTACGTCAGCCTCAACCGGTGGCTGCGAACCACGAGTGCCGCGCCAAACGGCCTCGAATCGGCCCCGCCGTCCCGGGGAGGGGCCGATACACGCCGCGACTGAGGGAGCTGGGGGCCGTGCCGTGGCGCCGTCGGCACCTGCCGGGCCCCGGTCCGGTGGTGTCCGCAGGGGCCGTCACACCGAACGAGAACGCAGCACCATCCTAGGTGGACTCGTCCCGCCATGGTCCGATGTCTCACCCGACGGCACCCCGCCACGATGTGTGATCTTGTTCGGCGGAAACGCAACGCTACGGCGCGCAGTGGTGTTTGCTGTCCATAGCCGCCGCGGCCGGGGCTCGACTGCCAAGTCTGCCAATCCGGAGTGGCGTCGTCGCAGGCAACGTCGTGCCCATTGGTGGGGCACGTGGACCAACCGTGTCGCGGCGAGGTCCCGGCCGCGCCGGTCCACCGATTTGCCGCCCGGCGAGCGCGCCCCAACAGCCCCGGGGAGCCATTGCGTACCTTTTGAATCGTTTCAGGATTTTTCGCGTACGGTGGTTACCGGGACATCCGCAGTCCCCCCACTGCGGATTTCCAAGCCTTTGGCGGTTCACCTCCCCCCCCCGAACCGCCAAAGGCGTCCCATTACGTGGATCCCGGGTGGATGCGTCGAAAGACGTTGGTGCACGGCACTTTTTGTGCAGGGTGACGCACGTTCACGGCCCCGTCGATGCCATCGCCACCCGCAGCACACCGTCGGCCGCGGCGTCGACACGGCTGCCGGGCACCACCCCGTGCTGGTCGTCGCGCCAGGATTCCGCGCCACCACGTCGACGCTTCGCCCTCCGTTCAGAGTGATTTCGGCTACATTTGCCACATTCGCATTGGGGGAATGCAATGAGCATGGACACGTGTGACAGCGGCGACATGTGGCGTGACGACCATGTCATCGACGCCGAACTGCGCCTGATCGCCGCGTTGCGCCGCAACGCTCGCGTTCGCGGCGGTCCGCTGCCCGCCAACGACCGAATCGACCGCCTCCTCGACGAGCGCCTGTCCTCCGTCGACGTCCGCGCCCGGCGGGACCGGTCGTCGCTCTCGCATTCGCGAACGTCGGCACCGTCGGCACTCTCCTAATCCCGGGGCCGCCACCGGCGACGGTGTGAAGCCGACCTCGCCATGTTTCGAAATCGGCCATCGGTGGCATCCCCCTCCCACGTTCGGACATCGGGCCGAACACGATTCACACCAATGAGGAGTTGATTTCGATGAGTGCTCTGGACAAGGCAAAGAACAAGGTCGAGGATTTGGGCGGCCAGGCCAAGGAAACGTCCGGCAAGGTCACCGGGGACAAGAGCACCGAGAACGAGGGCAAGGTCGACCAGGTCAAGGCGAACCTCAAGGACGCCGGCGAAAAGGTCAAGGACGCCTTCAAGTAGGTCTCTTCAGACGTTCGATTCGGCCCGTTGCCCCCGTGGCGACGGGCCGAATTGCGTTGTTGAACATCTGACGGCCTCTGCGGTCGCGCTCGATTACACTGGAGTAAATTTGCTAGTAGCGAACTTCAGGGGACATGTGAGCGGTGCACTGCTGTACGGCTACCTCGGTGGCTGGATGCTGACGTCGACGGTGGCGGTGCTGACCGCCTCGCGCGTGGGGCGTCCGCGATGGCTGAGCGTCCTCGCCGGCGCCGTCTGGCCGGTACTCGTCGTGGCGGTGGCGCAAATGATGCTCATCGCGTTCGTCGCCACCCTGCTGCGAGCGACGACGTCGTCGACGGATACGACGGACGTCACTCCCCGCGCAGATTCCACATTTGCGAAGACGGTCTAAGCTGTTCGGCATGTGGGTGAAGCAGGCGGCGACCGTGGCGGCATTCGTCGGAGTGGTCGCGATGGCGCTTCCCGGCGTCGCGTCCGCCGATCCCACGGATGCGCCCACCCCCGCCCCGCCCGCCGCGCCGGCCCCCGGACCGGCCCCGGCCCCGGGTAGCGCACCCAAGACCTCCATCGACGCCGATGGCACTTACGCGGTCAACACCGACATCGCCCCCGGGGTCTACACCTCCGCAGGCCCCGTCGGCGACGGCACCTGCTTCTGGAAGCGCCTCGGCGCCGACGGCGCGACCCTCGACAACGCCCTGACCAAGAAGCCGCAGACCGTCTCGATCGACCCCACCGACCAGTCGTTCAAGACCAACGGCTGCCAGCCCTGGCAGATCTCCGACGCGCCTCCCCCGCCCCAGGCCTCCGGGCTGGCGCCTGCGCTGGCAGGTCTGCAGTTGCAGGCGTACATGGCGCAGCTGAACGCCAGGGCTGCGGCATCGGGACAAGCGCCGACCCCGTAGCCCGCACCGGCGTCTGACACGATCGACGTCATGGCCGACCGCATCGAAGTCCAACGCACCATCCCCGCATCGCCGGCGGACGTGTTCTCCGTGCTCTGCGACCCCCAGGGTCACGTGGCGATCGACGCGACCGGAATGCTGCAGGGCGCCGACGGCGACAGCGTCACCGCCAGTGGTGACAGCTTCGTCGTGCACATGGATCGCGAAGCGCTCAACGACTTCCCGATGGGCAAGTACGACGTCACCGTCTCGATCACGGATTACGAGAAGGACCGGCTGATCGCCTGGACCATCCTCGGACAGATCGACCCCCCGATTGGCCACGTCTACGGGTACCGGCTCGAGGCCGACGGCGACGCCACGCTGGTGACGTCGTACTACGACTGGTCCGACATCCACCAGAAGTGGCGGGACTCCGGCATCTTCCCGGTGATCTCCGAGGCGGCACTGCGCGGCACGCTCGGAATACTCGACCGCACGGTGCGCCGCGGCTATCCCCGGGGCTGACCTGTCGTCAACCCAGGGTTGACGATCGTCATGCGTCAACCTACGGTTGACGCGTGACCCAACCCGTTCGGATCAGCCACCCCGTCCGTCTCGACGACCTGATCACCGCGATCAGGGACGTGCACGACGAACCGCTCCGCCAACTCGAGGACGCCGTCCTCACCGCCGAGGCGCTCGGCGAGATCGCCGACCACCTCATCGGCCACTTCGTCGACCAGGCCCGACGCTCCGGCGCCTCGTGGACCGACATCGGCAGGTGCATGGGGGTCACCAAGCAGGCCGCCCAGAAGCGCTTCGTACCGCGAAGCGAGGCCAGTCCCCTCAACCCCGACGACGGCTTCAGCAGGTTCACCCCACGGGCGCGCCACGTCGTCGTCGAGTCGCAGAACAAGGCGCACGCCGCAGGCAACGACGAGATCACCCCAGCCCACCTGCTGCTGGGTCTGTTCGGCGACCCGGCGTCGCTGGCCGCCCACCTCCTCGCTGCGCACGGCGTCGACGCCGACGCCGCGGGCGCCGCGGCTCCCCTGCCTCCGAGGGCCGCCCAGACACCGGCCCTGGTGCCCTTCAGCGGACCCGCCAGAAAGGTTCTCGAGCTGACATTCCGCGAAGCACTTCGCTTGGGGCACAACTACATCGGAACCGAACACATCCTGCTCGCCCTCCTCGAGGACGAAGGCGACGACGGCCCCTTGCACACGCTGGGCCTCGACAAGCGGAGCGTGGAATCCGAGATCGTCGCCGCGCTCGACTCCCTGGCGAGCACCGAACGGGAATGAAACGCACGCCGATGCGGTACAAGAAGTCATGCAACTCGACGATTCCGCCCGCGCACTGATCGGCGCCGGTGCCGACGCCACACTGGTCACCATCAACCCCGACGGCAGTCCGCAGGTGTCGCTGGTCTGGGTGGCGCTGCAGTCGACGCCCGACGGCGACGAGCTGGTCAGCGCACACCTCAACGAGTACAAGAAGACTCGCAACATCCGGCGTGACGGACGGGTCGCCGTCACCATCGTCGGTCCGACGCCTCCGGGCCAGCAGGCCCCGTACCTGTCGATCTCCGGGACGGCGCGCATCGTCGAGGGCGGCGCCCCGGAGTTGCTGACCGAGCTGGCCGAGGCCATGCTCGGCTCCAGCGAGCACTTTCCACCGCCGAACTCACCGGCCGGCCTGCTGACGCGGATCCGGATCGACAAGGTCGGCGGTATCGGTCCCTGGGCGTCCTGAGCCCCGATCGCGCCCTTGGCAACCGGGCGGTGTGCAATCATGCGAGGCATGCGCCGCTGGTTCACGATGATGGTTGCCGGACTGGCGGTCACCGCCGGAGTCCTCGCGTCACCTGCGCCGGACGCCGCGGCGGTCGCCCCCATCGGCAGACTTGGGGACGTCCTCCATGTGGACTACATGACCGTGGTGGCCGACGTCGCCGTCACCAGCGTGGATCTGGTCGACGTGCCACCAGGATTCGGCTATCCCCCACGCGGTCCGCGCTACCAGGTGTACCGCGCCAACATCACCGTCCACGTCATCAAGGCGCCCAACCCGTACATCACGTCGCTGTTCTTCGACTTCGAGGGCGTGACGCCGATCGCCGACGCCTACAAGCCCCGCAACACCGACGTCCCCGACGACATTCGGGCGGTGCTACAGAACGCGCCCCCCGGGTCCACGGTGAGCGGCGGCGTCTACTGGGACGTCTACCGCGACCTGGTCACCAACGTCATGCTCCTCGACAAGTCGACCGGCACCCACCTGGCCCAATGGAACCTCAACTGACCTTCGCATGCCCCTCGACGTAACCCCGGCCCGCGAGGCCGACCTGACCGAGTTGGCCGACGTCGCCGCCCGTACGTTCCCCTTGGCCTGTCCGCCGGGGATGGGTGCGGACGACATCTCCGCCTTCATCTCCGAGAACCTCTCCGCCGCTCGTTTCGGCGAGTACCTCGCCGACCCCGATCGCACGGTGCTGACCGCCCGCATGGACGGCCGAATCGTGGGATACGCCATGCTGATTCGCGGCGTTGCCGCCGACGACGACGTCCAGAAGGCCGTGCCGCTGCGACCGGCGGTCGAGCTGTCCAAGATGTACGTGTTGCCCGACGGCCACGGCGCCGGGGTCTCGGCGGCCCTGATGACCGCCGCGCTCGAGGCGTCGCGACTGTTGGCCGCGGCCTGTGTCTGGCTGGGCGTCAACCAGGAGAACCAACGCGCGCAACGCTTCTACGCCAAGCACGGCTTCGAGGTCAACGGCACCAAGACCTTTCGGGTGGGCGGCCGCGTCGAGAACGACTACGTGATGGTGCGACCGCTGTCGGACTAGCGCTCCCCGGCGGCGGTCAGGGCCAACAGTCGCGACGTTGCGCGCAGGTACTTCTTGCGGAACCCGCCCGCCAACATCTCCTCGCTGAAGACCGTGTCGAGCTTGGTTCCCGAGGCCACCACCGGGATTCCCGCGTCGTAGAGCCGGTCGGTCAACGACACCAACCGCAGGGCGACGCTCTGGTCGTCGAGCGGGTGCACCCCGGTGATGAACACTTCCGCGACACCCTCGATCAGCGCCTGATACCTCGACGGGTGCATGGTCGCCAGGTGGGCGCACAGGGCGTCGAAGTCGTCGAGCGTCGCACCCGTCACGCCGGCGGCCTCGCTGCGCACCTCGTCGTCCGAGGGCGGTACCGGCGCGGGCGGGAGGTCGCGGTGCCGGTAGTCCGGGCCCTCGATGCGCACCGTGGTGAAGATGCCTGCCAGCGTGTTGATCTCGCGAAGGAAGTCCTGCGCCGCGAATCGCCCCTCGCCCAGTTGTTCGGGCAGCGTGTTGGACGTCGCCGCGACCGACACGCCCCGCTCCACCAGCGCCGAGAGCAGTCGTGAGATCAGGGTCGTGTTGCCCGGATCGTCGAGCTCGAACTCGTCGATGCACACCACCACGTACTCGGAGAGCAACTCGATGCACTCGACGAACCCGAACACCCCCGCCAGCTGCGTCAGCTCACCGAACGTCGCGAACGCGGCCGGACCGGCGTCGGCCGCCCGCAGTGCGTAGTACGTCGACGCCAACAGGTGCGTCTTGCCGACACCGAAGCCGCCGTCGAGGTACACGCCGACGCCGGGCAGCACCTCACGCTTGCCGAACATCTTCTTCTTGCCGGCACGGCGCTGCACCGCCTGGTCGCAGAAGTCGCGGCACTTCGTCACCGCCGCGGACTGAGACGGCTCACTCGGATCCGGGCGGTAGGTGTCGAAGGCGACGTCGGCGAACGTCGGCGGCGGCACCAGGCCTGCGACCAGCCGTTCGGGCGTCACCTTCGGGTGCCGATCGGTGAGATGGTCGACGACGCTGGCCCCAGACATGAGGAAACTGTATCGACGTGCTGCAATGGTCAACGTGTCCGATCCCGATGCTGCGACTGAGCTCACAGAGCTAGGCCCCCTGGGCAGCGGGTTCGACAGCGACGACGGCCGCCTCGCGGCGTTCTATTCCTACCCGGATGACCTGGACCGCTGCTGGGTGCGGGCCAACATGATCGCCAGCCTGGACGGCGGGGCCACCGACGACGGCAAGGCCGGCGGTCTCGCCGGCCCCGGAGACCGCGCCCTGTTCGCCCGCATGAGGCAGGAGGCCGACGTCATCCTGGTCGGCGCCTCCACCGTGCGGATCGAGAACTACTCCGGAGCCCAGATGTCGCTGGCCGAGCGGCGCGAACGGCAGGCCCGCGGCCAGACCGAAGTGCCGCCGATCGCCGTCGTCACCCACACCGCCGACTTCGAACACGACGCGCGGATATTCACCCGCACCGAAGTGCCACCGCTGATCATGACCTGCCGCGAGACCGTGCCCGAGGCCCGCGCCCGCTTCGGCTCGACGGCCGAGGTCCTCGACGCGTCCGGTGCCCACGTCGACCGCGTCGACCCCGCGGTGGTGCTCGCGATCTTCGCCGAGCGCGGGCTGCGGCGGGTGCTGTCCGAGGGCGGACCGTCGCTGATCAGCCTGCTCACCGAACACGATCTCCTCGACGAGCTGTGCATCACGATCGCGCCGATCCTGGTGGGTGGCGCGGCCCGCCGCATCGCCTCCGGGTCGGGGGAAGCCCACACCCGGATGCGTCGCAGCCATCTGTTGACCGACGGCGAAGGCTATCTGTACACGCGGTACGTCAAGGACGGGCTGGGCGGGGAGTAGCTCGTCGATCGCTAATGTGGTCCCCATGCGTCGGCATCGTCAGCTGCTCAGGGCCCTCTGTCTGCCCGCCGTCGCGGCCGTCGTCCTGGCCGGCTGCTCCCCGGGACTGGCCGCCAACCCCCGCTTCGCCACCGATGCCGGCGCGGGTCCGCAGGGCGCGCCCGAGACCACTCCCGCCGCCGCGGGACCGCCGGCGATCGAGGCACCCAAGAACGACCTGACGTGGCAGGACTGCACGTCCCGGACGTTCTCCCAGGCCGCCGTCGCCCCGGTTCCCGGCGTGAGCCTGGACTGCGCCACATACGACGCCGACGTCGACTCGATCAACGGCGCCACCGGGACGCTCACCATCGGCGTGGTCCGCGCCAAGTCGGCCGCGACCCCCGCCAACGCCGGACCGCTGGTGATGACGACCGGCAGCGACCTGCCGACCTCGACGCAGCTGCCGGTGTGGCTGTCCCGCGGCGGCGCCGACGTGCTGAAGACCAACCCGATCGTCGCCGTCGACCGTCGCGGCGTCGGCCTGTCGGGTGCGCTGGACTGCCGTGACCTCTACAGCCGCCAGGAGATGCTCGACCAGGCACAGTTCGCATCCGGCAACGATCCCGTCGCCAACCTCACCGCCATCGTCCAGACCGCCACCCAGAGTTGCACCGACGCCATCGCCCCCGGCGACTCGTCCTACGACAACGCGCACGCCGCCGAGGATCTCGAGCGGTTGCGCAGCACGTGGGACGTCCCGACCCTCGCCCTGCTCGGCGTCGGCAACGGCGCCCAGGTCGCCCTGGCCTACGCCGGCTCGCACCCCAACAAGGTGTCCCGCCTGGTCCTGGATTCGCCGCTGCCGCTGGGCATCGCCGCCGAGGCCCGGGCCGAGCAGAAGGTCAAGGGTCAGCAGGCGGCGCTCAGCGCGTTCGTCGCACAGTGCGTCGCCTCGTCCTGCGCACTGGGCCCCGACCCGAAGGGCGCCGTCGACGCCATGCTCGACGCCGCGCGGCAAGGCACCGGCCCCGCCGGCGCCTCGGTGGCCGCGCTGACCGACGCCATCGCCACCGCCCTGGCGTTCCCCCGCGGCGACTTCGTCGCGTCGACCACCGCGCTGGCCACCACTCTCGCCGCGGCCCGCAGCGGCGACGTCACCGGACTCAACGCGTTGATCAACGACGCGCAGAACGAACGCGAGACCGACGGCCAATTCGTCAACGGTTGCAGCGACGCCCTCAACCGGCCGACCCCGGACCGAGTTCGGGAACTCGTCGTCGAATGGGGCAAGCTCTACCCCGAATTCGGCACCGTCGGCGCCCTCGACATGGTCAACTGCCTTGCCTGGCCCAGTGGTTCGACGCCGCCGGACCCGCAGAACCTCAAGATTCCGGTGCTCCTGCTCGGCGTGCAGAACGACCCGATCGTCGGCAACGAGGGCGTGGCCGCCGTCGCGGCGACGATCATCAACTCCGGCGCGGCGAACCGCCGCGTGATGTGGCAAGGCGTCGGCCACGGGGCCAGCATCTACTCGACGTGCGCCGTCCCGCCCGTGCTGTCCTACCTCGGCACCGGCAAGGTTCCCGAGACCGACACGTACTGCCCCGCCTAGCTCGACCCCCGCGGCCTCCGGTGTACGGTGCGCTGGTGGCGGTACCTGAGACGTTGACGAACGCATTTCGACCCCGCACCTCACCGCCGAATGCCGCGCACGTTCTGCGCTCGGTGCTGTGGCCGGTGGCCCTCGTGTCGATCGTGCATCGCAGCTACGTGCTGGCGACCAACGGCTACATCACCGACGACTTCGGACCCGTCTACCGCGCGGTCATCAACTTCAAGCTCGGGCTCGACATCTACAACGAGCACTTCGACCAGGTGGACCCGCACTACCTCTACCCACCCGGCGGGACGCTGCTTTTGGCGCCGTTCGGCTACCTGCCCGTCGACGCGTCGCGGTACTGGTTCATCACGTTCAACACCATCGCCATCCTGCTGGCCGCCTACTTCCTGCTCCGGCTGTTCAAGTTCTCGCTGGCCTCGGTGGCCGCCCCCGCCCTGCTGCTGGCCATGTTCTGCACCGAGAGCGTCACCAGCACACTGGTGTTCACCAACATCAACGGTTGCGTCCTGCTCGGTGAGGTGCTGTTCCTGCGGTGGCTGCTCAGCGGCAAGGTCGGGCACGAGTGGCTCGCCGGCGCCGCCATCGGTCTGACACTGGTGGTCAAACCGTCCCTGGCGCCCCTGTTGCTGCTACCGGTATTGAATCGGCAGTGGCGTCCGCTGGTGCCTGCCTTCGGAGTGCCGCTGCTGTTCAACCTCGCCGCGTGGCCATTGGTCAGCGATCCGATGGGCTTCGTGCGCAACACGGTTCCCTACATCTTCTCGGTACGCGACTACTTCAACAGCTCCATCCAGGGCAACGGGATCTACTACGGCCTGCCGTCGTGGCTGATCCTGCTGCTGCGAGTGCTCTTCCTGGCGTTGGCGATCGGCAGTCTGTGGCTGCTCTACCGCTACTACCGTGAGCGTGACCAGCTGTTCTGGATGGTGACGTCGTCGGGCGTGCTGTTGATCACGACGTTCCTGGTGACCTCGCTGGGCCAGGGCTACTACTCGATGATGCTGTTCCCGTTCCTGATGTCGGTGGTGCTGCCCAACTCGGTGATCCGCAACTGGGTGGCCTGGCTGGCGATCTACGGCTTCATGACGATGGACCGCTGGCTGCTGGTGCACTGGCTGACGACCGGCCGCTTCCTGGAGTACATGAAGATCACCTACGGCTGGTCGCTGATGCTGATCGTGGTGTTCTGCGTGCTGTACTTCCGCTACCTGGACGCCAAGGCCGACGGCCGTCTCGACGAGGGCATCGACCCGCCGTGGATGACGACCGATCGCGACCGCGCTAGCGTGGAGTGATGACTGCTCCGAAAGTTCAGCTGACCGACGACGAATGGCGCAAGAAGCTCTCGCCCCAGGAGTTCGCCGTGCTGCGTCAGGCCGGTACCGAGCGGCCGTTCGTGGGTGAATACACCGACACCAAGACCGAAGGCGTCTACGAGTGCCGGGCGTGCGGTGCGGAGATCTTTCGCAGCACCGAGAAGTTCGAATCCCATTGCGGCTGGCCGTCTTTCTTCGATCCCGCCGACTCGGACGCCGTCATCTTGAAGACCGACGACTCTGGTGGCATGCACCGCGTGGAAGTGCTGTGCGCGAACTGCCACAGCCACCTGGGTCACGTCTTCGAAGGCGAGGGGTACCCCACCCCGACCGATCAGCGGTACTGCATCAACTCGATCTCGATGAAGCTGGTTCCCGCGACGTAAGCCTGCGGAGCAGGTCGCACAGCTCGGCGCCGGGGAGGGGCGGGCTGAAGTGGAAGCCCTGCGCCACGTCGCAGCCGTATTCACGGAGCATCCTCGTGGTCGCGTCGTTCTCCACGCCCTCGGCGACCACCGTCATGCCGAGCTCGTGGGCCAAGCCCACCACCGCGCGGACGACAGCCACAGCCCGCGGGTCGTCCACGATGGGTGCGATGAACTGCCTGTCGAGCTTGACCTCGTCGATCGGCAGTTCGCACAGGTAACCGAGCGCGGAGTACCCGCTGCCGAAGTCGTCGATTGCCACGCGTGTTCCGCGCCCCCGCAGCGAGTCGAGCACCTCGCGGGTTCGGCCCACGTCGTCGAGCAACAGGTCTTCGGTGATCTCGATGGTCAGCAGGTCCGGGCTCAGGTCACGCTCGTCGAGCGACAACTGGATACGGGTCGGCAAGTCCAGATCGCAGAGCGACGGGGCGAACATGTTGACGGCCATGGGCACGCGGAAACCGTCGTCTGCCCATCGGGCCACGTCGTCGAGCGCCTGCTCGATCACCAGATCCGTCAGCGACTTCATCAACCCGAATTCGCGGACCAGCGGGAGGAATTGGTCCGGCCCGAGCTCCCCGCGTTCGGGATGCGGCCAGCGGACCAAGGCCTCCACTCCGACGAAGCCTCCGTCGCCGAGCGCGAACTTGGGCTGATACACCAGGCTGAGGCCCGCGTGGTCGATGGTGTGCCGCAGCTGCCCGAGTAGTCGCACCGTGCTCGTCGCGGCCTTGCCCACCTTGCCGGTCCCCGTGGGTCGATTCCGCGTCATCTCCGGGTCGAAGGTGTGCACCCCGCCCGTCCGCGAGCGCTTCGCCGAGTACATCGCCAGGTCGGCATGCTTCAGCAATGCCTCGGCCGAGACGTCGGTGTCGTCGCCGGTCGCCACCGCGAGCCCGATGCTGGGTCGCAGCAACAGGTCGTGGCCGTCGACGACGAACTGGTCGTCGAACGAGGCCATCAGACGCCTCGCCACCTGTCGGGAGTGTTCGGTCTTGCCCTCCAACAGCACCGCGAACTCGTCGCCGCCCACCCGCGCGACCGTGTCGCCGGCGCGGACGCAGCCGAGGATCCGCTGGGCGGCGAGCACGAGGAGTTCGTCCCCGGCGGGGTGGCCGAGGTTGTCGTTGACGAGCTTGAAGTCGTCGAGATCCAACGACAACACCGCCACCGGTTGGTGGTCGCGCTCGTGCAAGGCGATCGCGTGCGACAGCCGGTCGTTGAACAGCGCGCGGTTCGCCAGGCCCGTCAGCGGGTCACGCAACGCCTGCTCGGCGACCAGGTCCAGCAATCTGCGGTTGTCCCGGACGACGACGAACTGCCGCAACAGCACCGAGACGACCAGCACCACCGTCGAGACGAACAGCGCCGCCATGCCCGGCTCTCGCAGGTTCGGCGGTGCGCACACCGCGGCGGCGATGGCGACCGGCACGTACGGCAGGAACAACGCCCAGCGCGACGACACCCGTAGCGGCGACGCCTCCGACGCGGGATCGTCCACGGCGAGCAGCGCCGCCACCCCGATGACCAGCAACCCCGCCAAGTACCCCACGTCGACGACGCGGCCGATCCGGTCCTCGTAGGTGTCCGCCGCGCTCAGGTAGACGAAGGCGCTGTCCGACACGGCCATCACGACGACGCCCACGGTCAGAAACGAGATCGTCCGCCGCTGTCCGGGGCGGGCACGGATCTGGACCAGGACTGCCACCGTGATGACGACCAGGTCGCACACGGGGTAGGCCAGCGACAGAGCGAACGCGACACCACCGGCGCCCTCGGCCTGATACGCGTCGCGCAGGACCACGACCCACGAGATCTGGAACAGCGCCGCCGCGGCGATCACCCCGTCGAGCACCAACCGGGCGCGGGAGTGCCCGACGTGACCCACCGGGTAGGCGGCGAGCCCGATGCACGCACCCAGCGGGAACATCAGGTAGCCGACGTCGGCGAGCGACGGGAACGGCGGGACGTCGGTCGCCAGTTCGAGATAGCCCCACACGAGCGAACCGGCAGCCCATCCCCCGAGGCCGACGCCGATGCTCAGCCAAGCCAGTCTCTTGCGCCCGCAGGCATGCCGGGCAGCACGGATTGCGCACGCCGTGGCGAATACAGCGAACACCACGCTCGACACGTTCGACGCGATGGTCACGGTCGGCTCGTCGTCCCAGCCGACGAGGATCCACGCCGAGAGGAGGCCTGCGGCGACGGCCGCAGTCACCACCACTCGCGTGGTTCTCCCCATCGGCCGATGCTAGCAAACAGGGAAAGGGTATGAGAGTGGATGCACCGAAATATTGACCCAGGGGGTCATTAGCCGACGACCGGCGTTCGCCGCACTCGTCAGCAAACTAACGCTCGGGTCAGGGTAACCGGGCGACGAGTTCCTCGACGCCGACGCGCGGCCCGGTGAAGAACGGCGTCTCCTCGCGCACGTGCCGGCGGGCGTCGGTGTAGCGCAGCTTCCACATCAGCTCGACGATGCGGCCCAGGTCCGGACCCTCGAAGGCCAGAATCCACTCGTAGTCCCCCAGCGCGAAGGCGGGCACCGTGTTGGCGCGCACGTCGGGATATTCGCGGCCCGCCATCCCGTGCTCGACGAGCATCTTGCGACGCTCGTCGTCGGGGAGTAGATACCACTCCAGCGAGCGCACGAACGGATACACGCAGACGTAGTCGCCCGGATCCTCGCCGGCGATGAACGCCGGAACGTGGCTCTTGTTGAACTCCGCGGGCCGGTGCAAGGCCACGACGCTCCAGACCGGCTCGCTGACCAGGCCCAGTGGCGTCCGACGGAAGGACGAGTACGTCTTCTGCAGGTCCTCGACCCGCTCGGCGTGCGTCCAGATCATGTAGTCGGCGTCGGCCCGGAAGCCCGCGACGTCGTACACCCCGCGGACCACGACACCGTGCTCCTCCTGCTGCTTCAGGAAGGTCGCGGTCTCGTCGACGACGGCCGCACGGTCCTCGCCCAGCGCCTCCGGCCGCACCGCGAACACCGAGATCATCATGTATCTCGTCATGGAGTTGAGGGTGTCGTAGTCGAGCTTCGCCATACCAGCTATCGTGCCACGCTCGAGGTGGTCAGCGCCGCCGCCGCCCTGGTGGCGGACCCCACACAGGCGGGGACGCCGATGCCGTCCAGGTAGGCCCCGGCCACCGCCAGCGTCGGCGGCAGACCAGCACGCAGTTCGGCGACCAATCCGGCGTGCCCGGGGCCGTACTGAGGCAAGGCGTCCATCCAGCGCTGCACGCGGCAGTCCACCGGGTCCGACGTCACGCCGAAGACCGTCGACAAGTCGTCTGCCGCCCAGGCCAGCAGGTCCTCGTCGCCCACGTCGCGGGCGACGGAGTCCCCGAAGCGGCCGAACGACAGGCGCACCAGCTCCACGCTGCCCCGCCGTCCCCACTTGCGCGACGTCAGCGTCATCGCCTTCGAGTTGAGCCGTTCTCCGCCGGCGACCAGCACACCCGATTGGTCCGGCAGGGGCGTGCCGCCCGGCAGGGCCAGCACGACCAGCGCCGACGAGGCGGTTCGGATGCGTCGGGCCGCCGCGGCGGATCGTGGTGCCACGCCACCGATCAGCGCGGGCAGCCGTGGCGCTGGCACGGCGAGCACCACGCCGTCGGCGTGCCAGTGGCCGCCCTCGTCGTCGACCAGATCCCATGCCCGGCCGTCCGGGTTCACCTGGGTGACGCCGACGTGCACCCAGTCGACGGCCGCATGGCGCACCAACGCGTCGAGCAGCACGGTGTAACCGCCGTCCACTGCCCCGAACACCGATCCGGGCATGGGCGGCGGAAGCGCCTCGCGGACCGCGTCCGTCAGATTGGCGGCGCCGCGGTCGAGGGCGGCCGCCAGCGTCGGGGCGGCGGCCCGTAGCCCGATGGTCGTCGAGGAACCGGCGTAGACCCCCGACAACAGCGGGTCGACCGACCGCGTCACCACTTGGGCGCCGAAGCGCTCTCCGACCAGCTCCGCGACGGTGGGATCGGCGCCGGTGCGCCACGAGAAGGGCCGCGAGCGTTCCGCGGCGATCTGCGCCACGGTCGCGTCGTCGACCAGCCCGGTCATCGAGGACGCCTGGGCCGGAATGCCCTGCAGCGTGCCCTGCGGCATCGCGTGCAGACGACCCTCGCTGAAGATCAGTGGGCGAACGCCGGTGGTGCCGATCTGCCGGTCGGCCAGACCCAGTTCCGCCAGCAGCGCGGTCACCTCCGGGCGCCGCGCCACGAAGGCCTCGGCGCCGACGTCCACCGACTGACCGCCGATGCGCTCGGTGCGCAACACCCCGCCGAGCCGGTCGGCCGGGTCGAACAGCGTGATCGACGCGTCGGGGCCTGCCGCCACGCGAAGCCGATAGGTGGCGACCAATCCTGAGATGCCGCCTCCGACAACGCAATACGACGAACTCACAACGCGTGCACCAGCGCTACCGCCTCGGTGATCACGCCGGGGTCGGTGGGTGGGAGGACTCCGTGACCCAGGTTGAAGACATGGCCCGTGGCGCCGGCGTCGACGGCACGTCGGCCGTCCTCGACCACGTTTCGGACCGCCCGCTCGACGACCGGCCAGCCCGCCAGCAGCACCACCGGATCGAGGTTGCCCTGCAGCGCGCAGCCAGGGCGCACCCGCCCGGCGGCGTCGGTCAGCGACGTCCGCCAGTCCACGCCCACCACGGGCTCGTCCCCCACCGACACCGCCTCCGACATGGCCCCGAGCAACTCCGCGGTGCCGACGCCGAAGTGCGTCATGGGCACGCCCTCGGCGGCCAGGGTCTCGAACACCCGCGCGCTGTGCGGCAGCACGTAGGTCCGATAGTCGGCGAGCGACAGCGTGCCCGCCCACGAGTCGAACAGCTGAATGGCGTCGACGCCGGCGTCCAACTGGGTCTTGAGGAATCCGATGGTCACGTCGGTCAGGGCGGTCATCAAGGCGTGCCAGACGTCGGACTCGCCGAGCATCATCGCCTTGGTACGTTCGTGGTTTCGGCTGGGCCCGCCCTCCACGAGGTAGGAGGCCAGCGTGAACGGCGCGCCGGCGAAGCCGATCAGCGGCACGTCGCCCAGCGCGGAAGTCAACTGCGACACCGCCTCCGCCACGGGCGCGACCGCGTCGTGATCCAGCGGCGTCAGGGTCGTCACGTCGGCCGCGGTGCGGATCGGCTGGGCGATCACCGGACCGACGTCGGGGACGATGTCGACGTCGACGCCGGCCGCTCGCAGCGGTACCACGATGTCGGAGAACAGGATCGCCGCGTCGACGCCGTGTCGACGCACCGGCTGCAGCGTGATCTCGGTGATGAGCTCAGCGTCGAAGCAGGCCTGCATCATCGTGTTCTTTGCTCGCAAGGCCCGGTACTCGGGCAGGGACCGGCCGGCCTGCCTCATGAACCACACGGGCACGCGGCTGGGTTTACGGCCTGCGGCCGCGGTCAGATAGGGCGACTCGGGCAGGTCACGACGGGTACTCATCGACTCCCATGCTGCCATGCAGGCCGACTTCGGCGCGCCTTCGCTGCCCATTGTCCGAATCAGCTAGCGTCAAACCCCATGACCACCGTCGAGCCGGCTCAGTTCCGGGCAGCGGTGGAGGCGATGAACGCCACCACCGTCCGGCCCGAGATCGAGCTCGGCCCGATCCGGCCGCCGCAGCGACTGGCGCCGTACAGCTACGCGTTGGGCGCGGAGGTGCGGCATCCCGAGACTGCCGTCGTTCCGGAGCGGTCCGACGGTGACGCGTTCGGCCGGTTGATCCTGCTGCACGACCCCGACGGCGCGGAGGCCTGGGACGGCACGATGCGCTTGGTGGCCTACATCCAGGCCGACCTGGATTCCACCGAGGCGGTCGACCCGCTGCTTCCCGAGGTGGCGTGGAGTTGGCTCGTCGACGCGCTCGCCGAACACGACGACCACGTGACCGCCCTTGGCGGCACCGTGACGGCGACGACGTCGGTGCGCTACGGCGACATCTCTGGTCCACCGCGGGCCCATCAACTGGAGCTGCGTGCGTCGTGGACGGCGACGAACCTGGAACTGGGACCCCACGTGCAGGCGTTCTGCGAGGTGCTCGAGCACGCCGCAGGTCTTCCGCCGGCCGGGGTCACCGATCTGGGCGCCCGCACGCGCGCGTGACATGACCGAAGGCGACGATGCCGGGGGCACGGGCCCCGACGAGACGACGGGCGAGCCGGACGCCGCCGAGCCCGAGGCGACCCCGCTGCTGACGCCGGCCGACGGTGTACCGGAACTCGCGGTCACCGCCGACCAGATCCTGGCCGCCGCCGAGCTCCTGGTGTCGGGCCACGGCCCGTTCGCGATCGACGCCGAGCGGGCGTCGGGTTTCCGCTACTCCAACCGCGCCTACCTGATCCAGATCCGGCGCGCCGGCGCCGGTTCGGTGCTGATCGACCCCGTCAACCACGGCGAGGATCCCCTGATGGTGATGGCACCGCTCGCCGACGTCCTCGACACCGACGAGTGGATCCTGCACGCCGCCGACCAGGACCTGCCGTGCCTGGCGGAATTGGGCATGGTGCCACCGCAGCTCTACGACACCGAGTTGGCGGGCCGGCTGGCCGGTTTCGACCGCGTGAATCTGGCCGCGATGGTCCAACGGCTGCTCGGACTGCAACTGATGAAGGGCCACGGGGCGGCCGACTGGTCCAAGCGCCCGCTGCCCGCCGACTGGCTCATCTACGCCGCGCTCGACGTGGAGGTGTTGCTCGAGCTCCGCGAGGCAGTCGCCGCCGAGCTCGAAGCCCAGGGCAAGACCCGCTGGGCGGCAGAGGAATTCGAGCACCTGCGCACGTACGTCGCCTCGCCGACCCGACGCGACCGTTGGCGCCGGACCTCGGGGATCCACAAGGTGAAGAACCCGCGGACGCTGGCCGCCGTCCGAGAACTCTGGACGACGCGCGACCACATCGCGCAGCGCCGCGACATCGCCCCCGGACGCATCCTGCCCGACGCCGCCATCATCAGCGCGGCCACGGCCGACCCCGACACCGTCGAGAAGCTGGTGGCGCTGCCGGTCTTCGGAGGCTCTCGTCAGCGCCGCTCCGCGGGCGTGTGGCTGGAGGCGTTGGCCCGGGCCCGGGTCACCGACGACGTACCGACGGCGTCCGAACCCGTCACCGGACCACCCCCCGCGGTCCGGTGGAGCCGGCGCAAGCCCGAGGCGGCCGAACGGCTCGACCGCGTCCGCGCCGGGCTCGCCGAACTGTCCCAACGCGTGTCGGTGCCCACGGAGAACCTGTTGACGCCCGACCTGGTGCGCCGCCTGGTGTGGGACTGGCAACCGGTTGCCCACGCGGACAAGGCAATCGACGCGTTCCTCGCCGAGGCGGGCGCACGGCCGTGGCAACGGGAGTTGACGGTGCCGGTGCTGACCGAGGCGCTGACGGCCGTGCAGACGCCGCAGGCCGCCCAGGACGCCCAGCAGTCGTAGTCGCTGCCGACAGGAGCACCGTGGACCAGCCCGCGACCATCATCGGGGACGACGTCGGCCCGTCTGAGCAAAAGATTCGCTACGAGCTGACCACGGTGGCCTTCCGCCTGCCCGATGCCGCGGCCGCCAAGGACGGCGTCGACGACTGGCTGCAGGCCCCGGAGTCAGGGGGTCGGCTCCTGGGCTGCTGGGAATCCGAGCATGGCGTGCTCGGCCGGGTCTACGTCCTGCGCGAGTTCGACGACGACGCCGCGCTGGCCGCCGAGCGGATGCGAGCGGCCCACAGCCCCGTCCCATTCGGCGCCGGTGCGCACCTCACCGATCTGACGATGCACGGCTTTGCCCCGTTCCCCTTCATGCCGAGGGTGGTCACCGGGGCCTTCGGCGCGGTCTACGAAATCCGGGACTACCACCTTCTGCCCGGCGGACTGCCGGCGACGATCGCCGGGTGGCGGCTCAAGCTGCCCGTCCGCCACCGCGTCGACCCGGTCTCGGTCGTCATGTACGCACTCGACGGACCGGCCCGCATCGTCCACATCTGGCCGTTCCCGGGGCTCGACGAGCGGGTCGCGGTCCGACGCCGGCTGTACGAGGCCGGCGACTGGCCGCCTCCCGGCGGACCCGAGCACATCATGGAGGCCACGTCGACGATGGCCTGGCCACTGCCCGGCTCACCACTGCACTGAGGCAGACGTCAGCGTGCGGCGACCCGGTCCACGTGGGCGAAGAAGTGGCGCAGGACGTCCTCGGGGGCCTCGATCTGCGGCCAGTGCGCGATGTCGTCGGCCAGCATGACGACGTCGGGATTGGGGATCACCTCGAGGTAGCGCCGCGCCATGTGCCGGCCCGAGTTGGGGTCGCTCGGACCGTCGATCAGTCGCATCGGCACCGCGGTTTCCCGCATCGCCCGGACCCACCGGTTGCGGTACCGGTAGCGGTCGGTGACGAACCGGCCCACCCGGTGGCTCACCCGCCTGCCGTCGTTGACGTCCATGATCTGGTGGAACTGCGTGAGTTGCCGCGGCGTCGGCTTGGAGTTCGGCCCGAACATCTCGTCGAGCGTGCGATCCACGATGCGCCGAGCCAGTGTGGTGTTCTGGAATCGACTTGCCATGTCGCCCAACGGAGTCCGCGACATCAACTTCTGGACCAGCCGCGGCGTGTACGACTCGTTGAACAGCCCGCCGTTGAGCCAGGTGATCGACTCGAGAACCGGTGCCCCGTAGGCGTTGTCGCCGGATTCGTAGCGCGCGAGCAACTCCTGCCCGACGGAGTCGCCGAGGTCGTGCGCCAACACGTGGCACGCGTCGACGCCGAGATGATGCAGGAGCGCCTCGTGCATGTCGGCGTGATCCGGCACGGAGTACTCGTAGGCGACGGGCTTGTCCGAGAAGCCCATGCCGAGCATGTCCGGTGCGATGACGGTGAACTGCTTCGTCAACGCCGGCCAGATGAGCGACCAGTCCCAGGAACTGAACGGATACCCGTGGATCAGGAGTAGTGCGGGGCCAGAGCCCTCGACGCGAAAGAACACGTCGAAGCCCAGGTAGTCGAAGTACTGACCGGTGGTCTTCCAGCGTTCCAGTTCGGCGTCCATGGGCGAAGCCTATGCAGTGGGCGCCACGGCCACTAGCGGGTGGTGTAGCCGCCGTTGGCGAGCAGCGTCTGTCCCGTGATCCACCAACCCTCGCCGACGAGGAAGCGCACCAGGGGGACGATGTCGTGGGGGTCGGTGAGCCCCGTCGCGGTGAACTTCGACAGGTCGGCGGCGTTCTGGTTGTACCTCGCCGACTCCTCGTCTTCTTGGCCGTAGAAGAACGGCGTCTCCATGGGCCCCGGCGCCACCGCGACGACGGAGATGCCGCGTGCCCCAAACTCCTTGGCCGCCGCCCGGGTGAAGTGCTCGACCGGCGCCTTCGATCCGGCATAGACGGAGTAGGACCCGATGTAGGCCGCCAACAGCGACGTCACGATGGTGACCAGCTTGCCGCCGTCTGAAAGGTGTCGACCCGCTTGCTGAATGAAGAAGAAGGCGGCCTTGGAGTTGATCGCGAAGATCCTGTCGTAGTCGGCCTCGGTGACCTCGGCGATGGGCTTCTTGATCACCATTCCGGTGGTGTTGACGGCGACGTCCACCGAACCCATGGCGGACTTCGCTCGGTCGAACAGGGTGGCGACGGCGGCCGCGCTGGTCAGGTCGCCCTGAAAGGCGTGGGCGGTGACCCCCGCCGCCTCCAGGGCCGCGACCGTGTCGGCGGCGGCCGCCTTCGTCGCCTCGGCGTTGTAGTGGATGGCGACGGAACCGACGCCTCGGGCGGCAAGATCCCGCGCGATCAACCCACCCAGATTCTTTGCGCCACTGGCGATTAGAACGTTCTTTCCTTCGATGCCGTGCTCGGTCACTGGGTCGTCCTTCGGTTCGTCGGTCGCTGTCTCGACGACGGTAGGGCAGTATGAGCACAAATGACCAACACCGGTAAGTGGTCGAATCACAACCCTTCCTTGTCTCACCAGAATGACGCCGGTGCCGCGTCGGCCCTGGATCTTCGCCGCCTGTCACAGTTCGTCGCCGTGACCGAACACGAGACGCTGACCGAGGCGGCCGACCAGCTGCACCTGACCCAACAGGCGCTGAGCAACGCCATGCGTCAACTGGAGAAGGCCCTGGGGGTCACCCTGTTCGATCGCGGTGGGCGACGGCTGGTGCTCACCGCCGCGGGGCGGCGACTACGTCAGGGCGCGCCGGTGGTCCTGGCCGCCGCGGCGAGCCTCGCCGACGCCACGCGACGTGCCGCGCACGGACGCCAGGCACCCTTCATGGTCGGGTATTCGCCAGCGATCAGCGCCGAGGAGGTGTTCGCCGTGGTCGAGCCGGTGCGGACCGCGCTCCCCAACGTGTCGGTGACGGTACGGCAGATGTTTCCCGACGACATGCACCGCGCCCTGCTCGACCGATCCGTCGACGTCGGTTTGCGCCGCGGGGCCACCACACCTCCCGACCTCGCGGCGGCCGTAATCGGTTACGACGAACTGCGAGTCGCGGTGCGGGCGGGCCATCCGCTCACCGCGAAGACGCACCTCACCCTTGCCGACGCCGCCGCCCACGGGCTTCTCGTGTGGGCACCGCCGACCTTTTCGTTCTATACGGACTTCCTGGTGGCGGCGTGCCGCAGGGCGGGGGTCGAGCCCTCCCTGTCGGTGCATTCGATGCAGGGCACTCCGCCGGCCGCCGCCGTCATCGGTAACGACCGGGTGGCATTCCTCACCACGGCGGCAGGTCCCGCCCTGGGAGGTCGGGTCGAGGTATTGGAGTTGGCCGACCCGCCAATGGTGCCCATTCAGGCGCTGTGGATCCCCCACACCATCTCCGAACCTCGCACCGTCTTGCTGGCAGGCCCCGGAACCTAGTCGACCCGGCCGCTGACTTCGCTTTCGCCAATCGAACTGCCGAGGGCGGCCACCCAGCCGGTGATCTGGCGGGCGATGTTCTGATCGGTCAAGCCCAACTCGGCGAGCACCTCGTTGCGTGAGGCATGATCCTGGAACTGCTGCGGAACGCCGAGATCGCGGCAGGGTACGTCGATTTCGTTGCGCCGCAACGCCGCCGACACCGAAGAGCCGATGCCGCCGTGCAGGCCGTTGTCCTCGAGGGTGACGACCAACTTGTGTGCCGCAGCGAGCGGACCCAGCATCTCGGGAACGGGAAGGACCCAGCGGGGGTCGACGACCGTGACGCCGATGCCCTGGTTGCGCAGCCGCTCGGCGACCGAAAGCGCCATCGAGGCAAAGGAACCGACCGCCACCAGCAGCACGTCCTGTGACAGCCCGTCGGCCGGAACCGCCAACACGTCGACGCCGTCGCGGCGTTCGACGGCGGGAATGTCCTCGCCGACGTCGCCCTTCGGGAAGCGGATCGCGGTGGGCCCGTCCTTGACGTCGAGCGCTTCGCCCAGCTCCTCGCGCAGGCGAGCCGCGTCACGGGGGGCCGCCACCCGCATGCCGGGCACGACGCCGAGAATCGACATGTCCCAGACGCCGTTGTGGCTGGCGCCGTCGGGTCCCGTCACGCCGGCCCGGTCGAGCACCATCGTGACCGGAAGACGGTGCAGCGCAACGTCCATCATCATCTGGTCGAAGGCCCGATTGAGGAACGTCGAGTAGATCGCGACGACCGGGTGCATGCCGCCCATCGCCAAGCCGGCCGCCGAGGTCATGGCGTGTTGTTCGGCGATGCCCACGTCGAAGAAGCGATCCGGGAAGCGCTTGCGGAACGCGCTGAGCCCGGTCGGGCCCGGCATCGCGGCCGTGATGGCCACGACGTCTCGGCGCTTGGCGGCCCGCTTGATCAGTTCGTCGGAGAACACCGACGTCCACCCGGGGGCGGCCACCGACGTCGCCAGCCCCGTCTGCGGGTCGATGATCCCGGTCGAGTGCATCTGCTCGGCTTCGTCGGACTCGGCCGGTCCGTAGCCCATGCCCTTGCGGGTCGCGACGTGCACGATCACCGGGGCGTTGAATCCGCGCGCGTGGCGCAGCGCCGCCTCGACCGCGTGCTCGTCGTGGCCGTCGATGGGACCGACGTACTTGAGTCCGAGGTCGGTGAACATCACCTGCGGCGACAGGGCGTCCTTGATGCCGGCCTTGACGCTGTGCATGGCCTGGTAGCAGACCTCGCCGATGAACGGCAGACCGCGGACCGCCTTGCGGCCCTCCTCCAGCACCCGTTCGTAGCCGGGCTGCAGGCGCAGCGCGGCGAGGTGGTCGGCGAATCCGCCGATGGTCGGCGCGTAGCTGCGGCCGTTGTCGTTGACGACGATGATCACCGGCCGGCGTGACACCGCGATGTTGTTGAGCGCTTCCCAGCACATGCCGCCGGTGAGTGCGCCGTCGCCGACGACGGCGACCACGTGCCGATTGCGGTGCCCGCTGAGCTCGAAGGCCTTGGCCAAGCCGTCGGCGTAGGACAGCGCCGTGCTGGCGTGGCTGGATTCGACCCAGTCGTGCTCGCTCTCGCTGCGCGACGGGTAGCCCGACAGCCCGCCCTTCTTGCGAAGGTTGTCGAAGTCGGCACAACGCCCCGTCAACATCTTGTGCACGTAGGCCTGGTGACCCGTGTCGAAGATGATGGGATCGTGCGGCGAGTCGAACACCCGGTGCAGGGCAAGCGTCAGTTCGACGACGCCCAGGTTGGGGCCGAGATGTCCGCCGGTGGCAGCAACCTTGTGAATCAAGAATTCGCGGATCTCGAGAGCCAGATCCTTCATCTGTGACTGCGACAGGTGCTGCAGATCAGCGGGACCGCGGATCTCAGAAAGCATCAGCTCAGTTTACGCACGCGGACGTGGTCCAGCCCGTCAAGGCTCGTACACGTCGGGCACGCCGTCGCCGTCGGCGTCGGTGGTCTCGCGATCGTGAATCCGGCGATACGCGGCGTTGCGGCTGACCAGGACGACGGCCGCCAGCACACCGGCCACCAGCGACCCGGCGAGCACGCCGATCTTGGCGTCGGCCCCCGTCACGGTGCCGTAACCAAAGGCCAGCTCGCCGATCAACAGCGAGACCGTGAATCCGATGCCGGCCAGCAGCGCGACACCGAGCACGTCGCGCCAGGCCAGGTCGTCGTCGAGGGCCGCCCGGGAGAACTTCGCCAGCAAGAATGTGGTGATGAACACACCCAGCGGCTTGCCGAGGACGAGCCCGGCGATCACCCCGACCGTCACGGGGTGACCGAGACCGTCGGTGAGGCCGGCGACGCCGCCGACCGTGACCCCCGCGGCGAAGAACGCGAACACCGGAACTGCCACCCCCGCCGAGACCGGTCGGAGCCGGTGCTCGAAGCGTTCGGCAAGCGCGTGACGCCCCAGGACGGGCACCGTGAAACCCAGGACGACGCCGGCCACGGTGGCATGGATGCCGCTGGCGTGGACCAACCCCCACGTGGCCGCGGCCAGCGGGAGCAGCACCCACCAGCGGGTCACTCCGCGCTGGACGGCCACGGCGAACAATCCGGCCGGCACCACCGCCAGCGCGAGCGGCCCCGGTGCGAGGTGGTCGGTGAAGAAGGCGGCGATGACGATGATCGCCAGCAGGTCGTCCACGACCGCGAGCGTCAGCAGGAACGTCCGCAACGCCGTCGGCAGATGCGTCGACACCACCGCCAGGACGGCCAGGGCGAACGCGATGTCGGTGGCGATCGGCACCGCCCACCCGCCCAGGTTCTCCGGGTGCCCGGCGGCGAGGTTGACCCCGACGAAGATCGCCGCGGGCACCACCATGCCGCCGACGGCCGCGGCGATCGGCAGCGCCGCGCGCGCCGGGTCCCGGAGATCTCCTGCGACGAACTCCCTCTTCAACTCGACGCCGACGACGAAGAAGAAGACCGCCAGCAAACCGTCGGCGGCCCACGACGCGAGGCTCAACCGAAGGTGCAGCGCCTCCGGGCCGACGGTGAACTCCGACAACGCGCGGTAGGCCGGCGCCCACGGCGAGTTGGCCCACGCCAAGGCCGCGCCCGCGGCGGCGAGCAGCAGCATGCCCCCGACGGTCTCGCGACGCAGGACCTCGGTGACCCGACTGACCTCCGGCCACGATCCGCGGCCGAACAGACGCGGACCCGACCGCCCGCCGAAGCTCGTCACGTCGGCCTCACGTGGGCCAGCACGACGTCGGCGACCGTGGCCACCGGCACCGTCGTGACCACCTCAAGAGTGGCCGCGGCCCGCAGCAGCGGTTCGACCTGGGCCATGTCGTCGAGCACGGCGGCGAGCTCGAGACCGTCACGGCCGTAGGTGTTGGTCGTGCGGGTCCGCAACCTCTCGACGATCACTTCCTCGGGGGCACTGAGGAGTACGACGTGGTCGAAGCGCGGGTAGAACGTGACCTGGTTGCGGGTGGTGCCTTGCACGAACAGGAGCCCCCGCGGGTCGTCGACGGACAGCAGGTCGTCGATCCGCGCGTCGATCCAGAGCGACTCGCCGTCGACCACCTCGAAGTAACCGCCGTAGTCGGTGTCGACGGTCCAGTGCCCGCGGTCAGCCAATTCGTCCAGCAGCGTGGACTTTCCGGTGCCGGACATGCCCGTGATCAGGACCCGCTTCACGCGCGCGACAGCACCGCGACGCACTCCACGTGATGCGTCAGCGGGAAGGAGTCGAACACCCGGATCTGCTCCACCGCGTAACCGTGTCTGCGATAGATGCCGACGTCACGGGCGAATGATGCTGCCTCGCAACCGATGTGGACGATGCGCGGCACCTGCGCGGCGGCCAGCAGGTCGATTACCTCACGGCCGGCACCCGTACGCGGCGGGTCCAGCACGGCGACGTCGGCGCGGCGACGCTGCGTGGTGAGCGCCCGTCGCACCGACTCGGTGAGCACCTCCACCCAGCCGAGGTCGGCCAGCGCGGTCCGCGCCGCCTTGGCCGAACCGCGGGACACGTCGACGCTCAGCACGTGGCCCGACGGCCCCACCGCGCCGGCCAGGGTTGCGGCGAACACCCCCGCGCCGCCGTAGAGGTCCCACGCCGTCATGCCTGGGCCGAGCCGGGCCCACTCCTCTATCAACGTGCTGTAGGTGGGCGCGGCGTCGCGGTGCGCCTGCCAGAACGCGGTGACCGGCACGCTCCACGTCCGGTCGCCGACGCGCTGAGTGGCCTCGTAGGATCCCTCGACCACCTGAGTCGAGGCCTTGCGATTGGAGCGCGGGCCCGTCTGCACGACGTGGCGGGCACCCGAATCGTCGAGCACGACGTGCAGTTGGGCACCGGGCGGCCACTTCGCCCCGTCCAGACCCGCCAGCATGCCGACCGGCACCTGCGCGCACGACAGGTCGGTCACCAATTCGCCGCTGTGGTAACGGTGAAAGCCCGCCTGACCCACGTGCGGGCCGTTCGCGGCGACGTCCAACCGCACCCGGGTGCGCCATCCCGTGGGGCCCGTCGACCCGATCTCCTCGGCGGCACCCGTCCACTGGTGGCCACCGAGCCGCTCGAGCTGGTTGGCCACCACGTCACCCTTGAGGCGACGGGCGGCGTCGGGCGTCACGAAGGCCAGGTCGCAGCACCCCGATCCGTCGACGCCCGCGATGGGACACACCGAGTCGACCCGGTCGGGGGACGCCTCGACGATCTCGACTGCGTCTGCGTGCCAATGACTTCCGCGTTCGGAGGTGACTCGGGCACGGACCACCTCGCCCGGCAACGCATAGCGCACGAAGACGACCCGGCCGTCGTGGCGGGCGACGCAGCTTCCCCCGTTCGCGGGCGGCCCCACGGTCAGCGTCAGGGTGGTGGTCAATTGAGGAACCCGCGTCGCGCGTCACCGGGTGCCGGCTGCTCGTCGATGACCTTCAGCCGCTCCGAGGAACTGAGCTGCCACGGCACGGAGGTCACCATGACGTTGGGCTCGAAGAGCAGGCGCCCCTTGAGTCGCAGCGCACTCTGGTTGTGCAGCACCTGCTCCCACCAGTGTCCGACGACGTACTCGGGGATGAACACGGTGACCACCGTGCGCGGCGAGTCCTTGATGATGCGCTGGACGTAACTCAGCACGGGTCTGGTGATTTCGCGATACGGCGACGCGATGACCTTCAGTGGCACGGAGACGTCGCTCTGCTCCCACTTGTGCACCAACTCGTGCGCCTCTTCGTCGTCCACGTTGACGGTGATGGCCTCCAGCACGTCCGGCCGGGTGGCCCTGGCGTAGGCCAGGGCGCGCTTGGTCGGCAGGTGGAGGTTGGACACCAGCACGATGGCGTGGTTGCGGCTCGGCAGCACCACGTCGCCCTGCTCGGCGGCGCGGGCCTCCAACTCCGTCGAGACGGTGGCGTAGTGCTTGTGGATCAGCTTCATCAGACCGAACAGCGCGCCCATGGCCAGGATTGCGATCCACGCCCCCGCACGGAACTTCGTCACCACGACCACCACCAGCACGGCGCCCGTGCACAGCAGACCGATGGCGTTGATGACGCGCGACCGCTGCATCCGGCGTCGCTGCGTGGCGTCGGTCTCGATGCGCAACAAACGGGTCCAGTGCCGGACCATGCCGATCTGGCTCAGCGTGAAGCTCACGAACACGCCCACGATGTACAGCTGAATCAGGGCGGTCACCTCGGCACGGAACGCCACCACGAAGGCGATCGCCGCGAACGCGAGGAAGAGGATGCCGTTGGAGAAGGCCAACCGGTCGCCGCGGGTGTGCAGCTGACGGGGCAGGTACCGGTCCTGCGCCAGGATCGACCCGAGGACGGGGAATCCGTTGAAGGCCGTGTTGGCGGCCAGCACGAGGATCAGTGCGGTCACCCCGGCGATCAGATACAGGCCGACCGGGAAGTCGTGGAACACCGCGTCCGCCAACTGGGCGATCAACGTCTTGGGGTGGTACCCGGCGGGCGCGCCCACCAGCTGGTCCTCCCTGTCGACGACCTTGGCCCCGGTTTCCTTGGCCAACACGATGATTCCCATGAAC
>Ga0209051_1000969_pt1 | contig 28029 bp, 19 predicted proteins | sample AraplaCvi_mMS_r2_2_FD_184286 | JGI IMG/M metagenome (GOLD analysis project Ga0209051, IMG submission 184286) | Arabidopsis root microbial communities from North Carolina, USA - plate scrape MF_Cvi_mMS_r2 (SPAdes) (version 2) | ecosystem: Host-associated > Plants > Roots > Endosphere | place...
GAACAACCATCGATGTCGCGTCGAGTTCATCGCCTTCTTGCGCGGTCCAGTCATTTGACCCGATCCCCATACCGATGATCGGCAGGCCGGCATGCCGATCCTTTATGGCCTGGGTGGCTGAAAGAATTGAAGGCACTCTCGCGGTCGTTTCGAGCGAAAAGTATTGGCGGTCATGGACCTGACCGCTGAGATCGATAAGGACAGCTTCGCCCCTGCTTTGGCGGACCCTGACGCCGACAGAGAACGCGCCATCGGGGCGTAATGCGAACTCGGTGGCGGTTGCACCGCTGCCTGCACCGTTGCGCCGATGTGATGTCACCAAGCCCTCATCGCCGAGGCGGCGCAGGATATTCGTGATGCCTGGACCGGTAAGCCCGGAATGCTGGCCGAGTTCCAAGCGGGTCAAGGGACCGTGCCGGCGGATCGCCTCAAGGATGACGCGGATATTTCTGTCGGCGATTTCTCCCGACCGCAGACCGATTGTTTTACCCCGCGTAACGGCCGTTTCCTCTGTTTGACGTCGTCGCGGCCCGGATCGAAGATACCGCATAACCGTCTTCCCTCAGCACCTGAATGCTTGTGTATCACAGGCAAAACTCTCGCAACTTATTTCTTGTGCGCTTGACGTAAAAACAAAGTTACTTAATCTAAGAGTCGCCACGCGCCTCGATTGGAGGAGACGGGATGCGGTGTGCCCGCGACCCCATTGCGCGACCAGATTTTCTCCCCGCCCGTCAGTTGCTTGTTTCCGATAGGACCCGCCATGTCTCTTACCATTGCCCAACGCCTTGATCGTCTGAAGGTCCGTACAGCCGAGCTCGCCCACTGGCGCGACAGGCAAAGCATCCTGATCGACGGCTGGACCTTTGACGGGGAGCCGATCGCACATCATCAGGATTGGCCACACCGCAAGGGGACGGTTCATTTCGCGACATCGGTGACGGTACCGCGCGACTGGCCAATGGACGAGATTCGCCTGCAGCTCGACCTTGGCGGCGAGAGCTTGATCACGTTGCATTATTCCGGCGGCCAGTCCGAGACATTCGGGCTCGACCCCTATCATCAGGAGTTCCCGATCAAGGGCAGGGAATTCTCGATTAACACTGAGAGCGTCGCGCGCTTTCCCTTTGGAGAACCGAACCGGGCACCGCGGCTCAACAAGGCGCGGCTGATCTGGCTGGATGAGTCGGTGCATAAACTTCACCTCCTATTGCGGCAGATAGGCGAGGCTGCGGACGTACTGGAAAATCATGAAGTCGTACCGCACCTGATCGATGTTGCCGAAAAGGCGTTGCGCAGCCTCGACTGGCCTTCGGACACACCAGCCTATATTGCGCGCACATCCGGAGCGGTGATGCAGCAAAAGATCTGGGAGCTACCGGAGCTGCAGGCAAATCCGGCTGGCCTCAATGAAGCGCAGAGCGCTTTGGCAGGTGCAGCGTTTGATGCGCTGGTCGCACGTCTGAAGGAGCTTCAGAAGCGTTTTCCGCCGAACGGCGACCTGCTGCTGACCGGCCATGCCCATATCGACCTCGCCTGGCTTTGGCCCTACGGCGAGACGCGTCGGAAAATGCGCCGCACCTTCAATACAGCGCTTTCGCTGATGGAGCGGTCGAACGATTTCCGGTTCAACCAATCGACCGCCCACTATTATGCACAGATGGAGGAGGATGATCCGGAACTTCTCGAGCGGATCAAGAAGAAGGTCGCCGAGGGCAAGTGGGAAACCGTCGGCGGCATGTGGGTTGAACCCGACACCAACATGCCGACCGGCGAAAGCCTTGTGCGGCAGGTGCTTTACGGTCAGCGCTATTTTGAGAAGCATTTTGGCTTGCGCCACACGGTTTGCTGGCTGCCGGATTGCTTCGGCTTTTCGGGGGCATTGCCGCAGATCCTTCGGCTTGGAGGGATCGACAGCTTTTTCACGATCAAGGTGAATTGGAGCGAAACCAATCATATCCCGTCCGACCTTTTCTGGTGGAAGGGGCTGGATGGAAGCAGGGTACTGACCCATACCTTCGACAATCCGATGCAGGGCTATAATGGTTTCGTGCAGCCGGATTGCTTCGTGCCGACCTGGAAAAATTTCCGCGGCAAGACGCAGCACGACACCTCGCTGCTGGCGGTTGGCTACGGCGATGGCGGTGGCGGTGTTACCCCCGAGATGGTCGAACGCGAAGTGCAACTGCGTGACTTCCCGACGATCCCCAAGGCGCGCTGGGGCACGGTGAAGGGCTTCTATGAAAAGGCTCATCATGTCGCGGCGGAAACGGACCTTCCGGTCTGGGATGGAGAGATCTACCTCGAGCTCCATCGCGCGACGCTGACAACGCAAAGCGGCGTCAAGCGCAAACACCGCCAAGCCGAACGGGCGCTGATAACCGCAGAGACGCTCGCTTCACTCGCTCATCTGCTGGGCGCCGGCAAACCTCAAAGCCTCGAGGCGGACTGGCGCATCGTTCTGAAGAACGAGTTTCATGACATCTTGCCGGGCTCGAGTGTCCGCGAGGTCTACGTCGATGCCGAACAGGAGCTCGACGGCGTCATCGGCAATGCCAAGGCGGAGCAGGCCAAGGCTCTCAAGACGCTATCGGTCAATCTCCCGGCAGGTGGGGTGACGGACGCGTTGATTGCCGTCAACCCGTCACTTGCGCCGCGCCCTCTTGCAGCGAGGCTTTCCGACGGAACAGTTCTGTCATGCGCCGATCCCGTCGCGCCTCTTTCCGTCGCAGTGTTCGACCGCAAGACACTCAAGCCTGCCGGTATGCTGAAAGCCGGAGCCCATAGCCTCGAAAACGAGCATCTGTCGGTCATTGTCGGAAAGGATGGCACCGTTTCGAGCCTCGTTCACAAGGCATCGGGCAGGGAGGCGATCGAAGGCGCCGCAAATCAGCTCTGGGTCTATCCGGCAGATAAGCCGCGCAATTGGGATGCCTGGGACGTCGACGCCGATTATGCCGAGAAAGCCATCCGCCTCGATGAGCCTGAGAGCGTTGCCCTTGTCGAACAGGGGCCGCATCGGGCTGCGATCCGTGTCGCCTACCGGTATCGAAACTCGACGGTTGCGCTGCTTTATGTGCTGACGGCCAACGCCCGCAGGCTCGATATCGAAATGACCATCGACTGGCACGACCGGCGTACGCTGCTGAGGACACTGAACCCGGTCGCCGTGCGTTCGCGCACCGCCACGTTCGAATGCGCATACGGCGTTGTCGAGCGGCAGACGCACACCAACACCTCCTGGGAACAGGCGATGTTTGAGGCGGCGGCGCATCGATTTGTCGATCTTAGCGAACCAGGCTTTGGCGTCGCTTTGCTCAACAACGCCAAATATGGGCACAGCGCGCGCGGCAATGTCATCGGCATGAGCCTCGTGCGCTCGCCAATCTATCCTGATCCACTTGCCGACGAAGGCGAACAGAACTTCGCCTATGCGCTGATGCCGCATGAGGGCGCCTGGCACGAAGGGGGCGTTCTGGAGGAAGCGATCGATCTCAATCAGCCACTCGTCACCGTCGAGGCGAGCGGTCTCTTGGCAGGCACGCTGTCACCCCTCGGCGTGGAGGGCATACCGGTGGCGCTCTCGGGACTGAAGCCGGCGGAGGAGGGAGAAGGCCTCATCCTGCGGCTTTACGAGCCTGCGGGACGGCGCGGTCGCCTTTCACTCGCCTTGCCGTCAGGATGGGGGGCTTCGGGGGCTCTGAACATCCTCGAAGAGCCGATCAAACGTGTGGGACCTGCCGACATTATGCCGTTTGAAATCCGGACCTGGCGGCTGCAGCTAAGCTGATAGGATATTTGACGCTTCACTATCTTTGGCGTGCCGAGTGCGATCAGTCGGCACGCACAAGATGCACGGCGATGCATGCCCTGTCTGTTTCGGGTGTGAGCGGTTACATTGTCGCGTGTTCCGAGCGCGCGGTGGTGTCTGCTTCCCGGAGGGATCGAAAGTGCGGCAACTCCCGTTGTTCTCGTCAACTGTTCAAGCGAGGGTGAGGCTTTTTATGTGTCATGGCAGTTGATTTCGACCAGGGCTCAAGGATTTGTATCGCGATATGGGAACCGCTGCCGCTCTTTTAGACTAGAAACTGGCGCAGTCTGACGACGACGGGTAAGCTTCTCAAGCCGCATGTCCAACATGGCCGTTGCTTTCGCAAAGCTCAAGTAAGAACCTGCCGAACCATATCGGAAAGTTGCCTGGAAAACCGGGCTGCTTTGCTATGTGTTTTTGACGTCATCTTGGCGAGCACAAGGTTTCGATCAACGATGATGGCCGGCAGCTCGGTGCGCGGCGACAATCACGGTGAGATTCAACGTCAATCAGGATGAGACTCGGCGGCGGGGGTGTGACGAAGGGAGGGCGAATCCCTGACGATCCCCGGGTTCGAGACGTTGTCAGGTCAGGTTATTTTTAGAGCAGCAGCAACACACAGAAGCGACTACAACGAAAGCCGTTCTCTGCAGATTGCCTGCACGCGTGTCTGCAAGACCTCGACGCGCTCAACCAGCCAGGCGAGTTCCTCGTTGGTGATTGTGTATTTCGACGAATATCGGGCTTCCACATACGCGCGTGACAGCAATTCGAAGCAGCGCCGGTAAGACCGGCTGTCGCGGGGCCAAGCGTCTACCAGCCTGATATCGAGCCCCTCAGCCTGAGAGCGAAGAACCTTCAGACGATGAGATTTTGGACTGTAGAGCGTCAGCGTCAGCAGGACGCAGTGATAGTAGCTCTCGGATGCTTGGTGAAGCATGAATGCTGCGTGATTCCGATCTTCCTGAGCTGCGTAAAATTGCGCCCCTTTCAGGAACTTTCCGGCGTTCAGGAACCATTGCTCGAAGTAGGTCTTAGCTTCAGAGAGCTCATCCTCCGCCGTCAGAGGCTTCGGCTTCGCCAGCGAATGACCGGGCTGCTCGTAGAGGACGACGCCGTCCCTGGCGATGTCGACAAAGAAAGGCCGGCCGCGAGAAAGCTGGTCGTTGACATCGGCCAGCGTGTGGATGATCGGCACGACCGGTGTTTCGATACGATGCGCGATCTGCTCCCTCAAGAGCCGCTCCTCGATGCCTTCCCAGAGTTCCTGCTCCTCTGCAAAGGACTTGTTGTTGACGACGATCAGGAGATCGTAGTCGGAACGGTATCCGCTCAGGTGATCCTCGACCCAGTCGCCACGGCTGTAGGACCCATAGAGCAGGACCATCACGATCTTGCCAGCGTTTCGCTTGGCCGACAGCTTGCTTGCCTTGAAGCGTTCGACCTCGGCAAACAGGATCTCAAGGATGCGCGCCAGTTCCCGCCGCTTCCTGTCCGGCAGATGTTCGATATGGTCGGTCAGGGTCAAAGCTGCGTCAAAGCCTTCGGTCAGAATCGTATCCATCGTAGCGGCTCCGTCACCATTGTGCACCCACACCTTTACGCGATATCCGCCGTAAACACAATCGGAGGCTGCGCTGGTCGCGCGATACATCCGCATGCGAAAGGCCACGGTCATTCTGTACCCGACCGGTTTCGCTACCGGGTTATCTCATTCGTCAAACGAGCCTGGTCCTCGGACATGAATGATTGTCGAGCCGTCGCAACGACATGGCTTCGTCCGTTATAAATGGATGACGTTTAGCTGCTGCCCCGGTACATGAATTGCCTGCCGGTCTGGATCAGGTTCGTGTGCGTGCCCACATTCTGAAATAGCCGGACATGCAGGAAATCCCCTCGATAAGAAGGCGACATGGCGGTTGTCATTTTTCCGAAATCGCTGGTTGGCTGGCTTCGCAGGGTAGTGAGCCGAGATAGCCGGTATTCGGTCTGCATGACGTGATCCACCTGGACGACGGCCTCGAGTTTCATGGCAAGGTGCTTGCGCGAGGCGCCGCTGAACACGGTATCGTTTTCTCGCCCCGTTTCGGCGCGATTGTACAGATAAGGTTGTTTTAGTTACTGAATAGCGGGACAGCCGCCGCTTTGCCTTGGAGTGGGAAGAATTGCACCCAGGAACTTCGCAGCGATGTCACCAGTGGCGCCGCTGGCGCTGCTTAGTCCGCATCACGGTTGCCAGTTGCGATGCTTTCAGCTGTTCGCCCTCCTTCGGGAGGCTCGGCCACCTCATTTTAACAGCGACCGCCTTACGCGGCTGACAGCGAACACTACAGCAAGCGGGCCGCACGGCCGCTTCGTCGCGCCGCGTTGTTGTAGTAGCTCGAAGCCTGTTGCACAGACCGGTGCCGTGACTGCTCCATGGCCTCCGGCAGGGGTACGCCACGATTGGCGGCTTCTGTGAGATAACCCGAGCGCAGCCCATGCGCAGAAAACTCTCCAGGTTCGAGCCCGGCCATCGCCACGCGCTGTTTGACGATATCGTTGACAGACTTCGGATCAAGCGCGCGCTTTGATACAGTGCCCCAGCGATCGACCTTGCGAAACACCGCGCCTGCGTTGATCCCGGCAACGTCGAGCCAGGCATTCAACGCCTCCACCGGCCGACCGGTGAGGTAGACGATCTCATCTTGATCGGCGCTGCTGGTCTTGGTGCGCCCGAGATGGATGGCAAGCGAGGGGAGGGTGCTGCCTTCATCCGTGGTCACCGGCGCCTCCCGGGCGATCTGCTCGAGGCGGAGCCCGGCGACTTCGCTGCGCCGGCGGCCACCAGAGGCAAATGCGAGCATCAGGATCGCTCGGTCGCGAAGATCGCGCAGCTTTTCTGTCGCGCAGGTCGCTAACAGTTTGGCCAGGACATCACCCGTAATGGCTTTGGCGCTTTTGCGGCGGCGCTGCCGCGGCACGGCCCTTACCGCCAGGCGGATCGCCGATTTCAGGGCAGGGGAGGCGAAGGCGCCGTCGAGACCGCGCCATTTCGTCAGCGTCGACCAGCTGGCAAGACGCCGGCGCACGGTGTCGGGCGCATGCGGTCCGGGTGATCGAAGGAAGCCTTGATCTCGTAGCCTTTGCTCCACGTGCGAGGGCATGCCGTGGTCCGGGTCGCTGTCGCGCTTTTGCGGATCCCAAAGGTGATGCGCGACGAATTTCAGCAGGAGGGCCTCCGGCGCCGGCCAGGGCAGGGGGCTGCCGGTGGCGGCCAGCGACCAGGCCTGCAGATAGGCGAGGTCGGAGGTCAGCGCCCGCAACGTGTTCTCACCCATCCCAGCGTTGACCAGATGGCGGAGGGTTTCGACATCCTGGTCGGTCAGCAGTTCGGCAAGTACGTCGCGCCGGTCCAGCGGCAAGACGGCGGCAATCGTGTCGAGGGTTTCGGCGCGCTTCAAGATGGACAAGCCTGGGCCGGAAGGATCAATGCTCATGCTCGAGCGGCCCCACAATGGCTATGCCCTCGCTGCGTGCCATCTTGCGGTCGCCCGTTGCCAGCGGCAGGCCTCGTGTTTTTGCCAGTGTGACGTAACTGGCGTCGTAGCCCGTCAACATGTATCGAGCGGCCAAGTCCAACACCAGCCCGTCGCCGCCAGATTCTGCGTCCTCCAGGGACAGTCCACGCAGTTGCGTCATCAGGAGAAGCGGCTCGCCAGCCCGCAGTCGGCCGCGTCGTTCGGCCACCAGAAACAGATCGCGGGTTTCGAACCAGAACAATCCTAGCACCACACCGGCCGCTGAGCGCAGCTCGGCCATAAGCCGATCGGCGGCATCGTGCTGTTCATCGGGAAGAAACCAGGCGGCAGCGATCGATGCGTCAAGAACGAAGGACATCAGTACCGCCGACCTTCATCGCGCCATTCGCGGATTTCTTCCTGGGTTGTGAATTGACGGCCGGCCCGCTGCGCCTTGATTTCGGCGATCAACGCATCGATATCGTTTTCGCGACGGATGCGGGACAGCCGGGCAACTGGCGTGTTGCCACGCGAAATAATGACGTCTTCGCCGGCCTCGACCTTTGCCAACAGCTCTGACAGATGCGTTTTCGCCTCTGCGACCTTAACGGTAACAGCCATGATGCGGTCTCCTTTGGTTGCGTCTCTCGGCAAACGGGCCAGCGCTGGTCCCGTCTGGCTACATTTTGCGCGATGATAGGCGCGAACCGGAAAGTTGCTCAAGCCAAAACCAACTAACTTCCGATAACCGATCATTATCGATGGTTAGAACCTCAGCCAAAATAACGGCAGCCATGACGGAAATAAACTCGAAGTTATATTCATTATGGGAAAAAATCTCCATAAATGCATATGGTTAAAGGGTCGTAAATTTAGGAAAGCCGTTCCGATCCCGACTACTTTAGGAAGTTTTGCGGTAGCGACCAATCATATTCGGTTGCAGCGTGTAGGATCGAGAAGACACCGCAGGCAACGCGCGGACTGTCGCTGAGCTTGACTTGCGTGGTGAGGACAGGGAGGAGGAGATTTGTAGCGAGGCATTCGATCCACGTTGAAGCATGCTTTTTAAGAGGAACCATAATGTATCAGGGTTTTGATCGCTGGCAGTCGTATGACGAAACGACATGGTCGTACCAAATTTTTAAACGCTACGATGATCAGCTGGGCACGATTGGAACTGCCCATCTCAACGCCATGAAATTTTCCTACAAAGGTTTGAAGCAGAAGGGCGCGACTTGGGGAGATCCCGCGGTCTCCGCGTTGGACACCGGAGAAAGGTTTCTCAGCTCATTTAAGACCGTAAAAGATTGGTCAGATAGCTATAATCTGTTCGATAACTGGGTGAACCTCAACACCATCGTGGCTTGTGCAGCGAATTTAGAGACCTATGTAGCCGCATTGGTCGATCTCGGAATAAGGTCCGATCCCGGTCTTTTGTTTGGTGCTCAACGTTCGATCGATGGTGCCAAGCTCCTGAAATATGGCGGCGCAAAAATTGACACGGACTCGCATGTGACCTCGTGTACGAAGGGCGATTGGAGTGCGCGCATCGCCGGACTCGAAAGACTATTTGGACCGATGGACACCAAGATAAAGCGTCATCACAGTGCGCTTGAGGATCTGCGGAACATCCGTAACAGAGTGGGTCATGCTTTCGGTCGGGACATAAGCAATGCGCGCAATCATGGCGCACGTGCTTTTCACGACATGGAACGTTTGACAAGAGAAAAAGCTTATGACCTTGCCAGCGTTTGTAGAGCTGTCGCACGCGAGCTAGACCGTCACGTGCTTTATCAGCACGTTGGAGATTTTGAGACCATTCGTTTTTTTGCTTCATACCACACCGACACGCCAAACTTGAGTGCGATGAAAAGGGCGATTTTGCTAAAAACAGCGCTGGGTCGAACAGGAGCTCAGCTACGAAGCAAATCGCACCTGGTAGGTTTGATCGAATATTGGGATGCACTCTAATCTGGTCTAGCAAATCTTTCGATTAGATACGTGCTGCAGCATCCGCCGTGGCTCGGCCGAATGCTGGCGGAGTTGATACTGCGCCAGGCCAGCCTGACGACCGCGAGATGCGATTGCTGGCGAAGGCGCAAGGCTTTTCGGCGGCCGCCAAAATCGGGTTGAAGGAAGCACGACCGGCTGGCGCTGGCGCGCACGATGATGGAGCGAAAACTCGCAGGACGACGAACGTCATCGAAGCTGCCGGCGCTGGTCGAGCTGGTGATGGAGCAGCCGCTGGTCTCATAAGGCATGGTGACGGAGACGCTCCGCGTCACGCCGCAGGCGGCGCGGCGGATCGTGTTGGAGCTCGGCTTGCGCGAGATGACGGGGAGGGGGAGGTTCGGGCGTGGGGCGTGCTTTAGCCATCGGGTTGTCCTTGAACGTTACTTTAGGGAGGCCGTTGGAAACGTTACTTTGTCCCTCAGGCGACTATTTGGCAACCGCGGCGTCACCGCGCATTATCGCGGCAAAGGATTGGTCGCAAGCTCAGGAGTCATTCCAGAACTGCTTGAACGCCTCCATAAATGTGTTGTGATCAGTTGGCGACCAACTCGTGGGAAATTCTTGCCGTAACAGCCAATGATAGTTGTTCGCGCACTTGAGCTGCGTTTTGTCCTGCAAGCCATAGATATGATTGAAACATGCGACGACGGTGTCCTCGTAGCTGGTCCCAAAGAGAGTGTTTGGCACATTCCACAGCATACCCTCCAAAAAGTAGGACGGGGCCACGCCTTCTTGCAAATACCCGTTCTCAATCATTCGATTCCGAATGTTCTTGAAAATCCGGACGGTGGGCTTGAACCAGTTGTTCGTGTTCTGGTGCTTAGTCGTGCAATTCTCGGAATGCTGCTTTGGGTAGTTGACGATCTGGGTGCCATCGGCCTTCCAGAAGACGACCCCCTCCATATAGGTAGGATCCCCGGCAGAAGGGTAGCTGTAGTAAAGGCGATGTTCGGCGCAAGCCAGTACGTCGGCATCACGGCGATTGCCGCTGCCTGGTACGAAGATTGCCTTGCCGGACGCATCGACGCCCACGCCATAATTATCAGCGAGCCACGCCGCGACCTCGCGCTTGAACTGGGCGAAAGAATAGTCGGCTGCGCTCCACATCCGGTCGTAGTTGGCCTTCTCGACGGCATTGAGGTTGCTGGTGTCCGAGTAGTAGACGGATGATAGGCGCATGACGATATCAACGTCGCTGTCGCGCCAGACGTTGGTGTCGTTGCCATAAGAGCCCTGCAAGAAATTGCTGAACCACTTGGCATAATAAGGCGACTTAGTATCGTTGAGAACGGTACGGATTGTCTGATATGTCGCTGCCGATTGCTGGGTCGCGCCGATAGCGGACCAGGTATTGAGCTGGGCTTCGTTGATCGCCATGGATGGTCCGTTAGAGCAGGTATTCCTTCAGCAGGGCTTCGCTCTTGGCAAAAGATTCGCGGCCGCGCTGACGGAGGATGTTGAGCTTCCTGAGGTCGTGTTCGAAAAGGTCGGTAGCCATTTCCGGCTGCTCGAAGGTGTCGGAAATGCGGACCGTAGGCACGTCCTTAAAAAGGATCACGCGGAGTTGGTCCATGGACTGCGTGTTGATTTCCAGCGTCTTCTGCAGAAGTTGAACGCTCTGCAGATATTGTGCCCAATACATTTTGCTAAACATCGACTGCTTCGGGCTGGGATACACACCGACACCAACGCTCACGACGCGGAGGTCGTGGTGCGCCAATCCAAGAGCGCAAGTGGCATCCGCAATGGCATAAAGGGTGGGGTTATTGGCGCAATAGCCGCCGTCTACCAGTTTTACTTCATCACCAGTTGATGTGGTGACAGTCTTGGGCGAAAAGAACGGGAAGGCGGAGCATGATGCCTGCACTGCGTCGCCAATCTTCACGCCGAAGCCCGGCCTGAAAGTTCCCTTCCTGCCATGGCCTTGCTCAATGCTTCCCTTGAAGATCATGGGGCGCTCGATTACCCATTTTGTTGTGACGATGCCCACGCCGGTTTTCACGTCGTCAAACTTGGCCTCGCCGAAGATTTTCTCAGCAAGCTCGGCCAACTTGGCGGACTTGTGCTCCGCTTTCTTCAGCCGCATGATGTTGGGGACATACGTTTTGTAGTTGTCGTGAATCTCATCGACGGTCATGCCGAGTGCGATCATGGATGCGATGATGGCGCCGGTACTGGTACCAAATACCAGATCGAACTTTTCACAGAGGCGGCAGCCGATAAGACCCTCGATTTCAGCGAGGACACCAAGGGTGTAGAAGCCTTTGGCGCCACCACCATCAAGGCTAAGAACACGGTATGGCTTCTTCGCTTCCACTGTATTGGTCAAGGCGATTTCCTCTGAATTTGCAACCAATACAAGAAATTCGCTCTCCGGTCCTACACCTTCATGAGTTGTCCACAGCAGAAGCATGCACCGAGGCACGCCATTACTTGTGATAAGGCCTCCTTTGTCGCGGGCGTGGCGTCAGTCTTACGGCTTAATGTTTCGCTAGCGTTGTCACAACACCTTGAGCCGAGCTTGGTGACGTGGCAAGTGGTGTCCGGTCCGCCCGACCAACCGGTGTCGGCAGGCGTGGTCGCGAAATAGGCGGTGCGATTGACAGGAGAAGAAAGTGATCTCAGGCACGGGAATGGGGCCGTGTTTTTCCGCGCTGGCCCGCAGAAATTAACGCCTCGCATCTAATTTTCATCCGCGCACAATTTTCTGGTGAATTAAGGTTTTATTCGCGCGCGTTTCATCGACTGAGTAACGAGAGGAACATACAGTGGACTGTCCCTTCCTCTTACCGCTTCCCATTACGATGAATCTGCATGACCAAAATCTCAAGGCGAGGCTTGAAAGGCTGATAAGCGGCGTTCGAGAGATTGATGATGTGTCCAAGCTTTACTTCGGAAAGCGCCAGGCGTCGTACGGCCGCGCTAGCTTCCGCGAGCTCGCTGACTTCGCGGCGCATCCAGATCTGCGTAACCGCGGTCCGGTTACTGACAGGATTCGCGACATGCGAGCAACCTTTAAGCCATTGTTCGATCGGGCTTGGACAGATGAGGTGAACTTAACTGATGTGTTCGCTCGAGCTCAGTCAAACTTTAGGATGGCGACTGACGAGCAAATTGAAAAGCTCTCCGGCGGTAGGAAACGAAAAGAGGTTCACCTAGTACTGGCAGCTGCGATCGAAAAGATGAAAAACCAAGCTGCGCCAGCTCTAAGCGCAGATGAAAAGCGAATCGCAATTAGTTTTGGCGATCGGCTGATCTGGAATCCTGCCCTTTTAGGGCAGCAAATATTCGACGATTTCAAGTTCGTCATGATAAAGAACGGACTTCTCGGGGCCGCTGAAAGTTATCGACTGGATACGGTGAGATCATTAGTCATTCTGCATGCAATTTCGGTCATGCATGGGGTCGCTTTTGACCTAGGCGACGGAATGGCGGGCGAATTGCAGGCTGGGTTTGACAATCGGCAAGGGTGCTTAGAGGTAACGGCGAATCTTAGGCTCGTAGGATACGCTAAATCCGTCACCATGAAAGTCGGACTACTTTGGACCGATCTTCCTGGACGCGATTATGTTTGTACCGACCTTGCCGAGCATCCCGGGCCGTGGCAATTCGCCATCGAGGTGAGGAATGGCCTATTCACTCCTATCGGAGCAATCGTTCCCAAGGCGAGCCGAGGTAACGACACGGCCGTCATTAACATTGGCGGGGATGAGAGCACGAACGGTCGTTGAGGGGACCTGCGACTAGCTACCGTTCACTTTATGAGTGGGCGGTAAAGGTCGGTAATGGTGAGAAACACTTCTACTAATCAAAGGTCGGATTTACAGGGGCTAGAGTGTCAAGCCAAACCTTGATCGCCGAAACGGGCTATCTGCTCGGCGGCTAACTAGACAAGAATAGATTGTACGTCGGGGGAGACGCTATGGGAAAGGCAATTAACCTTTTTATGTGGGCCTATCAGCCTCATTTTAGGATAGCGGTCGAACTTCGAGCTAAACGGGTTTTCGAGCTCATTGGCGCTGAAATCGAGCCAAAGGTATTTCTGGTCGGCTTGCGTAGGCCAGGTCTCGCGCCAGGCCATCCCGTTTGCATTGAGCCAGAAGATGGCGAATGGCCGCTCGATGTTTTTGACGACCTCGGTGGTCAGGTTGAGCGTGGAATTGTCAACCATCCACAACAGCAAATTTTCTATTCCGACGAGACAACAATGCGTGAGCAACCCGAGCGCATTCGTCGGATAGTAATCGCCGAAGAGATCAAGCGGCGGCTTGCTCCAGAAGACCAAAGGCATGGTCGTAAAAGCTTCTGCAGCATCGCCTATCCAGTAGATGACTACTATGTGGTCCTTGTTCTTCAGCTGCCGACGAGGTTGTTTCGTCAGTATCCGCCAGTCGAGGTCACCTGGCAGAGCGAAGTATATGAGACCAGTCTGATCCACGCATGTATCCACCAGTTATTGAGTGAGGCCCACCACGGCCTTACGTTGCCGGACCCAGGGCGCGTGATGAGTGACGAGGGAATGCGTTCAGCTGAGGAGATTGTTCGTCGAGCGGCGTCCTCATTCATGCGCAGTTCTTTCATCGCGGGCAAATTCTCCGCCTCCAATCTGTTTGAGGATGCGAACTGCTTGTCGCAGCTCCGGTACGAAGGGGAGACCGGAGTCGGACGGCTCGTTCTTGCCGCTGCAGACGATCCCAATGTTGAGTATGTGCTCAGACTGGCTAGCGCAGTACCGTTATCCGAGAGCCGATGGGCACGTAAATTACTCCAAATGGCCACCGCGGAGACGGCACTTATCGTTGAATACGGTTCGATCTCGGGATTGGGCAAGGTGTCCGACGTGAGTGCACCACCATTCTGCGTAGAGTTTCAAGACCACCATCAGTGGGACTTTCGACGCGGTGAGCAGATACTGCTTCGCACGCGGTTCGGTGAGGCAAGGCTACCGCAGGAGCCGATTGGCAAGGAACGCTTCATCGACAACATGCGCCGGGTATTTGCTAGCATCGATGATGCTGCGATTGCCCGCTTTCGCATAATACTCGATCTCTTAGCTCAGCTTCGGCACGGTAGCTCATTGGTGATCGCAAGCGATGCAGCAGCGGAGGCACAGCGCTTAATCAGACAGGGGACCGTTATTGTACCAACGCCGCTTACCAAAGAACTGATTGAGCGCGCGACTGCAATCGACGGAACAATCCTCGCTGATCCACAAGGTGTCTGCCATGCCATAGGGGTAATACTAGACGGCCAAGCGAGTGATGAGAGCACGCCATCGCGTGGTGCGCGTTACAATTCCGCCGTCCGCTACGTGTCGTCAGGCTCCGGGCCGCGGATGGCATTCGTGATTTCAGAAGATCGGACGCTGGACGTGGTACCGCTTTTGCGTCCGCGCTTGGAGCGCACGCGTATTGCCACGGCGGTGTCTGAAATTCAAAACGCAACGCTCGACAACTACCACAAGGCGCGTTCATTCCTTGCAGAAAACCGCTTCTATCTTAATGCTGAACAATGTCGGATCGTGAATGAAGCGCTCGATCGTATTGAACGTGAGCCTCGGGAAGTTGGTCAGATCTTGTTGGTTACCCGACGCTTTGAACCACACCCAGGGATGGATGAAAGCTATCTCAAAGACGGCCCATCGTAGTCGCTATTGCCGTGCATTAGCTCATCGATCCTGGGAATTGATATTAGGCGCTCGCTTCGGTGCGCATGGACCCCTGCTCGAAGAAAGAGACAGTTCCTTTCGAAAGGATGCAGCAACAATCAACCTCGCGTGCGAGCGACAGCGCTAACGCACTGTTGTGTGCGGATCCAAGATTTGGAACTGCATCTGCAGGCTCTCTCTTGCTAACAATCCTCATAGACCAGTTCACAAGCCGATATTCGTCGGCAGCCGTCTCCCGAGCGAACAAGACAGCCCCATCGTGTATGCTTGGATTAATTTGGACGGCCTCGTGGAGTAGTACACTCATTTGCTTGGAAAAAGCCGCTCCAGTCGGCGGCATGGGCACACGCAACATTGGGACACATTCATCAGTTGAAAGTTTACCCGTGGAAAACACCAGAATCAAAGGATGAAATGGTATCGATTCGTCCTTCAGTGCTCGTAACTTCGAAAGAATCTCTGCTTTTTGATCTGGTGTCATCTTGCTCACACGTACCTCCATTTCTGTCCTACTCGTTGCCGCAGTCGTAAGCTGGGGAGCGTTCCTTTGGCTCCTCGGCATCGACCTCAGCTGGGAGCATGCGAAGCCATACTCTCTGACACTCTTTCTCCTGACCACCGGTTGGGCGCTCTTCAATAGATTGTTTTGGCGGATATGGCCATGCAACCGATACGTGGACATACCAGACCTCAATGGCACATGGTCAGTGGAAATAAGGTCGTCTTATGAAGATCCTATCACAGGTGAGAAAAAGCACCCGGTTCGCGGATACGCGGCGGTAAAGCAAACCTTCTCCAAGCTTTCAATTCGGCTTATGACAGAGGAAGCAGAGTCATTTCTTCTCGCAAGCAGCTTCGATATCAAAGATGATGGCGCGACCTATGTCTACGGTATCTATCAGAGCGACCCCAGCATTCACTTGCGCGGGAAAGTCAGCGAAATCCACTATGGGAGCTTCAAATATAAGGCAGTTGGAGTTCCTGCCTTGGAACTAGTCGGGCACTATTGGACCGATCGGAACACAACAGGATCCATAGTGATGCGCGATAGGATTGTTGGGTACTTTGACAGTTATGACTCAGCTCATGCTCAGCACGCCTAGTGCCAGCGAGACCAGGTGGCTTCAAGATCGCCCGAGCCGAATGAAATAACGCTTGATCGTTGATATTAACCTGACATCGCGTAGTTTACAGATCGAGGTCGAAAAACGCCTTATTCGTGTATTTGGCTTTGATCACCGATGCAGCCTTGTCGATCTCAGGGAAGAGCGTGCTCGAGTTTATGGCAAACAGGTTCAATTGTTCACGGATACTAGACTTCTTGTCGGCTGGAATGTCGACTACGAGCTGTTTGATAGTGCGCTCGTACCGCTTGCTGGATGACGCCGTCGGCAGGCCATAGATGAGAAACGCCCCTGACTGCGCGATTATACGCTTGTTGCTCAAGCGCGGTCGTACGTATAACGGGCGAAACAAGTCTTGTGCCTGAATAGCATTCTCGAAATGCGGCTTCTCGTGGCGAATGAATCGGACAAGCCGACGCGCAGCATTCGACTCGTTGAAAATATTGAAGTCGCTATCTGCAATGTCCCTCAGCTCCTTCTTGTGCTCATCTGCAAGGTTCGAAAGATTTGCGAGTAACGCTACAGTGTTTGAATCGTAGTATCGGGTTCGATTGGCTGGCACGTGATACGCGATAACGCTGCCGGCTGTCTCTTTTCCATCCGCCCTGTGAGTTTCGCACGCAAAATAGAGGGCAACGAGCGGATTGAGCGATACGTCGACAAGCCGCGTCGGCAGCCCGTAATGTTGCATCCGGACAAGCCGGTCAAACATGGTGGCGTCTTGCTGAAACTCCTGGGGATGATAGGCCATCAAGTCGCGCATCATGTCGTGCTCGTACGGCAGATAGTTGCCAGACTGGCGGAAGATCGATGCGACCGTGCCCCAATTCAGGTTCTCTTGCCCGCGATAGACAGTTTCGGTCCACGGATTACTGTTTTCGGCAATGAAAGCAACGAACTCCTCCACCGAATGGATGGGCACGCGAAGCCTTGTCGGCTTCTTGCTGTTGCCGCCAGTTTTAAGCGTCGCCCATGCTTCTGAAGTTGCTGAGCCCATCGCCCTATCCCTATTGCAGTTCGTTGTAGGCTATGATGTCCGAGGTGTCGTGCGCCGTCCTATTGTCTTGGCGGCTGGCTTTTTGAATGTTGATGCAGTGGACCCTCATTGGCTGAGGGTTTACTGTTAAATAACAATTGACCGCATATTCAAGCTGATAGGTTGCCCTTGTCATCGCGGTCAGTGCTGCCCTTCTTCCGTCGTGGCTTCTTCGGCCGGGCCGTTGCGACGATCATTGCGTCGGGTCGAGACACGTCAAGCACGATTACCGTGAACATGTCCCTCAGCGTTCGAGGCAGATCCGCAACAAGCTGCTCCTGCAAGGTGAGTGCGCTTGTGGGTCGATCCTTGCCGTCTTTGCGTGGCGGTAGGGGGAATTCAGTGCCGAACCAGAATACGAGGTATACCCCGTAACCGCTGGCCGACTCGGTTTGGGCGTAGCCATACAGCTGCTCGACCGGCGCAATCCAGATCTCGCCATTGTAGTGTCGCTTAGCTTCAATCGGAACAGTCTTCCCCGCATATGACAACAGGAGAATGTCGACCCTCGTGTTCTCGCCCATTCTGGCTTCCGGGGCACCCGCCACAATGCCATATCTCTCGAATTGCGGTCGCAGTAGTTCGAGCAGGCGATCGCGGTCCTCATTCTCGATCTGCGGTGTGGTTGCCGCGCCGTTTCCATCTGTATTCCAATATCGCTTCCAAGGTGTCTCGCTTCCGGTTCGCAAGGACCGCCTGTACCGCTCGAGCTCTTCATGGACGATTGCAACAAGGTCGGCGGGGTTGGCAGGCGGACCATCGGACAGGGCGCTTTTCAACTTTGAGAGTGAGGGAGCTTCATAGAGTTTGTCACGCATCAAACGGCTCTGTTCTGCGGCGGCGTGTGCGATGATGGGTGTCCAACTGGGATGGGTGATGGTTGGCAATTCCTTGAATATCGCCGCGGCCTCCGGGTGAGGGGAGGCCTGTAGCCGCCGAACGGCTGCACGAATGATGCGGCTCACGCTGCCGAATTCGGTCCAGTCCCGCTCCTCTGCCGGATAAGAACGGCCAAGCACCCTTATCCGTACCGCGTCCAATTCATCCGGCGAGTCGGACAAGGCCTGCAGCCGTTCTACAAGCTCGCCGTCCGGGGCCAGCAAAATTGGTTCCAGCGCCGCAGCGGTATAACAGGGCTCGAATGTCTTTGGCTTGAGCGCCAGTCGTACAAAGCTCCAGAGGGCGCGTGCTTCATCGCTGAGTTCGCAGGCGAGGGCAGTTTCGGTAAGGCTCAACAATCCCGAAACGGACATAACGGAGGCTGCGACGGATAATACGTGTTCCAGCGGCCGCTCGGCTAGGTTGGGTTGTATTTGTAGAAGCCCCGTAATGGCCCTAGACGCCAACTCCGCGGAAGTCTGTACTAGGTGAAGAAAGTCCAGGCTCGTCCCGCCCGCACGAAGCGACGCAAGCCAGAACGTCACGAGCGCTTCTGCTCCCAGGTTCGAATTGGTTGCAAGCCGCTTCATTGCCCAGGATTCGATCGATTTATCTTCCTTCCCGCTGAAGTATCGATGGCGGAGCGCAATGATCGCAGTGATTAGCGGAGCCTCATGCAAATCGCTCTCGCGACCTTGCACGATGAGCTGATGGATGCCGGCCGCGACAGCGTATTCCTTTTTATAGCAGGAGTTCTTAGCTTCCATCTCGCCAAGGTCTGAAACGGTCAAGCCTATGTCGACGTGAATTGCGTATTGAACGAAACCCTCGGCAATCGCGGAAGTGATTTGGGGGTTGGTGTATTTTTCCACCGCCGCTAGCGGCGCCTGGCGCTCTGAGATTACCATCTCCCGATAGTGGCCGGCCGCCCAGACCAGCACGCCGTGCTCACTCGCGTTGGCCGCAGCAATGCCATTGATCTTGGAGCCAAGATCCTTGACGTTGTTTGCTCGCGCAGTCTCGAGCTCTTCCTCTTCCGCCGCCTTCCGTGCCCTTTCCTGCTCCTTCCACTCGGCATTGGGGTCTGAAAGCAAGGCCGAGGTGAGTTTGTCCATACCTCCCTCAGCCTCCAGCGCCGCGATTATCCGGTCTTTCCAGACAGGCCACAGGCTTTCTGTTTTTACTGTCCAAGCCGCAATTTCGAGACGCTTGCGCCGCTGAGCCTCATCGAGCTCCGAAAGGGCTCGACTGAACAGCGCCTCGACAACGTTTGCAGAAGGAGCTCGACGTGCAGTCGGGATGTAATGATTGCTAATGACCCAGGCGCCGTCTTTCGGATCAATGGTGTTTGCGATTGCCTCGAATAGCTGAAGCTCACGCTGCTCGGGATCCAGTTCGATCCAACTTGTAACCGCGCTGGCCAAGTCATCGTCGAGGCGGTCCCATTCATATTCCCGTATTGCAAGGAGCCATCCCCACAAGCGATCGGCGCTGATATCCAATGAGCCAGCAATCGCAGATGCCAGGGTCCGCTGCAGGAAATGACGGACCTCGGTCTTGATGCCCTTATTTTCGCCGGACGGCGCGATGCTTTGCTCGTCGAAGTAGTCCGCTCGGGGCCGTTTTTTCAGCTCCATCTGGAGCGAGAGCAGAGACCCCATATGATGCGAGTCGACTTCCTTTGTCGGCAGCTCGTTGAGGTCGGCCAGAAGCTGACGGACTGTATCGGGAGTGATAATTTTCGTCGGGACACCAGCTAACAAGGTGGCTCGAAGCGCAATCTGATTATAGCTGACAGCGGCAGACATGAGATCACCGTAAAGCTGCAGGCGACGTGCAAGGTGGTCAGATTCGATCTTTAGCCAAGCCTCACTTGCGCGTTCGCGTTGCCAGAGGGGTCGGTTACTGTCGAGGACAAGCTCGTGAAGTTTCTTCTGCATTCCAGGTAGAGGGGAGCCATCGGAGAGAGCTTCCAGGACGGTGAGTTGCAGATGTGTGGCTCTACCGGCGTCCAGAATTTCTACAAAATCCTGGACTAGATCTTCTCCTGCAAGGCCACCTAGAACAGTTGATCCGGCGCGGGATGACAAGAAGTATGGATCTTCTCGATCGAGGCTGTGGAGGATCGTGCGCCTTTCATCTGTTCGGAACGCAGCAGCGTCGCCATAGGCGAGCACGGTCGCGGCGTCTAGCTCGATTAGTGTGGCGGCGCCGATATGGTCACCGAGCCTTGAAAGATGGGCAGTGAACCACGCGAAAAGGCCTCGCATCTCGCTAGGTGCCTTGCCGTCATGACTCGATATTAGGGCTTTTGCGCGTTGGAGTGGAAACTTGAAGCCGTCTAGTTCTCCGGCGACCTTACGAGCAAGGTAGCGCCCTCCCAAATATTCAGCGACCGTCTTGTGGAATGGCTCGAAAGCATGACCCTCGCCACGGAAAAGTGCCGTGTCGAGTGTGAACCGCGCAATAGAATGATCAAGAGACAGTCCGTGGACCGGTACGTATTCACCATTGCCGCCGTCCGGAGGGGGCGAGTTTGCGCGCCAAACGGCTTTCGCTCCAGTCGCAAGCTGATAGAAGCATATTTTCTCGGCCGCCAGAATGATGTCGTTGGGGCTCGGGCGATTGTCGATGGCCCTCTCCGCATCATGCTCCCAAGCGAGCTGAAGGGTCGCCTTGTCGAAGAGGTCGTACCTGGTTTCGGGCCACCCGCCATTTGACAGAAGTGCTGCATAGAGCAGCCGAACGCTCAACGGGCTTTCAAGGAAAGCGGTAGCCCCCTTTGAGGCTGCCTCTCGAACAATCTCATCCGGATGGCTTGCTCCAAGCCCTGTCAGAATCTGAGCCGCTTCCTCCATATCCAGCGGCAAGAGCGTCGCTACTGTTATCGGCTGATTGTCTGCAGCATTGCGCATCGCATTGAGGTCGGCCACATCGCGCCAATCCTCTGCTCTGCACGTCAATCGCCAGCGGAAAATCGACGCCTGCGTGATCGACTTTGCTAGCTGAAGCAGCTTGTCTCGTCCATTTTCTCCAGATCGGAATTCGTCGAGCGCATCAAGGTAAGCTGTTCGCTCGCCTGACAAGCTTGCTCCCGCCATCACCTCGCGGCAGGTAAGGAGTTTGCCACCCTCTACAATCGCCTCGTTTCTAAGAGCTGTCGTCTTGCCAATGCCAGGCTCGCCGAGAAGCACAAGATGTGGTCTGTCCCGGAGCTGACTCAGGGGCAGGATCACTGTTTCACCTTGAAGAAGTACGGATACGCGTCGGTCAATCGGCACATAAGTCATGTGTCTGAATTTAGCGTTTGTTTGAAGCAATGGGCAACGCGTGGCCCGTTGCTTCAACAGCTTATATTATGCGGATACTGAGGGGTCATTCAAAGCCTTGTCGTCGTTCGACCTGAAGTGTCACAAAGCCCGGGCGGCAGACAGTTCTATCAATCGATGTCAGGCGTGAGCGCAGCGGTCGGCCCCAGAGGATCGCACCGGCAAATCCTAACTGTTTGACGTGGCGGAGTCGTCGAAGGGGGCGATGGTTCATATCCATTCAAGGCGACCATTCACGGGTCGGACACGGACCTATGTTGCAAACAGCGTACAGCGCCTAGTTTTCGCTTCTGAGGTGAGCAGGTGCCAACGATCCCTCATCCGACGGCTTTTGACGGCCTGGGCGTAAAAGAAGCATCTCCCCGCGAAAAAGGACGATCCTATGCGTTGTGCGCATAGGTGGGATGAGGGATTGTCGCTGTTTTAAACCGATTGAAACGCCTATATCTCAATCATCGAAACGACGCCGTAGCCAAGCAAGGTTGCTGACGTCAGGAAGCCCTCAGGAAAGGGGATTATCATGAACGTAGCACGCTCTTTCAACAACTGGCGCAAGTTCCGTCAGACCGTTACCGAACTTGGCCGTATGTCCAGCCGCGAACTGCAGGATCTTGGTATTGACCGGGCCGACATCCGCAGCGTTGCCCGCGCATCGATCGCGCGCTAACCCCACAGCATTTGGTCTTTAAGACTGCTACGACGCCCGCTGATGACGCGGGCGTTTTTGCGTCTATCCCCGCGTCTAAGGTCGGTTGGATCCTTGCTCTGTTCGTAAGCCTTTCCGACTTGTATTTTTTGCATAGCTGCAGTGCAGCATAAGGCATTGGAACGGTTCGTGGTCGGTGTATGATCAGACTTATCGAAGTGGTGCACCTCCTCCCGCAAACCTTCGAGTTTCAGACGGCCCACTCCTCCTCCCAAGGGCGTCTGTAGGAACGGCGACACTCCTCCTCCCAGTCGCTGTTCGGTTCTTTTCGAAAAGCCTGCCGCACCTCCTCCCGCGGCAGGCTTTTTCGTTTTCAAAGCCTTGGTCCCCGCTACAGATTGAGATCGAGTTGTCGCTGTTCCTGCATAGCCTCGTTGGTCCGATCGTTGGTCAGGGACGACAGCGTCACGCCCAACAAGTGCACGGGTGAAGGGATAAACGCACCTTCTCACGAAGGAAGGTGCGTGCGCAAAGAAGCTCGCCGTAGAACCGCACCGGTAGTGTGGTCAACCGTGTGGAAGACTTCGGGCAGCTGGTATGTCATGCATGCCACGGAAACACCGCCTGATAGGTGAGACCAATCCGTGCACATACTGAAAAGTGCGCCAATCGCTGCGTTGTTATTGACGGCGAAGATCGCGGTCGCACGCGCCTTCTGTGAGCGATCGCCGTGGACGTTCCTGATTGCGAGCTGCGTCACGAAAGCGAGCAGGAGTGAATCCGGTGAGATGGCGGAAGCTGCGTGCAAAGGCACTCAATTCGCTATACCCAAGCTGATCGGTGATGACTGGGATCGACAGGCGCGTGTTGGTAAGCAGGCTCTTTGCAATCTCCATCCGCACCAGGTTGCGCAGTTCAGCATAATTGACACCGCATTCGGCAAGCTTGCGCTGGAAGCTGCGCAGGCTCATGCCGAAATCTCCCGCTGCGTCCTCTATATCGATGCTCGTATGCCGGCAAAGCGCTGCAGCAATCCACGCCTTGAGCGCCGTGACAAGATCAAGGCGTTTTTCACGGCGACAGAGAAGATCCGACAGTTCGCTGGCGATACGCAGATGGTGTTGGGCGTCGCCGCCGGAGCCAATCGGACGATCGAGAAACCTTTTAGGAAAAACGATTGCGTTTTCGCGGCGCCCGAATGCTAAGGGACAAGCAAAGTGTGAGCGATAAAGTGCCAAATTGTCACCGGGCATGTGCTCAAACTCTATGCAGGACGGCTTCCAATCCTCTCCGATCGTCGTCGCGAGCAATGAGTTCAGCAAGCTCTCTGTGAAATCCGCATCCTGAGTTTTATGGCGCACCGTGTTGTCATGGATCGAATAGGAGAAGCGCGCAAAGTCGTTCTCCACCACCAGTGCCGAGCGGGTATTACTCTGCAGCGCGGGGAAATAGCGGTTAAACTGCGTCAAGCCATTTTTCAATGTCGGCGCCGTCAGAAAAAGCGCCGCAAGCGAACCAAGTGCCTGGAATTCAAATTCTTTTCCAAGTTTCAGGCCCAGCAAGGGATCGCTCTTTTCTTCAGATGCAACTTCGAGTGCGCAGGTGAAGGTCGCGAGCGGCATGAAGTCGCCAGCAGCAAACAGCGCATTGCTTGCAAGTCCGACGCGGGCCGAAACCGCGTTCATATCAAGCCCGCCCAGACTGATCGAGGCTAGCATCCCGTCCATGGCAGAAGAGGCGATGACAGCGGCGGTTTCCATAGTTGCGCTCCACTTCTCCGGTGTGAGACGCAAGAACCATGCCAAGCCCTGCTCGATCACTGTTGAGCAATTTTGGCGTAAAATGTCAAATACAAGGGCGGCGAATTTTTACTAGTATCAACATCAGAATATAGATGCGGAAAATCCAAGTAACAACGCTGAGTATTATGCAGAGTTTCTGCAGGAAATACATGCATCAGCGTAATTAATACGCTTGGTTGTAAATACCCCGCAGCCAGCCATCTGACGCTCGCCACCCAAAGAAAAGGAACTTCTTATGTCCGAGATAGAACTTGGGAAAGCCGGAACCGATCTCCGGCGAAATGCGATTGGCGTCAGTCATATCGTCTTTTTCGTCGTGGCTGCTGCCGCGCCGCTGACCGCGGTGGTCGGCGCGTCGCCTGCCGCTTTTGCATTCGGAAATGGACCGGGTGTGCCGGCAACCTATCTTCTCGTGGGCGCGCTCTATCTTCTCTTCAGCGTCGGCTTTACGGCGATGAGCCGGTTTGTCGGTTCGGCTGGCGGATTTTACCCCTATATCGCTGCGGGCCTCAGTCGCCCTGCGGGCGTGGCTGGGGCGTTTATTGCACTCGCCACCTATATCGCGATCGAACTGGCGGTCTTTGGGCTCTTCGGTTTCTTCGTAAATGACATCGTTAAGACGTCAGGGGGCTCTGATATCCCTTGGTGGGTATATGCCTGCCTTCTTGCAGCCCTGATTTATCTCTGCGGCCGCCGCAACATTGAGTTCTCCGGCCGTGTTCTCGGCTACTGCATGATCGCCGAAATCGCCATCCTGGCGCTATTTTCGCTGCGCGTGCTGCTTTCCGGCGGCGGATCGGAAGGCATAGCGGTCGCGCCCTTCGGACCCTCCGCCATTTTCGCGCCGGGAATGGGCGTATCCTTGGTCTTTGTTGTCGCGTCCTTCATCGGTTTCGAGGCAACCGCGATTTTCGGCGAAGAGGCCCGCGACCCCAAGCGCACGATTGCACGCGCAACCTATCTCGCCGTTATTATCATCGCTGTTTTCTACGCTTTCGTGACGTGGGCGGTGGCACTACATTACGGCCCATCCAAGATCGCAGCCGAGGCGGCTGCCAACACCGCAACGCTCTACCTGACTGCCATACAGGCGATGCTGGGCGGCCCTGCGGGAATCGCTCTGAACGCCCTGTTGATCACCAGTCTCTTTGCCTGCGCGCTGTCCTTTCATAACACCATCAACCGCTACTTCTATTCGCTCGGCCGCGAGGGACTGGCATGGTCCGGTTTCGCACGCACTCACGGGATCCACCAGTCGCCATATATGGCAGGCGCGGTCCAGACAGCGATGATGATCGCACTGATCCTCGCCTTTGCCCTGGCCGCGCAGGATCCTTATGCGGTCGTATTTGCCTGGATGGGTGCGTTTGCCAGCGTCGGCATCCTTATTCTGCAGACGATGGTCTGCCTGGCGGTCATAGGCTTTTTCCGCAGCGACGCGCGAGGCGTCGGCGTCTGGCATCGTGTCGTCGCACCGGCAGTCAGCATGGCCGGATTGCTGGTTTGCCTCGTTTTGATGGTCATCAACCTGCCGCTCGTCAGCGGATCGGAATCCCCGATCGTTGCAAGCTTCCCCGTCATCCTGGCTGTAATCGGCATCGCCGGTGCAATCCTTGCTGTCTGGTTGAAAAGCCGCAAGCCGGACGTTTACGCCAATCTCGGCCGCGCCTTCGCCTGACCCGTGGATGGCCGGTTGCGTATGAAGACAGGCTGCAGCGGAGCGCATTCAACCTCCGCTGTGCCCTTGGATCAAAAGCATATTCGAACTGACAAGGACGAACATCATGGACACCTGCTGCGTTTCCAACTCGCCCCGACAAGCGCCAATCGCTATTAGCCATCCGTTGCAGCCTTTGACGCCGGAGGAGATCCGCAAGGCGGCCGCCATCGTGCGCAAACATCCTCCTTTTGGAGATGACACGCGTTTCGAAACGATCGAACTCATGGAGCCCGAGAAGGTGACAGTGCGAGCGTTTGCGCCTGGGCTGCCGATTGCCCGCAAAGCGCGGGTCAACGTCTTTAGCACCGCCATCGTTAGTGTTGCGAGCCTCGTCATCTGCCTCGACACGGAAACCATTCTCAGCCGCAAGGATTTTCCCGGCAAGCGGCCGATGATCCAGCTCGAGCAGTTCCTCGGCATCGAGGGCATCGTTCGCGGCGACCCGACCTTCGTCGCTGCCTGCGAACGCCGGGGCATAACTGATATGAGTACGGTTTGCATCGACCCCTGGTCGGCCGGCAATTTCGATGTGCCGGGCGAGGAGGGTCGCCATCTATGCCATGTGTTCTGCTGGCTGCGCCTGCGCGAGAACGAGAACTTCTACGCCCATCCGATCGAGGGGCTGAACGCGGTGATCGACCTCAATACCAACGAGGTCATCCGCGTCGACGACTATGGCGTCGTTCCTATTCCCATGCAGGAGGTGAACTATGAAAGCCAGTTCATCGAAACATTTCAGCCTCAGGCCAAGCCGATCAATGTGGTTCAGCCGGAGGGCGTGAACTTCGCCTTTGACGGCCACCGGATCACCTGGCGCAACTGGTCCCTCGTGGTTGGCTTCAATGCGCGCGAGGCGCTGACACTCCACGACATCCGCTTCGACGGCCGGCCGATCGTCAACCGCGCCTCCATCGTCGAGATGACGGTGCCGTATGGCAGTCCGGAAAACGGCCATTTCCGCAAGAACGTGTTCGATATCGGCGAATACGGCATCGGCAAGCTCGCCAATTCTTTGAAGCTCGGCTGCGACTGCCTTGGGGTTATCAAATACCTCGACGTACACTTAAACACCATGGACGGTACTCCATGGACGATCGAAAAGGCGATCTGTGTGCACGAGGAAGATTCCGGGCTTCTTTGGAAGCATATCGATTTCCGCACCGAGCGCGCGGAGATCAGACGCGGGGCCAAACTGGTCATTTCCACGATCTGTACCGTCGGCAACTACGAATACGGCCTATACTGGTATCTCCATCTCGACGGCACGATCGAGCACGAGGTGAAGGCAACGGGGATCATCAACACGGCTGCGTGCATTCCCGGCCAGCCGCCGAAATATGGGCGCGAAGTGGCGCCTGGCGTAGTCGGTCACATCCACCAGCACATTCTCTGCGCCCGCCTCGACATGGCCGTCGACGGCGACGCCAATAGCGTAGTGGAATGCAACACCTATGCCGAACCTCTCGGCCCGACCAACCCCTATGGAAATGCATTCTATGAGGAACAGATCATATTAACGCGAGAAAGCGAGGCGGCAAGACGCGCTGACCCCGCATCGCAGCGCTACTGGAAGGTGATTAACCCGAGCAAGATGAACTATACTGGTACGGCGGTTGGCTACAAGCTGGAAGCCAACCATTGCATTACCCCTTTCGTTCATCCAAATTCGCCTTCCGGAAAGCGCGCCGCCTTTGTGCAGAACCATGTCTGGGTCACAGCCTATGATCCGGAAGAGCGTTTTCCCGCCGGCGACTTCATGAACCATTCCGATGGAACGGAAGGTCTTGTCGAGTTCATTGCCAAGGATCGACCGATCGAGAACACGGACATCGTTCTCTGGCATGTCTTTGGGCTGCACCACCCCGTGCGGCTCGAGGATTTTCCTGTGCAGCCTTGCGTCTTCACCGGTTTCAAGCTGATGCCGAGCGGCTTCTTCAACCGCAATCCAGCGATCGACCTGCCGCCTGTCGTCAATGCGGCAAGCTGCTCGGCGTGAGGCGGCCTGCCGTGAACGCTGATGTCTTCAAATCGGCAGATCCATGATGTCAGATCCGCTGATGCTCGTCAGCACTATCGCCGGCGGCTTCCTGATGGGCCTTGCAGGCAGCCTGCATTGTGCGGGCCAATGCGCCGGGATTGCCTCCTCGCTGCTGATCGCGACCGGCCGGAGCAATTTCGGATGGCAACGGGCACAGGCGTTTCTCGCGACGCAGCTCGGCCGCACGGTTAGCTATACGATCGCCGGCGGAGTGGTCGGCATTGCCGGCGCGGCATTGGGTAACCTTCTCGATCTTGCCGGCCTTCAACCCTTGCTGCGCGTTCTTGGCGGAGCCATGCTCGTCTGGGTGGGATTGGCATTAATCGGAGTTCTTCCCGGTCCCCAGATCCTCGATCGTCGGGTCATATCCGTCTCGGGCGCGCTGCTTGGTCGCCGCCCACGGCCCGCCTCCTCGGCGCTGCTCCTCGGCATGGCCTGGGGGCGGGCCGTGGGCGGCGACCAA
>Ga0209051_1000975_pt1 | contig 27889 bp, 24 predicted proteins | sample AraplaCvi_mMS_r2_2_FD_184286 | JGI IMG/M metagenome (GOLD analysis project Ga0209051, IMG submission 184286) | Arabidopsis root microbial communities from North Carolina, USA - plate scrape MF_Cvi_mMS_r2 (SPAdes) (version 2) | ecosystem: Host-associated > Plants > Roots > Endosphere | place...
GCAAGGGCATGTGGGCCATGCCCGACCTGATGGCCGCCATGCTCGAGCAGAAGATCGGCCACCCCAAGGCCGGCGCCAACACCGCCTGGGTGCCCTCGCCCACCGCCGCCACGCTGCATGCGCTGCATTACCACCAGGTGAACGTGACGGCCGTGCAGCAGGAGCTCGAGAAGATCGACGCGGACGCGGAACGCGACAACATCCTGAATGCGCTGCTGCAGGTGCCCATTGCACCCGCCGCCAGGTGGACGCCCGAAGAGCGCCAGCAGGAAATCGACAACAACGTGCAGGGCATCCTCGGCTACGTGGTGCGCTGGATCGACCAGGGCGTGGGCTGCTCCAAGGTGCCCGACATCCACAACGTGGGCCTGATGGAAGACCGCGCCACGCTGCGCATCTCGAGCCAGCACATCGCCAACTGGCTGCTGCACGGCGTGGTCACCAAGGAACAGGTCGACCAGACCTTCCAGCGCATGGCCAAGGTGGTCGACGAGCAGAACGCCGGCGACCCGGTGTACCAGCCGATGGCCGGCCACTTCGACACCTCGGCCGCGTACAAGGCGGCGCAGGACCTGGTGTTCAAGGGCATCGAGCAGCCCAGCGGCTACACCGAGCCGCTGCTGCATGCGTGGCGGCTGAAGGTGAAGGGCGAGGCCTGACCGCGGCCGTGCATCGGCTCTTGAAAACGACGGCGCCCGAGGCGCCGTTTTTTTCTTTGGCATGCCGTTAGGATCCGTGCTGCCTCCGTCTCCAGCGCTGCGCCTCTCCCATGACCCTCTCCCCCGCTTCGGCACGTTCGGCCACATCGATGCTGATCGTGCTGGCCTCCGCTTTCGCGCTGAGCCAGGCCTTTCGCACCGTCGGCGCGATGATGGCCACGCCGCTCGCACAGCATTTCGGCCTCACGGCCCAGGCGCTGGGCTTGTGGGCCGGCACCTTCCATTTCATGTTCGGCGCGACGCAGCTCGCGATGGGTGTGTCGATCGACATCTACGGCGTGCGGCGCACGGTGCTCACGGCCTTTCCGCTTGCCATTGCGGGCGCGGTGCTGTGCGCAGCGGCGCCCAGCTTCCACGCGCTGCTGCTCGGGCAGGCCATGATCGGCGTCGGCTGCGCGCCGGCCTTTCTCGCCTGCACCGTGTTCATCGCGCGGCACTTCGAGGCCGCGCGCTTCACGGCCATGTCGGGCCTCGTGATGAGCATGGCGGGGCTCGGCATCCTGTTCACCGGCACGCCGCTCGCGCTGCTGATCGAAGCCGCGAGCTGGCGCGCGGGCTACGCCTTGCTCGCGGGCTTCGCGGTGCTGTCGTGGGGCTTCGTGTTCTGGCGCGTGCACGAGCCGCCGCGCGCGGCGCCGCACGAACGCCAGACGCTCGCCAAGGCCGTGCGCGAACTGCTGCCGCTCTTTGCCATGCCGCACACGCTGGGCCTGCTGTGCTTTGCCTGCGTGTCGTATGCCGCGTTCATCACCCTGCGCGGCCTCTGGCTCGGCCCCGTGCTGCACGACCGCCACGGGCTGTCGCTGGTCAGCAGCGGCAACGTGGCGCTGGTGATGACCATCGCGGGCATGATCAGCCCCGCAATGTTCGGCCGCCTCGACCCGGGCGGCGCGCGGCGCGGCCGCTGGCTCATGGGCTGCGCGTTCGCGGCCGCGGTGATGTTCGCGTTGATGGCGCTCACGCATTCGCTCGCCGTCGACATCGGCCTGCCGATCCTCTACGGCCTGCTCTCGGGCTATTCGGTGCTGCAGTATTCGTACACGCGCGCCGCCTATCCGGCGGCCATGACGGGACGCGCGCTGTCGCTGCTCAACATGGCGATGTTCCTCGGCGTGTCGCTGATGCAGTGGACCACGGGCGTGGCCGCATCGTGGGCCGCGTCGAACGGCGTGGAGCCGTTCCGCGCGGTGTTCCTCACGATCACGGCCATGCTGGCGGTGGGCACGCTGGCGTTCCTGTTGCTGCCGCGTGCACACGAAGGCACGAGCCTCGCATCCGCGCGGCCCTGAGCATGTCTTCGCGCCTCGTCAGCCCTCCCGCGCCAAGCCGCGCGCGGCCTTCTGCAACGCGACCTTCTGCGCGCGCCGCTCCGCGCGGTGCGTGCGCAGATGGCGCCCCGCCTTCTGATTGGATTCGCCTCGCGCGATGGCGGCCACCACGGGATTGCGAGGTGCCGCGTTCGGCACCGAAAAATAGAACCGGCCCAGACGCTTGTCGTCGTCGCGGGCCTTTCGTTGAGCACTCATGTGCGCACACTCCAAAAATGCAAAAGCCCCGGCGAATGGCTGCGCGGGGCCTTTGTCGATGGGCCTCGGCGGATGCGTGGATGCACATCCGGCCGGGGCGGTCGGTGTGCGGGTCAGGTGTTCAGGAAACGGTTCATTGAGTGGTTGTGTCGCCCGGGAGGTTGGTCGTCGCCAGGCGCGGATAAAAAACTGTTGCTGAAAAACGAAGGGCGGATTCTTGCGAGCACGCACGCTGTGTGCAAGCGCGGCGCGTGCGCCTGTGGCGCAGAGCCCACGCCTCGCTTCGCGCAAATCCTTCAGCTCCGCTGCGCCGCCTCGGCTTCGTCGCGCAGCCATTGCGCGAATTCCTGTGCGTCGCGATTGCCGGCGGCACGGCGCGAGGCCTCGATGAAATAGCCGCGATGCGAGGCCGCGCCCTCGCCGAGCGGGGCCACGAGGCGGCCGTCGCGCACCAGTTCGCGCAGCAGCGGCAGCCGGCCGATCACCACGCCCTGCCCCGCCACCGCGGCGGCCACCGCATCGGCGTACTGGGTGAAGCGCAGCGTGCTCTTCATGCGCAGGTCATCGAGCCCCATCACCTTGAGCCAGGGTTCCCAATCGGCTGTGGGGGCCTCGCTGTGGTCCGGGTACTCCACCGTCAGCAGCGTGAGGTTCGCGAAATCCGAGGGCGTGCGCAGGGAGGCCGCGAGCTGCGGCGAGCACAGCGGGATCACCGATTCCTCAAACAGCGCCGGGCCGACGCCGCGGCCGATCGGCGCAAAGCGCACCGCCAGGTCGAGCCGGCTGCTCTCCAGGTCCAGCACGTCGAGCGTGGCCGACACGCGCACGTCGACCTGGGGATGGCTGCCGGTGAAGCGCGCCAGCTTCGGAATGAGCCAGAGCGACGCGAAACCCGGCGTGGTGGTGATCGCCACCTGGCGCGGCGCTGAGCTGGCACGCACCCGGGCCGTGGCGTCGCGCAAGCGCTCCAGGCTGTCGGTCACGGCCCGCTGCATCACGCCGCCCGCCTCGGTGAGCGCCAGCGCGCGGTGGCGGCGCTCGAACAGCAGCACGCCCAGGCTGGCTTCGAGCTGCTGGATCTGCCGGCTCACGGCCGACTGGGTCAGGTGCAGTTCGCCGGCCGCGAGCGTGAAGCTCAGCCGGCGCGCCGCGGCCTCGAAACTGCGCAGCAGCTCGAGCGGCGGCAGTTCGCCCACGGAGGCTTTCGCATTCTCTGTATGCATGCAACGAGTTCCAAATGATCGCGTGTAAGAGCGGGGTCAACTCACTATATTCATTCGTATCACGAATGCAATGGAGCTTGCCATGAGCACCCAGCCTCTTTCTTCCCGCTTTCAAGTCAGCCTGCCGACCCGTTCCATCTTTGCCGTGCCCGATGGCGCCGGCGTGGGCATCGAATGCCGCAGCGGCTCGGTCTGGGTGACGCTCGACCGCGACCCGCGCGACATCGTGCTTGCGCCGGGCGAACGCTTCGAGAGCACCGAACACCGGCGCGTGCTGGTCTCGGCGCTGGAGGCCTCGTGCATCACGGTCTCGGACGCGCAGCCCGCGGCCATGCCGCTGCCCGCGCCGGCGCGGCGCCGGTCGCCTTGGCGACTGCTGCCGCTCGGGTTGTCCCCGGCTTGACCTGAGTGGCCCCGGCATCGAACCTCGATGCCATGGACCTTCCCTGCGCCGAACGCCGCCGCCGTGACGGGCGGCTTTTTTGCGTCGGGTGCCGCATGGTCCGCGCTGTTTTCTTTCCAGGAGGGACATGACCATGGCAGAGGCATACATCGTCGCCGCCGCGCGCACGGCCGGCGGCCGGCGCGGCGGCAAGCTCGCGGGCTGGCATCCGGCCGACCTGGCGGCGCAGGTGATCGACGCATTGGTGGCGAAGAGCGGCATCGACCCGGCCACGGTGGAGGACGTGATCCTCGGCTGCGTGAGCCAGGTGGGCGAGCAGGCGACCAACGTCGCGCGCAATGCGGTGCTGGCATCGAAGCTGCCCGAATCGGTGCCGGGCACCTCGGTCGACCGGCAGTGCGGCTCGTCGCAGCAGGCGCTGCATTTCGCGGCGCAGGCCGTGATGTCGGGCGCCATGGATGCGGTGATTGCAGGCGGCGTCGAGAGCATGACGCGCGTGCCGATGTTCACGCCCAACGCGCTGCCGGCCAAGGCGGGCCTGGGCACCTACATGAGCCCGGCCATGAAGAGGCGCTACCCCGGCGTGGAGTTCAGCCAGTTCGCCGGCGCCGAGATGATCGCGGCCAACTACGGCATCGACAAGGATGCGCTCGACCGCTATGCGCTCGAAAGCCACCGCCGAGCCATGGCCGCCACGCGCGCGGGCGCGTTCGACGACGAGATCGTGCCCATCAAGATCCTGCAGGCCGACGGCCGCGGCACGGGCGAGCAGCACACGGTGGACGAAGGCATCCGCTTCGATGCCACGCTCGAAGGCATCGCGGGCGTCAAGCTGATTGCCGAGGGCGGCCGCTGCACCGCCGCCACCGCGAGCCAGATCTGCGACGGCGCGAGCGGCGTGCTGGTGGTGAACGAACGCGGCCTCAAGGCGCTGGGCGTGAAGCCGCTCGCGCGCATCCACCACATGAGCGTGATGGGGCACGACCCGGTGATCATGCTGGAAGCGCCGCTGCCCGCCACGCTAAACGCGCTCAAGAAGGCCGGCATGCGCATCCAGGACATCGACCTCTATGAAGTGAACGAAGCCTTCGCGCCCGTGCCCATCGCCTGGCTGGAGGCGCTGGACGCCGACCCGGCGCGGCTCAACGTGAACGGCGGCGCCATTGCGCTCGGCCATCCGCTGGGCGCCTCGGGCACCAAGCTCATGGCCACGCTGGTCCACGCGCTGGGCAGGCGCGGCAAGCGCTACGGCCTGCAGACGATGTGCGAAGGCGGCGGCATGGCCAACGTCACCATCGTGGAGAGGCTCTGATGACCGCACAGCAGCCCCATGTGCTTTACGAGTTAGCGGACGGCATTGCCACGCTCACGCTGAACCTGCCGGCCAAGCTGAACCCGATTGCGCGCGAACTGCAGGTCGAACTGCGCGACACGCTGGAGCGCATCCGCCGCGACCGCGCGGTGCGCGCCGTGATCCTGACCGGCGCCGGCAAGGCCTTTTGCGTGGGCGCGGACCTCAGCGCCATGGCACCCGGCGAAGAAGGCAAGTCGCTCGGCGCGCAAACCGCGGAGTGGATGCAGTCGCTCAGCAACCCGCTGATCGAGACGCTGCGCACGCTGCCCGTGCCGGTGGTGGCAGCCGTCAACGGCGCCGCAGCCGGTGCCGGCGTGGGCCTGGCACTGGCGGCCGACGTGACGATTGCGGCGCGCAGCGCCTACTTCTACCTGCCCTTCCTGCCCAAGCTCGGCATCGTGCCGGACCTGGGCTGCACCTGGGCCATTCCGCGGCGCGCCGGCAGGGCGCGTGCGATGGGCATGGCGCTGCTCGACGAGCGCCTGAGTGCCGCTCGCGCCGTGCAATGGGGCCTGATCTGGGCCTGCGCCGACGACGAGCAACTGCTCGACGAAGCGCGCGCGATTGCGCAGCGGCTCGCCCGCCTGCCGGCGCATGCGGTGGTCGAGGCACGCGAGGCCTTCGAGGTCGCCGAGCGCCACACGCTGGCCGAACAGCTGCACTACGAAAGCGAGCGCCAGCGCGAACTGATCGACCGTCCCACGTTCCGCGAAGGCGTGAGCGCCTTCCTGCAGAAGCGCCCGCCAAGCTTCCCCGGGCGCTGAGGCCATGATCGAACGCACGCTCTTCAGCGCCGACCACGAGGCCTTCCGCGACAGCTTCCGCCGCTTCATGGACAAGGAGATCGCGCCCTTCCATGAGGCTTGGGAAGAACAGGGCTACGTGGACCGCGCCGTCTGGTCCAAGGCCGGCGAGAACGGCTTTCTCTGCATGGCGCTGCCCGAGGCCTACGGCGGCGCGGGCGCCGACCTGCTCTATTCGGTGATCCAGTTCGAGGAGCTCTGGGCGCGCGGCTTCACGGGCATCGGCTTCGGGCTGCACAGCGAGATCGTGGCGCCCTACATCCTGCGCTACGGCACTGAGGCGCAGAAGCAGCGCTACCTCCCCAGGCTCGCGAGCGGCGAGATGGTCGGCGCCATCGCGATGAGTGAGCCCGGCGCGGGCAGCGACCTGCAAGCGGTCAAGACCAGCGCGCTGAAGCAGGCCGACGGCAGCTACCTGCTCAACGGCAGCAAGACCTTCATCACCAACGGCTGGCATGCCGACCTCGTGATCGTGGTGGCCAAGACCGACCCGGCCGCAGGCGCCAAGGGCACCAGCCTGTTCCTGGTCGAGCGCGGCATGCCGGGCTTCGAGAAGGGCAAGCGGCTCAAGAAACTCGGGCTGAAGGCGCAGGACACCTCCGAACTGTTCTTCGACGACGTGCGGCTGCCGGCCGATGCATTGCTCGGCGATGCCGCGCAGCTGAACCGCGGTTTTGTCTGCCTGATGGAGCAGCTGCCGTGGGAGCGGCTGCAGATCGCGATCAGCGCGGTGGCCGCATCGCAGGCCGCCATCGACCAGACGGTGGCGTATGTGAAGGAGCGCAAGGTGTTCGGCCAGCCGGTGGGCAGTTACCAGAACACGCGCTACACGCTCGCCGAGCTGCAGACCGAGGTGCAGGTGGCGCAGGTGTTCGTCGACAAGTGCATCGAGCTGCTGATGGCCGAGAAGCTCGATACCGCCACCGCCAGCATGGCCAAGTACTGGACCACCGACCTGCAGTGCAAGGTGATGGACGCCTGCGTGCAGCTGCACGGCGGCTATGGCTACATGTGGGAGTACCCGGTCACGCGCGCCTATGCCGATGCGCGGGTGCAGCGCATCTATGGCGGCACGAACGAGATCATGAAAGAGGTGATCACGCGCGCGATGGGCCTGAAATAACCCGCGCCACCTCAGGTGCTGGCTTGAACCTCGGCTCTAGCGCGGCTTCGGGCCGTTCGCGGGCGAAATACGAAACGACCCCTGTATTTGCGCCTGTGCGATGACGTGGCCGTGCGCGGCTGCCTTGGCGATCCACATCAAGCCGATGTTCTTGTTCTTTGGCACGCCTTCGCCGCCGATGTAGCAGCGGCCCAACCACTGCATGGCGTCCGCATGGCCCTGATGCGCGGCCTGCTCGAGCCAGTACAGGGCAATCTTCGGCTTGCCGGCATTCGAGAACAACTGACCGATGTCGTTCTGGGCATCGGCATTTCCCGCATCAGCCCGTACGAGAAATTCGAGATCCACCCGGTCGAGCGGGACGCAGATGAACGGGACAACCTTTTCCAGGCTGAGCATGGCCCGCCCTCTTGCGTCATCGGCCAAACGGGTCACCGTTCCGTCCGCAATTCGTCGCCACCACGTGCGCCGGCTGCGCTCGGTGACGACGACCGACGCAGCAATGCTGATCGGCACATCTTTCATGAAATGCACTCCCTGATTTTTTTATCATTTTAGAACACGGCGGAGATGTCCAATTTGACTCTGGGCGCGCATTGAACGCAAAAAAAGCGGCCATTCAGCCGCTTTTTTCAATTAAGTCTTCAGATCAGGCACATTCCTTCGGCTTGAGCTTATCGGCAACGGTGGTCGTGCACGCCCACGCACCTGGGGTGACGTTGTCATCCGCCAATCGCGTCCAGGTAATCGACTGGCCGTTCACTAGCGAGCCGCCAATCATCGAGCACACAATGGTGCCGGCGCCCTTGTCGGCAACCTTGAACGTGGGGGTGATTGCCGAGCAGCGCTTCGTGGAACTCTGGAGGCCGATGTCGCCTGCAGCAGCTACGGCCGCGCCATCAGTAATCTTCGTCTCCACGGTCACCTTGCCGGGCGTGATTTCTGCCAATGCAGCTGCGACTTGCGACTTCGCGGTGTAATCCTGATAAGCAGGCAGCGCCACGGCGGCAAGAATACCGATGATCGCGACCACGATCATCAATTCGATCAGAGTGAAGCCCTTTTGCGCGGCGCGAGTTATGGAACGGTTCATGTGAATTACCTTTGATGTGAATTGAACTCCGGACCTCCCGAAGGTCATTTCAATTCAGCAACCCGCATACCCGTTCCCTGGCGGCGCCTAATTCACCGTTGAATAACATTTAATCTGGTTATTTAACGTTTTGGCGTGCAATGAGGTGTGCCATGTCACCGAAGCGCCCGCGCCATGGCCAGATCCAAGATGCGCCAAAACGCAAAAGCCGCCCCGAGCCAACTCACGCGCTAGATTCGATTTGGCTTGCGACTCGCCGCTGCCGCAGAATCGGGTCATGCCTGCCTCACCGGACCTGGACATCACGCGCTGCGCCGCTGCTGTGGCATCACTGACCGAGGAATCCACCCCATGAGCAACACCACCTTGACCAACGCCTTCTACGCCCAGTCGGGCGGCGTCACCTCGGTCATCAATGCGTCGGCCTGCGGCGTGATCGAGACGGCACGAAAACACCCGGACCGCATCGGCAACGTCTACGCCGGGCGCAACGGCATCATCGGCGCGCTGACCGAGGAGCTGATCGACACCGGCGCCGAGCCGGCCGAAGCCATCGCGGCGCTGCGCAGCACGCCCTCGGGCGCCTTCGGCTCGTGCCGCTACAAGCTCAAGTCGCTCGAGAAGAACCGGCGCGAGTACGAGCGCCTCATCGAGGTGTTCAAGGCGCACGGCATCGGCTACTTCTTCTACAACGGCGGCGGCGATTCGGCCGACACCTGCTTCAAGGTGAGCCAGCTGTCGCAGTCGATGGGCTATCCGCTGCAGGCGATCCACGTGCCCAAGACCATCGACAACGACCTGCCGCTGACCGACTGCTGCCCGGGCTTCGGCTCGGTGGCCAAGTACGTGGCGGTGTCGACGCTGGAAGCCTCGTTCGACGTGCGCTCGATGGCGGCCACCTCCACCAAGGTGTTCGTGCTCGAGGTGATGGGGCGCCATGCGGGCTGGATCGCGGCGGCCGGCGGGCTGGTGGCCGACCATGGCATTCCGGTGGTGGTGCTGTTCCCCGAGATCGAGTTCGACAAGGCGCGCTTTCTCGCGCGCGTGGACGAACTGGTGAAGCAGCACGGCTACTGCTCGGTGGTGGTGTCCGAGGGCTGCCACTACCCTGACGGAAGCTTCCTGGCCGAGCAGGGCACGCGCGACGCTTTCGGCCATGCGCAGCTCGGCGGCGCGGCGCCGGTGGTGGCGCAGATGGTCAAGGAGGCGCTGGGCCACAAGTTCCACTGGGCGGTGGCCGACTACCTGCAGCGCGCGGCGCGGCACATCGCCTCGGCCACCGACGTGAAGCAGGCCTACGAGCTGGGGCAGCGCGCGGTCGAGCTCGCGCTCGAGGGCCGCAACGCGGTGATGCCGACCATCGAGCGCACTTCCGATGCGCCCTACACCTACCGCATCGGCAGCGCGCCGCTCGATGCGGTGGCGAACGTCGAAAAGCCGATGCCGCGCGACTTCATCTCGGACGACGGCTGGGGCATCACCGACCAGTGCCGGCGCTACCTGCTGCCGCTGATCGAAGGCGAGGACTATCCCGCCTACCGCAACGGCCTGCCGGTGTACGCCACCTTGCGCAACGTGGCCGTGCCCAGGAAGCTGCCGGTCTTCGAGCTCGCCTGACGCGATGGAAACAGCCACCGTCATCGACACCACGCGCTGTCCGCTGTGTGGCGAACAGAACCGCTGCGCGATGGAAACCGCGCGCGCAACCGGCCAGCCGCAACCGCCCTGCTGGTGCATGGCGGCCGACTTCGGCAAGGCACCGTTTGCGGCCCTGCCCCCGGCATCGCGCGGCAAGGCCTGCATGTGCGCCCGCTGCGCCGCGGGAGTGCCCGCCGAGCCTCTTCAGGACTGAGCGGCGCCCTGCTGCTGGCTCTGGGCCGGCGGCATGGGTGCGGGCGCGGCTTCGGAAGCGGGTGCGGGGGCTTGTGCCTCCGGCGGCAGCGGCACGCTGCGGTCGCGCTGCTGCGTGATCACGCAATGGATGAACTGCAGCTTGCCGACAGCCAAGCGCGGCAGCACGAAGGGGTAGTAGTCGGGCTGCCCCATGCTGCGCGAAAGCTCGTTGAGCACGTTGGTGAGCAGCACCCAGCCGTTGAGGAAATCCAGGAACCTGGCGGCGCCGGGATGCTCGGGCTGCCACAGGTCGTCCGTGGTGAACAGGTCGCTGGCGAGTTCGACGTTGGTGGCGTCCACGCCAAAGCTCATGGCGGTGTCGGTGGTGTCGGCCATGTGCAGGTAGTGCGCCCAGGTCTCGGCCCAGTCTTCCCAGGGGTGCATGCTTGCGTAGCTGCTCACGAAGCGGTTGGCCCAGTCGGGCGGCGGGCCCTGGTCGTAGTGCCGCTGGAGCGCCGCGGCATAGTCGGCGCGCTCGTCGCCGAAGAGCGCACGGAACTCGTCGAGCCAGGGCGTGGGCTGCACGAGCAGGTCCCAGTAGTAGTGGCCGACCTCGTGGCGGAAATGCCCGAGCAGCGTCCGGTAGGGCTCGCGCATCTCGGCGCGGATGCGCTCGCGCACCGCGTCCTCGGCCTCTTCGGCGTTGAGGGTGATCACGCCCTGTTCATGCCCGGTCATCACGTGCGGGCCGCCTGGCATGTTGCCCAGAAAGTCGAAGGCCAGGCCGTGCGCGGCATCGGCATGGCGGCTGACCACCGGCAGCCCGAGCGCCAGTAGCTGCGAGATGAGCCTGCGCTTCGCATGCTCGAGCTTGCGCCAGAGCTCGCCGTTGCCCTCCACCGAAAGATCGGGGATGGTGCGGGTGACGCTGCAGGCCAGGCAGAAGCCGGGCGCGAGGCCGTCGGTGTTGAACGAGGGCTCGTCCCCCTCGCGCGGGGCCGGCACCATCCAGTTGCAGCTGGCGGCGGTCATGAGGTTGGCGCAGCGGCGGTACCTCTTGCCGTCCGGATTGCCGAACACGGTGAAGAGCTCGGGCTCGGCGCCGTCGGCCTCGTCGTTGTCGCCGGCCTTGTCCTCGGCCTCGACGGGCGCCAGCGGCACGACGCCCAGGCGCTCGATCACATAGCCGAGCGGCGTGCGGCAGGCCAGGCACTGGCTGTTGCGCAGGAACACCGGCCGGCCGCACTGGCAACGGTAGGCGCGGCTCACCGTCGGTGCCGCGAGCTCGGAGGCAAGGTGGGAGGCCGCGCCCGGTTCGGGAGCGCCGGCGGGATCAGTTGGCGTATTCATTTCATTGTTCTGGAAAGGCAGCGCGGGACAGCGGTGCATTGTGAGACGCGCGGGCGCCGGACCCGCCGCGCAAAGCCCGATATGCTTGTAGGACGACGGACCCGCAACAAGAGAAGCCGGGGCCACCGCCCATGACCACCACTCCCAAGCCCGAAGCCGCTTCGCCGGCCCCGCCTTCCATCGGCACCCTGCGCGAACGCTACGGCCCGCGCTACCGCTGGTACCTGCTGCTCTCGGTGATGGTGGGGGTGATGGCGTCGATCATGTCCTCGACCATCGTCAACGTCGCGATCCCGGGCATGAGCCATCATTTCTCGCTGGGCCAGGAGCGCGCGCAGTGGGTGAGCTCGGGCTTCATGGTGGCCATGACGGTCTCGATGCTGACCACGCCCTGGCTCCTGTCGCGCTACGGCTACCGCCGCACCTACGTGGGCACCATGGTGCTTCTGCTCGCGGGCGGCATTGCGGGCGGGCTGGCCAACAACTTCTCGCTGGTGCTGCTGGCGCGCGTGGCCGAAGGGCTGGCGGCAGGCGTGGTGCAGCCCATACCGGCCATCATCATCCTGCGGGCCTTCGAGCCGCACGAGCAGGGGCGCGCGAGCGGCATCTTCGGCATGGGCGTGGTGCTGGCGCCGGCCATCGGCCCGAGCATCGGCGGCGTGCTGGTCGACCTGTTCGGCTGGCGCTCGATCTTCTTCATGGTGGTGCCGTTCTGCCTGGCCTCGCTCTGGCTGGCCTACAGGTTCGTGCCCACCACGGCGCCCGGCGGCGTGGCGGCCGCGCGCGGCAGCGGGCTCGACTGGCGCGGCCTCGCGCTGGGCACGGTGGGCACGCTCTGCCTGCTGAACGGCCTGGTCGAGCTGCGCGGCGATTCGCCGGTGCAGGCCGGCCTGCTGCTGGCGGCCGCGGTGCTGGCCTTTGGCACCTTCGTCTGGTGGCAGCGCCGCTGCGCGGCCGGCGGCGGCGAACCGCTGATGAACCTGGCGCTGTTCCAGTACCGCCAGTTCGCCATGGGCAGCGTGGTCGCTTTCATCTACGGCACGGCGCTGTTCGGCTCCACCTACCTGCTGCCGGTGTACATGCAGGTCGGGCTGCAGTTGTCTGCATCGCACGTGGGCACCATCCTGCTGCCGGCGGGCATCGTGCTGGCCCTGACCATTGCCGGCGTGGGCCGGCTGGCGGACCGGCAGCCGACCTGGATGCTGGTGAGCATCGGGCTGGCGCTCTTGGCGGCTTCGTTCGCGCTGATGGTGGTGCTGCGGCTCGACAGCGCGCTCTGGCTGCTGGTGGCGTTTGCCGTCATCGGGCGCATCGGGCTGGGTTTCATCCTGCCCTCGCTCAACCTCGGATCGATGCGGCCGCTGGCCAAGCCGTTGATTCCGCAAGGTGCCAGCGCGATCAACTTCCTGCGCATGCTGGGAGGCGCGGCCGGCGTGAGCCTGTGCGCCATCGTGCTCGAGTGGCGCCTGGCGGCGCATGGCGATTCGCTGGCCAATGCCGCCAGCAGCCCCGCGCGGCTGGCGGCCTTCGACGAGGTCTTCCTGATGCTGGCCGCGCTGTGCGCGCTGGCCATCTGCGCGGCCTGGCAGCTTCGGCAGCCCGCCCCGCAAGGGTAAGCACTTAGTAATACTTAAGCACCCATCGTTTCTAATTGTTAGCATTTGTTAGCTAATGATGGGATGGGTTTCATGCAACGCAGAAGTTTTGTCGCCGGAACGGCCGTTTTCGCAGCGGGCCTGGCCCATCTCTCGTCCGCGCAGGCGGCCGAGGCCGGGGTGACCGACACCGAAATCGTGCTCGGCAGCTCGGCCGTGCTGAGCGGTCCGCTCGGCTCGCAGATCAAGGTCGTGCACAACGGCGCCGCGCTGGCCTTCGACGCCGTCAACGAACAGGGCGGCGTAGGCGGACGCAAGATCAAGCTGGTGGCGCTGGACGACGAGCTCAAGCCCGAGAAGGCGGTCGAGAATTACGGCAAGCTGCTGAACGACCACCGCGTGTTCGCCTTCTTCGGCTGCGTGGGCTCGGGCACCACGGCCGCCGCGGCCAAGCTGCTGCAGCAAAGCGGCGCGCCCAGCGTCGGCGGCTACGGCGTGGGCGACAGCGCACGCGAGCGCGTGGCGGGTTCGGCCTACTTCGTGCGCGCCAGCAATGCGCGCGAGGCGCAGGCGCTGGTCGAGCACCTGTCGACCATCGGCGTGAACAAGATCGCGATCGCCCACCTGGACAATCCCGGCGGCGTCGAGGCGGTGAAGCTGATCGAGGCGGCCATGGCCACGCACAAGCAGGTGCCCGCGCTGGTGGTGTCGGTGAAGGGCGATGGCTCGACCTCCGCCGCCGCTGGCAAGATTCTGGCCGACAGCCAGTCCCAGGCGGTGCTGATGTACCTGGCCGGCACCGTGGCCGGCGAGGTGATCAAGGCGACCTACGGGGCCGGCAGCAAGCCGATGTTCTATGGCATGTCGATCGTGCCGGGCGAGGTCACGGCCAAGGTGGTGCAGCTGCAGGCCAGCGGCCTGGCCATCTCGCAGGTCACGCCCTATCCCTGGGGCGAGGTGGAATCCGTCACGCGCGACTACCGCCGCCTGGCCGAGCGCGCGCAGGTGCCGGTGGGCTACGGCAGCTTCGAGGGCTACCTGAACGCGCTGGTGATGATCGAGGCGCTCAAGCGCACCGGCCGCGACCTGACGCGCGCCCGCCTGCATGCAACGCTGCGCGCCCTCAGGCTGCGGCTGGCCGGCATGGATATCGACTTCTCGACCGGCGCCAATGCCGGCTCGCGCTTCATCGAGATGGTGCGCGTCACGCCCGAAGGCCGCTTCGTGCGCTGAACGGGCGCACGGGTTCGCCGGGCGGGCGGCGCTCGCGCTCTAATAGCGCCATGTGCCAACTGCTTGGAATGAACTGCAACACGCCCACGGACGTGACCTTCAGCTTTACGGGCTTCGCGCAGCGCGGCGGCCGCACCGACCACCACGCCGACGGCTGGGGCATCGCCTTCTTCGAGGACCGCGGGCTGCGCCACTTCGTCGACCACATGCCCGCGAGCGAGTCGCCGGTGGCCGAGCTGATCCGGCGCTACCCGATCCAGAGCCGCAACGTCATTGCGCACATCCGCAAGGCCACGCAGGGCGCCGTCAATCTGCAGAACTGCCACCCCTTCGTGCGCGAGCTGTGGGGCCGCTACTGGGTGTTCGCCCACAACGGCGACCTGAAAGACTTTCGTCCGCGGCTGCACGGCAACTTCCACCCGGTGGGCAACACCGACAGCGAGCACGCCTTCTGCTGGATCATGCAGGAGCTGGCCAAGTCGCATGCGGGCGTGCCGAGCATCGAGGAACTCACGCTCACGCTGCGCGAACTGGCGCCGCAGCTTGCGGGCCACGGCACCTTCAACTTCATGCTGTCGAACGGCCAGGCGCTCTGGGCCCATGCCTCCACGCATCTCTGGTACGTGGAGCGGCGCCATCCTTTCGTCACGGCGCAGCTGTCGGACGAAGACCTGGAGATCGACTTCGCCCAGCACACCACGCCAAACGACCGTGTGGCAGTGGTCGTGACCGCGCCGCTCACCACCAACGAAAGCTGGACGGCCTTTGCGCCGGGCGAGCTGCACGTGTTCGTGGACGGCCAGCTGGCGGCGTTCTGAAGCGCCCCGCTCAGTCGCCCGATTGACAACTTTTCTCTGACACTTTTCCGCAACATCGCGGGAAAGTTTCGAAATCATGGGCTTTGTTATCGAATAATAACGGTTCTCATTTGTATTACAGATTGAACCGTTCCATGTCCGCTGCTCCGTTTCTCCGGCTTCGCCCGACCGTGGCCGCCTCGCTGCTCGCGCTTCACGCCGTGGCAGCCCTTGCACAGACCACCCCGGCACAGCCGGCGCCCGCAGCGCCGGCAGCCTCGCCGTCATCGAACGGCACGCTGGCCACCGTCACCGTCGAAGCCAGCGCCGACGCCTCGGCCGAAGGCCTGACCAAGCCCTACGCGGGCGGCCAGGTGGCGCGCGGCGGCCGCGTCGGCATCCTGGGCAACCAGGACATGATGAGCACGCCGTTCTCCAGCACCAGCTACACCCACGAGCTGATCCAGAACCAGCAGGCCAGGAGCGTGGCCGACGTGCTGCAGAACGACCCGACGGTGCGCGTGGCGCGCGGCTTCGGCAACTTCCAGGAGTCGTATTTCATCCGCGGCTTCATCGTCAATTCGGACGACATCGCCTACAACGGGCTCTACGGCCTGCTGCCGCGGCAGTACATCTCGTCCGAACTGTTCGAGCGCGTGGAGGTGTTCCGCGGTGCGAGCGCATTCCTGAACGGCGCCACGCCCTCGGGCGGCGGCATCGGCGGCAACATCAACCTGCTGCCCAAGCGCGCGCCGAACGATGCGCTCACGCAGATCACGCTGGGCACAGCCAGCGGCTCGCAGGCCTATGCCGCGACCGACATCGCGCGCCGCTTCGGCCCCGACCAGAGCGTGGGCGTGCGCCTGAACGCCGCGCACCGCGACGGCGGCACCGGCGTGGACGGCGAGGGCGTCAAGCTCGACGTGCTCTCGGTGGGCCTGGACTGGCGCAGCCGCGACGCGCGCATCTCGGCCGACATCGGCCACCAGGAGCACCGCCTGCGCAACACGCGTCCCAACGTGACGCTCGGCAGCGGCGTCACGGTGGTGCCCAGGGCGCCCGACAACAGCACGAACTTCGCGCAGCCCTGGACCTATTCCTACGAGCGCGACACCTTCGGCTCGGTGCGCGGCGAGTACGACATCACGCCGGACATCACGGCCTGGGCCGCCGCCGGCGCGCGCAGCAGCTACGAGAACAATTCCCTCGCGGGCCCGACGGTCTCCAACGGCCTCACGGGAGCGGCCACGATGACCCGCTTCGACAACACGCGCGAGGACAAGGTCAAGACGGCGGAGATCGGCGTGCGCGGCAAGCTGCGCACCGGCAGCGTGGGCCACGAATGGGTGCTGGGCTATTCCTATTTCGATCTCGAGAAGAAGAACGCCTACGGCATGGGCCTGGGCGCCGGCGGCACGCTCAACACCGGCATCTACTATCCGCGCAGCTATTTCCCGCCGGCGCTGACCTACCTGGGCAACGACCTCGCCAACCCCGCGCTCAACGGCACCACCACGCTCAAGAGCCTGGCCATCGGCGACACGCTGTCCTTCATGGACGACCGCCTGCGCCTGACGCTCGGCGCGCGCCATCAGACGATCGAGACCAGCGACATCAGCTACCGCATCGTGAGCAGCGGCCTCCAGACCGCCGCCGGCGGCACCGTCACCTCGTACGACCAGAGCCGCACCAGCCCGCTGGCGGGCCTCGTGTTCAAGGCCAACGACCGGCTGTCGGTCTATGCGAACTACATCGAAGGGCTGGCGCAGGGCGAAACCGCGCCCGCGCAGTCCGGCGGCCAGCCGGTGCTCAATGCCGGCCAGCAGCTGCGCCCCTACGTCTCCAAGCAGAAGGAGGTCGGCATCAAGTACGACGCCGGCCAGGTCGGCGGCACGCTCGCCTTCTTCTCCACCGAGAAGCCGCGCGCCTTCGTGCAGGGCAACTACTTCTCCGCGAACGGCAAGGACCGCCACCAGGGCGCCGAGCTCAGCGTCTTCGGCCAGGTCAGCAAGGGCCTGCGGCTGCTGGGCGGCGTGACCTGGCTGGACGCCAGGCAGAAGGACACGGGCAGCAGCGTCACGGACGGCAAGCGCGTGATCGGCGTGCCCAAGGCGCAGGGCAGCATCGGCGTCGAGTGGGACGTGCCGGGCGTGCCGGGCCTCTCGCTCGACGGCCGCGTGGTGGCGAGCGGATCGAGCTACGCCAATGCCGCCAACACGCTGCGCGTGCCGGGCTGGACCCGCATGGACATCGGCGCACGCTACGTGACCGAAGTGAGCGGCAAGCTGCTCACCCTGCGCGCGCGCATCGAGAACCTGGCCGACCGCAACTACTGGTCCTCGGTCGGCGGCTATCCCGGCTCCGGCTACCTGGTGCTCGGCGCCCCGCGCACGTTCAACCTGTCGGCCACGCTCGAATTCTGATGCGCGCCTTCGCGACCGCCGTGCACCGCTGGGCGGGACTGGCGGTGGCCCTGTTCCTCGTCGTCTCGGGGCTGACGGGCGCCGTCATCTCGTGGGACCACGAGATCGACGGCTGGCTCAACCGCAAGCTCTACGACACCGCCTCGCGCGGGCCGTTCCGCGATCCCTTCGACCTGGTGGCCGCGGTCGAGGCCCACGACCCGCGCGCGCGGGTCGCGTACCTGCCGCTGGGTTTCGAAGAGGGCCACACCGCCCGCTACTTCGTGCAGCCGCGCACCGACCCCGCCACCGGCAAGCCCTTCCGGCTCGGCTACAACCAGGTGTTCGTCGATCCGGTGACGGCCGAGGTGCGCGGCCGCCGCGACGCGAGCGCCATCTCGCTCAAGCCCGAGACGCTGATGCCCTTCCTGCGCAAGCTGCACTACATGCTGCACGTGCCGGCCGTCTGGGGCACCGACCGGCTGGGCTACTGGATCATGGGCGGCGTGGCGCTGGTGTGGCTGCTCGACAGCTGCGTTGCGCTGTATCTCACGACACCACGCCGCCAGCGCCGTGCCGCGCACCCCGAGCACCGCGGCCCGCGCGAATGGTGGAAACGCTGGAAGCCGGCCTGGGCCGTGCGCTGGGCGGCCGGCGGCTACCGGCTCAACTTCGACCTGCACCGCGCGGGCGGGCTGTGGATGTGGGCGCTGATCATCGTCATCGCCTTCACCTCGTTCTCGCTGAATCTCTACAAGGAGATCTTCCATCCGATGCTGTCGCTGGTCTCGAAGACCACGCCGGGCCCCTCGGCGCTGGTGCCGCTCGCACCGCTGGGCACGCGCATCGAGCCCACGATCGGCTTTCGCCAGATCGTTGCCGACGCCGAGGCCGAGGCGCGGCGGCGCGGCTGGACCACGCCGCTCGGCGGAGTGTTCTACAACCAGCGCGGCGGCTTCTACAACGTGTCGTTCTTCGACCATGCCACGCACGACAGCAGCGACGGCATGGGCCTGTCGAACCTCTACCTGGACGGCCGCGACGGCCGCGTCATCAGCAGCAACCGGCCCTGGCACGGCACCGCGGCCGACGTGTTCGCGCAGCTGCAGCTGCCGCTGCATGGCGGCCGCATCCTGGGGCTGCCGGGGCGCATCCTGATGTCGCTCATGGGGCTCGCGGTGGCGGGCCTTTCGATCACGGGCATCGTGATCTGGTGGCGCAAGCGGCGCGCGCGGCTGGTGCAGGTGCGCCGCCAGCGCGAGCTGGCACCGAAGGAGCTCAGCGCAGTGCGGCCAGATGCGCTTCAAGCGCATCGATGAACATCTTCGGCACATCGAAGCCGGTCTGCTCGGTGATCTCCTGAAAGCAGGTCGGGCTGGTCACGTTGATTTCGGTGACCGAATCGCCGATCACGTCGAGCCCGATCAGGAGCAGCCCGCGCGGCGCGAGGGCGCGGCCCACGGTTTCGGCGATCTCGCGGTTGCGCGGCGTGAGCGGCTGCGCCACGCCCTTGCCGCCGGCCGCCAGGTTGCCGCGCACTTCGGAGCCCTGCGGAATGCGCGCCAGCACGAAGGGCGCCGGCTCCCCCGCGATGATCAGGATGCGCTTGTCGCCCTGCACGATGTCGGGCACGAAGCGCTGCACCATGATGGTCTCGGCACCGTTCTTGTTGAGCGTCTCGACGATGGAACCGAGGTTCAGCGCGTCCTGCCTGACGCGGAAGATGCCCATGCCGCCCATGCCGTCGAGCGGCTTGAGGATGATGTCGCCGTGCTCGGCATGGAAGTCGCGCACGGCCTGCGCGCTGCGCGTGACCAGCGTGGGCGTGGTGAACTGCGGAAACTCCATGATCGCGAGCTTCTCGGGGTGGTCGCGCAGCGCGCGCGGCTTGTTGACCACGCGTGCGCCTTCGCGCTCGGCCTGCTCGAGCAGGTGGGTGGCGTAGATGTACTCGGCGTCGAAGGGCGGGTCCTTGCGCATGAGCACCGCGTCGAAGTCCTTCAGCGCCTTCGACTCGCGGATGTCCTCGCGGTACCAGGCCTTGCTGTCCCCGGTGAGCGTGATCTGCTGCACGTTGGCCGTGACCAGCCCGCCGGACACCCACTGCAGGTCTTCCGGCAGACAGGCCGCGATGCGGTGCCCGCGGCGCTGGGCCTCGCGCATCATCGAGAAGGTGGTGTCCTTGTAGATCTTGAAATGATCGAGCGGATCGGCGACGAAGAGGATGTTTTTCATCTGGGAGTCTTTCCGGCGCCAGAGGTGGCCGCCATGTTGCTGCTGTCTGGCGCGATGTTGCCGGAAGCGGCGATGCCCTTGCCGGCGCAGGCCTTTGCGCGCCCGGCCTGCTGCACCGCGAGCGCGAGCGCGCCCGCCACCACGCCCCAGAAGGCCGAGCCGATGCCCGCGATGGCCACGCCCGAGAGCGTGACCAGGAAGGTGATGACCGCGGCCTCGCGGTGCGGCTCGTCGCGCACCGCGGCGGCCAGCCCGCTGCCGATGGTGCCCAGCAGCGCCAGGCCGGCAATGGCGGCGACCAGTTCTTTCGGAAAGGCCGTGAGCAGCCCGGTGACCGCCGCGCCGAAGAAGGCGATCAGCACGTAGAGGGCGCCGCAGCTCACCGCGGCCGTGTAGCGGCGCGCCGGGTTCTCGTGCGCCTCGCGGCCCATGCAGATGGCGGCGCTGATCGCGCCCAGGTTCAAGGCAAAGGCGCCGAAGGGCGCCAGCACCAGCGTTGTCAACCCGGTGAACGTGATGAGCTTGCTGATCGGCAGGTCGCCGTAGCCTGCGGCGCGGATGGTGGCCACGCCCGGCAGGTTCTGCGAGGCCATGGTGACGATGAAGAGCGGCAGCGCCAGGCTCACGATGGCCTGCCAGCTGAAGACGGGCATGGTGAACACCGGCCAGGTGAGCGAGAACTGCACCGCGGACACGCTCATCTCGCCGCGCGCCGCCGCGAAGGCGATGGCGGCCAACAGCGTGAGCGGCACCGCATAGCGCGGCAGCAGGCGCTTGGCCACCAGGTAGGTGCCGAGCATCAGCAGCACCAGCGGCAGCGCGGTTCTCGCGGCGATGAACGCGTCGAGGCCGAAGCGCGCGAGCACCCCGGCCAGCAGGGCGGCGGCGATGGCCATCGGGATCCGGTTCATCACGCGCTCGAACCATCCCGTCGCGCCCGCCAGCACGACCAGCGCGGCGCAGGCGATGAAGGCACCGACCGCCTCGCCCATGCCATAGCTGCTGGCCGCCACGGCGAGCACCGCGGCGCCCGGCGTGCTCCAGGCGATCATCACCGGCTTGCGCCACCACAGCGACAGCACGATGGAAGGCAGGCCCATGCCGATGCCCAGCGCCCACATCCACGAAGCCGAGACTTCGGGCGTGGCGCCGAAAGCCTGCGCGGCCTGGAACACGATGGCCACCGAGCTCGTGAAGCCCACGAGCACCGCGACGAAGCCCGCGGTGAAGGCCGAGAGGCTCAGATCCTTGAAGAAATGCATCGGGCGATTGTGCCGGGGACGCCGCGGCACCGCCCAGCGCCCAGCGCCCAGGTCCGCGGGCGCGCCCGTTGATTGTCGACAATTTTCCCCTGGCAACGTCGACAATCGGCACGAGAATTGCTGCAGCACTGCCGTGCTTCCCGCCATGCACTGCCATGGCCCACATGCTGGAGAAACCCATGAACACGCCTGCTTCGCCCGATGCACGCACATCGCCGCATCCTTCCACGCCCGCCGAAGTGGTCGACGAATTCCTTCGTCTCGTGATGATTCCCGACCCGCAATCGGCGTCGCGCTTCACCGCGCCCGACATCCGCATCCGCTTCACCGGCAACCGCGAGATGCGGGCGCCCGGCGACACCTCGGCCTTCAATGCGAAGCGCTACGCCTGGGTGAAGAAGAAGATCGAACGCACCGAAGTGGTGGCCGGCGGCACGCCCGATGAAACGGTGGTCTACAGCCTGGGCACGCTGTACGGCGCCTGGCCCGACGGAACCGCCTTCGAGAGCAATCGCTACGTCGACCGCTACGTGGTGCGCCACGGCCTCATCAGCCGGATGGACGTGTGGAACGACAGCGCCGAATGGCTGCTGGTGCGCGCCGGGCTGGCGGTGCTGTGAGGGCGGGCGCATGACTGCACGCTGGCCCGAGCGGCTGCCCACGCACGGCCGCTTCGACTACAGCCCCATCACACGCCGGCCCGACTACGCATGGCCGAACGGCGCACGGCTGGCCGTGTACATCGGCTTCAACATCGAGCATTTCGCCTTCGGCGACGGTCTGGGCGCCTGCATCGGCCCGGCCTCGCCGCAGCCCGACGTGCTGAACCACGGCTGGCGCGAATACGGCAACCGCGTGGGCGCCTGGCGCTGCCTCGAACTGTTCGATGCGCTGGCGCTGCCGGCGGGCGCGCTCGTCAATACGGCGCTCTATGACCATTGCCCGGAACTGGTGCAGGCCTGCGTGGCGCGCGGCGACGAGTTGATCGGCCACGGCCACAGCAACGCGGAGCGCCAGGGCGCATGGGACGAGGCGCACGAACGCGCATTGCTCTCAGGCTGCCGCGAACGCATGCGGCGCGAGAGCGGCCAGGCGCCGGCCGGATGGCTGTCGCCGTGGATCTCGGAAAGCGCCGTGACGCCCGACCTGCTGGCCGAGACCGGCTACGGCTATACGCTCAATTGGTGCCACGACGACCAGCCGGTGCGCATGCGCACGCGCGGCGGCGGCTCGATCTGGTCGGTGCCGTATCCGCAGGAGCTCAACGACATTCCGATGATCGTGGGGCGCCTCATGGACGCCAGGGACTTCAGCGCGATGGTGGTCGACAACTTCGACGAGATGCTCGAACAGTCGCGCGCGCAGCCGCTGGTGATGGGCCTCGCGCTGCATCCCTACATCGTCGGGCAGCCCTATCGGCTGCGCCACCTGCGCACGGCGCTGACGCACCTGGCACGCGGGCGCGACCGCAGCGACATCTGGCTCACCACGCCGGGCAGGATCGCATCGCACATGCAGCAGCTTGCAGCGCAACGGCCGGCGGAGTTCATCTGATGAGCAGCCGGATGCACGCTGCACGCGTTCGATAATGGGCGGGTTCCCCCATCGCCTGCTCCATGCCCCGCTCATCCTCGCCATCCAAGCCCGCCATCGCGCCGCGCCCCGCCCGGCACAAGCTGCCGCCCACCAACGGTGCCGCGGCGAAGAACGACGACCACCACGGCGACATCGAGGAACGCATCTACCGCTCGGTCTTCGAAGGCGTGACCAACCAGCGCCTCGCGCCCGGCACCAAGCTGCCGGAGGCGTCGCTGTGCGAGCTGTTCGGCGTCAGCCGCGCGCTGGTGCGCAAGGTGCTCCAGCGGCTCGCACACGACCACATCGTGGAACTGCGTCCGAACCGCGGTGCCATCGTGGCCATGCCCTCGCCCGAGGAAACGCGGCAGATCTTCGAGGCGCGCCGCGCGCTCGAGGCCGCGCTGGTGCGCATGGCCGTGCGCAACGCTACGCGCGCCGAAATCGCCGAACTGCGGCGCCACCTGAAGCAAGAGCATGCGGCGATGCACCGCTACGCGCAGCCCGAGTGGGCGCGCCTGGCCAGCACCTTTCATTTGCGCGTGGCGAAACTCGCGCGCAATCCGATCCTGGAACGCTACCTGACCGAACTCATGTCGCGCTGCTCGCTGATCGTGGCGCTCTACGAACCGCCCGGCAATGCATCGTGCGAACACGGCGAGCATGCGGACGTGGTCGATGCCATTGCGCGCGGCAATGCGGACGAGGCCGTGCGCCTGACGGAAGAGCACCTGCTGGTGCTCGAGAAGAACATCGCCCTCGACAGGCCCGCTTCGCAGCGCAGCCTGGGGCAGATGCTGGGACTGGGCTGAGGCGGAGCAGGGGCCGGCGGCTGCGCGGGCCGCCGCCGTTCAGATCTCGATCTTGGAGCCCAGCTCCACCACCGCATTGTTCGGCAACCCCAGGAACGCGGCAGCACCGCTTGCGTTGTGGTGCATCTGCGCGAACAGCTTCTCGCGCCATGGCGCCATGCCGCTGCCCAGCGTGGGAATGACGACGTCGCGCGAGAGGAAGTAGCTCGTCGTCATCGGCTCGAGCTGGCAGCCGCGCATGCGCGCGTTGTCGAGCGCCCGCGGCAGGTCGACATCGTTCTTGAAGCCATAGTGCACGATGACCTGCCAGCAATGGTGGCCGAGCGCCTCGATCTCGATGCGCTTGTCCATCGGGATCCAGGGCACTTCGTGGTTGCGCACGGTCACGAACATGTTCTGCTCGTGCAGCACCTTGTTGTGCTTGAGGTTGTGCAGCAGCGCATTGGGCACCACGCCGGGTTCCGCGGTGAGGAACACCGCGGTGCCGTCCACGCGCGCGGGCGGGCTCTCGAACACCGAATCGAGAAAGGCCTTCAGTTCGATCGCATCAGCGCGCTGCACCTCGCCCATCAGGCGGCGGCCTTCCTTCCAGGTGATCATCAGGGTGAACACGGCGCCGCCGATCACCAGCGGGAACCAGCCGCCCTCGAACAGCTTGAGCAGATTCGACGCGAAGAACAGGAAGTCGACCACGAAGAACACCGCGGTCGACGCAATGCACAGCGCCAGCGGCAGCTTCCAGGCGTAGCGGATCACGAAGAAGGTCAGGATCGTGGTGATCAGCATGTCGGTGGTCACGGCAATGCCGTAGGCCGCGGCCAGGCTGCTCGACGAGCGGAACATGACCACCGCGAGCACGATGGCCACGAACAGCCCCCAGTTGACCAGCGGAATGTAGATCTGCCCCGCCGTGCGCACGCTCGTGTGCTCGATGTTCAGGCGCGGCAGGTAGCCCAGCTGGATGACCTGGCGCGTGACGCTGAAGGCGCCCGTGATGAGCGCCTGCGACGCGATGACCGTGGCTGCCGTGGCCAGCAGCACCAGCGGAACGAGCGCCCATTCGGGCGCCATCATGAAGAACGGGTTCTTCACGGCCTCGGGGTTCTCCAGCAGCAGCGCGCCCTGGCCGAAGTAGTTGAGCGTGAGCGCCGGCATCACGACCGTGAACCAGGCCACGCGGATCGGACGCTTGCCGAAGTGGCCCAGGTCGGCGTAAAGCGCCTCGGCGCCCGTCACGCACAGCACCGTGGCGCCCAGCAGGATGAAGCTGGTGCCCGGGTTGTCCCACATGAACTTCAGCGCGAACCAGGGATTCAGCGACTTGAGGATTTCAGGGTGGTGCAGGATCTGCGACACCCCGAGCACCGCAATCGCCAGGAACCACGCGAGCGTGATGGGCCCGAAGAACTTGCCGATGCCCGCCGTGCCGCGCTTTTGCACCACGAAGAGGCCGAACAGCACCACCAGCGTGACCGGCAGCACATAGTGCTTGAAGTGGGGCGACACCACTTCGAGGCCTTCGACCGCCGAAAGCACCGAGATGGCCGGCGTGATGACGCCGTCGCCATAGAAGAGCGAGGTGCCGAAGATGCCCACCAGCAGCAGCACGTGGCGCAGCTTGGGCTTGTCGGCCACCGCGCGCGAGGCGAGCGCCAGCATGGCGACCAGGCCGCCCTCGCCTTCGTTGTCGGCGCGCAGCACCAGCACCACGTACTTGATCGACACGATGACGGTGAGCGTCCAGAAGAACATCGAAAGGATGCCGTAGACGTTTTCGACAGTGAACGGCAGGTGGCCGTGGCCGAACACTTCCTTGACTGCATACAGCACGCTGGTGCCGATGTCGCCATAGACGACACCGATGGCGCCGATGATCAAGGCGGCGGCGGAAGTGGATTTGGGAGGTGACACGAAGTCGATGGGAAAAAGGGAGGTTGCTCGCGCGTAACCAGACGTCACACGCACCGAGATGCTGCCGCGATGGAATTTCCAGCCGCCGCGCGCACCCCTCCGCCCTCTTGTTTCCTTTGCTGTGGGGCCGCTATTTTGCCGCCGACCGAGGCCCGCGCAAGCCGCCCGGGAAAATCATTCGTAGATTTCGGCGTCCGGATCGGTGGCTTCCATTTCGTAGCTCGCAGCCACCATGGCCAGGCGGCCCACCACGCCATACATGTAGAAGCGGTTGGGGGCGCTCGCGCCGGGCTTGGCGCCGGGTTGCGGCAGATGCGCGCTTTCGGAGAACGCCAGCGGCACGAAGCTCGCGCCCGGCAGCTTGAGGTTCTCGTCGGGGGCGCGCTCGGCATGCACGCGGTAGAAGCCGCCCACCACGTAGCGGTCCATCATGTAGACCACCGGCTCGGCCACGCCGTTGTGCACGCGCTCATTGGTCAGCACGCCCTCCTGCACGATCACCTCGCCGGGCTCGCGCAGTTCCCTGGCGGCCGCGCCCGCCTTGCCTGCCGGGGCGCTGCGCGGCTTGCCGACCAGGCCCTCGACTTCCTTCGCGTCGCGCACGGTGACCACGCCCGGCCCGTCGCCGCCGACATGGCCCTTGACGACGACGAAGGGCTTCTCGTTGATGCCGTATTCCTTGTACTTGCGGCGCACCTTGGTCAGCACCGCGTCCACGTGGCTGGTCAGCACATCGATGCCGCGGCCTTCGGAAAAATCGACGCCGTCGGCGCGCGCATAGATCGGGTTGATCAGCCAGGGGTCGATGCCCAGCAGCTTGCCGAAGCGCTTGGACAGTTCTTCGTAGCTGTGCAGGTGGTTGCTCTTGCGCCGCACCGACCAGCCCGCGTGCAGCGGCGGCAGCAGGTACTGCTCGTGCAGGTCTTCCAGGATGCCCGGCGTGCCGGCCGACAGCTCGTTGTTGAGCAGGATGGTGCAGGGATCGAAGTTCTTGAGCCCGAGGCGGCGCTTGCTGCGCACCACGGGCTCCAGGCACACGGTTTCGCCGTTGGGCAGCTCGATCTTCTTGGGCGACTTGATGGCCGGATCGATCGAGCCCACGCGCACGTTGAGTCCCGCCATGTGGAAGATCCGCACCAGCTGGGCGACGTTGGCGAGGTAGAAGGTGTTCTTCGAGTGGTTCTCGGGAATGACGAGCAGGTTGCGCGCTTCCGGGCAGATCTTCTCGATGGCCGCCTGCGCGGCCTGCACCGCCAGCGGCAGCATCTCCTTGGTGAGATTGTTCCAGCCGCCGGGAAAGAGATTGGTGTCGACCGGCGCCAGCTTGAAGCCCGCGTTGCGGATGTCGACCGCGCTGTAGAACGGCGGCGTGTGCTCCATCCATTCGAGCCGGAACCAGCGCTCGATGGCGGGCGTGGAATCGAGTACCCGCTGTTCCAGTTCGTTGATCGGGCCGGTCAGGGCGGTGACGAGATGCGGAACCATGCGGCGGCCTTGTTGGATTTGTACTTGAAAGGTAGAGCGGAATTGTAGGATTTGGGGATGGCCGCCCCAATGACAAGACTACGTAGAGCGGACTTGGTTCAGTCCGCCCGCCTCCGGCGCATCAGCTGCGCACTTCGCCCTGCCCGAGCACCACGTACTTGAGCGAGGTCAGCCCTTCGATGCCGACCGGTCCGCGCGCGTGGAACTTGTCGGTGCTGATGCCGATTTCCGCCCCCAGGCCAAACTCGAAACCGTCCGCGAAGCGTGTGCTCGCATTGACCATGACGCTGGCCGAATCGACCTCGCGCAGGAAACGCTGTGCATGCACGTGGTCGCGCGTGACGATGGCGTCGGTGTGGTGGCTCGAGTAGCGGTTGATGTGCGCAATGGCCTCGTCGACCCCTTCGACCACCTTGATGCTGATCACCGCGGCAAGGTATTCCTCGGACCAGTCGGACGGGACCGCATCGACGATTCTTGCGCCCGAGCCGGCCAGCGCCTCGTCGGCGCGCAGGATCCGGGCCGCCGCCGGGTCGCAGCGCATTTCAACGCCCTTGGCCGCGAAGATGGCGGCGATCCGGGGCAGGAAGTCTTCCGCCACCGCCGCCGACACCAGCAGGCCTTCGGCCGCATTGCAGGGGCTGTATTTCTGCGTCTTGGCGTTGTCGACGATGCGCAGCGCCATCTCGAACTCGGCCGTGTCGTCCACGTAGACGTGGCAGTTGCCGTCCAGGTGCTTGATGACCGGCACCTTGGCATCGCGGCTGATGCGCTCGATCAGGCCCTTGCCGCCGCGCGGGATGATCACGTCGACGAACTCGGGCATCGCGATGAGCTGGCCCACGGCTTCGCGGTCGGTGGTCTGCACCAGCTGCACCGCATCCACCGGCAGGCCGGCCTCGGCCAGCGCCCCGGACACCAGCAGCGCCAGCGCCTTGTTCGACTCGATCGCCTCCGAGCCGCCGCGCAGGATGGCGGCATTGCCGCTCTTGATGGCCAGGCTCGCGGCCTCGATGGTCACGTTGGGCCGGCTCTCGTAGATCATGCCGAAGACGCCGATCGGCACGCGCATCTGGCCCACGCGGATGCCGCTGGGCTGCTGCTTCATGCCGATGATCTCGCCGATCACGTCGGCCATGCCGGCGAGCTGCTCGC
>Ga0209051_1000978_pt1 | contig 27814 bp, 32 predicted proteins | sample AraplaCvi_mMS_r2_2_FD_184286 | JGI IMG/M metagenome (GOLD analysis project Ga0209051, IMG submission 184286) | Arabidopsis root microbial communities from North Carolina, USA - plate scrape MF_Cvi_mMS_r2 (SPAdes) (version 2) | ecosystem: Host-associated > Plants > Roots > Endosphere | place...
CGTCGCCGAAGCTGACCGGTCCTATCCCGACGGTCACGGTCATGGGTGGCGACTCTCCTTCTGCGGGGAACACGGGGTCTGGCTAGCCCACCGTAGTCTCACCGGCTGAGGGGGTGGACGCGATCGGCCAGCCGATCTCGGTGCGCCAGGCTGCCGCGTCCGTGGTGTCCCGCCCGCCGCCGACCCCGAGCCCTACTTCGCCCAGTTCGCATCCGACGCAATCGTCGAGGACGAAGGCGTCATCCATCGCGGCGTCGACGCGATCCGGGCGTGGCGGGCCGTGGTCCCCAGGTCTCCCATGACGTGTTGAGCGTGGACACGGTGGCCGACGATTACGTCGCGCACGCCAAGACATCCGGCGAATTCCCCGGCAGCCCGGTGGTTTTGACGTCTGTTCACCTTCTCCGACGACGGGCGGGTCGCCTCGCTGGCGATCAGGTCCTGACGGCGGCCGGGTCTGCCTGGCAGCGCTCGCAGAGGCCCCAGAAGGTGACTTCGGCTTCGCGTACTCGGAAGCCGTTGTCGCCGCTGGGGGTCAGACACGGCGCCTGGCCGACCACGCAGTCGACGTCCTGCACCGTGCCGCACGAGTCGCACACCAGATGGTGATGGTTGTCGCCGATGCGCCGCTCGTACAGTGCGGCCGAGCCCGCCGGTTCGAACCTGCGGATCAGCCCGGCCCGGGTCAGGTCGTTGAGCACCAGGTAGACCGCCTGCGGGGACGTACCCGGCAGGTCGCCGGAGATGAGCGCGAACACGGTCTCCGCCGTCGCGTGTGGGGAGGCTTCGAGCGCCCCCAGCACTGCCATCCGGCCCGAGGTTGCCCGCAATGACGCACCGCGCAGCTCCTGCCTGTATCGGGTGTTCGCGGCGGTGGCGTCCATGAGGTCAGCTTAGCATGACCTAACCAATGATATGAGGTTCTCGTATTATTGATTGAATCAAGAAAAGGCGTAAGCTGGTGACAGCCCGATCACTTAGGAGGAACGATGACCATCACCAACCACGACGTTCTCGCCCGCCAATTCGTTGCGTCGCCGACCCTCGCCGCCGATCTGCAGACCGTCCTCGTCGGACTCCTGGAGTTGCAGAACCAGGCCAAGCAGGCGCACTGGACGCTCGTCGGCCCCAACTTCCGGTCCACCCATCTGGAACTCGACGAGCTCGTCGACGCCGCCCGCGACTACGCCGACTCGGTTGCCGAGCGCATGCGCGCCCTCGAGTCCGTTCCCGACGGACGCACGGGCACCGTCGCCACGACCACCTCGCTTGAGGCCTTTCCCGCCGGCGAGGTCGGCGTCGAGCGGGCAGTGGCGGTCATCGCCGATCGAATCCTCGGGGTGGTCAACGTCATTCGTGCACTACACGACGAGGTCGACGACCAGGATCCGACGAGCGCCGACATTCTGCACACCATCCTCGAGGGGTTGGAGAAGCAGCGGTGGATGTTCGTCGCCCAGCTGCGCCACGTCTCCTGATCATGTGACGGTCGCGGCCTCGACCAGCGACCAGTAGGCGCGTTCGCGTTCGGTGTCGTCGTTCGAGGTGATGGCGCCGAACGCGGCGGCGTCGCGCGCGAATCGCTCCGCGGCGTCGGGTAGTGCGTCGGGGCCCTGCAGCCTGAACTGGCTGGGGGCCAGTGGGCCGAACAGCAGTGCGCGGCGCAGGTGCGGCCAGTCGTCCACCTGCGGCTCTACCCCGGCCGCCCTGGCAAAACCCAACGCAGCCACGTTCATTCGGCTCTTCTGAGGCAGACCGCGCCTCGACTGGTAGAGCTGGACAGCGCGACGCTGGTCCGATTCCGTCGGCGCCGGGATCGCGCCACCCCACGTGTAGGCGATCCACCTGGCCTGCAACTCCAACGGCACGAAGTACCCACCCGATTGGTCCCACATTCCCAGGAACGCCAGCCCGGGAAGTTCGGGATGGAACGTGTGCCGGTCGGCGTCGAGGTGTACCGCATCGAGGCCGACGAGCTTCTGAATCTCCTCGCTCAAAAACGGCAGGCTGAGGTCGAACCCGGTCCCGAACACGATCCCGTCGAACTCCTCGGAGCATCCGTCGGCGAACGTGACCGTGGTGCCCGCGATCGACGTCATCCACGGCCGCACCGTGATTCGACTCTCGGCGACCAGCGGCAGATACTGCTGACTAAGCGTGACCCCGGCGGTGAACAACGACGGGTCGGGGGCGGGAGCACCGTACTGCTCCGGGCTGCCGCCCGCTTCCACGACGATCTCCCTGAGTTGGCGGTCGACCTCGGCTGCGGGCAGCGTCTCGCTGGCGAGCACGCCGTATCGCGTGAAGATCCGATGGTCCGACGGTACGCCTGCGGCGAACTTCGGCAGGACGTATCGCTGGCGCCGCTGGGTGACGACGACCGCGGCCGCGCCCTGCTGGGCGAGCTCGGCGGCCACCTCGAGTGCGCTGACCGCGCACCCGGCCACGAGGATTCGCTTGCCGCGCAGTGACTTCGGACCGCGGTACTGGTACGTGGTCGTGGTGCCGGCGACGCCGGTGAAGGTGTCGAGGCCCGGCACGGGCGGAACGACGGTGGCGTGGAACCGGCCGCTGGCCACCACCACGCGGTCGAATCGGCTCTCGTCCCCGCCGTGGCGCAGGAGCCAGCCGTCGCCGTCACGACCGAGGTGCTCGACAGCGGTGTCGAACCGGATTCGCGACATCAGGCCGAACGCCTGCGCGTACCGCCGCAGGTAGTCGAGGACTTCCGTGCCGGCCGGGAAGACGTCGCGACTGTCCGGTTCCAGATCGCTGAAGGCGGTCAGGATCCGACTGGTGTTGGTGTGCATGCCCGGCCACACCCCGCTCGCGCCCGCCAGGCCCGCCCACTGGCCACCGAGCTCGGAGTTCCGTTCGAAGATCGTCGGCTCGAATCCCTGCGACGCGAGCCACCGCGCCGCGACGAGGCCGCCAGGGCCCGCTCCGATTACGGCCACGTCTCCGGTCATCGGTACACCATCGCATTCGTGCAGGTTCCTCACGAGCTTCGGGGCGTAAGAAGGAACGATGCGCATCATCACCGTCGAAGAGCACTTCCATCACCCGGAGTCGGTGGCGCGGGTACTCGAATTGTCGGGGTTGGGGCCGATCACGCCAGACGCCGGGTTCGGCGAGTTCCTCGGCACCTTCATGCCCGACCGCGAATCCGCCGAACGGCTCGCCGGCAAACGGCTGGCCCACATGGACGCCGTCGGCATCGACGTGCAGGTCGTCTCCCACGGTGCGAACAGCCCGGGAACCCTGGCGCATCCGGATGCCGTCGAGCTGTGCCGGACCGTGAACGACGCCCTGGCGCGGCAAATCTCGGAACATCCGACCCGATTCCGGGGGTTCGCGACGCTACCGCTCTACGATCCCGCCACGGCGGCCGACGAGCTGCGGCGCTGTGTCGAGGAGCTGGGCTTCGTGGGAGCCCTCACCCACGGGAGCATTCAGGGAGCCTTCCTCGACGACCCAAGATTCGAGCCGGTCCTCGCGACGGCCGAGGCCGTGAACCGGCCGATCTACGTCCACCCCGGCATGCCGGAGAAGGCGGTCTCGACGCCGTACTACGCGGGCACCTGGCCGGCGGCGGTGCACTTCCTCTTCGCCGGCCCGGCGTTCGGGTGGCACGCCGAGGCGGGCATCCACGTCATGCGGCTCATCCTGTCCGGCGCACTGGACAGACACCCCAATCTCAAGCTGCTGAGCGGACATTGGGGTGAGCTGGTCGCGGGCTGGCTCGACCGCCTCGACGAGGTCGTCGGGTGGGCCGACCACCTGGACCGCGCACCCAGTGCGTACTACCGCGAGCAGGTGTGGGCGACGCCGTCCGGGATGTTCAGCCAGAACCAGCTGAACTTCATCGTCGCCGAGATCGGTGCCGACCGGATCATCCACTCCGAGGACTACCCGTACGTGGTGCGGGACAACGTCTCCGCGTTTCTGGAGGAGGCGGACCTCACCGACGAGCAGCGCGGTGCGATCGCCCACGGCAACGCCGAAGCGCTGCTCGGGATGTCACGGGAGTAGCAGGAACACGTCTTCGAGCACCCGCGGCCTGCCGGCCCGCTCAGCCGTTCGGCGGGACACCTCGTTGAGCCGGTCGACGGTGCCGACCAGAAGCCGGTCGGCGTCATGGGCCGGACGGCCCGCCCAGGCGCGTTGAGCCGACACGGCATGGCCATGTCCGGCGTAGTCCGCGTCGACCACCTCTTCGTTGATCTCGTCGGCGTCGACCCAGCCGACCCGGCCCGGTGCCACGGCGAAGACCCCGATGGCCCCGATGGCCCCGATGGCGTTGTCGCGAAGCATGATCGCCTGCAGCTGCCCGGCCGAATGCCACTCGCGCACGTCGTCGGCTTCGGCCGGCGAGACGTTGCGGGCCAGGCCGGGGTCGTCGACTGCCATCCGGTCGTAGCGGCGCCGGACCACCGCGATGGCGTCCTCGACGTCCTCGAACGGCGCCAGCGACACTCGTCCGTCCGGTGCGGGTATGTCGCGGTAGCGGGCGAGGTGAACACCGTTGTCCAGCAACACCCGCGGGCCGCATACGGAACCGGGCCGGGCCCGCAGCCGGGCGAATCGTGCCGCGAACGCCGACCATTCCCGGTGGACGCAGTCCCGGAGGGCGTCGAGGTCGTCGAAGTCGTGCCCGACCACCTCGACGAAGGGCCTGGTGACGTCGCGTCCGTAGAACCGGATCCCGCCGAGGAGGGCCCCGCGGGACGTCTCGACGACGCGGTGCGCGTAGTCCTCCGGTGCGACGCCAGGCAGGTTGACGTGATCGGTGAACAGGCGGACGTACGCGGGATCGTCGACCTTTGCGAATTCGTCGTCCAGCCAGTCGGCCACCAGACGCGCGCCGCGCGGACCGAACAGGGTGTGCGCGAGCTCGCGCTGCTCTCGGAGCGAGCCGTCGAGAAGTCGCTGGTAGACCTGGGATTGCCGCATCTGGGACGAGAGTGCCACGGACCGTTGCCGTTGGCGATCGAATTAATCACCCGCGCGGATCGCGCGCGATGGGGCAGTTGGGCTTTATCGTGACGCTGTGCCGGAGATGGATCGTCGAAACCTTCTGTTCATGTCGGGGCTGGGCCTGCTGGCCGCAGCGATCCCGCTACCCACCGCAGGCGCCGCGCCGCCGGTACCAGGACCGGTACCCGGACCTCCGGAGACGGCCACCCCCGCGTTCCTCTTCCACGACGAGTTCGACGGACCGGCCGGCTCGGCACCCGACCCGGCCAAGTGGACCGTCGCCACCGCCCGCGAGACCATCAAGAACCCGGTGTTCTGGGATCGCCCCGAGAACATGGGCCAATACCGCAACGACCGCCGCAACGTCTTCCTCGACGGAAACTCCAACCTCGTCATCCGCGCGACGAAGGAGAACGGAAAGTACTTCAGCGGCAAGCTGACCGGCACGTGGCGCGGCGGAGTCGGCCTCACGTGGGAGGCGCGGGTGAAGTTCGACTGCCTGACGCTTGGCTGCTGGCCCGCCTGGTGGTTGCTCAACAACGATCCGGTTCGCGGCGGCGAGATCGACGTCGTCGAGTGGTACGGCAACGGCAGCTGGCCGTCGGGGTCGACGGTGCACGCCCGGCTGGACGGGACGTCGTTCGCCACCCAGCCCTTCGACGTGGACAGCGCATGGCACGTCTGGCGCTGCACCTGGACCGACGCCGGGATGTACTTCTGGCGCGACTACGCACCGGGCATGGAGCCGTACTTCACCGTTCCGGCGAACTCGCTCGACGATTGGCCGTTCAACGACCCCGGCTATCAGCTGTCCCCGATGCTGAATCTGGCGGTCGCAGGCTCAGGGGGCGGAGATCCCGCCGGCGGCACCTATCCGGCGGACATGCTCGTCGACTGGGTCCGCGTCTGGTGACGTGTCCGTCGTAGGGCTCTAACGCACCGTCTCGTGAGCACCGTCACGCTGACTGGTTCCGCTCGTGCTGGAATAAAAACCCGCTTCCATTCGTCCGTTATGACGAAGGACTAATGAACGTTTGGAAGAAGGAGCAGTCCCATGAGTTCCAGTAGCACAAGGACGTTCGCGGCGATCGCCGGTGGCGCCATGGTCACCCTCGGCATCGTCGGCGCGACCATCGCCCAGGCCGCGCCGGGCGCCGTAGCCGACTCCGAGATGTCGACGGGTACCACCAGCACCGTCACGACTGCGCCGGGAACGCCACCAATCCCGATGGCACAGCCCAGCATCAAGGGCCCCGCACCCCTGCCGGTGGAAGAGCAGGGTCTTCCCGGCTGAGTTTGCGGTACTCGAGGTAGGTCGACGGCCCTGGCGGTGATACGCCGGGGCCGTCGTCGTCAGAGTCGGCGCCTCACCGATCGGGCCAGCCGAACTTCTTCTTGCGGAACCTCTGATAGGCGTTACCGCGAGCAATCCCTAGCGCCGCACCAACCTGGCCCCATCCGGCGCCCAGCTCACGGGCCGCGTCGACGGCGCTCTGCAGTTCGCGCTGAGCCCGGTCCAGGGCGCCGACGGACCCCGCCTGCTTGGCGGCGTCGAGCTCTCGGCCGGCCGTGGCGACGTCGTCCAGCGCTGCAGCCACTACGGCAGGATCTGGGGAAACGGTCGTGTCGGTAGGGGTCATGTGATCATCTCCCTTGGCTTTGGCAAACCGTATTGCGTCGAACACGGCATTGTCGAGTGACGACATTGTGACATACCCGCAGGTGATGGCTGTGTCGCTCACATGAGCGGTCAACTACCGGTGTGCATCCGGCAATCAGCGGGCGCGTCATCCGGTCAGGTCGCCGGGCGGGCTGAAGCGGCCAAGTCCATCCCCGTGTCGGACCCGGTGACTGGGGACGGGAGAATCGAGTCGACATTCGAAGAGAGGCTCCCATGCTGCGCGACTTTCCCGACGTGGTCGTCACCGGACTCGCGACGACCAACGCCCTCGCGGTGGACGCCGAGGCGACCTGGGCCGCCCTTTTGGACGGCGGCAGCGGAATTCGCCCACTGTCCGGCGCATTCGTCGAGGACCTGGACCTGCCGGTGAAGATCGGCGGTCAACTCCTCGAAGACTTCGACACCGAACTCAGCAGGGTGGAGCTGCGTCGGCTGTCGTACCAGCAGAAGATGGCACTGGTCCTCGGGCGGCGCGTGTGGGACCACAGCGGCTCGCCGGACATGGATCCGACGAGGCTCGCGGTGTCGGTCGGGACCGGCTTCGGCAACGCCGAGGAGGTCATCCTCGCCTACATCGCCATGCGCAAGCGCGGCTTGAAGGCGGTGTCTCCGCTCGCCGTCCAGATGTTCATGCCCAACGGGGCCGCCGCGGCGATTGGACTCGACCGCTCGGCGCGCGCAGGCGTGTCGGCACCGATGATGGCCGACGCGTCGGGAGCGGGTGCCATCGCCCAGGCCTGGCAACAGGTCGTCTTCGGTGACGCCGACGTCGTGATCTGTGGCGCCGTTGAGTCGCCGATCGAGGGGGTCCCCATCGCGGCCTACTCCCAGATCGACGGCATGATGGCCGCCGGCGGCGACGACCCCGCGGGCGCGTGCCGCCCGTTCGACAAGGACCGCCGCGGCATGGTCTTCGGCGAGGGCGGCGCGCTGCTGGTCATCGAGACCGAGGAGCACGCGAAGGCCAGGGGCGCGAACATCCTGGCTCGGCTACTCGGAGCGGCGACCACCTCCGACGGATACGACACGTTGCGACCCGATCCCAACGCGGAACAGGAAGCTCACGCCCTGACGCGGGCCATTGAACTGGCGGGTCTCACCGCCGACGACGTCGACCTCGTCAACGCCCATGCCGCGGGCACCGTCGACGGCGACCTCGTCGAGGCGACGGCGCTGCAAAAGGTGTTCGGCACCCGACGTCCCGCCGTGTACGCGCCAAAGGCCGCGTTGGGCAACACCTTCGGATCCGCCGGTGCCATCGAAGCGGTGCTGACCGTGCAGGCCCTGCGCGACGGTGTGGTGCCACCGACCCTGAACCTCGCTCAGCTCGACGAGCGGATCGACCTGGACGTGGTCACGGGCGAGCCCCGACGGTCCGACTACCGCTACGCCGTCAGCAACACGTTCGCCTTCGGCGGCCACAACGTGGTGCTGGCCTTCGGCAAGTACTAGTCGGTTCAGGCGCCGACGGCCTGCTCGAGCTCGGCCAGTGAGTTCTCCAGGTGCATCAGCAGCCGCTGCAGGTGCGGCACGCTGCGCCGGCAGCCGACCAAGCCGAAGTCGAGGTTGTCGCCGTTGTTGGTCATGGTGATGTTGAGCGCCTGACCGTCGAGCGCGATGGAGAACGGATAGTTGCCGTCGAGGCGGGCGCCGTTCCAGTACAACGGTTCCGACGAGCCGGGGACGTTGGAGATGACGATGTTGAACGGTGGCGGCGCCGACGAGACGAAGCCGGGGAGCAGGCCCATGGCCAGACCCGACATCAGGAATGCCGACAGAGCGAGAGCCTGCGTCCGCGGCAGCTCGGCGAACACCTTCTTGTTGTCGTCCATCGACGTCCTGATCGCGTCGAGCCGTTTGGCCGGGTCGACGACGTCGGTGGCCAGGTTGCACAGGATGGTGCCGACCATGTTGCCGCCGGCGTCCTGCTCGTCCTTGGTGCGCAGGCTCACCGGCACCATCGCCACCAGCGGGGCGTCGGGGAGCGCGGCGCGTTCGACGAGGTAGGCGCGCAGGGCCCCCGCGCACATCGCCAGGACGACGTCGTTGACGGTGACGCCAGCGGCGGACTTGACGGCCTTGATTCGCGCCATCGGCCACGACTGTGCGGCAACGCGCCGTGCTCCGCCGATCGGCACGTTGAACATCGTCTTCGGAGCGCGGAACGGCAGCGTCAGTTGCTGTTCCAGTAGCGCGGCCCTGGCGATCGACAGGGTCGACGGCGCCAGCGACGCGATCGAGCCGACGGTCCCGGTGAGGGACTGGAGGGCCGACCTGCCGCCGTTGGCGCCTTCGTTCCGCTGCTTCGGACCGAGCGTCCACGGCACCCGCATCTCGGTGTCGGTCGGATCGGTCGTCATGGACCGGATGGTCAACCGCTGGGCGCTGACGCCGTCGAGCAGCGAGTGGTGGATCTTGGTGTACACCGCGAAGCGGCCGTCCCCTAGGCCCTCGATCAGGCTCGCCTCCCACAGCGGTCGGTGCCGGTCAAGGAGCGTGCCGTGCAACCGGGACACCAGCTCGAGCAGGTCGCGCACGCGGCCTGGCCGCGGCAACCCCGAGCGGCGCAGGTGGTAGTCGATGTCGACCTCGTCGTCGATCGCCCAGGCCAGGTTGGAGATGCCGCCGAGCAACCGGCCCGGGTGCTTCCGGAACGTCTGCTGAAAGTCGTCGTTCTTGACGATGGTCTCGTACATGTCCCGGATGAAGTCCGGTCCGGCACCCTCGGGCGGCTCGAACAGCTGCAAGCCGGCGACGTGCATCGGATGTTCCCGAGATTCGCCGAGAAGGAACATCGAATCCGTCGGCGACATCAGCTTCATGGGTGTGACGGTACCCACAGTCCCTGGTATTCACGCCCCCGAGTCACCACTTCAGCCCTGAGGCAGCCGCACGACCTGAACGAAGAACTCGTCGATTTGGCGGACCGCGTTCATGAACTGGTCGAGGTCGACGGGTTTGGTGACGTATGCGTTGGCGTGCAGCTTGTAACTGCGCAGGATGTCCTCCTCGGCCGAGGAGGTGGTCAGCACCACGACCGGGATGTGGTTCAGGTCGGGGTCGGACTTGATCTTCTCGAGCAGCTGCCGGCCGTCGTACTTCGGCAGGTTCAGGTCGAGCAGGATCAGGTCCGGGGTCGGGGCGTTCTCGTAGACGCCGCGTCGGTAGAGGAAGTCCAAGCCCTCCTCGCCGTCGTGTGCCACGTGCAGGTTGTTCTTGATCTTGTTGTGTTCGAAGGCTTCCCGGGTGATGAGCTCGTCACCCGGGTCGTCCTCCACCAAGAGAACGTCGATCGGTCGACCGGCTGTCGTCATGGGGCCGTTCCTTCCAGAAGTGGTGCAGGGTTCTCGGTCGTGGTGGGCACCGGCAGGGTGAAGCGGAACCGCGTGCCGTCGGTGTAGGACGTGTCGATCCAAATGGCGCCGCCGTGGTGCTCGACGATCTTCTTGCACAGCGCGAGCCCGATGCCGGTCCCGCCGTAGGTGTCGCGGCCGTGCAGGCGCTGAAAGATGATGAACACCTTGTCGACGAACTCCGGGGCGATGCCAATCCCGTTGTCCGACAGGGTGAAGGAGTAGTGATCCGCATCGGTATCCGCTGCGGGCTCCCATTCGATCCTGATTTGCGGCGCGACGCCCTCCTTGCGGAACTTCATCGCGTTGCCGATCAGGTTCTGCCACAGCATCGCCAGGAGTGTGGGGTCGCCGACGACGTGGGGAAGCGGCTCGGCGGGGCGCACGATGTCGGCCTCGGATTCCTCGATCGCGACGGCGAGATTGGCGAGCCCGTCGTCCAGCGCGGCACCGAGGTCGACGTCGGTCTGGGCGGCGTTGAGCCGACCGACGCGCGAGAAGGTCAGCAGGTCGTTGATCAGCACCTGCATGCGCTTGGCGCCGTCGACGGCGAAGTCGATGTACTCGACGCCGCGGTCGTCGAGTTTGTCGCGGTACCGCTTCTCGAGCAGCTGGCAGAACGAGGTGACCTTGCGCAGCGGTTCCTGCAGATCGTGGGAGGCGACGTAGGCGAACTGTTCGAGTTCGGCGTTCGACCGGCGCAATTCGACGGTCTGCTCGTCCAATTGCGCCTCGGCCGAACGCGAGGCTTCGAGCTCGTCGACGATCCGCTGGCGCATGTTCTCGACGTCGACGGCGATCGCGCGAATGTCCTTGGGCCCCTGGGGGACGATCTGCTTGCCGAAGTCGCCCTCGGTGATGCGACGGCACGATGCCGCCAGAGACGCCAGCGGACGGGTGACCGCCGTCTGCATCACGATCGCCAGCGCGGCCGCGGTCACCAGCAGCGCGACCACGATTGCGCCGAGAACGGCGTTGCGCCACCACCGGATCCGGTCCAGGTCTTCGATTCCCGCCGACCGCGCCGCGGTAAGGTGCTCGTTCTGGGTGTCGAAAAGCTTTCGGATGCGGTCGAATTCGGCCTTTCCGCGCTCGGCGACGCCCGCGTCGACCACGGTTCGGGTACCGGGCTGGATGGTGGCGATGAGCGGTTCGGCGAACGACGACCGCCACGCGGCGGCGGCTTGCTCGATCGCGTCGACGTCGGCGAGCAGCTGCTGGCGACTTCCCGCCCGCTCACGCAGTTCCTGGGCGGCCGCCGCCTGTGCTTGCTGCCCGGTGTAGTACGGGTCGAGGAACTGGCGGTCGGCCGAGATGGCGTATCCCCGGGTGGCGGTCTCCTGGTCCCGCAGCGCCGCCTGCATTTGGTATGCCGCCGAACGCGCCGGCTGGATCTCGTCGACCAGCTGGTGGGCTACCGCGTCGTACCTGCTGAGCAGCAGCCCGCCGGCGATTCCGGCGCCAAGGACGAGCAGGCCCATGATGGTCAGCACCAGCGTCTGCCAGCCCTGAACGGTGAGGGGTGACGACCGTCTCGGTGTCGTTTCGGGGGTGGTCGTCATCAGGAGGTCCGCTCCACCCGCACCACGGCGATGTCGTCGGACAGGCCGCCGTGCAGGGCGGCCTTCTCCTCGGCACCCTCGATGAGCGCGTCGACGAACGCCGACCCCGTCAGGGCTGCGCGTGATCGGGCTAGTTCCAGCAGACCGTCCTCGCCGAGCCGTTCGTTGCCGACCCCGGCGTGGCCCTCGAACAGCCCGTCGGTCAGCAGCAGCACACCGTGACCGGTTGGCAGCTCCAACTCGTCGAGCGGCCACTCGGTGGCGCCAAGACCCAGGGCCGGACCGGCGGGCGGCTCCAGCCATTCGACGGAACCGGCGCCGTGCAGCAGCATGCCGGGATGTCCGGCCCTGACCGCGGTGAAACTGCGGTCGTCGGGCGAGAACGCGAGGCTCAGCACCGTCGCGAAGATGCGGGTACCCGGGCTCTCCGCGCGCAGGATGCGCTCCAGCTGGCGCATGCGTTCGTTGCCACGGAGCCCGGCGAACGTCAACGCCCGCCAGCCAATTCGCAAGGCGACCCCGAGGGCGGCCTCGTCGGGGCCGTGCCCCGCCACGTCGCCGACCATCACGTGGACGGTCCGGTCGGGGGTCTGGACGAAGTCGTAGAAGTCACCGCCGAGCAGCGCGTTCGCGCGGCTGGGGCGGTACTTGGCCACGATGTCGACGCCCGGTTGGTCGAGGAGCAGCGGCGACGGCAGCAGGCCACGCTCGAGGCGGGAGTTCTCCTGCGCCCTGAGCTGGCTGGAACGCAGGTCCGCCGAGGTGATCTCGGCGCGCTTGCGTTCGATCGCGTAGAGCAGAGCCCGACGCAGCATCTCGGCTTCGACGCGACCCTTGACGAGGTAGTCCTGCGCGCCGGACGCGAGCGCCGACACGCCGAAGTGCTCGTCGTTGAGCCCGGTGAGCACGACGATCGGGATGGTGGGGGCGCACTTGGTCACCCGGTCGAGCGCGGCGATGCCGTTCGCGTCGGGGAGGTTCAGGTCGAGCAGGACGCAATCCGGTCGCAGCTTGGCCAGTTCGACCTCGGCGTCGGCCATCGAAGGAGCCCAGGCCAACCGGATGTCGATGTCCGCGTCCAGGACGAGTTCCTCGACGAGCAGGGCGTCTCCCCGGTCGTCCTCAACCAGCAGGACCGACAGGGGCCGGGTCTGAGCGCCTACGCCAGCCCCAGCCGTTGGGTCAGGGTCGGGTGCAGCCCCCACCGGCAACCACATCCTTCGAACGTCGCATCACGGGGCTGCCCCTGCTTGACAGTCATCTGACAGTACCGTCGTGCCAGTTCTGAACGTCTACGGCTGCGTTCCGAGGGCGGCGAGGGCCTCGTCGGCAGTCTGATAGAGCGCCAGGAACTCGTCGAGCTTGGTCAGCTGGATGGGTCGCGCCGTCGCCGGACCGCTGGCCACCACCGCGAATTTGCCGGTCCCTCCCGCTCTTTCGTGGGTCTCCGCGAGAATCCGCAGGCCAACGGAGGCGAGGAAGGACACCGCGGTCAAGTCGATGATCAGGGCAGCGGGACGTTCGTCGATCAACTCGGCGAGCAGCTCCTCCAAGGCGGGTGAGGTGGCGAGATCCACCACTCCGTCCACCATCAGCACGGTGGCCCCGTCCCGCCGCTCGACCGACGTCGATATCGCATCGGCTGTCGACAACGGCCATCCCTCCCTAGTGAACTTGGTCGATCCTAGTGTCCGCACCCAACTCCGCTGGACTTTAAACCAGCCGGCGGCAAGCGCGTCACGCTTAAGGTTAATGTCAAGATCGGCGACTCGCCGAGAGGGGTGCGGCGCGAGAAGATGGACTCGCCGGATCACCAGCACTCATCCCTAGGCAAGGGGTCGTCCTCATACCCATGGTTGCGATTGCAAATCGCGTTTTGGGGGAACACACGCGCGTGACGGACGGCGTGACGGACGATGCCCCAGCTCTCGTTGCGGATGACGTTGCCGAATGTGGAGTCGCGAGCTGATGGCGGACGTCCCGTTCCGCCAGCGCTATCCCGCAGCGCTTCGACGGCACCTTGAGACCGGTGGCGAGGCCGGACTCGCCGTAGCCCGCGTGATCGGCCGTGAAGCGCTGGACGCCCGCGTCGGCGTCGTCGACATCGTCGAGTGTCACTTTCAACTCACCGAGGAGCTGCCCGCGGCGTCCCGTTCGGCCGCCATGCACTTCCTCACGAAGACCCTGGCCGCGTTCGACGTCGCCTCCCGTGGGTTCGCCGACGGCGTCGAGCGATACGAGGAGCAGCGCGCCAGGGCCGACGACCTCGAGGACCGCGACGCGTTTCGCAACGCGCTGGTGAACTCACTGCAGGAGGGGTTCTTCGTCGTCGACCGCGACGGCACCATCGTCGGGGTCAACGAGGCCTTCGAAGTCATCACCGGCTGCGGGGAGGAGGGGTTGCCCTACCGCTGGCCGTACCCCTGGCTGGTCGACCAGGACGAGGCAGCCAAGCGGCTCGCACTCCTGGTGAAGCAGGGCAGCATTCAGTCCGAGACGCAGATCCGGCACTCCGACGGCCGCGTCACCTGGGCCGAGGTGAGCATCAACTCGGTCACCGCAGGGGGCGCCGACGGCGACGCGTACGTCGGCACCATCCGCGACGTCACGGCGGCCAAGGCGTCGGCCGCCCGCGAGAGTGCCGTCGTGCGATTGGCGACGGCCGTCGGGATCGCGACCAGCGTCGCCGAGGTGCTCGACATCGTGCTCGAGGAGCTGCGGGCCGCGGTCGACCTCAGCCGGGTCGTCGCCGTGATGTGGACGAAGTCGGGAGCCGACCCAGAGGTCCAGGTCGCCGGATCGCCTGAGCCGATCTCCTGGGGTGACCTCGACCCGTTCCTGCAGGCACGGTTCACCGAGACGCGGGACTGGCCGCCGCTGTCGGTTCAGGCGATCGGGACGGCAGGCCCGTCGGGTCCGTGGCTGGGCATCATGGCGGTGCTCTCGGGCGTCGGACCGACCGCGCTGTGGCTGGAGAACGCCGAGCCCCGCGTCATCGGCGACGACGACCGGCTGCTCGTCACCACCCTGGTCGGTCATCTGAGCCTGGCCGTCCAGCACGTCCGCCAGTTCGAGATCGCCAGGGAGGCGTCGTCGACCCTGCAGCGGACGATGATGCCGACGACCAAACCGCCGGTCGGCTTCGCGGTCCGGTACGAGCCCGCGGCGTCGCCGCTCGAGATCGGCGGCGACTGGTACGACGTCCTCGAGGTCGGCGACCGTCAGATCGGCATCGTCGTCGGCGACTGCGTGGGCAGCGGGTTGTCGGCCGCTGCCGTGATGGGCCAGCTCAGGAGTTCGGCACGGGTGCTGCTCGTCAACGGCGCCAGCCCTGGGCGGCTGCTCGACGAGTTGGATTCCGCGGCGGCTCTCATCGCCGGCGCGTACTGCACGACCGTCTTCGTCGGGATCGTCGACGTGGACACCGGACGGATGGCCTACAGCAGTGCGGGTCACATCCCTGCCCTGCTCGCCGTGCCCGGCGGGTCACCGGAGCGCCTGACCGGCGCCACGTCGGTTCCGTTGGCGGTCCAGAAGGCGGGTCCTCGGCCGGAGGCGACGACGTTCCTGGCGCCGGGATCCACCCTGATGCTGTACACCGACGGGCTGGTGGAGCGCCGAGAAGAACTGGTAGACAACGGCATTCGGCGGGCCGGTGAGGTGCTGGCCGAGACGATCGAATCGTCGGCGGACGTCGTCGCGGACGCCATGCTGCAACGGATGGTTCCGAAGGACGGCTTCGACGACGACGTCGCGATCGTGGTGTACCGCAGACCGCCTGCGCCACTGGTGATCGACGTGCTGGCGACGCCCGACCAGCTGAGCGGCATCAGGGCTCAGATCGCCGGTTGGCTGCGGGCCACCGGCATTCCCGACGACCTCGGCGGCGACATCGTGCTCGTCGTGAACGAAGCGTGCACCAACAGCATCGAACACGCCTACCGCGGGGCGACGCCGGGTCGCATGGTGGTGTGTGCCGAGGCCAAGGGGCGTGGGATCTCGATCCGCATCACCGACTTCGGCTCGTGGAAGCTGCCCGACGCCAACCCGCGGACCCGTGGTCGCGGGGTGCCGCTGATGCGTGCGGTCAGCGGCGACGTCTTCCTCGACGGCACCTCGACCGGCACCACGGTGACGATGAACTTCGAACTGTCCTAACGGTTTCCGGGGACGCTCAGCGCGAGCGTTGCGGCGTCGTCCTCCACCCCGGTGCCCAGATCCTCGACCAGGGCCCGCATGGCAGCCACGATTCCACCGGCGTCGCTCGGGGAGTGTGCAGCGGCGAAGCGCAGGAGCTCACCGTCGTCGTCGTACCGCGACACGGCTCCGGTACGCGCCTCGGTGAAGCCGTCGGAGTAGGCGAGCAGGGTGTCCCCGGGAGACAGCGCGATCCGCGTCGAGGAGAACGTCGGCTTGGCGAACAGCCCAACGGCCTGACCTCCGTCGGTCGGCACGTAGTGAGCGCTGCCGTCGCCCCGGAGGAGCAGCGGAGGGGGATGGCCACCGGTGGCCAGCTCCACGTCGAAACCGTCTGCGCCCCTGGTGATCACTCCGAACAGCACGGTGCAGAACCAGCCGCGGCCGGCGTGGGAGTCCTGCTTGAGGACGCTGTCGAGGGTGTGCAGCACCCCAACCGGATGGTCGTCGCCGACGGCGGCTGCCCGCAGGGTGTACCTGGTCAACGACGTCAACGTGGCTGCGGCAACGCCCTTTCCGCACACGTCGCCCAGGAAGAAGCCGTACCTCTCCCTCGACAGCGGGAACAGGTCGTAGAAGTCGCCGCCGACCTCGCCGGCCGATGGACTGTAGTAGTGGGCGGCCGCCTCGAGGCCGGGAGGCGGGGACAGCGACGGCGGGAGGAGAGAGCGTTGCAGCGTCTCGGCGAAACTCACGGCGCGGCCGCGCTCCTCCTCGGCGCGCCTGCGTTCGGCCAAGAGTTCGCGCTCGTAGGAGCGGCGGGCGGCGGCGTCGTCGGCGACGATGCGGACCAGTAGGGGACGTCCTTCGGCGTCGGACTTGACGTTCGCGGTGAGCAGGACGGGAAGCCGTCTGCCGTCGATCGCGACGAGGTCGACCGCGACGCCGCTGAGCACCCCTGACGCCAACAGCATTGGCGCAAAGTGGGTTTCGTAGTGGATGCGGCCACCGGCGGTGAGCAACCGCGTGAAGGGGGTGCCGATCAGTGCGTCGTGGTCGCGCCCGAGCCACGACGCGAGCGTCTCGTTGACGGCCCGGATCTCCCCGTCTGGCGTGGTGACGACGTACCCGCACGGCGCGTTGTCGAACGCATCGCGCAACGCGTCGGGGTCCGCCGTCACGCGGGTGCCGCGAACGCGGCGATGGCCGCCGCCGTCTCGTCGGGAGCGCTGAGCTGCGGGCAGTGACCGGTCGCGTCGATCGTGACGAGGTCACTGCCTGCGATGTGCTCGTGGGTGTACGCGCCGACCGAGCGTGGCGCCAAGGTGTCGTGGAGACACTCGACGACCCGCGACGGAATTCCGACCCGAGGCAGGTCGGCGCGGTTGTCGGACAGGAACGTCGTCCTTGCGAACACTCGCGCCTTGGCGGGGTCGTTGCGGCAAAACGACTCGGTGAGCTCGTCTTCGAGCTGTGGCCGGTCCGGTGTGCCCATCACCTTCGGCGCCATCGTGCGAGACCAGCCGAGGTAGTTGCTCTCCATCGACTCGAGCAGCTCGTCGACGTCGGCGCGGGAGAATCCACCTACGTACCCGTCGTGGTCGAGGTAGCAGGGCGACGGTGTCAGCAGCACCAGCTTGGCGAAGCGGCTGGGATCCTTCGCGACGGCGAGCACGCCCATCATGGCGGCAACGGAATGACCGACGAACACCACGTCGGTCAGGTCCAGCTCGTCGACGATGTCGAGGATGTCGTCGGCGTAACCGTGCAGCGACGAGTACCGCTCGGCGTCCCACGCGTGCGGATCCGACAGTCCGGATCCGACGTGGTCGAACAGCACGAGCCGGAATCGATCCTCGAGACGTGCCGCAACCAGGCGCCAGAGATTCTGGTCGCACCCGAACCCGTGGGCCAACATCACCGTCGTCCCCGACTCGGGACCGGCGAACGTCACGTTGTTCCTCGCGAGCACGTTCACGCGGTCATCCTTCCACGCCGCCGTCTCGGACCGCGATCGACGCTTGGCTACGTTTCCGGTGGGTAATACCGCCCCATGGCAAACGACGAATTCTCCAAGGGCGACCACGTCGAGTGGAAGAGTCACGGCGGAACCGCCGAGGGCACGGTCGAGAAGAAGATCACCGACGACACCACCGCGGCCAAGCGCACCGTACGGGCATCCAAGGACGACCCGCAGTACCTGGTGCGCAGCGAGAAGAGCGGCGGTGAGGCGGTGCACCGCCCAGAAGCGCTCGAGAAAACGGAGGATTGACGGCGTTGCGGCTCCGGCGAAGCGTCGTCACGGGCCCGGGCTTCGCCCGCGTGCGCCGTGGCAAGGGATTCTCCTACGTCGGACTCGACGGTGAACCGTTGACCGAGGACGAACACCTGACGCGCATCAAGGAATTGGTCATTCCGCCAGCCTGGAAGAAGGTGTGGATCAGCCCGCATCCCAACGGCCACATTCAGGCCGTCGGCACCGACGTCGCAGGCCGCCGCCAATACCTGTATCACCGGGCGTGGCAGGAGGAGAGGGCCGAGGAGAAGTTCGACCGGGTCCTCGAGATGTCGAAGAAGCTACCGGGGTGGCGGGCGGAGATCGCCAGGGATCTCGGTGGCCGCGGCTTCACCAGGCAACGCGTCCTTGCGCTGGCCCTTCACCTGATCGACCTCGGGTACTTCCGGGCCGGCGGCGAGCAGTACGCGGAGGAGAACGATTCGCACGGGCTGGCCACCCTGCTGTGCGAGCACGTGACGGTCCGCAAGGGTGCCGTCGTATTCGACTTTCCAGCGAAGAGCGGTGTCCGTCGCACCCTCGAGATCGAGGATCCCGCCGTGGTGAAGTCCGTGCGATCGCTGATGCGCCGGGAGTGCCCGAGCGAGCGCTTCCTGGTGGTGCGGGGGCGGGGCGGCTGGAAGGACGTGCACGCAGACGACCTGAACACCCGCTTCAAGGAACTCCTTGGTGCGGACTACAGCGTCAAGGATCTTCGGACCTGGCATGGAACGGTGCTTGCCGCATCGGCTTTCGTCGACGCCGACCCGCCAGTGTCGACGAAGGTGATCAAACGGGTCGAAGCGGCGGTGATGAAGGAGGTCTCCGAGGGGCTTGGCAACACGCCGGCCGTGGCGCGGTCCTCCTACGTCGACCCTCGCGTCGTGCGCGGATACGAGCAGGGCATCACGATCGCCGCCGCGGCCAAGCGCGCCGCCCGGATCGAAGACCAAGCCGAGAAGCAGGCGATCGTCGAAAGGGCGACGCGGACGCTCATTCAACGCGTGAGCAAGTCGTGACGCATCAGCCGCCGGTCGAAACTGCCGCCGCGAGGCGACCGATCGGCGAATCGTCGAGCTGGTCGGCCAGGTCGCGCGGATTGCGGTAGACGGCAACCGCGCCTTCCTCCTGCAACCTCAGCCGGTCGACGCCGCCGCTCTCGACGCCGATGCACTCGACGCCCGCCCTCGCCGCCGCACGGATGTCCCAGATCGAGTCGCCGACGAAGACGGCGGCGTCGGCGCCCACACCGGCGCGTTGCAGCGCCACCTCGACGATGTCTGGCCTTGGCTTGGCGGTGTCCACGTCGCCCGACGACGTGACGGCCGAGACGATCTCCTCCTGGTCGAGGACCTTGCGCAACAACGCCAGCTCGTCCTCCGGTGCTGACGTGGCAAGCACCACCTGCAATCCGGTGGCGGCGACCAGGTCCAGCAGCCGACGGGTTCCTGGAAGCGGCTTCAGCAAGTGCGCCGTCTCCTGATAGAACCGGGAATGCAGGTCCTTGGCGCGGTCCTTGGTGTCCTCACCGGTGGCGTCGGGGGCCAGTTCGTCGAGCAACGAGGAACCGTCCATTCCGATGCCGCGGTGAATGCGCCACGCTTCGACGTCGACCCCGACCTCGGCGAACGCCCGTTGCCAGGCGTGCACGTGGAGATAGTTGGAGTCGACCAGGGTTCCGTCGATGTCGAACAGGATCGCGGGTGTGGGCATGCATCATGGGTTCCCCGGCCGCCCGTGGCGAAACGGCGGTGTTTCGTTCGGTCGCCACGCGGGAAGCCGTGCCTGGGGGAGAAGCGCGTCATGGGCCAGCTGCGAGCGGCCGGGCGTCGACATGAACGGCAACCGTGACAATCGTGAAGGGATGACGACATCACGGGGTAGGAGTCGGGCTCGTGCCCGACACGAGGGGGTCTCCGTCCCCGATGACGTTCGCTTATGACTATTACTTACAACGCAATCGAGTTCGCAACGGCATGGAACGGCCTCTGGTCGTCGAACTTCGGCCGATGGATCGCCACCAGCGGCTTGCATATCGTGCTGGTGATCGTCGCCACGATCATCGCCACCAGGATCATCCGTCACGTAGCGGGGCGAATCAGCAGGCGCCTGGCGGCAAGTGACGACTCCGACGCCGCCGTCCAGTCCGAAGCGGTCAAGCACCGCCAAGCGCTGGCCTCGGTGATCTCCTCGGTCGCCATCGCGGTTCTCTACGTAGTGGTGTCGGTGGACGTGATCAACACGCTGGGACTTCCGATCGGGTCGCTGGTTGCGCCAGCCGCCGTACTGGGTGCAGCACTCGGTTTCGGCGCCCAACGGATCGTGCAAGACCTGCTGAGCGGGTTCTTCATCATCACCGAAAAGCAATACGGCTTCGGCGATCTCGTCCAGCTGACCATCGGGGCGAGCAACGAGGCCGTCGGCACGGTCGAAGACGTCACCCTGCGGGTCACCAAACTGCGGACCAGCGACGGCGAGATGTTCACCGTGCCCAACGGTCAAATCGTGAAGTCGCTCAACCTTTCCAAGGATTGGGCCCGAGCGGTGGTGGACATCCCGGTTCCGGCGTCGGCCGATCTCAACCGGGTCAACGACGTACTCAAGGGCGTCTCGGACAAGGCCATGGAAGACGACCTGCTGCCAACTCTGCTGCTGGACAAGCCATCCCTGATGGGTGTGGAGAGCATCGGAGTCGACGAGGTCAAGCTGCGCATGGTCGCGCGCACCCTGCCCGGCAAGCAGTTCGACGCAGGCCGACGGCTGCGGCAGCTGGTCGTCGCCGACTTGCGCCGTGAGGGAATCGACAGCCGGACGCCGGCCACCGTCGACGCCGCGTGACCCAGAATCGTGGTCAGACTTAGAACGTCGTGAACAGCACCAGGGCGGCGACGACGATCAGGACCCACGCGACAGCCGGTACCAAGAACCCGTACCGGCGTCGCGCGGTGACGAACGAAAGCGCCACTGCCACCGCGGCAACCGCCGGGGTGCCGTATTCGATGAGGCCGAAGACGGTTTCGTTCGGTCCGAATTCGGTGCAGCCCCCGTCACTACAGCCCGCGGTGCCGAGCACCTGCAGGTAGGCATAGACGACCACGGCGAGCGCAGCAGGCGCGGCGAGGATCGCCAGTGTCCAGTTGACGGTCGTGCGCGTGCCGTTGCGTACCTGGGTGTCCACGACAGCTCCGTCAGTCCTGCGCTCGCGCTTCGGCACCCGTCTCGCCGGCGTCGAAGTCGTCGTCCGAACTCTGCTCGCCGACGTAGTTGCCGCCGCCGTGCCGGTCTGCGCGCGACGCCGCAACGTGCCCGTCGTCGTCGACGTCGGGCTCGCTACCCGATTCGTTCTCGGGATCCTGGTCGTCTGTGCGGTGTCGTCCGGACATCGTCGTACCTCCTCGGTGCCCCCGACGAGTACCCCGATCGGTGCCGTCCAACCAGCGAGACGTTTCACGACACCGCCGACCGGGCACAGGCAGGGGGACCATGGCGGTCCACGGCAAACTCTGCAGGAGGATTTTCCCTTGATGCGCATGAAGGCGATGACGGGTCTGGTAGCGGCGAGCATGACGTTGGGCGTCTTGCTGAGCGGCTGCGGCGCGAAGGTCGAAGGCGGCGACACGTCGTGCAAGGACTACATGTCGGCCAACGACGCAGACCAGCAGACGGCCGTGTCGAAGATGCTCAAGGACGAAAAGGGCACCGACGCGGCGCAGCTCGAAATCACCGGCACGAAGCTCTCCGTGCAGACCTTCTGCCAGACCGCGGGCAAAGAGGACTCCAAGATCAAGGAAGCCCCGCACCTGTAGGTTCCAAGTTTTCGAGAGACACCGGTCGGGTAGTCGGTCGAGGTGGCGCAGCGGGCATGGCCTGCGCGCCACCTTTGCCGATGAGAGGACTGGTGATGGGTAGCACCTCTGAAGACCCGGTTGACCATTCCCGCACGACCCGCCAACACGCGGGCGAAACGATGAAGAACGGCGCCAACGCGCCTGGGCTCGTCTTGGTCGCCTTCGGTGTGGTGGCCATGGTGCTGGGGCTGGCGGCCTTCGCCAACGGTCACACGACGTCCGGCTGGGTCGGCATCGCCGTGGCCGCGGTGGTCGGTGCGGTCGGGGGCATCTGGCTGTACACGGCGCATCGAAGGGTTCGAATGCACGAAATACGTTGGGCGCAAGAGCATCCTGATGCAGACGCTCCACCACCGACGAGCTAGGCGTGACGTTCGACGGTGCGGTGGTTGTCATTCCCGCCCACGACGAAGCGGAGAAACTGCCACGCTGCCTCAAGGCCGTCGTCACCGCTGCGGCCTGCGCGCCGGTACCGGTGCTGATCGTCGTCGTACTCGACTCTTGCACCGACGAAAGCGCCTCGCTGGCAGGGCAATTCGGCGACGACGTGCACTTCGTCGAAATCGAGGCGAAGAACGTCGGGGCCTCGCGTGCCGCGGGCTTCACGTACGCCCGAACGGTGTGCGGCGCTACCTCGGGTGACGAGTCCCGGATCTGGTACGCGACCACCGACGCGGACAGCCAGGTCGACGCGGACTGGTTGGTGCGTCAAATGAACGCCGACGCCGACATGGTGCTCGGCATCGTCCGCGTGACCAACTGGCGGCAGTTCTCGGCCTCGTCGATGCGTCGGTACCTGGCCGCATACCGCGCGAAGTTGCGGCGCAGTGGCGGCGGACACGACCACGTGCACGGGGCCAACATGGGTTTCCGAGCCGACGCGTACTGGAGGACGGGCGGTTTCGCGAGACTCGTCTCCGACGAGGACGTCGACCTGGTGCGGCGGTTCGAGCAGGACGGACACCGAATCCACCGCGACGTCGGCCTTTCCGTCGTGACGTCGGCGCGACGCGAGGGACGGGCGCCGCGCGGGTTCGCGAGCCACCTCAAGTCGGTGTCGCGGCGCGACGGTGCGGCATGACGGTAGCGCTGGTCCGGCGTTGGCTCGACGCCGGCGAACTAGACCTTCCCGCACCCGGTTCCGGCCGCACGGGTACGCGCTGGTCGAAGCTTGCCGCGTTGACCGAGAACGACGTCGTGGCAGGCAGATTGGCCGAGGCGCACGCCGATGCGCTGGCGATCTTGGCCGAGCTCGGCGGCCCGAGCCCCGAAGCCGGGCGGCTGTGGGGCGTGTGGGCCGCCGAAGCGCCACACGCCGTCGTCACGGCACGCGAGGACGGCGACGGCCGGGTGCGGCTCGACGGCACGAAGGCGTGGTGTTCTGGCGCGGGAATCTGCACCGACGCCCTGATCACCGCGCGGTGCGGCGACAACGGACGCGGCCTCTATGCCGTCGACCTCGGCCAGGACGAGGTGGAACCCCTTCCCGACGACTGGAACAACGTCGGCATGCACGAGTCGGACACCAGGTCGGTGCGACTCGACGGTGCGCTGGGCGTGCCCGTCGGACGCCCCGGCGAATATTTGTCGCGACCGGGATTCTGGCACGGCGCAATCGGGGTTGCGGCCTGTTGGCTCGGGGGCGCCCGCGGCGTCGCCGCTCCGCTGTATCGAGCGGTCGCCAGCGAACACGACGGCAAGGCCCCCGACCAGCATGCGCGCGCTCACCTCGGCGCGGTCGACGCGGCGCTGGCCGCCGCGGAGGCCATGCTCGTCTCGGCCGCGCGCTACGTCGACGCCGAACCTCGCGGGGACCGTGCCGAGCTCATCGCGCGGAGGGTGCGCGCCGTCGTCGAATCGGCGGTCGACGAGGCCATCGTGCGCACCGGCCGGGCGCTCGGTCCCGGCCCCCTGGTGCTCGACGCCGGGCATGCCAAGAGGGTCGCAGACCTCACCGTCTACGTCCGCCAGAGTCACGCCGAACGGGACCTCGCTGCGCTCGGAAAGCTGGCGGCCAAGTGACCTCGACGGGGTCGGGCAACGGGTCCCGATTTGCGGCGCAACCCATCTCCGGGGGTGGCACCCCCGCAGCGGACTGGCGCGACTGGGTTGGTGCGCTCCCCATCCTTGATCTCGCCGATTGCCCGGCACTGGTCGTCGTGGCGCCCCATCCCGACGACGAGACGCTCGGGTTCGGTGCGACCGCCTCCTTGCTCCGGTCGCGTGGCGTCGACGTCACCGTGGTGTCGGTCACCGACGGCGGCGGCTCGGTTCCCGGGTTGTCGCCCATGGAACGGCGGTGGTTGGAGCGCGACCGGCGGGCTGAATTGCTCGCCGCCACAACGGTTCTCGGCCTCGGTGAGCCGGTCGCCCTCGGGCTGCCGGACGGCGGGTTGGCCGACCGGGAAGTCGAGCTGACCGCGATGCTCACCGACATCGTCGCGGCAGGGCCGTCAGGTACCTGGTGTGCAGCGACCTGGCGCGGCGACGGCCACCCCGATCACGAGGCCGTCGGCCGCAGTGCCGCCGCCGCGGTCGCCCATACCGACGCCGAACTGCTGGAGTTCCCGGTGTGGATGTGGCACTGGGCGAAACCCGGTGACGAGGCGGTGCCCTGGCACCGCATGTCGACTGCGCCCTACGACAGAGCGGCCACGGCGCGGAAGCGCCGCGCGGCTGCGGCCTTCGAGTCACAGCTGGTGCCGTACGAGGAAGGCATGGACGTTGTGCTGCCACCGTTCGTGCTGCAGCGGCTGTTCGCCGTGGGAGAGGCGGTAATTCGCTGATGGACCGGCTGCCCGACGGATACTTCGACGACGTCTACGCCGCCTCGGCTGACCCGTGGCGGATGGCCGAGCGGTGGTACGAGCAGCGCAAGTACTCGATCACCATGGCGATGCTGCCCGACGAGCGGTACCGGCACGCGTTCGAACCCGGCTGCTCCATCGGCATGCTGACCGAGCGGCTTCTCGAGCGCTGTGACCACGTCACGTCATACGACGTGGCCCAGGCGGCCCTCGACACCACGAGGTCGCGCATCGGGGAACGGCCCGATCTCACCCTGGTCCGGTCGTCCCTCGACGCGCCGTGGCCGGGCGCCGACGTCGACCTGGTGGTGATCTCCGAGGTGGCCTACTACCTGTCCGGGCCGACGCTGCGGCGCGTGCTGGACCGCGAGTGCGCGCTGCTGGCGCCGGGTGCGACCGTCGTCGCCGCGCACTGGCGGCACGCCGTCGACGACTATCCGCTCTCGGGGGACCAGGCGAATGCCCTGATCGGTGAGACCGCCGATCTGACGGCGATGGCACGCTACCGCGACGACGACGTGGTCGTCGACGTACTGCGCAAGGGCGCGAGCGAATCGGTCGCCGTCAGCACCGGCGTTCCCGGTGCGGTGGGGCAGGGTTAGCGGCTCGTCACCAGTCGGAGGTGGCTGCGCGGCGGCCGGGTGACGGTGGCGATGGCGGCCTCCATCGAGTTCGCGACGGGCAGTCCGCCGTCGGGGTCACACACCCGAAGCACCCGGTCGACCTCAGTGCCTGCCAGCACCACCCAGTTGACCGAGTGCCGCGAGCACATCACGTTGATGCGATGCAATATCGAAAACCCTTGAACTCCAAAGAATTCGAGCCCCCGGAGATCGACGATCAGACGGCTGGCGCTCTCCAGGTCGACCTCGACGTACTTGCCGAGGGAAAGCGCGTTGGCGGCGTCAACCTCGCCGTCGGCGGTCACGACCACCACCGAGGAGCGCGCGGAAGTCGTGGTGGTGAAGCGGACGCGTTCCCGAGGTGGGACGGGTTCGCTGGCGTGAATGCCGGGAGCTACGGACACGGGTGTTCCTCCACTGTTGAGCTCGCGCGTCTGAGACTTGTGCCAAGAGGGAGGGCCTCTGCCGGGCGCCGATACGTGTGGGGCTGTCAATTCAACCTGAGGTTGACAGTAGTACCGACTGAACGGTGGAAACAATGGTGCTTTCCTGAGAGCTTTCCGTGTTTATCGGCTCCTTCGGCGGGCAATTCTGCTGGTTTGGCACGGGTGGGTGGAGGTGGCCTGAGATGGCGATGGACGTCGATCATCCCGAAGCGGACCAGGGGTGGGACCGCGACGCGCGGTCGGAAACCCCCACCGAACGCCTCGATCGCAACTGGTCGAATCTGCTGCAGGAACTCCGCGTCGTCCAGACGGGCGTGCAGCTGCTGACGGGGTTTCTGCTCACGCTGCCGTTCCAGCAGCGCTTCGACATCCTCGACCGCGCCATGCGCATGATCTATCTGGCAACCGTCACCTGCGCTGTCGGGGCCTCGGTGCTGCTGATTGCCCCGGTCGGGATTCACCGCATTCTGTTTCGCCGGCGACGCCTTCGGTCCCTGGTGTCGGCGGCCCACCGACTGGCCTACGCCGGGCTGTTACTTCTGGGATTGGCGCTGGTGGGGATGACGACGATCATCTTCGTCGCCGTGTCCGGTCGGTCGGCCGGTGTCACCGCGGGTGCCGTCGCGCTGGCCGGGTTCACGGCGTTCTGGGTGGTCATCCCGCTGTGGATGCGGGTTTTGCCAGCGAACGCCGGGGGTAACCCGTCGGCAGCCAAGGGAAAGTGAGAGCCAGATAGTGGCCCCCAGACATCTCAAGCAGGACAGCAGTCGGTCGTCGGTGAACACGATCGTGGTCGTCGCATCGTTGGCGGTGGCGTTCGTCGCCGTCGTTGCTGCACTGGCCGTGCACGTGGTCGACGGCAATGCTCCAGCGGTGCAGCAGGGCGCCCGCGTGACGGCTGCCGCCCCGCAACAGCCCGTCAGCCAGGAGGGCAGGTTGGTGTCCGTCACGCCCACGTCGGTGACGGCGGAGAGCGTCGACGGTTTCGCCCGCACCTACGCCATCACCCCGGAGACCAACGCGATCACCACGGCCGGCAGCGCCGTCGGTGGCGCCGCGACGTCGTTCGCCGTTGACGACGAGGTATCCATCGTCGGCATCGTGCGCGATGGCAAGGCCGTCGCAACGGCCGTCGCGCACAAGCAGGTCAGCAACTTGAACGGCCCGCCCATGGACGGTGTCTGAATCAGCTGACTCCCCGCCGAGACTCACGTAACGTCGTCGAGGTGGCGGGATCGCGGACCGTGAGCGCCGACGAACTGGCCGCTCTGACGTTCTTCGCAGGCTGTTCCGTCGAGACCCTTGGGCCGCTGGCCAGCCATCTGCAACCGGTTGCCGCCCCGCTGGGACAGGTGTTGATGCGTCAGGGCGAGCACGCCGATTCGTTTCTGCTGATCGGCTCGGGCCGGGCGCGGATCACGCATCTCGGTGCCGACGGTGACGTCATCGAGGTCGACGTGACGCCGGGGCTGATCGTCGGCGAGATCGCTCTGCTGCGCGACGCGCCGAGGTCGGCGACGGTGACCGTCGCGGAGGAATTGACCGGATGGGTCGGTGGCCGCGAGGCGATCGCCGCCATCCTCGACGTGCCCCGGATGATGGAGAAGCTAGTGCGCACGGCGCGCCAGCGGCTCGCCACCTACGTCACGCCCATCCCGGTGAACCTGCGCGACGGCACGGAGCTGTACTTGCGGCCGGTGCTGCCCGGCGACAACGAGCGCACCGTGCACGGGCCCGTTCAGTTCTCCAGCGAGACCTTCTACCGCCGCTTTCAGACCACCAGGACGCCTACCCCGGCGCTCATGGCCTACCTGTTCGAGGTCGACTACGTCGACCACTTCGTCTGGGTCCTCACCGACGGCAAGGCCGTCGACGCGCCCATCGTGGCCGACGCCAGATACGTCCGCGACGAGACCCAGACCGCCGCCGAGATCGCCTTCATCGTCGGCGACGACTATCAGGGGCGCGGCATTGGCAGCTTCTTGATGGAGGCGATCGTCGTCGCCGCGCGGAGTGAGGGCATAAGACGGTTCACCGCACGGGTGTTGGCGGACAATCTTCCGATGCGATCGATCCTCAACCGCTACGGCGCTCAATGGCACCGC
>Ga0209051_1000979_pt1 | contig 27790 bp, 29 predicted proteins | sample AraplaCvi_mMS_r2_2_FD_184286 | JGI IMG/M metagenome (GOLD analysis project Ga0209051, IMG submission 184286) | Arabidopsis root microbial communities from North Carolina, USA - plate scrape MF_Cvi_mMS_r2 (SPAdes) (version 2) | ecosystem: Host-associated > Plants > Roots > Endosphere | place...
TGACCAAGGCGCCGCTGCAGATCGAAGGCGGGTTCGTGAAGGTGCCCACGCGCGGCGGGCTGGGCGTGGAGCTCGACATGGACGAGGTCGAGAAGGCGCACCAGCTGTACCTGAAGCACGGCCTGGGTGCGCGCAACGATGCGCAGGCGATGCAATACCTGATCCCCAATTGGAGCTTTGACAACAAGCGGCCCTGCATGGTGCGCTGAGCCTGTTCGCCGCGGCGGACCCCGCCGTGGGGACCGCCGCGCTGGGCTTCGGCACCGGTTCGACCTGTGTTCTTGTCGACCCGCGATTCGATCCGGCCCGCGGATTCAGCAGAGCAGTCAACACGGTGATCGCTCACCTGGATGGTCGCGCGTGTCTCTCGCGTCCTTCGGTCATCTTCCAATGACGCCTCCAGCAAGCAACTGCTCAAGGCAAGTAAATCTCCGAGGCGTCCACTTCGCCAGCGGTGTTCGAAAATCCGCCGACAGCCAGCACGCGACCGTCATCCAGCAAGACCGCCGACGCAGCCCGGCGTACATTTGCCATCGGTCCCGCTGTTGTCCAGACGTCGAAGCCGGGGTTGAACACTTCTGCTGTATTCAGGTTGCTGCCGCCGGCCAGCAGCACGCGGCCGTCTGCCAGGACTGTGAGGCCGAGCAGCGCGCGTGTTGCCCTGAAGGTGCTCGTCGTCCATGTCGACGTCGCCGGGTGGAAACGCAACGCGGTGGTGCTGCCGTCCGCCAGCGCCAAGACACTGCCGTCGGCGAGCAATGCCGATCGGAAGAGGTTGCCGATGATGCTGATCGGCATCGACGTTGTTGAACTGCCATCGACCGCAAACACTTCGGCGGTGGTCAATTTCGACGTCTCTGCCGATTCGAATGGCCCAGGATCCGCAAAATCGCCGGACCATTCTGCATTCGGACTAGACCAAGTTCTCCGGATAAAAGCTCACGGCTCTCTTGGTTCCCAACCAGAACTTGGCGTCCATGCAGGCGGTCCAGTACAACTGGATCACGTCTTCAGGTCCCTGAAGCAAATTTTGATCCCAACACGGGCCAAGGTTTCATGAGTTGCAAATGGGGGGGCGGCTTGGGCGGCGGTGCTTCATACGATCCGCTCGCCGGGCGCCCAGGAGGCGCGAAAGCTGCTCCTGGGCCAGGCGGTGCGACGCTTGGAATATCGGCCACAGTTGGTGGCTCCTTGGGCATCGCAGGAGCAGGCATCAGCGGGCAGGCCGATGGCAGCCGTGGGTATGATTTTGGCAGAGGGTCGCAGTACAACGATCCGAGCCTGAAGGGCAACCTTGGCTACGAGCCGGGCGGACGCACAGGAGCTTCGATCGGGGGCTCTATCGGCATTCAAGGTTCTATCTATCAATCGAGCGGACGCAGATGAAAAGACGGATGAAATGGCCAATCCTCGCAATGGTCCTATTGGGCGTTGGCGGCTTTGCATTCACCTGGTACGCAGCGGCGACTTCGCGTGAGGCGGAACTGGCGCGGGAGTACTTGATTGCCACCCCTGCCATGCAAACCAAGTACAAGACGATTGACACAGCGATGCTCACCGGCTTTCGAATGGCAGGTTCAAGGTCGTATTTCACCTACTGGGCCAAGACCGGTGACGGGCGCAAGTTCATCAAGGTGGTGGTTGATACGAATGTAGAGCCGTGGACGGTATCGGAGCTGCAGTAAGGACGCCGCTAGCCTGACCAGCCAGAATGGTCAAGCGGTCTGGCAGTGGTGCTATAGCGCGCTCGGGGAAGACAAGCGGACGACGGCGAAGACCGATTCGCCAACCTGGAGACAACACCGAACCCAGGCACCACCAGCGTCTCGGAGGTGAAGTTCAACCTGCGCTATCCGGGCCGTCGCGATAGGGGGTCGGGCGTTGGATGCTGGCAGGTGGCGTGAAGATTTTTATGCCCAATTGCCGATAACCGGGCGTTTACGTGCCTGTGGTTATCGGTGGTTGGCGCAGGCGATGCAAGTGACTCGAACTTGCACGGCGAAGCGCGGCTGATAGGCAGTGCGAATCAAATCGGTTTGGTGCCGATCTGCCAGTGCAATTGCCATAGGGTCAGAGATCGGCGGAATTCAACGATCAAGTCGCGTGATTCCCGCTTCCCGCTTCCCGCGCGCATGCGGCGGCACGCGCGATCCGAGAAAAAAAGGAACCTGACCGCCTGCATGGCCAGTCGTACCGAGGACGGCGAGTTACGGCTCCGTCCCACGCAATTCGTCGTGCAGCCAGTCAACCAGCTTGACCACATCCGGTCGGCGGCTGAGGTGAGGCGCAACCCAGATCGACAGCCGGTTCGGACCGCGCACAAATGCAAGCGGCGCCACCAACGTGCCGCTCGTCAGATGTCACGGACAAGCATGCGCGGCACGTTGGCCAGGCCCAAGCCACAGCGGGCGCCCTGGATGAGCAGATAGAAATGGTCGAAAGACTCGTCGACGTGCAACGCCAGTTTCGAATGGCCGCTGCAACTGGCCCAGTCGGCCCAGGCCGTCGGGCGGGTGCGCGAGACCATCAGCCGTGCACGAGCGAGATCTTCGACCGACTCAATCCGCTTGACGCTGTCGCGGGCGAGTCTGCGAACCATCTTGTGCTGCACCTCGATCCACTGCAAGCTGCGCCTTGAATCGACCAAATCAGCCTGGCTGGCAGCCTCGCATTGAAGTTGCCATCCCACACGAGGAGAAGGAAGGCGATGTACCAGGAAACTTTCATGAGGCGGGCGTTGGCGCTTTCGGCCAAGGCCCTCGAAACGCCCGGCACCGAGCCGTTCGGGGCCGTGGTCGTGAAGGACGGGCAGGTCGTTGGCGAGGGGCTCAACCACTCGGTGGCGAACTTCGATCCGACCTCGCACGGCGAAGTCGAGGCGATCCGCGATGCCTGCAGGCGGCTGCGCAGCGTCGACCTTGCCGGCTGTGACCTGTACACCTCGTGCGAGCCATGCGCCTTGTGCGTGGCGGCGATGCGCATCGCCGGCATCCGCGAACTCTTCTACGCCGCCTCCATGGAACAGGCGGGCCAGGCCTTCGACGGGCTGCCGGCCGCGGCTCGCCACCCGATCGACGTGGACGATCTCCGGGCGGAAGCGGGCGCGCCGCTGGCCCTGCGCAAGATGCCGGCGCAGCAGCACCTGGCCGATGAAGCCACCGAGGTGCTGGCCGCCTGGGCGGCGCCGCGCAAGCGCTGAGGGCCTGCCTGGCTAGAGCTTGATCCCCGCGCCCTTGACCGTCGGGCCCAGCACGTTCACCTGCTCCTTCACGAAGCCGTTGAATGCGGCGACGGTCTCGGGCTTGGCCACGATGCCCAGTTCGGTGAGCTTCTTCTGGATCTCGGGCATCACGAGCACCTCGTTGCAGGCCGCGTTGAGCCGCGCCACCACGTCCTCCGGCAGCCTGGCCGGTCCGGACAGGCCGAAGAAGTTCTCGAGCACCAGCTTCGGCTGCTTGAGTTCAGCGATGCTTGGCACGTCCGGCATCAGCGGCGAGCGCTGGGCGCCGGTCACGGCCAGCGGCACCAGCTGTCCGCTCTTGAAGAAGGGCACGTACGCGGTGATGACGTCGATGCCCACCGGAATGGTGTTGGCGATCAGGTCGGTGGTCATCGGTGCGCCTCCGCGATAGGGCACGTGCACCATGTTGATTCCGGTGATCTTCTTGAGCAGCTCGCCGTGGATGTGGCCGATCGAACCGGGGCCGCCCGAGCCGAAGTCCATGCGGCCGTCCTTGCGTCCGGCCGCCTCGAAATCCGCGTAGCTCTTGAACCCCGACGGCTTGCTGGCCATGATGACCAGCGGCGCGGCGCCCAGGTAGGCGATGTGGCTGAAGGCCGCCACCGGATCGTAGGGCTGCTTGTCGAGCGTGAAGGGGCCGAGCGCGATCGGCGTGGTGTTCGAGAGCATCAGCGTGTAGCCGTCGGGTGCGGCCGCGGCCACCTGCGCGCCGCCGATGGTGCCGCCCGCGCCGGGCTTGTTGTCCACGACCACGGGCTGCCCCAGCTTCTTCGACAGCTGTTCCGCCAGCAGGCGCGCCAGCACGTCGCTGGAGCCGCCCGGCGGAAAGGTCACGATGATCTTGATCGGCTTGTCGGGCCATTGCGCGAAGGCGGGGAGGGCGAGCGAGGCGGCGCCTGCCGCGAGCATGTGCAGCGCAGTGCGGCGGGTGGAGCGAAAGCTGGTGGTCATGGCGTTGTCCTCTGCTGGCGATGGGGAAACCACCGGATAGCAGGAACCGGGCCCGACGCGGAAAGCAGCAATCCCGCCAAACTTGTTACTCCCGCCGCTCGACGCCCGGTGCCAGACTTTTCTTCTCGCCCAACCAGGAGATTCAAGCCATGACGACTTCCACCGAGAACGCACAGAAGGGCGGCCAGCCCGCCATGCACACGCCACCGGTCGTTTCGCCCCACGCGTGGGAAGCGGCCCGCCAGCAGCTGCTCGTGAAGGAAAAGGCCCAGACCCGCGCGCGCGACGCGCTGGCCGCCGAGCGGCGGCGCATGCCGTGGATGGCCGTGGACAAGGCCTACGCCTTCGAAGGACCCGCAGGCAAGGTCAGCCTGCCCGGGCTGTTCGACGGCCGGCGCCAGCTGATCGTCTATCGCGCCTTCTTCGAGCCCGGCGTGTTCGGCTGGCCCGACCACGCCTGCCGCGGCTGCTCCATGGTGGCCGACCAGGTCGCCCATGTCGCCCACCTGAACGCCCGCGACACCACCCTCGTCTTCGTCTCGCGTGCGCCGCAGGCGGACATTGCGCGGCTGAAGGCGCGCATGGGCTGGGAGATCCCGTGGTTCACGCTCACCGACAGCTTCGACGCCGACTTCGGCGTGCACGAATGGCACGGCACCAACGTGTTCTACCGCGACGCCGGCGACCGCGTGTTCCGCACCTACTTCCTCAACAACCGCGGCGACGAGCAGATGGGCAACACCTGGAACTACCTCGACATCACGCCGCTGGGCCGGCAGGAGGTGTGGGAAGACTCGCCCGAGGGCTATCCCCAGACGCCCACCTACAAGTGGTGGAACTGGCACGACAACTACGCCGAAGAGGCCGTGCCCGACAAGAAGTGGGTCGAGATCTCCACCGCCGGCGAAGCGGCGTTCCGCGAGCAGAGCCTGAACGCGAAGCGATGAGCCGCAGCGGTGGCTTCGCCGGGCGGCGGACGCTCACACCGCCGCCGGCGGTGCCGGTCATGGTGCCGATCAGAATGGCCATGAGTGCCGGCAGTCGCCGCTCCTCGGCAACTAACTGTCGATCTCCCGCTTGAACCTGTATCGCCGATCCTTGCGAATCAACGACTTAGACTGTTTCTGGTCACAGAGTCTGGAACTCGCTTCTTCTCATCCGGATGCATGGCCGTGAAGGCGATGCGTGCGTGATCGGCGATGGCCACGAACAGCCAAAGTCATCTGCTTGACCGTCTCGATTCGGCGGGCAAAGGCAAGGCGGGCATGCTGATGGGTGTTCATGCGGTTGGGCGTCCTGGGTGGATTGGGTGTTTGGCGACTTCCAGTCCCTCAAACCCCATCCGGATGAACACCGGATACAAGCTATTGGAGCTTCACACCTCGCCGGGCTCATGAAGCAGGCGGCGCATGTCCTCCGCCCAGCGGGGGTTGCATCGCCACAGCGGCTGCAGCGCATCGGCGGTCGTCGTCGGTGCTTGCGACCAGTGCCGGGTCCACGCGGCTGCCGCTTCGTCAAGGCCCAATGCGGCGTTGGCCGCGGCCAGGGTGCGCATCGCCGGACGCCAGGCGGGCCGGACTTGAAGCGCGGCCAGTGCGCGCTGCAGTGCGTCCTCGGGCTTGTTGTCGAACAGGAAGGCGAGCGCCAGCACGTTGTACCAGACGAAGTTCTGCGGGTCGTAGCGGTTCAGCCGCAGGCCATGCGCCAGGGACTGCACCGCAAGCCCGGCATGGCCCGAATACAGGGCTGCCATGCCGTGCACGAGGTGGCCCAGTGCAAAGCTCGGGCTCAGCTCGACGGCTTTCTGCGCACTGCGCAGGGCGAGCGCAAAGTCGTCCGCGTAGACGGCGACGATCGCCAGCGCGTAGTGCGCGTAGGGGTTCTTCTCGTCGAGCTGCACGGCCTCGAGTGCGGCGGCGTGGCCCTCGCGCAGGTCCGCCGCCGGATCGTCGCTCCAGCCATAGGCGACGAGGCCGGCGTTGACGCGCCCGAGCCACAGGCGCGCCTCGGTGAGCTCGGCGTCGATCTGGCTGGCCTGTCGGAACAGCTCTCTCGCTTTCAGGTGGGTGGGCTTCGTGACGTGGTGGAACAGCCAGGAGCCCCGGGCCACGAGGTCCCAGCCGCTGACGCTGCCGCTGCGCCGGCGCGCCGCCAGGGCGCCGGCGTTCCTGAGCAGCTCGGGCTCGATGGCGCCGGCCACCTGCAGTGCGATGGCGTCCTGCACCTCGAACATGTCGGCATCGGCAAAGTCCTGCCGGTCCGCCCAGAGACAGCCGCCGCTCGGCGCGTCGACCAGCTGCGTCGAGATGCGCACGCGCGCACCCGACTTGCGCACCGATCCCTCCACCAGGTAGCGCACGGCCAGTTCGGCGGCGGCCGTGCGGCTGTCGACCCGCTTGAGCTTGTAGACCTGGCTCGCATTGCGGCCGGTCACCGAGAACCAGCGAAAACGCGTGAGCGCGGTGATGAGCGCCTCGGTCACTCCGTCGGCAAGATATTCCTGCGCGGGGTCGTCGCCCAGATGGGTGAATGGCAGCACCGCGATGCCGGGCCGGCCGCCGCGGTCGGGCTCGCCGTGCTCGAGGGGCGCGAGCTGCGTGTCCTCGACCGCCGAGACGGCGGGCAGCCGGTACCCCAGGCGCGGCACGGTGACGATCCACTCCGCCTCGCCGGCCGGCGGCATGCCGAGCAGCTTTCGCAAGGCAGTGACCTGCACCGAAAGGTTGCTGTCCTCCACCACCAGCCCGGGCCACGCCAGGCGCATCAGCTCGGCCTTGGACACCGGCTCGCCACCCGCTTCGAGCAATGCCAGCAGGATGTGCAGCCCGCGCTGGCCCACGGCGAGCGCCGCGCCGTCGCGCGTGAGCGTGCCGCGCGCGCTGTCGAGCAGGAAGGGGCCGAACGAGAAGCGCTTCGTCATGATGGATGGATGGCTCGTTTCGCAGGATTTCGCAAGATTTCGCCGCGGCTTCAGTGACATGCCGGCCCCGAGGCTTCATTGTCCCGCTATGGGCGAGTTGCCCGCAAATGACAAGGAGCACGCCATGGACGCCCACACTTCCACCGAAGCCCGATTCGTCGTGCGTGGCTCGGCTCCCTACACGAGCACCCAGGGTTCGCGCTACGCGCCCGGCGTGAGCGCCGAGGCCACCGGCGCCACCTCGCTGTTCCTCGGCATGGTCACCCTGCCGGCGGGCGAGCGCACGAAGGCGCATGCGCATGAGCGGCACGAGTCGGCCCACTACATGGTCAGCGGCGAGGAGGTCGAGCTGTGGACCGGCCCGCGGCTGGAGCGGCGCGACGTGGCGCGGCCGGGGGACTATCTGTACATCCCGGCCGGCATGCCCCACGTGGCGGTGAATCGAGGCAGCACGCCGGCCGTGTTCGTCGGCGCGCGCAACGAAGCGGCGGCGCAGGAGAGCGTGCTCCTGCTTCCGGAACTCGACGCGCTGGTGCCTTGAGGAGCTCGGTCGAACTTCGAGGAGATGGACATGGCAATCATCGAAACCAGGATCGCCGCGATGGGCCTGCAGCTGCCTCGGCCGCTGCAGGCGCCGCCCGGGCTGAGGCTGCCTTTCGAATGGGTGCGGGTGCGCGGCCGAAGAGCCTTCGTGTCCGGGCAGGTGCCGCTGCAGGCGGACGGCCGCCTGGCCGGCCCGCTGGGCAAGGTGGGCGCCGAGGTTTCGCCCGAGCAGGGCTATGCCGCGGCACGCCTGGTCGCGCTGGCGCATCTGGCCAGCCTGCAGCGCGCTCTGGGCGACCTGGATCGCATCACCGCCTGGCTGCGGGTGTTCGCGATGGTCAACGTGGCGCCCGGCTTCTACGAGACGCCGCGCGTCACCAACGGCTACTCCGACCTGATCCTCGAACTCTTCGGCCCCGAGGTCGGCGCCCATGCGCGCTCGTCGATCGGAATGGTCATTCCGCTGAACGCGCCGGTGAACTGCGAGGCCGAGGTCGAGATCGACGGAGGCGACTGCTGAAAGCCCAGGAAGCGGCCTTTCCAAGTTATTGCAAGGGCGGGTTACTTGCTGGAAGCCCCACCATCACGCCCAGCCAGTCGAGGCCCGCGTGGCCCGCCGCCAGCACGCCGCTGATGGCAAACACCGCGATGCCGGCGAGATCGAGCAGGTACAGCAGCATGGCCATCCCGTCAGCGCAGCCGCTGGGCGGCGCGTTCGACGAGGACCGCCATCGCCGCCGCGTTGTCGGTTCCTTCGGCGGCCAGCCCGCTCGCGGTGCCCAGCCTGTCTTGCAGCGCCTCGTCCTGGCTCGCCTTGAGCTTGCCGACCAGGCGCTCGTTGGCGACCAGGCCTCCGCCCTGTTGCCGCAGCTATTGTGTCGTCTGCAGCTCGTACCGCGCGAACGAGACGGCGCCCTTCTGGATGATGCTGTGCAGCGCGAAGCCGAAGTGCTCATAGAGATTTCGCAGCCCGGGCCGGTCCGCGACGCAGTCCAGGCGAAGGTATGGCCGGCCGAGAGCCCGGGCGCGTGCACTGGCAAACGTCAGCAGCTCGGTCGACACGCCCTTCTTCGCCCACGCCCGGCGGACGGCCAGCTTGTGAACGAAGGCCGAGGTGCCAGGCGCGATCTCGGGCCAGAAGACGGGATCCTCCAGTTCGAACTTCATCACGCCGGCCAACTGCCCGCCTTCGCGTGCGACATGGAACAACCCCGAGCTCGCGTCTCGCAGAACGCGCTCGTGGCCGATCTCCGCACCTGACCACAGTGCTCTGCCGCCGTCGGAGAGCCATTGCGCGGCCTCCTGCAGGACGGAGGCGATCTCGTGCGCGTCCGAGGCGCGTGCTTGCTCGATGTTCATGGATGGTGAATGCGTCGTCCTTACGCGCCCTGAATGAAATCCACGAATGCCCGCAGCGGCGCCGGCAGCAGCCGGCGGCCAGGGTAGTAGAGGAACGGGCCCGAGAAGCGCGGCCACCACGGTTCGAGGATCGGCTCGAGCGCGCCGCTGTCGAAGTGGGGCCGCAGCCAGTCTTCGAACAGGTAGATCACGCCGGTGCCGGCGATCGCCGCGTCCACCGCCAGATCGGCCGACGAGCCGATGCGCACGATCAGCCGCCCGGTCACGTCGACGCGCAAGGTTTCGCCGTCGCGCTCGAACTCCCACAGCGGCATCGACCCGCTGGCAAAGCGTCCGCGCAGGCAGGCGTGGCCGAGCAGGTCGCGCGGATGCTCCGGCCGGCCGTGGCGATCGAGATAGGAGGGCGCGGCGGCCACGGCGAAGCGCTGGAAGCGCGGGCCGATCGGCACGGCGACCATGTCCTGCTCGAGCCGTTCGTCGTAGCGGATGCCGGCATCGCAGCCGGCTGCCAGCACGTCGACAAATCCGTCCTCGGCAATCACTTCGAGCGCGATGTCGGGATAGGCGGCCAGGAAGCGCGGCACGATCGACGGCAGCACGAGCCGCGCGGCGCTGATCGGCACGTTGAGCTTGAGCGTGCCGGCCGGCCGGTCGCGAAAGCCGTTCACCACGTCGAGCGCCGCCTCGACTTCATTGAGCGCGGGCCTCAGCCGCTCGAGCAGGCGTTCTCCCGCTTCCGTGGGCCGAACGCTGCGCGTCGTACGGTGAAGCAGCCGCACGCCGAGCTCGGCCTCCAGCCGGCGCACCGCCTCGCTCAGGCCCGATGCGCTGGTGCCGCTCAGGCGCGCGCCCTCGCGAAAGCCCTTGGCCCCCGCCACCGCCACGAAGGCGTTCAGATCCCCGAGGTCGACGTTCATTGTTTGGAATTCCGCACAGCCTGTGCCGATTATGGTGGGTTATCAAGCAGCGAAGCGCTGCCTAGACTGCGCTTCACGACCCCGCTCCATCACTCCAGCGCTTCAGGAAAGACACCATGTCCAGCACGCAAACCCCCAGCACCTACATCCTCGGCGACCGCACCGTCCATCGGCTCGGCTACGGCGCCATGCAGCTCGCCGGCCCCGGCGTGTTCGGCCCGCCCAGGGACCGCGAGGCCGCCGTGGCCGTGCTGCGCGAAGCGGTCGCGAATGGCGTCGACCACATCGACACCAGCGACTTCTACGGCCCGCACGTCACCAACCAGATCATCCGCGAAGCGCTCGCGCCGTACCCGAAGGACCTCGCCATCGTCACCAAGATTGGCGCGCGGCGCAGCGACACCGGCGCCTGGCTGCCGGCGTTCTCGCCCGAGGAACTGAGGCAGGCGGTGCACGACAACCTGCGCAACCTCGGCCTCGACGTCCTGGAGGTCGTCAACCTGCGTGTCATGTTCGACGTGCACGGCCCGGCCGAGGGATCGATCGAGGCACCGCTCACGGCGCTGGCCGAGCTGCAGCGCCAGGGGCTCGTGCGCCATGTCGGCCTGAGCAACGCGACGCCCGCGCAGGTGGCCGAAGGCCGCCGCATCTGCCGCATCGCCTGCGTCCAGAACCACTACAACCTCGTGCACCGCGGCGACGACGCGCTGATCGACGAGCTGGCACGCGACGGCATTCCCTACATTCCGTTCTTCCCGCTCGGCGGCTTCACCCCGTTGCAGTCTTCCGGGCTCTCCGGCGTGGCGCAGCGCCTCGGCGCCACGCCGATGCAGGTGGCGCTCGCCTGGCTGCTGCGCCGTTCGCCCAACATCCTGCTGATTCCCGGCACCTCCTCGGTCGGGCACCTGCGCGAGAACCTGGCCGCGGCGAAGCTGGAGTTGCCGGACGATGCGATGGACGCGCTGGACAGCGTGGCGGCTTCCGCGGCCGAGTGAGGGCACCGGGCGTCAGTCCGACGGCGCCAGGTGCTGCGCATTCCCGCCGGCGCGTCGGTGGATTCGCTCGATCACTTCCACTCGGGCGCCCAGCGCCTCGAAGCGGTGGACAAGGTCGTCCTTCAGGGCCAGGCTGACGCTGTCGTCGAGCAGCTTCAGCGGCAGCTGATGCTTGAGCTTCAGCAGGCTTGCACCCGCGAGATGCCTGTAGTGCGGATGCGACTTGAGCGCCGTCAGGACCCGCAAGGGCTCGCTGCCCAGGTGCGTCAGATGCACCGTGCGGAAGACCGTCGGCGAATCGTCGCTCGGCAGCGAAGGCGGCGCATGCACCTCGATGCGCTCCATCAGCATCTGGAGATTCGGGAACAGCGGCTGCGGCGACCAGCGCCCGCTCCCGTGCCAGTCCCACAGCACCGGCACTTCGGGCTGGCTGATGTCGCCGATCAAGGGATCGCCATCCGCGTTCTGCAGGACCACCCAGTGCGCCTGCCACTGGCCCGCATCCACGGCGTCGCTCCACACCAGATGTTCGGGCGTGCTGGCTTTCTGGTTCAGGATGAAACGGTAGCCTTCCATTTCTGCCATGAGGCTGGGCACGTCGACAGCGCCCGAACCGGTGAGCACGCCCTCCGAATCCTCGCGCCAGCCCGGTTCCTTCAGCACGAGAGATTGGGTCCCCATGCGGCGGCACCACGCGAACCAGTCCTGGACCGGCGCGGGCAGGGGTGGCAGCGTGAAGCGGGCTGCCAGCGAGGCCTGGACGGCTGCCCGGTCGGGCCAGTTGTCGCGTGTGAGAGCCACTGGATCTCAGGACGCCTGCTGCTGCGGCGGCACCGGAATGTCGAAATGCAGCACGTCTTCGCGCACGCCGAGCTTCGCGTACAGGGCGACCGCCGGCGCATCGGGTGGATCGGCCTGGACGAAGATCACGCAGGTCCCGCGCTCGGCGCCGATGCGCTGGAGCTCGCGGATCAGCGCCGTCGCCACGCCTGTGCGCCGGTGCTCGGCGGCCACGGCCAGGTCGTAGATGTAGATCTCGCTGCGCTCCTGCTCGAACTTCTTCAGCTCGTAGGCCGCGAGGCCGCCGATGACCTGCGATCCCTCGCGCGCCACCAGCGCAATGAAATAGTCGCTGCCCAGCAACTGCCGGAGGTAGGCGGGGCGAGGGCGGCGGGTGCCGTAGGTATCCGGATCGTCGAAGGCCTCGCCGAAAACGCCGAGAAGCGCATTCATCAGTGCCCCGTCGTCAGCCGAGAGCTGCTGGACTGTGTAGCTGGACATGGCGCCATCCTAGCAACGAAGAAGCGGCAGCCAGAGCGTGAAGCGCGTTCCGTCACTGCCGGACTCCCAGCGCACCGTGCCACCGATGGCCCCTGCGCGCCGCTGCTGGTTGCGCAGGCCGCGGCCGCTTTGGCGCAGGGCCTCCTCCACGGCAAAGCCCGAGCCGTTGTCCTCGATCATCACGCAGACGCCCTGGCCCTCGGTCGCGGTGCTGAAGCGGATGATGGTGGCCCGCGTGTGGCGCAGCACATTGGCCACGCACTCCTGCATGATGCGCAGGATGTGCAGCGCGCTGCCCGGGTCCAGCCAGGGCAGCGCGGGCACGGACTGCACGTCCCAGCGCAGCGCGAGGCCGGCGCTCTCGATGCGCGGCGCCAGGCGAAAGCGCAGGGTCGCCAGCAGCAGCAGCAGGTCGGCATCCACGCTCTCCATGGAATCGATGGCCAGCTTGAGGTCGTCCATGCAGCCCTTGAGCACGCCGGAGATCTCGGTGTCGGTCATGGCGCCTTGCTCCACCGAACGGATCGCACTGATCAGCGACGAACCGAGCCCGTCGTGCATGTCCTGCATCAGGCGCCGGCGCTCGGCACCGAGCATCTGCTCGTTCTCGATCACGCGCAGCCGCTGGTAGCTTTGCTCCAGCTCGGCCTCGCGCGCCCGCAGGCGCTCGGCCAGGCCCTTGTTCAGGCGGGCCACTTCGGCGAACGCGCCCGTGTACCGCTGGAACATGATGTACGAGAAGATGAAGAACAGGCTGATGATGGCGTAGGGCGAGGTGTAGACGCTCTCCGGGCTCACCAGGTTGTTCTGCAGCAGCCCGTCATAGGAGGTGAAGGCCAGCGCCAGCACGGCCCAGCCCGCCACCAGTCGCCCCTCGGGGAATTTGGAGCGCAGCGCCTTGCGCAGGTTCACCGCGAAGATCAGCATCGCAATGGGCAGCACGGCCAGGTTGAGCAGCGGCGTGAGCAGGTAGAGACTGGGCACCGCCGCGGACGCATGGGGCAGCGTCGCAATGCTCGACGCCAGTGCCAGGCCCACCGACGAACGGGTCAGCCAGGGCGAGGGCTGTTGATGCAGGCGCTGCAGGAACAGGTGGATGAAGATGATCAGCCAGAGCAGGGAAGCCACGGTGATCCATTCGAACCACTCGTCCGACATCAGCAGATGGTCGCCGGTCACGAAGTAGTGCAGCGTGCGCAGGAAGGCAGCCGCCGAGATGGCAAAGAACAGCAGGTAGAGCGATTCACGCCGCTTGACCAGCCACACCGCGAACGCGAAGGCGCCCACCGCCAGGAACGCGGCGCTGCCCATGAACGGCAGCAGCACCTGCAGCAATTGGCGGCCCTGGTAGCGCCAGCGCAGCGACTCCTGGTCGCCCACCCACACCGTCGAAAAGCCGCTCCCGCTGCTGCGCAGGCGGTCGACGCGGATCAGCACGGTCGAAGGTGAAGGCGTGTGGGCGGCCGCGTTCAGCGGCAGCAGCAGCGGATGGTTGTAGCCGTTGTGCACGGCGCTGCCTTGCGATTGATACAGCAGCACGCCGTCACCGTACACCGCAATGCGGCCCAGGGTCTTCCAGCGCGGAAGGTAGAGAAGGCGCGGCTGCGCCGAGGGCGCCGACCCGGACAGATCGATGCGGTACCAGTCGGTGACCGTGCGCACGCCGCCCGCGGATGTGGGCACCAGTTCCCGTCCGGCCGTACGCGGGAGGCTGACTGCTTGCCACCCGTCGCTTGGCAGCGCGGCATCCTCGCTGCGCCGCGGCGGGGCGGAATAGCCCATGCCTGGAATGGACAGCAGTTCGGCGCGCGTGATGTGCACAGCGCCATGGCTCTGCGGCGCTGCTGCATCCGCTGCCGAGGGCTCGGTGGCGCCCGCACCAGGCAGGACGGCGAGGAGCAGGGCCAGCCACAGCGTTGCGATCCACCGGCCAAGGGCAACGCGGGATGGTTTCATCAGGACACAATTATGTGCCCGACGAAGTTTTCCATTAAATGGAAAAGATAGACAAACTTCCTGCGCGCCGCGGGAACATCGGGAGGCAGTGCGCGTCCCCAGACCGGCGCTGCGTAGGGGTTAGTACCCAATTGCATTGAAGGCTGTCAGAAAGATAATTTCCATTCATTGGAACTAACTGCAGAACTTTCATGGCCGTGCGTCCTTCTTTGACTGGTGTATTTCCTGTGCTTCCCACCCCCTTCGATGCCCAGGGGCGGCCTGATGCGGCTTCGCTGCGCAGGCTGGTCGACTATCTGATCCGGTGCGGCGTCGATGGCATGACCTACCCGGGTGTCGCAAGCGAAGTGGGTCAGCTCGCGCCCGACGAGCGGCAATCGCTCCTGGACGCCGTGCTGTCCGAGGTGGCGGGCCGCGTGCCGGTGATTGCGGGCGTTTCGAGCAGCGACACCGCGACGACCGTGCGCCTCGCGGCCCAGGCAAGCGCACGCGGCGCGGCGGCGCTGATGGTGGCGGTGCCGCCGGATCGGAAAGGTGCTGCCGAACAGATCGCCTACTTCAGCGACGTCGCGCAGGCGGCCGAGGGGGTCGCGCTCATGCTGCAGAACGTGCCGCCCCCGGTGGGCGCGGGGCTGGACCCCGAGGTGGTGCTCGAGGTCCTGGCGGCCGTTCCGTCGATCCGCTATGTCAAGGAGGAAACGCTGCCGAGCGGGCAGCGTCTCTCGGTATTGCGCGACAAGGCGCCGCCGAATCTGCTGGGTGTCTTCGGTGGCGCCGGCGGGCGCTACATCACGGATGAACTGCGCCGCGGCGCGGCCGGCACCATGCCCGCGATCGAGCTGGCGGAGGTGCACACCGCGCTCTTCAAGGCGCATCGCGAGGGCGACGCCGATCGGGTCCGCACGCTCTTCACGCGCATGCTGCCGGTGCTGAACGTGCAGGCGGTGTTTCGCTGGTCGCTGACGAAATACGTGCTCAAGAAGCGCGGCCTCGTCGCCGACACGCGCCAGCGCATGCCGGGGCCCCTGCTCGACGCGTTCGACATGGCGGATGTCGATGCGTTCCTGGCGGACATCGAGGACCTGCTGCTGCCGCAGGACCAGCTGCCATGACCGGCTTCGCGAAGATCGCGCAGGTCGAGAGCTTCATCATCTCGCTGCCGCGCGACACGCCCTACCTCGGGCCTCTGGGGCCCGGCGAGACGATCAACGCGCGCGGCTACCTCGTGCGCAGCGGCAATCGCGCAATCTATCCGTCGGCCGACATGTCGGTGCTGATCAAGATCACCGCCGACGACGGCACCGTCGGCTGGGGCGAGACCTACGGCATCGTGGCACCCGACGCCGTCACGAGCATCATCGACGACGTGATCGGGCCGGTGATCGTGGGTCGTGATCCGCGCGACGCGGTGGTGATCCAGGAAGACCTGTACGACCTGATGCGCGTGCGCGGCTTCTTCGGGGGCTTCTACGTCGACGCCATCGCAGGGGTCGACATCGCGGTGTGGGACCTGTTCGGAAAGCTGCTGGGCCAGCCCGTGGTCAAGCTGCTCGGCGGCCAGCGGCTCGAGACCGTGCCGGCCTACGTGTCCGGCCTTCCGGGAGCAACCCTTGCGGCCCGGCTCGAACTCGCGCGCGGCTTCGTCGCCAGGGGCTTCGATGCCTTCAAGTACCACGCGGCCGTCTCCTTCGACGGCATCGTGGCCGAGATGCGAATGCTGCGCGAGGGCCTGGGCGATGGCGTCCGGCTGATGGTCGACCTGCACTGGAAATTCACCGCGCAGGAAGCGGTGCAGCTCATCGACCAGCTCGCGCCCTACAGGCCCTACTTCGTCGAGGCACCCTGCCAACCCGAGGACATCGAGGGCCAGGCCCATGTGGGTGCGAGCGTGCGCGTGCCGCTCGCGCTGGGGGAGGAATGGCGCACGGTCTTCGAATACCGCCCTCGCCTGGAGCGGCGCGCGATGTCGATCGTGCAGCCCGAGATGGGGCACACCGGCATCAGCCAGTTCATGCAGATCGGCCGCATGGCCAATGCCTTTCACATGAAAGTGATCCCGCACGCCAGCATCGGCCTGGGCATCTACCAGGCCGCCAGCCTGCACGCCACGGCAGCGCTGCCCAATGCGCCGATGCACGAATACCAGCACTCGGTTTTCGACCGCAACCTGAAGTACGTCCAGACCGCGATGCGCTGCGACGCTGGAGCCTTCCATCTGCCCGAGGGCCCGGGCCTGGGCATTGAGCCCGCCCCGGAAGTCTGGCAGTTCCTGAGAAAGAAAGGCGCTTCGCAATGAAGGCGTCGCTGATCGCCATCGACTGGGGCACTTCCAACCTGCGCGCGAGCCTGCTCGATGCGCATGGCGGCCTCCTCGAAGCCCGCAGCGCACCCGGCGGTGTGATGGCCGTGCCCGACCGGCGTTTTGCCGAAGCACTGCTGGCGCTGTGCGGCGACTGGATCGACACGCATGCAGTGCCCCTGATTGCCAGCGGCATGATCGGCAGCCGCCAAGGCTGGCAGGAGGCGCCCTACGTCGCCTGTCCGGCAGGGCTGCCGGCCGCCGCGTCGCAGCTGGTGCGGGTCGAGGTCAGGCCCGGCGCGGTGCTGCACATCGTGCCCGGCATCCGTTGCGTCGGTATCGACGGTGTGCACGACGTGATGCGCGGCGAGGAAACCCAGCTCTGGGGCGCAGGCCTTGCGGCCGGCGACTGCTGCGTGCTGCCGGGCACGCACAGCAAATGGGCCTGGCTGGGCGAGCAGGGCAAGGTCGACCGCTTCGAGACCTTCATGACCGGCGAGTTCTACGGCCTGCTGACGAAGCACGGCATCCTCGGCCGGCTCATGGCGTTCGGCACGGCGCGGCCCGAGGCCTTCGATGCCGGCGTCAGGCTGGGCCTGGCGCAACATGGCAACGCGTTGCATGTGGTGTTCGCGGCGCGCACCGCGGGGCTCATGGGCGACATCGAGCCGGAGGGCCTGCCCGACTATCTCTCGGGCATCCTGATCGGCCTGGAGATCGCGGGCGCGACCGCGCAGCAGCCGCAGCGCAGCGTCACCTTGCTGGGTGACGACGACCTGTGCAGCCGCTACGAAACCGCGCTCGGCATCGCCGGGGTGGACGCGCGCCGCGCGAGCGAGGGGTCGACCACGCGAGGGCAGTGGCGCGTCGCCATCGCGGCCGGGCTCGCCAGGGACATGGCATGAACGGGGTCATTGCCATCTTGCGCGGCATCGCGCCCGACGAGGTGCTCCAGGTGGGGCATGCACTGGAAGCCTGCGGGGTTCGCTGCATCGAAGTGCCGCTGAATTCGCCGCAGGCGTTCACCGGCATCGCGTCTCTCGCGCGCGAATTCGGTGATCGCCTGCAGATCGGCGCAGGCACCGTCCTGACGGCCGCGCAGGTCGATCGCGCCGTCGACGCCGGCGCGCAGCTGGTGCTGTCGCCCCACTTCGACGCCGACGTCGTGCGCCGGACCAAGGCACGCGGGGTGTATTCGATGCCCGGCGTGGCCACCCCCACCGAGGGCTTTGCAGCCCTTCTGGCGGGCGCCGACGCGCTCAAGCTCTTTCCCTCCGAGCTGCTGGGTACCGCGGCACTGAAGGCATGGACCGCGGTGTTCCCTGCGGGGACGCCGATGTTCAGCGTCGGTGGCGTCAACGTCGACAACATCGGGTCCTTCAAGGCGGCCGGTGCATCGGGGGTCGGCATCGGGTCCGGCCTCTACACGCCGGGCATTTCGATCGGCGAACTGGCCCGCCGCGCAAGGGCGCTGATCGCGCGCTGGTCGGCGGCCTGAAGGAAATCCAAGGAGACAAAGATCATGTTCCACAAAGACAAGAGAACCGTGCTGCGCCTCGCACTTGCCTGCGCGCTGCTTCCCGCTTTCGGCAGCTCGCAGGCGCAGCCTGCACCGGCGGCGTATCCGGCCAAGCCGATCAAGTTCATCGTGCCGGTGCCGGCCGGCGGCGCCGCCGACGCCATGGCGCGCATGATCGCCACCCACCTGCAGACCCGATGGGGCCAGCCCGTGGTGGTCGACAACAAGCCCGGTGCCGGTTCGAGCGTGGGAATGGCGGTGGTCGCCAAGGCCGCGCCGGACGGCTACACCATCGGCATGGGCAATGTCGCGGCCAACGCCATCAATCCCGCCGTGCGGCCCGAGGCCTTCCCCTACGATCCGGTGAAGGACTTCGCGGCGGTCACGATGGTGGGCATCACGCCGCTGATCCTGGTGGTGAATCCGCAGAAGGTGCCGGCGCGCACGCTGCCCGAGTTCCTCGCGTACCTCAAGGCGCACCCGGGGCAGCTCAGCTACGGCTCTTCCGGCGCAGGCTCGGCGCTGCACGTGGGCATGGAACTCTTCATGCAGAAAACCGGCACCTCGATGGTCCATGTCGGCTACAAGGGCTCTGCGCCCATGCTGACCGACCTGCTCGGCGGACAGATCGATGCCGCCATGGATGCGGCCGCCACCTCCTGGCCGCAGGTGCAATCGGGCAAGCTGCGTGCGCTTGGCGTCTCGACCGCACAACGGGTGTTCTTCGCGCCCGAGCTGCCGCCCATCGCCGAGTTCGTGAAGGGCTTCGAGATGAATCCCTGGCATGGCGTCATGGCACCGGCCGGCACGCCGCCGGCCATCGTCGACAAGCTCGCGGCCGAGATCCAGGCGTTCCTGCGCCTGCCCGGCACCGAGGCCCAGCTGCGCGAGCGCGGCGTGGTGCGCGTGGGCTCGGGTCCCGCGGAGTTCGCAAAGAGCCTGCGCGATGAAGCCGCCTTCTACAGGAAGCTCGCGGCCGACGCGGGCATCAAGGCCGAATGAGCCGCCGGAACCGGGACCAGGCCATGCGAGCTTCGGCAACTGCTTTTGCGCTTTCGCGCCGCGCCCTGCTCGGCCTGCTGGCCGCATCGGCGGCGCCGTCGCTCTGGCCCGTGCCCGCCCGCGCGCAGGCGCCGTGGCCCACGCGGCCCGTCACCGTGATCGTTCCGTTTGCGCCGGGCGGCGCGGGCAACGGCTCCGTGCGCATCCTGGCCGAGCTGATCGCACCGCGCATCGGCCAGCCGCTGGTGGTCGACAACCGCCCGGGCGCGGGCGGCATCACCGGCACCGCGATGGTGGCCGCGAGCAGCGACGACCACATGCTGCTGATGGGCAGCACCACCATGACCATCCTGCCGGCACTGCGCAGCGACCTGGGCTACGACGTGCAGCGGGACCTGCAGCCGGTGGGCATGATTTCGACGCAGCCGCTGGTGCTGGCCGTGGGCGCCGGCTCGCCCGTGCGCAGCCTCGACGACCTTGTGGCCCGCGGCCGCGCGGGCGAGCTGAGCGCCGGCAACAGCGGCGTCGGCACGCTCTCGCACCTGGCCACCGAGCTGCTCAACCGCAAGCTCGGCACGCGCCTGCTGCCGGTGCCCTACAAGGGCGACAGCGTGCTGATCCCCGATGTCGCGGCGGGCACCGTCTCCGTGGGCGTGATGAATCTGCCGGTCGCGCTGCCGCTGGTCCAGGCCGGCCGCCTGCGCGCGGTGGCCGTCACCTCGGCGCAGCCCCTGCCGAACCTGCCCGGCGTGCCGGTGCTGCGCTCGCTCGGCGAGGAGTTCGTCATCGCCGGCTGGGCCGCACTCTTTGCGGGCCGCAACGTGCCCGCGGCGGGCGTGGAGCGGCTCGAAAAGCTGCTGCGCGAAGCCATGGACACGCCGGCGGTGCGCGAGCGCTTCGCCGGCTTCGGCGTCACGCCGGCAGCGTCGACGCCCGCACAGCTGCGCGCGTATGTGCGCAGCGAAACGGCGCGCTGGGCGGACGTGGTGCGCAGCCGCGGCATCAGGCTCGAATGAGCCGGGCCGGCGGCTGGCGCGCAGCAGGCCCGAACTAGAATCCGGCGCACGTTCCGCCTCTGGAACCCTTCTCCACGCATTCATGACACGTCGCACCACCGGAGCCGTCTCCCGGCGAGACAGCGCAGCCCACCCTCCGGCAACCGAAACGAAGCACCAGGCCTCCGACGCCGCCAAGCCTTCGGCTTCGGGCCTGGGCGTGCTGGAGAAGGCGATGCATCTGCTGAACATCGTCTCGGCGCGCCGCAGCCCGATGACCTTCACCGAACTGCTGCGCGCCTGCGACCTGCCCAAGGCCACGCTGCACCGCATCCTGGCGACGCTGGTGCGCGAAGGGCTGCTGCGGCACAACGCCTACGACAAGACCTTCCAGCTCGGGCTGCGCCTGCTCGAGCTGGCGCACGACGTATGGAGCGAGTTCGACCTGCGCGTGGCGGCGCAGGACGAACTCGCGCGGCTGCGCGACGCGCTGGGCGAGACCGTGGAGCTCACGGTGCTCGACGGCACCTGCGTGGTCATCCTTGCCAGCGAACCCGGGGCCGAGGCCCCGGGCGCGCGCTCCGCCGTCGGGCAGCGCCTGCCGGTGCATGCGTCGGCGGCGGGCAAGGCGATTGCGGCGAACCTCGATCCCTCGGGCCAGCGGCGGCTGGTCCAGGCGCTCGATCTCGAGCGCTTCACGCCGCGCACGATCGTGGCGCCGGCCGAACTGCATGCCGAATTCGACCTGGTGCGCGCGCGCGGCTATGCCATCGAGCAGGGCGAGCGCGCATCCGATCGCGCGGCGGTGGCCGCGCCGATCTTCGACTACGAAGGCCGCCCGATCGGCGCCGTCGCCATCGCCACCGATGCGAGCCGGCTGGACGCCGCGCGCGCCCATGCCCTGTCGTCCGCGCTGATGGGCGCCTCGCGCAGCATCACCCACAGCGCCGCGGGCAAGGCCGTGTCCCTTGCAACCCAGGCGCCGCCCGAAACCACCTTGCCCGTCGAGGTGCGCTGCGTGAGCGAAGTGCGTTCGCTGCTGGGCGAAGGACCGGTGTGGTCGCCTCGCGACAATGCGCTCTACTGGGTCGACATCCTCACGCCCTCGGTGCACCGCTACGACGCCGCGACGGGCGCGGACACCGAGACGCCGCTCGGAACCATGGCAAGCCTGGTCGTGCCCAAGGCCAGCGGTGGTCTGCTGGTGGCAACGCCAGGAGGGGTCATGGCCCTCGATCTCTCCACGCGGCGGCTGACGGCCTTCTGCCACCCTGAGGCGGGCCGCACCAATGTGCGCTACAACGACGGCAAGTGCGATCGGCGCGGCCGCCTGTGGGTCGGTTCGATGGACATGGCCGCGGCGGCCAACCGGGGCCACCTGTTCTGCATCGAGGCGAACGGCAGCTGGAAGCAGGTCGACACCGGTTTCACGGTGCCCAACGGCATTGGCTGGAGCCCCGACAACAAGACCATGTACGTCACCGACACGTACCGCCAGACCATCTACCGCTACGACTTCGACCTCGCTGGCGGTACCGTTGGCAACCGGCGCCCGCTGATCACCATTGCAGCCTCCGACGGCAAGCCCGACGGCCTGACGGTCGACGACCAGGGCTGCCTGTGGGTCGCTCTCTGGGACGCCTGGCAGATCGCGCGCTTCTCGCCGGAAGGCCAGCTCATGCAGCGCCTGCGCGTGCCGGTTCCGCGTCCCACCAGCTGCTGCTTCGGCGGCGACAACCTGGACACGCTGTTTGTCACGAGCGCGTCGCTGCGGCTCAGCGAGGAGCAGCTGGCAACGGCGCCGCTGTCCGGCTCGCTGTTCGCCATTCAGCTGCCGGATGCGCGGGGCTTGCCCGAGGCGGCCTTCGCCGGCTGAGGCGCGCGCCTTGCGCGCCGTGGCGCCGAAGCCATGTAGATCGCCACCGCAATGCCGACCGCACTGACGCACAGCGGTGCGGCGACCGCAAGCCAGCCGTTGCGCTGCACCGGCGCCGCGGCTGCTTCCGGTCGGTGGGCGGGCGGATCCGCGCGATCGAACTTCACGGGCAGGACTTCGGCGTCGAACATGTAGCCACGCCGCGGAGATGTCGCAATCAGTGTCGCGCCGTGATCGCCCAGGCGGCTGCGCAGTTCGCCGATGCAATGCACGAGCGAGTCGTGCGTGACCACCACGTCCGGCCACAGGCTGTCCATCAGCTCCGTCTTGCTGATGAGGCGCTGGGGATGGGCGAGGAAGAAGCGCAGCAGCGCATCGGGCTTGGGGCTGAGCGGTATCAGCGTGCCACCCTGCCGCAGCTGGCCGCGTTCGAAATCGAACTGGAAGTCCGCGAACTGAACGGCTGTCGCGACTCCGGCGCGGTCCCGCGAGCTTGCAGGTGCGGGCAGATCTTGCTCATTGGCTGGTGGTTGCCGCTCGTACATAAACGCATCTCTCGAGATTGCCGGCAGTGGCATTGAACACAGCGAACCGCTCGGAGATTTTGTTCCTGTTTGCTTCGCTCCGGAAGGTCATGAAGACTTTTCTCTTCGCGAAATCATCGCCACATCTTCGCAGTTCGATCATGAAGAATCCGCTGGCTTCGCCTATCGTGGATGGGTGGCATTCGCCACAGGCCAGGGAGTTCGCCGCATGGGTACCTATGCGCTCGATGGAGCGAATCATGCAAGTCCGAATCTTCTGCTCGATGTTCTTCAGCGCGATGGCGCTCTTCCCGCCGATCGCTCACGTGACTGCAGCCGAGGAGCGCGTCTATCTGGGCAAGGCCGAGATCGAGAGCGTGCTCATCGACAAGAGCATCGAGTCGAGGAACCTGTCGACGGGCATGGTGTCGCACTGGATCTTCCGGCCTGACGGCCGTGTCGAGTTCGTCAACAGGAGCGGTCCGGGCAGGGCCTCGGGAACATGGGTGATCCAGTCCGACGGCTTGATGTGCGTCACGATGCTCACTCGAACCGGCTGCCGCTATTGGTTCCGCCAAGGCAGCACGCTCGCCAATGCGCTGGGCAAGGAGCCCGACTCGCCACTTGTTGCAGAGATTGCGTTCGAGTAGCCGAAGGTATCCGGCGCCGCACGCAAAGCCTTCAGGGGCAAGTATTCTTGCGCCGTCGCAGATGCGACGGAGGCAATGAACATGTACATCGAACAAGGCGGCGAGGGCCCGGACCTGCTCCTGATGCTGCACGGCATGGGCGCCACGGGCGCGGTGTGGTCGCCCATGTGCGCCGAGGCCGGTGCCCGCTGGCGCGGCCGCTGGCTCGTGCTCGACCTGCCTGGCCACGGCCGGTCCGACCGGCAGGACGCCTATGCCATGGGCCAGTACGCCGCCGGCGTGGCGCGCGCCGCGTTGCCGCACCTCCATCCCGAGGGCCGTCTCGTGGTGCTCGGGCATTCACTCGGCGGGGTGATTGCGCTCGCGCTGGCCACGGGCTGGTTCGGCGTCGCGCCGCACCGGGTGTTCGCAGCCGGCATCAAGCTCGCGTGGAGCGACGAAGAGCTGCGCCGCATGGAGGCGCTGGCGTCGCAGCCGGCCAGGAAATTCGCCACGGAAGAAGAAGCGTGGGACAGGTACCTCAAGGTCTGCGGCCTTGCCGGAATCGCGGATGCGGCGGCAGCCGTCGCTGCGCGGGGCATCGCGCGCGACGACGACGGCTGGCGTCTTGCGATGGATCCCCGGGCCCATGCCGTGGGCAAGCCGCCGGTGCCCGAACTGGCGGCGCTCGCGCGCTGCCCTGTCCATCTCGCCCGAGGGCAGCACGACGCGCTGGTCACGATGGCGCAGACCCGCGAGATCGACCCCGATGCGCGCGAGCTCGGGCCGCACGGCCACAACGTGATGGTCGAAGCGCCCGCTCAGGTCTGGGATTGGGTGGCCTCGCTCAGCTGAGCGAACCGAATCGGCACCACCCTTGCCTCGGCTGCGCGCGCCCGCAGCTGGCCGCACCCGCCGTCAACGTCCTGGCCGGCCGAATGGCGCAGCTTCGTCAGGACGCCGCGCTGGTGCAGCGTGCGCGCCATCTGCTCGCAGCGCTCCAGCGAGGGGCGGCTGAAGGCCACGCCTTCCACGGCGTTGAAGGGAATCATGTTCAGCACGCCGAACTTGCCGCAGAGCAGCCTCACGATGCCCTCGATTTCCTCCGGCCCGTCGTTGACGCCTTCCAGCAGCGTCCACTGGTACTGGATCGGGTAGCCGCTGGCCCGGGCGTAGCGCTCGCCCGCGCCGACCAGTTCCTCGGGCGTCATGTTCGGCGCGCGCGGAAGGAGCTTCTTGCGCAGGTCGGCCTTGGTGGTGTGCAAGGAGAGCGCCAGCGCGGGCTTGACGCGCGCCTGCTGCAGCCGCTCGAACGCGCGCGGATCGCCCACCGTGGAGAACACGAGGTTCTTGTGGCCGATGTTGCCCACCGTGCCGAGCAGCTCGATCGCCTCCATCACGTTGTCCAGGTTGTGGGCCGGCTCGCCCATGCCCATGAACACCACCTTGCGCACCGGCCGGCGCATGCGCGCGAGGGCGACCTGGGCAATGATCTCGGCGCTGCCCACCTGGCGCAGCAACCCGTCGCGTCCCGTCATGCAGAACCGGCATCCGACCGCGCAGCCCACCTGCGACGAGACGCACAGCCCGTCGCGCGGCAGCAGCACGCTCTCCACCGTCTGGCCGTCGGCCAGCGCGACGAGCAGCCGCTCGGACCCATCGGCGCCGGGATGCACCGCGTGGATGCGCGCCAGCCCCGCAAGCTCCGCTTCGATCGATGGCAGGGCCGCCAGCAGCGACGAAGGAAAGAAGCTCGCCGGCAGGCGCCTGCCGCTGTTGCGCGGCAGCGCATGGGACCACAGCCGCAGGATGCGCTGCTCGTGGCTGGGGCCCGCGCCGGCTTCCCGCAGTCGTTGTTTCAGTTCGTGGATTCGCATGCGCTGGTCGCCTTGGTGCCCGTGAAGGAATTGAAGCAACCTGCGATTTTGCCAAGCCGGTTCGCTGACCCCACCCGCCGTGGGGCCACAAGGCTTGAGAATGGCCGGCAAGCTGAGGGTGCTTGCCAGACCGCGGCTTTCTTTCGCTGCTACTCCTGCGGCTCCAGCGCCATGGGCGGCGCAACGGCGACCTTCTTTCGGGCCTGCAGCACGAACGAAACCACCTGCCACACGACGAAGACGCCGATCAGGCTCAGCAAGGTGCCGCTGATGGGACGCGACACGAAGGTGCCGAAGCTTCCGCGGCTCAGCAGCATCGCGCGGCGGAAGTTCTCCTCGAGCATCGGCCCGAGGATGAAGCCGAGCATGAGCGGCGCGGCGTCGAGCTCGAGCCGCATGAACATGTAGCCCATGAAGCCGAACGCGGCGGTGATGAACACGTCGTCCAGGTTGTTGTTGACGCTGTAGGTGCCGATGCAGCAGAAGAACAGGATCGACGGGAACAGCACGCTGTACGGAATCTTGAACACCGACAGCCAGTAGCGCACCAGCGGCACGTTCAGCACCAGCAGGAACACGTTGCCGATCCACATGCTGGCCACCAGGCCCCAGAACAGCTCCGGATGGCTCGCGATCATGTTCGGCCCGGGCTGGATGCCCTTGATGATGAAGGCCGCCAGCATCAGCGCCATCACGGCGTTCTCGGGAATGCCGATGCTCATCAGCGGGATGAAGCTCGTGCGCGCCGCCGCTTCGTCGGCTGCGGCCTGGCCGGCCACGCCCTCGATGCAGCCGGTGCCGATCTCGTGCTTGTACTTGCTGACCTTCTTGTCCAGCGCGTAGGCCGCGAACTGCGCGATGGTGGGGCCGCCGCCGGGCAGGATGCCCAGGAACGAGCCGACCACGCTGCCGCGCAGCGCGCTGGGGATGATCCGCTTGAACTCGGCCCAGGTCGGAATGAGGTTGATCTTGCCGTTGAAGGGCGAGCGTTCCTCGCGGGAGTCGAGGTTCTTGGTGATCTCGGCAATGCCGAAGCAGCCGAGCGCGATGCTCACGATGCCCACGCCGTCGGTCAGGAACGGCATGTCCATGGTGAAGCGTGCCATGCCGCTGTTCACGTCGGTGCCGATGGTGCCGAGCAGCACGCCGATCATGCACATCGCCAGGCCGTTGAGCAGGCTGCCGGTGGTGACGAAGCTCACGCACACGAAGCCCACCAGCATCATCGCGACGTAGTCCGCCGGGCCGAACAGGAAGGCGACCTCGCCCAGCACGGGCGCAAGGAACGACAGCACCAGGATCGAGACCGTGCCGCCGATGAAGCTGGAGAAGCCGGCCGTGAACAGCGCCAGGCCGGTCTTGCCCTTGAGCGTCATCGCGTAGCCGTCGATGCAGGCCACGATGCTGCTCGCATGCGGGATCTTCATCGTGATCGCGCTCACGCTGTCGCCGTACTGCGCACCGTAGTAGATGCCCGCCAGCATGATCAGCGCACCGGTGGTGGGAATGGAATAGGTCAGCGGCAGCAGCAGGCTGATGGTGGCCAGCGGCCCCAGGCCGGGCAGCAGGCCGACCAGTGTTCCCACCGTGCAGCCGATGGCGCAGTACATCAGGTTGTGCCAGGTCAGGGCGTGCGAAAAGCCGAACGCCAGGTTGTTCAGGACTTCCATCGTCGTCTCCTCAGAACAGCGGCAGGTTGAGGCCGAGGAGCTTCTGTAGCGCCAGCGCCATGGCGATCAGTCCGGCCGAGATCTTGAGGTTGCGCACCCAGGAGTTCGAGCTGCCGGCAAAGGCCGAGCAGAACACCATGAAGACGATGCCCGCGATCATGTTCAGGTACATCGAGATCAGCGCGAAGCCGCACAGGCTCGTGAGGATGAGCGCGATGTTCTTGAAGTGCAGGTCCAGCTTCACCGGCTCCACCAAGAACGAGCGCACGACGGTCGACACGCCGATCAGCAGCAGCAGGCCGCTCACCATGGCGGGGAAAAGACCCGCGCCGGCGCGGCTCAGGTCTCCGATGGGGTAGCGAAGCGCCGTGAGGCCGAAGGCCAGCGCGATTGCCATGAGGAAGAGTCCCCTGACAAGATTTCTGTTTCTCATACGTTCCCGATGTATTGAGGGTTGTCGAACGCAACCGGCGCAGGTGGACTCCGCCCGGGCTTGTCTCCATCCGGATGGAACTCCGGACGGTCACATGGTCTTGCGCCGAGCTGATCGCAATCTGACGAGAAGCTGAGGGGAACTACGTACCGCGACGGGGTCTCTGCTAGCATGGCCTTGCCGGGAAAACAGCCTCCCGGCCTGCACAACCAGACGGTGTCCCGTCCAAGCGCTGGCAACCCGTGATGGAGCCATCCGTGGACACCGTCCTGCCTGATACACCCCCCGCACACGCCGTGGAGCGCCGCCCATGAGCGCGGCACCATCGCCATCGCCGCGCACCGGACTTGCGCGCCTGCTGCCCGCAGGCGTCAGCGCCGATGCACTGCCCCTGCTCGCCGCGCGGGGGCTGCGCGCCTTCGGCGACGGCTACATGGCGGTGCTGCTGCCGGCCTACCTGCTGTCGATCGGCCTGGGCACGCTGGAAGTCGGCATCGTCAGCACGGCGACCATGCTGGGCTCGGCCCTTGCCACGCTCGCGGTGGGCGCCTGGGGCTACCGCTTCGCGGGCGGGCGGCTGCTGCGCGGCGCCGCCTTGCTGATGGCCGCCACCGGGCTGGGCTTTGCGGGCCTGTCCTCGTTCTGGCCGCTGCTGGTGGTCGCGCTGGTCGGCACGCTCAATCCGAGTTCCGGCGACGTCAGCGTGTTCCTTCCGCTCGAGCACGCGCGCCTTGCGGCGGCGGCGCAAGGCCATGCCCGCACCGCGCTGTTCGCGCGCTACAGCCTGCTGGGTGCGGGCATGG
>Ga0209051_1000980_pt1 | contig 27699 bp, 26 predicted proteins | sample AraplaCvi_mMS_r2_2_FD_184286 | JGI IMG/M metagenome (GOLD analysis project Ga0209051, IMG submission 184286) | Arabidopsis root microbial communities from North Carolina, USA - plate scrape MF_Cvi_mMS_r2 (SPAdes) (version 2) | ecosystem: Host-associated > Plants > Roots > Endosphere | place...
GATGCATCCGCCGCGCGCACCACCACAACACGGGCGACCGCTGGTGCATCTACCCGATGTACACGTTCGCGCACCCGATCGAGGACGCGCTCGAGCGCATCACCCACAGCATCTGCACCCTGGAGTTCGAGGACCAGCGCCCGTTCTACGACTGGCTGCTCGAGCACCTCGCCGACTGCGGCCTGCTCGCGCGGCCGCTGCCGAAGCAGTACGAGTTCGCGCGCATGAACCTGACCTACGTGGTCACGAGCAAGCGCAAGCTGCGCCAGCTCGTGGAGGAGCACCACGTCGACGGCTGGGACGATCCGCGCATGCCCACGCTCGTCGGCATGCGCCGCCGCGGCTACACGCCCGGCAGCCTGCAGCTCCTCGCCGAGCGCACCGGCGCCACCAAGCACAACACGTGGATCGACTACGCGTGGCTCGACATCGCCCTGCGCGACGACCTCGAGGACAAGGCCCCGCGCGCCATGGCCGTGCTGGAGCCGCTGCGGCTCAAGCTCACCAACTGGGCGGAAGTCTTCGGCTCCGACGCGCACCGCGAGCCCTGCAGCGCCCCCGCGCATCCGCACCACGAGGCGATGGGCGTGCGGGCATTCGAGCTCGGGCCCGAGGTGTGGATCGAGCGCGACGACTTCATGGAGACGCCCGTCAAGGGCTACCAGCGCCTGTTCCCCGGCAACAAGGTGAGGCTGAAATACGGCGTGATCGTCGAGTGCACGGGCTGCGAGAAGGATGCCGCGGGCGCGGTCACCGCCGTGCTCGCGCGCGTGCTGCCCGACACGAAGAGCGGGACGCCCGGCGCGGACGCGGTGAAGGTCAAGGGCACGATCACGTGGGTCGCCTCGCACGAGGCGACGCCGGTCACCTTCAACCTCTACGACCGCCTCTTCAAGGTGCCGCAGCCCGGCGCCGGCGACACCGACTTCCTCGCCGACCTGAACCCGGAGAGCAAGCGCGTCACGCACGGGTTCGTCGAACCCTCCGCCCGCGCCCTGCCCGCCGAGTCGCGCGTGCAGTTCGAGCGCCACGGCTACTTCGTCACCGACCTCGTCGAGCATCGCGCGGAGGCGCCGGTCTTCAACCGCGTCACCACGCTCAAGGACAGCTGGAAGTGAGCAACGGGGTCAGGTCTCCGACCTGACTCCGGCATTCCTGCCGGGCACCGCTCGAATGCCGGGGTCAGGTCGGAGACCTGACCCCGAATCCGCGGCGCCTTGAAAAATGGGCTTGCGGGCCCTACCTGAATGCCATGGCGGCGCCTCCCGTGCTGCCCAGCAGTCCCCCGGAGCCCGCCATGTCCACCGCCGCCACCCTCCAGAACCGGATCGAGAACCTCGTCGCGATGGCGCGGCTGCTCGAGCGCGTCGATGCCGACCCCGCGCTGGTCGGTGCCCAGCAGTACCAGGCGCTCGTCCGCAAGGTGCAGAGCCTGCTCGACGACCCGGAGCTGCCCGACGGTGCCCTGCGCGCCATCCTCGGCGCGAGCGCGGTCTGCGCGACGCTCTACGAGAACCTGCACTACGACCGCTCGGGCCTCTCGCAGGCGCCGCTCGATGCGGCCGTCGCGTCCGAGACGGCCGCCGCCGAGGCGATCCAGCGTGCCCGCGCCGGCACGCCGTCGGGTGCCTGATACCCTAGCGACCTTCCGTTAACGTCACCTGAATGCCGCACATGGCATTCCGGTGACCTCGCCTCCGCACGTGCGCGCAGCGTCACGTTGATTGCGTACAAGTACGTGATACGGCTGTAACGCCTTGCGCGCATTTGTTCTCGAAGCGCGACACAACGCGTCGGTGTCTACCCCCGGAACGTGCACTTGTTGGCAACCGCCATACGCTAACGAGTGCACGCAGCACCTAGACTGACGTCTTCGTAAGAATTCATTTCTTGGAGACGATTCGGATGGGTAAGACGGTCATGAAGCACCTCGCGTGGGCGGCCCTCGCGGCGATGAGCTGCGGCAGCGCGCTGGCCTCCGAGGATTACGACCTGCGGTATGCCCCGGGCATCGGCGGCGCGGACATGTCCGCTCCGTTCGAGGCCGGCTGGGTGTTCCAGGCCCCCGTCTACGTCTACTCCGGTGGCGTCAAGAATTCGACCGCGCAGGTCACCGACCTCACGAAGCCGCCGTTCAACGTCTGGACGCCGGGCGCCACCGCGACCACTGTCGTCGACTCGCGCACCCAGCTCGATGTCAACGCGCTGCTGCCGCGCCTGAGCTTCATGAGCCAGAAGACGCTGTTCGGCGCGACCATCGGCGGCACGATCATGCTGCCGCTGATCGAGAAGCGCGCCGGCGCGGTCGTCAAGGGCGTCACCACCACGATCAACGCGCCGGACCTCCCGCCGGCGATCGTGCAGGGCCTGCAGCAGGTGTTCGACACCGTCGGGCCGGTGCAGGCGAACGAGCTGGCCGGGGCCAACTCCAACAACGCGTACGGCTTCGGCGACCTCGAGATCTCCCCGATCCTGCGCTGGGCCAACGACAACAGCCAGCTGCTGCTCATCGCGACGCTAGTCACGCCGACGGGCGGCTACGAGGCCGACCGCGCCGCCAACCCGAGCGCGGGCAACTTCTACACCTTCCGCCCGGCGATCCAGTACAGCTACATCGGCGACGGCTGGGACCTCGGCTCGCGCCTGGCGTATTCCTGGAACACCAAGAACCAGGATACCGGCTACCGTACCGGCCAGTACCTGAACATCGACGCGGTGCTGATGAAGTCGCTGTCCGACGCGTTCCGCATCGGTGCGGCCGGCTACGCCCTCGTGCAGACCACCGCCGACACCGTCGACCGCCTGCCCCCCGACCAGGCCACCGCCGCGCGCCAGGCGCCGACGCTGGGCCAGAAGGGCCACGTGTTCGGCATCGGCCCCGAGATCGCCTACATCAAGGGCGCCGGAGAGTACCTGCTCGACGGCCGCGTGATGAAGGAATTCGCCGCCGAGGACCGTCCCTCGGGCTGGACGGCGGTCGTGACCCTGTCGCGCCCGTTCTGATCGAACGAAGAACGTATCCGCGCGCTGCGAGGCCGGAGGGCCGAAATGCGCGACGCGCCGGGGTCGAATCGCAGACGACCCCGGTGCAAGTAGTGAAGGAAACACCATGACCTTTCGTACCCTGGGCCGCATCCTGAGTGCGTTGGTGCTTGGCTGCACCCTGACCGCCTCCTGGGCCGCCGTCGAAGTGCAGGGCGTGTCGCTGGACGAGACGGTCACCGTCGGCGGCCAGCAGCTCGTCCTCAACGGCGCGGGCTATCGCAAGCGCGGCTACTTCAAGATCGACGTGACCGGCCTCTACGCGCCGGCCAAGTTCACGACGCTCGAGGCGCTCGAGAAGGCTCCCGGCGCGAAGCGCATCGAGCTTGCGATGCTGCAGGACATCTCCGGCTCCCAGGCCTCCAAGTACTTCCTGATCGACTTCGAGGCCTCGGCCACGCCGCAGGAATTCGCGCAGTTGATCAACGAGGTCTCCGAAGTCGGCGCCGTCTACAGCGCCCTGCCGAAGATCAAGAAGGGCGATGTCATCAACCTCGACTGGGTTCCGGGCAAGGGCCTGATCGCCTCGCTGAACGGCCAGGTCATCCAGGTGCGCGGCGCCCCGATGAACTACATCAACAACGAGCTGCTCGCGCGCATCATGCAGCGCATGTACGTGGGCGGGAAGACGCCGCAGGAACTTCGCGACAACCTGCTCGGGCTGTCGTTCTCCATGCGCGATCATCCGCCGGCAGGCGCGCCGGCCACGGCCACCGCCTCGAAGTGATGCTTCGCGGGGTCAGGTCTCCGACCTGACCACGGCATTCAAGACGACCCGCACGAATGTAGGGGTCAGGTCGAAGACCTGACCCCTTTTCACGTCTGGATCAGCTCGATCTTGTACCCGTCCGGATCCTGCACGAACGCGATGACGGAGGTGCCGCCCTTCACCGGTCCGGGCTCGCGCGTGACGGTGCCGCCCGCGGCGCGCACGCTCTCGCAGATGGCGGCGATGTCGGGCGCCCCGATGGCGAGGTGGCCGAAGGCAGTGCCGAGCTCGTAGCTGTCGACACCGTAGTTGTAGGTGAGCTCGATCTCGCCCACGCCCGGCTCCGCGCCCTCGTAGCCGAGGAAGGCGAGCGTGTACCGCTGCTCGGGGCGGTCGGTGGTGCGCCGCAGCGTCATGCCGAAGTGGCGCGTGTAGAAGTCGATCGATCGCTGCAGGTCGCCGACGCGCAGCATGGTGTGCAGGAGTTTCATTGCAGGTTCTCCGGAAGGGCGATGGACTTCGGCCGTGACATGGACGACGCCGGGGGCGACGCGGTGGCGAACATCGTCGAGGCCAGCAGCGCCGGGTCGTTCACGAGGCGCAGCGTGTCGTACGCGCGCTGCGCCTCGGGGTAGCGCCGGCGCAGCAGGTTCAGCCACTGCTTCAGGCGTCCCGCGCGATGGCGCGGCTCGACGCGCGCGCTCATGCGCAGCCAGAAGTCGTGGATCAGCGGCACGAGCGCCACCCAGGGCACGAGCGGCGGATCCTCGTAGGCGTGCGGCGCGGCCGGCCCGCCCTCGCTGGCGCGGACGTAGCCGGCCTCGTCGCGCGGCGCGGGCGCCGCATGCGCGGGCAACGCGGGCTCGCGCGCCGGCGCGGTGCGCCCGTCGAGGGCGCGGCCGGCACGATCCGCGCGGATCGCGAGCGCAAGGCCGGGGTCGACCACCATCCCGCGTCCCAGCATCAGCGCCTCGCAGCCCGACACCCGGCGGCAGCGCTCGGCGTCCGCGACCGTCCAGATCTCGCCGTTGGCGACGACCGGCACGCGCACCGCTTCGCGGATCGCGGGGATGCGCTCCCAGTACGCCGGCGGCCGATACCCGTCGGCCTTCGTTCGCGCATGCACGACGAGCTCGCTCGCGCCGCTCTCCGCCAGGGCACGCGCGCAGTCGACCGCGAGCGAGGCATCCTCGTAGCCGAGTCGCATCTTGGCCGATACCGGCAACGCCGCCGGCACCGCGCGGCGCACGGCGGCGACGATGCGCGCGAGCAGCTCGGGGTCGACGAGCAGGGCCGAGCCGCCGCCATGGCGATTCACCGTCTTCGCCGGGCATCCGAAGTTGAGGTCGATGCCGTCGGCGCCGAGCGCCGCGATCGCCGCGGCGTTCTCCGCCATGCACGACGGGTCGGACCCGAGGAGCTGCGGCCGCACCGGCACCCCCGCGCGCGTGCGCCCGCCCTGCAGCAGCTCGGGCACGATCCGCGTGAAGACGCGATCGGGCATCAGCATGCCGCTGACGCGGATGAACTCCGACACGCAGCGATCGATGCCGCCCACCGCGGTCAGCACCTCTCGCAGCGGGTGATCGAGCAGGCCCTCCATCGGGGCGAGAAGAAGCATTCCCATCGGATGGACTCAGCGCTGCAGGTTCAGCAAGCGTGGCGACGGTCCCGGCGTGCGCCACCACGCCGGCAGGCGCGCATGCGGCAGCAGTTCGGCGACCGCGCGCGTGGCCTGGTCGATCGCGCTGTGCGCGTAGGCGTACGCGCCGGCGTCCGCGTTCGCGATCGCGATGCGGCCCCAGCCACGCCGCGCCGTGGCCATCGGCAGCGGCCCGTCGGGCCAGTACGCGTCCCACGGCCGCATGTACTCGTAGGCGTAGCCGTGCGCCCAGCGGTTCAGGGTGATCGCCTCGATGTCGTTCGCGGGGTCGAAGCCGAAGGGGCCCAGCGCGCCGGCGAGCGTCGCCCGGATGTCGCGCTCGGCGTCCGCGAACGCGAGCGACTGCAGGCGGCGCCGGCCGGCGGCGCACTGCTCGCGCTCGGGGCCGCCCCGGGGCCCGTCGAGGACGACGGCCGACAGGCGAAGCAGGATCGGATCGTCGGGGCTGTCGGGGAACCGGTACTCGCCGATGCTCACGGGGAAGTCGAGCCGCATCTCGTCCCACAGGCCGCCGATCATCTGGATGCCGAAGATGCCCGCTTTCGCGAAGGCCCGCCAGTTCCGCAGCAGCACGTTGCCGTAGATCAGCGGCACCTTGACCTGGTCGTCGAGCGCCGACACCTGCGCCGCCGGCACCTCGGGGCACAGGAACGGGATCACGCGGTGGAAGCACGCGAGCACGACATGGCGCGCGCGCACGGTGCGAACGACGCCGCCCGCGTCGGCCCAGGCGACGTCGACCGCCCTGGCGCGCGCGGGATCGCCGCCGGCGTGGCGCACGTCGACCACGCTGGCCGAGAGCCGCAGCCGCACCGGCGCGCCAGGCACGTCGAGCGCGGCATCGTCGCGCCGCGCGAGCACGAGCGACTCGATGTCGTGCGCCTGCGGGAAGCTCGCGGGGACGAGCTTGCGCAGCAGCGCGCGCACCACGCCCGCGTTGCCGTCGGGGAAGTGGTAGATGTAGTCGTCCTTGCCCGCGATCAGCTGGCGGCCGCTGGGGCTCATGCGCGCGTCGGGCGCGTCGCCGAGCTTCATCGCGCCGAAGCCCGGCAGGCGCATCGCGTAGGCATCGAGCGCGCTCGCCGCGTCGGTGCCCACGCCGAGGTAGCCGCGCGTCCGGTGGTTGTAGTAGCGCGCCACGTCGGGGTGCACGCGCAGGATCTCGACGAGGAACTGGTCGTAGCTCAGCTCGGCCAGGCGCGCGCGCTTGGCGCGTGGCGCGAGACCGGGAAAGGGATCGCGCGGCGCCTCGTGCAGCGCGATGAAGTCCTCGCGCGCGCGGTCGGAGAACGGCAGGTCGCCGGCCCACTCCGCGACCTTGGCTTCGTCCTCCGGATGGCGCACGAGGCGCGACATGCCCCACTCCGCCGCATCGAACCACGCGGCGTTCCGCGTGATGCCGTGGCGCTTCTCCCAATCGTGGTCGTACCAGGCACGGAAGCGCCGCAGGTCGATGCCGATGTCGCGCATCAGGCGATGCGCGGCGGGCGACCACAGCCCGGGCGTATCCAGCGACTCGGATCCGCCGTAGCCGATCAGCCGGCGGCCATTGGCGGCCACGAACTCGTTGCGCTGCGCATGCCCCCCGGGCTCGGCGAGCGCGTCCAGCAGCAGCACGCGCGCCTGCGGGCCGGCATGCTGGCGATAGAGGAAGGCGGCCGCGAGGCCGCTGATGCCCGCGCCCACGACGACGAGGTCCGCGGTCTCGCCACCCTCCTCGAACGGCGGCGGCACCGGGCGCGCGGCGCCGTCGCGGCGCGCGTGCAGGTGCGCGGCCGCGGTGAATCCCTGGCCGGCGAAGTCGGCGACGAGGGGAGCACCCGGCACTGCAGGTGCCGATGCGGGCGCCGCGGAGGACGCCGCCGCCGGGCCTGCCGGCGCCGATGCCGATGCGGCCTCCTGCGCCGGGGCGAGCCCCGTCGCGCCGCCGCCGACGGCCAGCGCGACGCCGTTGAGGAAATCGCGCCGCGTGATCGGCCGGTCGAGGCCCAGCGCGATGTCGGCGGGCGAGTGGCGCGCCGGATGCGTCATGCCGGCCACGCGTCGATGGCCTCGGCGAGGGCTTCGTAGTCGCGCTCGTCGTTGTAGACCTGCGCCGCGAGTCGAACGTGCGAGCGGCCGCGGATCGCGAGCACCTGGGCCTCGATGCGGCGCTCGTACAGCAGCCAGTCCTTCAGCCGCGGCGCGGCCTCGGGCCCGAGCACCTGCAGCCGTTCGGGCAGCGGCACGGTCGCCATGCAGCCGACCATCGCCTCGGGCACGGCCCAGTGCTGGCCCCAGCGCGCGGCGAGCTCGTGCGCGGCGCGCCAGACAAGGTCGTGGTTCCAGCGCCGCATCGCGTCGACGCCGAGCACGTCGCGCATGAAGGCGAGCCCCGCCGGCGCGGCGAGCGCGGGCGTCGGGTCGGGCGTGCCGGGCCAGTCGAACTCCTGCGCGAGGCCGTTGCCCAGGCCCCAGGAGATCACGGTCGGATGCAGGTGCTCGCGCCGGCCGGGGTCGGCCCACAGCACCGCGCAGGGCCGCGGCGCGAAGGCCCACTTGTGCAGGTTGCCGACGTAGAAGTCGACGCCCAGCGCGGCGATGTCGAGATCGATGGCCGCGGGCGCATGCGCGCCGTCGACGAGCACCGGCACGCCGCGCGCGCGGCAGCGCGCCGCCATCGCGGCGACGGGCAGCACGAGCGCGGTCTCGGAGACGACGTGATCCAGCACCGCGATGCGCGTGCGCGGGCCGAGCGCGCGGCCCACCGCGTCGGCATAGGCCTGCGTGGGATCGCCCTCGACCGGGAACGGCGTCTCCACGGTGACCACGCGCGCGCCGCGCTCGGCCGCGACCCAGGCCGCGGTCTTCGCCACGGCGCCGTAGGCCTGGTCGAGCACCACGATCTCGTCGCCGGCGGCCAGGCGCAGCGAGCGCAGCACCGCGTTGATGCCCGCGCTGGCGTTGTGCACGAACACGAGATCCTCGCCGCGCGCGCCGATGAAGGCGGCGACGCTGTCGGCCGCCGCCCGCAGCAGCGGGCGTCGCAGCGTGGCGACGTGGCCCTCGGGCGGATCGTCGGGCAGCCAGCGCATGAGCTCGCGCGTGAGGAAGCGCGCGGGCTGGCGCTCGATCTCGCGCTGCAGCTCGTGCTGGCGCTCGAGCACGACGCGCGGCGTCGCGCCGACGGTGCCGTGGTTCAGGTAGAGGATGTCGGGCGCCAGCCACCAGTGGGCCAGCATGGAGCGTCCGAAGGCGGCCAAGGGGAAGCCTTTCGAGGTGCGACCTGGGATGCCCCATTGTCGCGTGCCTCGGGGCATTCGGGGCGGCGCGGCGGTCGGCATCGTCAATCTTGAGGGTTCCCTCGGCGCCGCGCTGCCTCAACCTGCTCGGCATCCGCAGGCGACACCGACACCCTGTGCCGCGCGGGAGGAGGGGGAGAGGTGCGTTTGTCCGCAAGCCAGATGGAGGCCCTGCGCGGCACGGCCATGAACGCGTACGAGGGCCGGATCGCGGAGCGGATTCGCGCGCGCTTCCCCCGCATCGTCGAGGCCCATCGATGGGACGACGAAGGCGTCCGACACCTGGCGCGCCAATCGATCGACCTGTGCCGCTCGCACGGCGTCGAACGCGCCTGCGACATCCGCACCGTCGTCGACTGCCTCCTGACGATGAACGTGCCGGCGGATGCCCTGAAGGTGCTGGCCCGCGACGACCTGCGCGGCGACGCGAAGGCGGCGCTGCTGCACGACCTCGTGGTCTTCGGCGGTGCGTGAGGCGCTCGCGCGAACGATGGCCCGCGCCTGCCTTCCCCTCGATCCCTCGGCCGTGGCCGCGGCGAACGCCGCCCTGCGCGATCGGACCCGTCCCCCGGGCCGGCCACTCGATCCATCGTCGCCGGCGGACGCCTCGCTTCGCGTCGAATGGATGGGAGCCTATGCCGACGCCGGCGGCGAGGTCGACGAACTCGACGACGACCGGGCGGCGGACGACCCCGTGGCGAAGTGCGACCCGCCGGCGGCGCCCGATGCCCGGCCGGCCGACTTCGTGACCTTCAGCCTGATCGACGAATCGACGTCCGACCCGCTGGAGCAATTGATGCTGAAGATCGAGTATCCCGACGGCTCGGTCCACGAGCATGTCACCGACGCCAACGGGACGGTCTCGATTCCCGGCCGGACCGGCAGTGCCTTCACGGTGCGCGAGGTCGTGAGCACCCGCACGGAGCCGCACACCGAGGTCTCCACCGTCGCGCGGGGTCGACGTGCCTGACCTGGACACCCTCCTGAAGGAGACGATGCTGGGCGTCGCCGCCAGCGGATCGAAGGGCGCGAAGCTGGCCGCTTCGCCCGGACCGATGTCGGCGCCGGTCGCTTCGCCCGACCTGGACGACGAAGATCAGCCCATCTGGGACTACGCCCTCGAGGGATTGAACAAGGTCTCCTCGCTGACCTGCCTTGTCCGGGGCATGGCCATGAACATGAAGGTGTGCAATGCGATCGAGTGGGAACGGATCGACGTGAAATTCAGGGGGGTCGAGCATTCGCTGGAACTCTCCGAGGCCTTCCTGATCCGCAGCGACTTCCTGAGGGCCGGACACGTCCCCGATTCATCGAGCGGCCTCTGGCAACTGGAGGCCAATACCGACCGCAGCTTCCAGCATGTCTTCGGCTACGAGATTCCCCCGACCCAGCCGGGCATCCGCCCCATCCCCGCTTCCGCGTGGAGCAAGCCGACCTTCATGCCGGGGAGCGCAGGCGCATCCGGCAAGGTCTCTTCGGCCGCCGGCAAGATCACGACCATCTCGGTGGCGCCCGTGCGCATCCTGGTCGTGGTCAGCTTCGTCTGCTGCAAGTGGCGCAACGACTTCGAGCCCGCCGGCGCCCTCGGCGCCGGGCGCCTCTATCCGCTCGTGATGGTGATGGCCAGCCAGGACCTGGACGGCATCGAGGCCGACATCCGGCTCGATCGCCCGGCGATGACGCCGCACACGTCCATGGACGGCGAGATCATGCTCCCCGAGATCAAGGGATCGTTCTACACCGACAGGAACGGGCAGCCCCTGCTCCCGACGTCCTGGCCCGACTTCTTCAGCCACTACATGATCGAAGCGCCCGCGGGCATGTACGTCGCGGTGGATCCGGCGTTGCCCGCGCGAAGCGTCAAGGACGCCGTCGAGTTCTGTCCGGAGAAATACGTCCCCACGCTCGCGTGGAACCCGAAGGACCTGCCCGCGCGGGATGCGCCCTTCGACAAGGTGGCCGGGCAAGGCGAATTCGACAACCTGCACATCGCCCCGAGAATGGTCGCGCCGCTCCAGGTGCTGAAGGACTACCCCCAGGTCGGATCGCTGAAGGCCATCTCCATGGCACCCTTCTGCGCACACGACTGCCTCCACACGCATTGGCGCTGGGGAGTCGCCAAGGTCAACCGCAAGCGCCAGCTCGGCTGGCAGGGCATGACGCCCCATGCGCTCGCCGGCGCACCGCTGGTGCCGGCCAACCAGAAGATCACGGTGGAGGTGATCACGCCGAGCTCGTTCCGGTATCGGGCCGAGGTCCAGGGCCCCGTTTCCCACGGCCAGTGGCAGGTCGTCAACCATCACGGCTCCGCCTACGCGCTGTCGGTCACCGTGATCGGGGAAACGGCCAAGTCGGTCCAGCGGCAATGGGTGCACGACCACGAGGCGAAGATCGGCAGCGGCAAGGACACGTCCACGTGGGCGATGTTCTACTGGCGCCTGCGTTGGCGTGCCGATCTCGGGGGGATCCACGAGCGCATCCACGTGAAGGACATGGCCAAGGCGCGCAGCTGAAGTCCTCCGACACGCGCGCCCGAAGCTGTTATCGTTCGGCCCGTCCTCACTTCGGCCACGCCGTTCGCGTTTCGAGTGGACATCATGACTACGAGCAAGCAGGCCACGGACTTCGGCTGGCGCGCCTACGGCGTGGGCGTGATGGCGCTGGGCATCGTCTGCCTGGCGTTCGGGGATTTCCATCCCGGGCAGCCCGTGCCCAAGGACTTCCCGGCGCGCACGGCGCTGGCCTATGCGGTCGCCGCGTTCATGCTCGTCGCGGGCGCCGCCGTCGCATCGCGGCGCACCGTGGCCCGGGGATCGCTGGCGATCACCGCCTATTTCGCGCTCGTCGTCGTCCTGCTGATGAACGGGCGCGTGCTGCTCGCCCACCACGCCGAGTTCCTGCCCTACGAGAGCCTCGCCATCCAGCTCGCGATCACGGCGGGCGGCCTGATCGTCTTCGCGACCCACGCCGATGTCGACGCCGGCCTGGCCGCCCGCCTCACCCTCGCGGGCCAGGTGATCTTCGGGCTCTGCGCGCTGGTCTTCGGCGCGGCGCACTTCGTGTATCTCGAGTACACCGCCCCGCTCGTTCCCAAGTGGCTGCCGGCATCGCAGGAGTTCTGGGCCTATGCGACCGGGGTGGGCCACATCGCGGCGGGCGTCGCGATCCTGACCGGCGTCCAGGCGCGTCTCGCCGCGATCCTGCTGACTCTCATGTTCGCCTCCTTCACCCCGCTGGTCCACGTGCCGATGCTCCTCGACAAGCCTTCCAGCCACTGGATCTGGAACGAGAACGCCGTGAACCTCGCCCTGATCGGCGCGGCCTGGGTCGTGGCCGACTCGCTCTCAGGACGAAGGGCCAAGACGAAGTCTTGACCAAAACAAGACCGATTTCCCCACCTGCGGGGGATTTTGGGAAACCTCCTCGACGCCGACCATGGCGGCCTGTTCAACGACAAGCCTTTTCGAGGAGACCCGACATGCAATTCCATCGCACCTTCCTGATCTCGACGCTCGCCACCGCCTGCGCCATCGCCGCCGCTCCTGCCGCCCATGCGCAGGATGCCAACCCCTCGATGGCGGCCCTGAATGCCCAGGTGCGTGCGCTGACCGAGCAGGTGCGCCAGGTCAGCGCCCTCGCCGCGAGCCAGCAGGCGGCGCTCACGGCCATGGCCAGGTCCAACGCGGCCTTCCAGGCGCGGCTCACCTGCATCACCAAGAGCACCGCGACCGACTTCATCTTCGACGGCTGCAACGTGCACATCCAGAATGGCATGGGCCAGACCGGCACGACGAACACGCTGGGCAACCTCATCATCGGCTACAACAAGAACGAGGTGTCGAAGCGCACCGGCTCGCACAACATCATCGTCGGCGACCTGCACGAGTACACGAGCTACGGCGGCGTCGTCACCGGCACGGAGAACACGATCGGCGCGCCGAACTCGACGATCATGAGCAGCGTCGACAGCTCGACGGCCGGCGTCCCGGGCTCGGTGGTCGTCGGCGCCGACCGCGGCATCGCCGAGGGCAACGCCGTCCTTCTCGGCGGCTCGCAGAACTACGCTTCCCCGAGCGCGCACTTCGCCGTGTCCATCGGCGGCAACGACAACCAGGTCCTCGGCAGCGAAGCGGTGGTGATGGCCGGCACGATGAACACGGCCAGCGGGAGCAACTCGATGGTGTGCGCCGGCTCCGAGAACAGCGCCTCCGGCAACGGCGCGATCGCCTGCGGCGGCAGCGGCAACAAGGGGAACGGCATGTTCTCCGCCGCCCTGGGCGGTCACCACGTCAGCGCGAGCGCGGACTCCAGCGTCATCTCCGGCGGCAACAACTGCGACACGGGCCCCACCGCCTACATGTGGGCGGTCGGCACCCGTCCGGGCGGCTGCGCCTTCACCAACTGAGCGGCCGAACCTCAGCCGATGCCGCGCTGCCGGATGTCCGGCTGCGCGAACTCGATGCCCACCCCGTCCCGCGCCCGCCGATAGCTCGAGCGGGCGCGCTCGCTCATCGCCTGCCACTCGACCATGCCACCCGCATCGCACGGAAACGCGAAGGCGCGGCCGTTGTGGAAGAGCGACTGGAAGTGCAGTTCGAAGCAGGCGGGCGGGGTGACGGCGAGACGGTCCATGATGCAAGAGTCCTCGACCGGAAAGAGCAAGCGCGGTGCCCGCCCCGGTGGCGATGCGGGGCTGCAACGCTTCCTTCGCCCCGCCGTCGAGCCGACGCGCGTTTGGGCGATGATGTCGGCCGTCGCACACACCCCAGGAGGTTCCCGATGCATCCGAATCCGACCATCGCCCGCGCCGCGCTGCGCACGCTACTCGCCGCGCTCGCCGCCGGCGCCTGCGGAATCGCCTTCGCCGACGACGCGGACGCCCTCGCCGCCGCCGCGAAGGAGAAGGGCGCCGTGAAGACGCCGAGCGGTCTCGTCTACCTGTCCCTGAAGGACGGCAGCGGCGCGAGCCCCACGGCGACCGATACCGTGAAGGTCAACTATCGCGGCACGCTCACCGACGGCAAGGAGTTCGACAGCTCCGCCAAGAACGGCGGCCCCGTCTCCTTCCCCCTCAACAAGGTCATCCCGTGCTGGACCGAGGGCGTGCAGAAGATGAAGGTCGGCGGCAAGGCGAAGCTCACGTGCCCCTCGGCCATCGCCTATGGCTCGCGCGGCGCGGGTGGCGTGATCCCGCCGGACGCGACGCTGGCCTTCGAGGTGGAACTGCTGTCGATCAACGGCAAGTGAAGCCCGCGGCCGGGCCCGTGCGCGCGGGCCCGGCTACCGGATCGTCGTGACGGCAGGGCGCGACGCCCTGCCCCCGCGGCCCCATCGAAAGGGAAATGACGCGAGGCTTGGCCGCTTCGCCCGACTTTGTGCGTCTTGGAGAGCGTGGATCGAGCGCGGGCATGTCGCCCGCCCCACGCCCATCACTCACGAAGAAGGAAGAAGTCACATGAGCGTCAAGCACGTTCCGGGCTGCATCGTCCTGATCCTGGCCTGCGCGTCGGCCTTCGCGCAGAAGTCCGGACCCCACTGGCAGCCCGGTGGCATCGACGGCGTCACCCGCGCGAACTACACCGTCACCTCGACGAACGGCAGGCAGGGCGACGAGGGCACCATCGTGCTGCCCCACGCCAACACGGTCTACCTGCTGCCGCTCTCGGTGACGACCTTCGCCGAATCCCAGGATTTCACCCTGATGCCGGGCGGCACGATGATGGTCAACACCACGGGCCTGTACCGCATCGCGATCTGCCTCGACTGGAAGGGGCAGGACGGCAAGGACATCGACCTGCGCTACATCGGCATCGGGCGCATCCCGGTCGGCGCGACGCTCAAGGGCAAGAACGACGGCGGCCTCCTGAACATCACCAGCGCGGTGTACGACCGGCTGGCCGTGGCCGATCTCACCGGCGCGGATTCGCCCGCGCACGTGCGTGGAAGCTACCCCTGGACGCCCGGCGCGCTGGGACCCGGCCAGAGCATCACCAAGGTGGTGACCCTGCCGCAGGCCGGCGTCGTCGATGCGGGCGACGCCGCCCAGGCCTCGCTGACGTCGATGTCCGATTCGGTGCTGGGCGCGCAGCAGGATGTGGCGCTGGATCTCTCGGCGCGCGTCATCGGCCCCGACACCGTGCGCGTCGTCATCGAGAACAGGCGCGGCGCGAACACCGTCACGATCCCCGCGGGCACGCTCAACGTGCTCGCGAGCTCGACCACCTCCACGCGCGGCGAGTCGGCCGACGCCTGGACGGTGCTGCAGACGCCCAGCGTGCTGCTCTATGCGGGCGAGCAGGTCTTCGGCATCTGGAAGTCGAAGACGCCCGGCGACTATCTCCAGACGACGAACCAGACCTACGTCCAGATCGAGCGCTGGAAGTGAGCGTCCACCGGGCCTGCCCTGCCCGGCGCGGGCCCGGCGCCGACGGAACCGAGGGAGGCCGGGTACGAGGAGGGAGCGATCGTGTTGCCGAACATCCAGGACGTCCGCGTGCTGCCGCTGTCCGTCACGGCCTTCGCCGAGCCGGGCGACTTCACGCTGCTACCCAACGGCCTCGTCCGGATCGACGAGACCGGCCTGTACCGTGTCCGCGTGTGCCTCGACGGGAAGGCGCGGGGCGACGGAGACATCGACCTGCGCGACCTCGGCATCGGCCGCGTCCGCCTCGGCGGGCAGGCGTTCGACCGCCTCGCCGTGGTGGACATGCCGGCGGCCGGCTCGCCGACGCACGTGCGCGAGACGTCCAGCGTCCTGCTGTACGCGGGCGAGCAGGTCTTCGGGATCGGGCGCCCGGACGCGCCCGGCGGCGACATCCGCGCCACGCGCCAGCCCTGGCTGCAGGTCGAGCGGCGCAAGGGGACGTGAAGCCGCCCGCGCCTACCGCAGCGCGTCGTGGAGCGCGACGAACTCCTGCGTGAGCTTGTGGCGCGGATCGAGGTGGATCATGGGCTTCGCGAGCTCGTGCGATTCCTTCACCCGCACCGAGCTCGAGAGGTACGGCTCGAGCACGGGCAGGCCCTCGTCCACGAGTTCCTGCACGAGGCGCTGCGGCAGGTTCGCGCGCGGCTGGAACTGGTTGACGACGATGCCCTGCACCGCGAGCTCGCGGTTGTGGTCCGACTGGATCTCGGCCACGTTGTCCAGGAGCGCGTAGAGCGCGCGGCGCGAGAAGTCGTCGCAGTCGAAGGGGATCAGGCAGCCGGTCGCGGCGATCAGTGCCGAGCGCGTGTAGAAGTTCATCGCCGGCGGCGTGTCGATCCAGATGCGGTCGTAGTCGCCGGCGAGCTCCGCGAGCGCGTCGCGAAGCTTGTAGATCTTGTAGCGCGACTCCAGCTTCGCGTGCAGCTCCTCCAGCTCCGGATGCGAGGGCAGGAGATCGAGGTTCTCGAAGGGCGTGGCCACGACGAACTCGCTCGTGGACTGGCTGCGCATCGAGAACTTCAGCGTCTGGCCGAAGAAGTCGGCGAGGTGCGGCAGCGGCTCGCCCTCGGTGTCGTGGGTCGCGTCGCCGAGAAGGTAGTGGGTCGAATTGCCTTGCGGGTCGAGGTCGACCACGAGCGTGCGCAGGCCCTGGTGGGCGCCGATCGCGGCGAGGTTGCACGTGATCGTCGACTTGCCGACGCCACCCTTCTGGTTGAAGACGACGGTGCGCATGCGGGGGAACTCCTGGGGGCGATGGATGGGGTCGAACGCGGAGTCTACCGCCCATTTGCTGCACTGCAGCAACACCGTCGGCAGAGAGGGGGTCCGGTCTTCGGACCGGACCCCGTGTTCTCTTCGGCGCCGCCAGCGAATACGGGGTCAGGTCTGAAGACCTGACCCCACCCCCGCGTTCAGGCGCCCACGCGTGCCCGCATGCGCTCGGCGTACGCCATCAGCGGCGCGCACTGCAAGGCATGCGCCTTGATCGGGCTCTCCACCGGCACCCACACGACGTTCGCGGCGAAGGCGTAGACGCAGGCGTCGATGGCCGCCGGCTCGTCGCCGCCGTAGAAGGGCGGGTCGCCGAGGGCGGCGGCCACCGCATCGATGTCGGCGTTGGCCCGCGCGCAGAGCTCGTCGCAGCCGTGGCGCCCGAGGCCCTGCCCGATCAGGTCGCGCCGCATCTTGCGCCGCACGAGGCCGCCGACGAACTGGCGCGCACCCCAGGGCACGCCTTCGAAGAAGCCCTGCGTGGCGTGCCAGCCCGCATCGTCGACCCAGCGGTACCAGAGCGCGGCGAAGTAGGTGTGCTCTTCCAGGGTGCGGCGCAGCAGGTGGTGCGCCGCCGTCTCGGGCGCCGCCAGCACGGCGGGCATGCGGTCGGCGTAGCGGCGCTGCAGGCTCGCGATGATCGCCTCCGAGTCGGCGATCGTGCGGCCCTCGTCGCGCAGCACGGGCAGCTTGCCCTTGGGCGCGCGCAGCGGCGTGGTGCTCACCGTGCGGTACTCGAGTCCGGCCAGCCGGAGGAAGACCTCGACCTTCATGCAGAACGGGCTCGCGTTCATCAGCCCGAGCATCGGTGGAAACTGGAGCAGTTCGATCATCGCGGGATGCTAACCGCCTGCTGCGTCGGCGCCCTGCGCCCGCGCCCGCAGCTCGCGTGGCGTCGCGCCGAACCAGCGGCGCACGGTGCGGCTGAAGTTCGAGGTGTCGACATAGCCGAGGCGCGCGGCGATCTCCTCGACCGCCTCGCCCGTGTGCTCCAGCAGCCAGAGGGCGCGCTTCTGGCGGGCCTCGTCCAGGAGCTGCTGCCAGCTCGTGCCGTCCTCGCGCAGCCGCCGCATGAGCGTGCGCGGCGAGATGCCGCAGCGCGTCGCGACCTCCGACATCCGCGGGTATCCCGCGCCCGCCGCATCGTCGACGCTCGCGAGCAGCCCCGCCACGCGCTGCGCCATGCTGGCGCTGGCCACCTCCGCCAGCGCCTCCTCGCACTCCCGGCACGCGCCGGCGTGGGCCTTCGCGTCGGCGCCGAGGCAGGGCGTGGCGAGATCGGCGGCCCCGACGTGGAAGGCGAACGCGGGCTGGTCGAAGCGCACCTCCACGCCGAAGCGGCGGTACTGCTCGCGCCAGGGCGGCGCGGCGAAGGGCAGGTCCACGCGCAGGCTCGCGGGCACCTGGCCGATCGCGGTCTCGACGATGCGCACCACCGCTCCGAGCACGGTGTCGATGACGAAGGCGCGCACCGGCCCGGCGCCGAGCTCCGCGCGTTCCGCGGCGTGCATGGCCAGGCCGCCGGCGGTCGCGGTGCAGGTCCACTGCATCGCGTCGTTGCGGATCGTGCCGTAGCGGGCGACCGTCTCGAGCGTCTCGCGCAGGTCGCGGCCCGTGACCGCGGCATAGCCCAACGGCCCGTGCGAGGAGATCGGCGCGCCGTAGCCGAGGTCGAGGCCGAGCCAGGGCCGGCGCGTGGCCGCCATCGCGCCCTCGGCCAGGCGGGCGATGGTGTCGCGGCTCAGGCGCCGGTCGTCCTTCACGAGCGTGGCCCAGTCCAGCCCCGCGGCGGCGAGCACGCGGTCGCCGTCCACCGACGCGTGCTGCAACAGCATGCGCAGCAGCCGCGCATAGATCGGCGGGACGAGCGCCGCGGGCTGGGGCAGCGGAGAAGGAGGGGCGACGGAAGGGCGAGGCATGGGCGAAAGCGGTGCGAGACCCTCGGTGCTTTCCCTGGAACGGGGCATGGTCGGGGTCGCGTGTCACTTTATGACGATTTCCTGGCGCTTTCATCGGTGGTTGCGTCTAAACACGGCGCCCACACTGATCCGAGGCTCCCGAAAAGCCGTACAACCACCGACGAGACAAGCCGATGACCACCGCGACCGCGCCCTCGCCCGCCTCGCCGTACCGCGACCACAAGCGCTACGCGTGGATCGTCTCGCTGCTCGTGCCGGCCACGACCGCGCTCGGGCCCCTGCAGTACATGGCGTGGCCGCACCCGCTCGCGCTGTGGGCGCCGGTCATCTTCTACTACTGCATCGCGCCGCTGATCGACCTGGCCCTCGGCCCCGACACGAGCAACCCGCCCGAGGAAGCCGTGCCCGCGCTCGAGGCCGACCGCTACTACCGCGTCGTCACCTATCTCCTCGTGCCGCTGCTGTGGGGCTCCTTCGTCTTCAGCGCCTGGTTCGTGATGCGCACGCCGCTCGGCTGGGGAAGCTGGATCGCGATGGTGATGACGACGGGCGCGATCGGCGGCTACTGCATCAACCTCGGCCACGAGCTGGGCCACAAGCGCACGCGCCTGGAGCGCTGGCTCGCGAAGATCGCGCTCGCGCCCACCTTCTACGGGCACTTCACCATCGAGCACAACCGCGGCCATCACCGCGACGTCGCCACCTTCGCGGATTCGGCCTCCGCGCGCATGGGCGAATCGATCTGGCGCTTCGTGCTGCGCGAGATGCCCGGCGCATTCGCGCGCGCGTGGCAGCTCGAGCGCGCGCGCATGCTCGCCGACGGCCAGCGCTTCTGGTCGCTGCGCAACGAGCTGATCCAGCCCGCGCTGATGACCTTCGCGCTCTGGGCCGCCCTGTGCGCCTGGCTCGGCCCGGAGGTGCTGCTGTTCCTCGTGCCCGCGTCGCTGTGGGCCAACTTCCAGCTCACGACCGCCAACTACGTGGAGCACTACGGCCTGCTGCGCCGCACCGGGCCGGACGGCCGCGTGGAACGCTGCGAGCCGCACCACTCGTGGAACAGCAACCACGTGTTCTCGAACTGGGCGATGTTCCACCTGCAGCGCCACTCCGACCATCACGCGCATCCCGCGCGGCGCTACCAGTCGCTGCGCCATTTCGAGGACCTGCCGCAACTGCCCAACGGCTACTTCGGCATGTTTCCCGTGGCCTACTTCCCGCCGGTGTGGTTCTGGCTGATGGACCGGCGCCTGGTCGCCGCCGTCGGGGGCGACGCCTCGCGCATCAACTTCGACCCCGCGCGCCGCGCGCGCCTGTGCGCGAAGTTCGGCCTCGCCGAGCCCGAGCCCGATCCGGCTCCGGTGCACCCGCAACCCGCCGCCTGAGCCCGGCATCCAAGCGCTCGACACGAACCCGAGGAATCGCCTCTTGACCGACAACAACATGAGAGACAACACCGAGACCTTCGACTACGTCATCGTCGGAGGGGGCTCCGCCGGCAGCGTGCTGGCCGCGCGCCTGTCCGAGGATGCCGACGCCACCGTCGCCCTGATCGAGGCCGGGCCGGCGGACAAGAACGTCCTGATCCACTGCCCCGCCGGCCTCGCGCTGCTCGCGCGCACCGGCAAGGCGAACTGGAACTTCGACACGGTGCCGCAGAAGGGGCTGAACGGGCGCATCGGCTGGTCGCCGCGCGGCAAGGTGCTGGGCGGCTCGAGCTCGGTCAATGCGATGGTCTACATCCGCGGCCATCGCGCCGACTACGACCACTGGGCGGCGCAGGGCAACCCCGGCTGGTCGTACGACGACGTGCTGCCGCTGTTCCGCGAGGCGGAGCACAACGAGCGCGGCGCCGATGCCTGGCACGGCACGAACGGCCCGCTGAACGTGATGGACCTGCGCAGCCCCAACCCGCACGTGAACGCGTTCATCGAGGCCGGCCGGCAGGCGGGCTATCCGATCAACCCGGACTTCAACGGCTCCGAGCAGGAGGGGATCGGCTGGTACCAGGTCACGCACAAGAACGGCGAGCGCTTCAGCGCGGCCAAGGCCTATCTCACGCCGAACCTGGGCCGGCCCAACCTGAAGGTCTTCACCGAGGCGCACACCACGCGCGTGCTGTTCGAGGGCCGGCGCGCCACGGGCATCGAGATCCGCCAGGGCGGCCGCCTGCTGCGCCTGGGCGCGCGGCACGAAGTGCTGCTCTCCGCCGGCGCCCTGCAATCGCCGCAGTTGCTCATGCTCTCGGGCGTGGGCAGGGGCCAGGACCTGGCGCGCCACGGCATCCCGGTGGTGCACGACCTGCCGGGCGTGGGCAGGAACTTCCACGACCACGTCGACGTCGTGCAGGTGGTCGACGCCCCCGCGCTGGTCGAGACCTTCGGCATCTCGCTGGGGGGCATCGGCCGCGTGCTGCGCGGCATCGGCGAGTGGCGCAACCGGCGAAGCGGCGTGCTCACCACCAACTTCGCGGAGGCGGGCGGCTTCATCCGCAGCCAGCCCTCGGAGGCCATCCCCGACCTGCAGCTCCACTTCGTGATCGCCAAGCTCGTGGATCACGGCCGCAAGACGGTGCTGGGCCACGGCTATTCGTGCCACGTCTGCCTGCTGCGGCCGCTGAGCCGCGGCACGGTGAGCCTCGCGAGCGCCGACCCGATGGCGGCGCCGTTGATCGACCCGAACTTCTTCGACGACCCGGACGACATGGCGCGCATGATCCGCGGCTTCAAGCTGATGCGCCGGATCCTGCAGCAGCCCGCGCTCGCGAGCCTCGGCGGCCGCGAGCATGCCCGCTCGCGCGACGCCGTCACCGACGGCCAGATCGAGGCCTTCGTGCGCCAGTACGCCGACACGATCTACCACCCCGTGAGCACCTGCCGCATGGGGCCGGGCGAGATGGACGTGGTCGGCGCCGACCTGCGCGTGCACGGGCTCGAGGGCCTGCGTGTCGTCGACGCGTCCATCATGCCGCGCGTGGTGGGCGGCAACACGAATGCGCCGGTGATCATGATCGCGGAGAAGGCCGCGCGCATGATCAAGGCGGCGCGCCGCGGCGGGGCCGTCGATGTCTCGGCCGCGCCGATGGTGGCGGCGCAGCCTGTCGCGGCATGAGTTTCGGGGTCAGGTCTTCGACCTGACCCCGCCCCTGCTCACTGCTTCCTCGGCCTGGGCCGCTCGCAGAACCCCGGCCCCAGCTCCGCCTGCCGCATGTCCTCCCCGGCCAGCTCCTCGAGACAGGCCAGCCAGCGCGACAGCGCCGGCTGGTCGCCCTTTCCCCTGCTGCAGACGTTGTTCTCCTGGTAGGTGTCGGAGGGCAGGTAGATCTCGCAATCCCTGTTCTCGGTGTACTCGATGTAGGTGCGCCCGTCGGCCAGGCGCAGCCCGTAGAACGGCTTGATGCCGTTGTCCACGTCGTCGAAGGGATCGCTCGGTTCCCGGGTCTTCTCGACGCTCCGGTCCTGCTTGTCATTGACGGTCTTGTGCTCCAGGAGCAGGACCTGCCGCCACGTCTTCGGCGCCTGCCCCTTGAGAAAGGGCATCAGCGAGCGTCCGTCCACGTCCAGTCCGGGCGCGATGCCCGCGATCTCGGCGAAGGTCGACGCATAGTCGACGTTCGCCGTCATGGCCTCCACGGTGCCGATCGGCACTCCCGGCCCGCGCACCATCAGCGGCACGATGAGATCTTCCTCGTAGCCGGTGTCCTTGCCGGACAACAGGCGATGCTGGCCCTGGTGATAGCCGTTGTCGGAAGCGAAGAACACATAGGTGTTCGCGAGCTGGCCCGTGGCGTCCAGCGCCTCCACGACATCGCGCACCATCTCGTCGACGGCCAGGAGCGACTCGCGGCGATGCTCGTAGAGCTTGTCGATCCCGCCGATCTGGGCTGGGTCGAGCAGGGGCTTGCGCCGCACCCATTTCGGCTTGTCCTGGACGTTGTGCTCGTTGAAGGACGGCACGCGCGGCGCCTCGATGCCCTTGAATGCATGCTCGTGTCGCGGCGCCGGGGTCGCGGGATAGTGCGGCGCGTAAGGCGCCAGGTAGAGGAAGAAGGGCTTGTCGGGAACGTCGCGGGCGTCCTCGATGAACCGGACCGCCTTGCGCGAGAGGACGTCGGTCAGGTAGGACCTGGCGTCGTCGCCGTAGGTCTCGGCCTTGCCGTTGGTGTTCAGCGTGTAGTTGAACTCCTCGTACGGGTCGCCGTCGACGGGGCTCGACCACTGCATCCATCCCGGCGGGATGTACATCGCCGGCGCCGTGTCGGGGTAGCCGTTCAGGTACTTTCCGAACAGCGCCGTGCGATAGCCGGCCTGCCTCAGCCAGGTCGCCACGGTCGACGTCTCCAGCGCGTGCGCGTAGACATACTCGAAGCCGCCCGTGGGCGGCTTGTTGTGATTCGGGCTTCCGTTGCTGTAGACGCCCGTGTTGTGGGCGAACTGCCCCCGCAGCGTCGTCACGCGCGACGGGCAGCACAGCGACAGGCTGACGAAGTGCCTGTCGAAGCTCGTGCCGACGTCGCTGATGTACTGTCGCACCAGCGGCATCCTGGCCGCGGCGGCGGAATCGAGGTCGTCGGCCAGGATGAAGACGATGTTCGGGGGCTTCGGCGCGCCGGCGGCGAGGGGAAGTGCACAGGCGATCGCGAGGCAAGCGAACGTACGGCGAATGGTTCCTGGCATGCGAGGCCCCCCCTTCCCGGCGAACCGCCGCCATCGGCGGACACGAATATCCTAGTGTCGCAGCTCGGCAGTTCCTTGAAGGAATCCTTTCGCAGGACTTTCATCGGCCGGCGCCAGGGTGGCCGCCCGCCCCCTGGCGCCGATCGCGCGGGACCTGGCCCCGCGGTCTACAGCTTTCCGGAGATTCGCTCGCAGAAGCCGGGAGCCAGCTCCGCCTGCCGCATGTCGTCCCCGGCCAGGGTCTTCAGGCAAGCCAGCCAGCTCGATAGCGCCGGCTGGTCGTCCCGGCCCTTCTTGCACGTGTTGAAGTCCTGCGCGACGTCGCCGGCGGCGTAGATCTCGCAGTCGTCGTTCAGCGTGTACTCGACGTAGGTCCTGCCGTCGGCCAGCCGCAGGCCGAAGAAGGGCTTGATGCCGTTCTCGGGTTCGTCGTCGTCATCGAAGGGATCGGCCGGCTCCCGCGTCTTGTCGAAGCGCCTGTCCTGCACGGGATTGGGCGTCTTGTGTTCGAGAAGCAGGGCCTGGCGCCAGCTCGGGGGCGTCTGGCCCTTCAGGAAGGGAACCAGCGAGCGCCCGTCCACGTTCACGTCCGGGTCCGAGGCGGCGCCGGCGATCTCGGCGAAGGTCGACGCATAGTCGACGTTCGAGGTCATGGCGGTCACGCTGGCGTGCGGCACGCCCGGCCCACGCACCACCAGGGGCACGAGGAGGTCCTCCTCGTAGGCCGTGTCCTTTCCCGACAGGAGGCGATGCTGGCCCTGGTGGTAGCCGTTGTCGGAAGCGAAGAACACGTAGGTGGTCCCTTGCTGCCCCGTGCGATCCAGCGCGTCGACGATATCGCGCACCATCTCGTCGACGGCGAGGAGCGACTCGCGACGATGCTCGTAGAGGGAGTCCATCTCGCGAATCTGCTTGCGGGTGAGCTCGGGCTTCTTGCTGACCCAGTGCGGCTTGTCCGTGACGTCGCCTTCGTTGAAGGCACCGCTGTGGGGGACCGTCAGGCCATCGAAGACGTGCTCGTGGCGGGGCGCAGGCGTGGCCGGGATGTGGGGCGCATACGGGGCCACGTACATGAAGAAGGGCTTGTCCGGGGTGTCGAGCGCATCCTCGATGAACCGGACGGCCTTGCGCGAGATGACGTCGGTCAGGTACTCGTCGTCCTTGTCCCCGTAGGGCACGGCCAGGCCGTTGGAGTTCAGCGTGTAGTTGAATTCCTTGTAGGGATCGCCGGCGACCGGGCTCGCCCACTTCGTCCAGCCCGGCGGGATGTACAGCTCCGGCGCCAGGTGCGGATAACCGTTCAGGTACTTCCCGAACATCGCCGTGCGGTAGCCGGCGGCACTCAGCCACGTCGCCACCGTCGACGCCTCGAGTCCGTGCGTGTACACATACTCGAAGCCGCCGGTCGGCGCCGTGTCGTCGCCTCCCGAGCCGTTGTTGAAGACGCCGGTGTTGTGGGCGAACTGCCCCCGGAGCGTCGTCACGCGCGACGGGCAGCACAAGGACAGGCTGACGAAGTGCCTGTCGAAGCTCGTGCCCACGTCGGTGATCTTCTCGCGCACCAGCGGCATCTGGGCCGCCGCGGCGGCATCCAGGTCGTCGGCCAGGATGAAGACGATGTTCGGTGCCTTCGCCGATGCACCGAGGGCGAACGCGCACCCCAGCCCCAAGGACGCGAACGTGCGGCAGATGTTCCCTGTCATGCGAGCCCTTTCTTGTCTGGCGCCGCCGACTGAGGCGGCGACGCGCATCATCTGGTTCGCCGGCCCGCCGGGCAAGAGGGGAGTCGCCCGGAGTCGTGGGCGAGCGCAGGCTCCTAGCCGGCTCGTCGCACCTTCGCGCCCCCCGCGCGCAGCGCCCGCAGGGCGCGCTCCGACGTCGCCTGCGGCACCACCACGAGGCTCGCCTCGGCCATCGGCGCCACCTGGAACGCGGATGCCGCGAGGAGCTTCTCCGCCGAGGCGAGCACGATCGTCTCCGCGGCCCGCGCGTGCAGCGCCCGCTTGACGGCCGCCTCCTCGGCGTCGCCCGTCGTGAGGCCCTCGTCGGGATGCACGCCGGTGACGCCCAGGAAGTAGAGATCGGCGCGCAGCCGCGCGGCGGCCTCGAGCACAGCGGCACCGACGTTGACCATCGAGTGCCGGAAGAGCCGGCCGCCCAGCATCACGATGTCGACCGCCGGATGGCGCGCCGCCTCCACGGCGACCGTGGGGCTGTGCGTCACGATCGTCGCCTTCAGCCCCGGCGCGAGATGGCGCGCGACCTGCAGCGCGGTGGTGCCGCCGTCGAGGATGACGACCTGGCCCGCGCGGATCCGCGCGGCGCCGTGGCGCCCGAGGGCGATCTTGTCGTCGGCGGACAGGGCCGCGCGCACGCGCATGTCGCCCTCGGCCGGGGCCGCGGGCAGCGCGCCTCCGTGCACCCGGCGCAGCCGCCCGGCGGCAGCGAGCTCGCGCAGGTCGCGCCGGATGGTGTCCTCCGAGGTGTCGAGCTCGATGGCGAGCTCGCGGGCGACGAGCCGGCCCTCGGCGGCGAGCCGTTCGAGGAGGAGTTCCTTGCGCTGGGAAGTGAGCATGCGGGATCCGGGGGGCCGGAGTCGAGTCTGCGGTCTCCGCATTCTTGCACGAACTTGCACGAACTTGCACGAGTCTCTACACTGCATCCATGCCTGCCCCATCCGCCACCCCGCTCCCCTCCCCCGCGGCCGAGGCCGCGCCGTGCGTGCGCGTCATCGAGCAGCGCGTGCTCTCCGACGACTGGTACGTCCTGAAGAAGACGACGTTCGAGTACCGCCGCCGCGACGGCACGGTGCAGCGCCTGGATCGCGAGACCTACGACCGCGGCAACGGCGCCACGCTGCTGCTGTTCGACGCGGCGCGCGGCACCGTCGTCCTCACGCGCCAGTTCCGCTTCCCGGCCTACGTGAACGGCCTGGCCGACGGCATGCTCACCGAGGCCTGCGCGGGCCTGCTCGATGGACAGGATCCCTCGGACTGCATCCGCCGCGAGGCGGAGGAGGAGACGGGCTTCGTGGTGCGCGCGCCGCGCAAGGTCTTCGAGGCCTACATGAGCCCCGGCTCGGTGACGGAGAAGCTCCACTTCTTCGTCGCGCCCTACGAGGAGCGCGACCGCGTCTCGGCCGGGGGCGGCGACGCCCGCGAGGGCGAGGACATCGAGGTGCTGGAGCTGCCGCTCGCCGCGGCGCTACGCATGATCGAGACGGGCGGAATCCAGGATGGGAAGACCGTGATGCTGCTGCAGCATGCGGCACTGAAAGGCCTCGAGAACCTCTGACCGGCAACGGCCTTCGTGAGGTCTGACTGGAGCCTCCCACGCGGAGGGAGGGCTGGAGGGTGCAGTCGAACACGCAGGAGCTCCCTCGCGGAGGGGGCTCGGGGGAGCCGTGCGTAAAGCCTCCGGCTAGACAGTGCGGCTTCTGCCGCGCAGTCTCCTAGACGGCGTCCAGCACTTCCGCGCGCGCCGCGAACATCGCGGCCAGGGATCGCGCCGAGGCGGGCAGGCGCGTGACGCCGATCCGCGGCGCGAGGCAGGCCGACTGTCCCGGCACGCGCACGCGGCGCAAAGCCGCCAGGGCGGTCTCGGCGGCGCGGCTGGCGTGGGCGAGATCCCCCAGTCCGTCGAGCACGATGACGAAGTCGTCGCCCGTCAGGCGGCCGACCGCGTCCGCTCCCCTCACCGAGCCGCAAAGGGCGCCCGCGGAGGCGCGCAGCACGCCGTCGCGTCCCCCCAGGCCTGCGGTCGCGGCGATGGCCGCGAGCACCTCGGGGCCGCCCAGGTCGATGCACATGAGGGCGCCGAAGCCCGGCGAGGTGACGCCGGAATCGAACATGGCCGCCACGGCGTCCACGAGGCCGGCCCGATTGAGCAGGCCCGTGACCGGGTCGACGAACTCGCTCGGCGGCCGCGGCCGCGGGCGGCGCTCCACCGGGAAGTGCCCCACGGCGAAGCGCCCGAGCGCGGGAAACGGTGCCACGACAGGCGGAAGGGGAATCGTCAGCGGGAGGGTACTGGACATGGCTCATCTCCTCCGTCTTCGCGGCGCGGACCGGGGTGCGCGGTGCCGGGTTTCAAGGGCCCGCCGGGGAGGCCGGTGGGCGGATGATGTCACCAACTGTGCATCGCGCACATTTATATGATACCCCGCCGGCCGCGCCGCGCAAGCGCGCATTGCGACGAACCATGCGCGGCGCCACGGCCGAGCACCAGCTTTGCAAAGCGGAAACGTGCGGGGGGCCGCGAGGCGGCCGGGCACCGCCCCCGCCCGCCACTCAATCCAGCGTGTCCGGCTCCTCGACCTCGACGACCAGCTCCGCCCTCTGCGGCGGCGCCTCCAGGTCGAGCTCCTCGCCCAGGAACCCGCCGCTCTGGTGGGCCCAGAGGCGGGCGTAGAGCCCGCCGCGCGCGAGCAGGCTGCGGTGGTCGCCCTCCTCCACGATGCGTCCCTTGTCGATGACGACGAGGCGATCCATCGCGGCGATGGTGGACAGCCGGTGGGCGATCGCGATCACGGTCTTGCCCTCCATCAGCCGGTAGAGGCTCTGCTGGATCGCCGCCTCGACCTCGGAATCGAGCGCGCTGGTGGCCTCGTCGAGCAGGAGGATGGGCGCGTCCTTGAGCATCACGCGCGCGATGGCGATGCGCTGGCGCTGCCCGCCGGAGAGCTTCACGCCGCGCTCGCCGACGTGCGCGTCGTAG